>Ga0207711_10000383_pt1 | contig 46870 bp, 35 predicted proteins | sample KBSS34metaG_FD_184401 | JGI IMG/M metagenome (GOLD analysis project Ga0207711, IMG submission 184401) | Switchgrass rhizosphere microbial communities from Kellogg Biological Station, Michigan, USA - KBS S3-4 metaG (SPAdes) (version 2) | ecosystem: Host-associated > Plants > Roots > Rhizosphere... | reverse complement strand
CCGGATGCTCCGGGAATCTTCCGCGCGCGTCGCCGTGAAAGGTCCCCGAATACGCACCGTTCCCACCGCCGGATGGTATTGAAGCTGGGGAATCGGATTGTCTTCAAGCGACTTGCGGTCGTACTGCCGGATCAGATCCAGGCTCGGCCGAAAGTTCTCGGCCAGAAACGTCACGCCCACCAGATGCGACCCGGCTTTGATCGGAATGGTTACGTCGATCGAACCATCGTTATCCGATGAGTTGGCGGCTGACAGACCCACGCCGCGGTAATCGCGGGTTTCTACCAGTTCGTTGTCAATGAACAGCGCCAGCTTCTCATTCGGAATGAACTTGCCCAGGCCAAAGTTCGCGATGGAGAACTTGTACTCGCCATTCGACGGGAAAACATGGCGGATCGCCATACCTCCGCGCGTTCCGAACGGCAGTCCACTTACGCGCTCGGTCTGCGAAGTATCGGCCGGTGAGATATAAGCGGCTTCTGTCGGCGATTTCCAGAATCCCACGGCCATCCGCGAGATCCGCGCCGCCGCCGATGTGTACGCTTCAAGCAGCGTGGGGGAGATTGTTAGAGAGCCGGCGATATTGTCGAATCCATGAGCGGAATCGTCTGGCGGAAGCAGCGAAGCCACATCGATCTCCAGGTCCAGAAGATCGCGGATCGCATTCTTGTACTCGGTGCGGTTCAGGCGATGCAGAATCACGGAACCGGGATTGGGATGCGCAGCCGCTTTCCTGTCGACTTCCGATTCGAGCCAATCGCGAACACCTTCGTAGGTCGCCAGCGGCGGCCGCGGCATCCCCGGGGGAGGCATCATACCCGCGCGCATCTTGCGGATCACCCGCTCCCAAACCTCCGGATGGTCGCCGGCGATCGTTAGGTCGACTTTCTCGAGCGAGAAGTTCGCTGTCTTAGTTTTGTCGTTATGGCAACCCACGCAGTACTGATCGAACGTGGCTTTCGCAGTTTGGGGCGTCGTTCGGGGTGCCTGCTGGAAGCCGGATAGTGCGGCAGTGGCCATCAACCCCGCCAATAGCAGTTTGGTTTTCATTTGTGGGCCGCGTCGCCGAAGTGATCGTGGTGTTGGCTGTGCTCACTTCGCTGTTTTTCCTGGCGCCGCGTGGCGGCACGCTGGTGAGCCGCGCTCAGGTTTGCCGCACGGCTGGATTCGGAGCTGACGGCGCAGAGCGACACCAGGCGCTGCACGCGTTCCGCCCCGCAAGACGGACACGCAGCTCGGGGACTGTTCGCGCGTTCCAGGTACTCAAACTGCTGTTCGCACGCGAGGCATTCATACTCAAAAATGGGCATAGAACTCCATCCCCCGCGGAGCGGCACACTCCACCACCTGAAATAGTATCCGAATTCTTGGCTGGAAACAATCGTTTATTCTTCTGGAATGATATGGTTCAGTTATGGTGCAAGGCTAAAAGTAGAGCTAGCGGGCTCGCCGGCCGGCCGCCCCTGAGTAGCCAGCGAAAATGAATCCGCCATCCGAGCTCGAACCACCGAAAACGTCAATTCCCCAACGTGAGCGCCACTAGCTCCGCACCTTCCGTGCGATTTGTCGTCGCGATCACGATGTACTGCTTGCCTTTCCAGAAGTACGTCATCGGCGTGCCCGACGTGACGCCGTTCAGCTTCAGTTCGTGAAGTATCTTGCCGGTCTTCTTGTCGATCGCCCGGAATGCCGGACCACCGCCATTCGGAGCGCCGTTCAACAAGCCGGAACCTTCGCCGGCGAACAGCAGCGTCTTGGTCACCAACAGCATCGCCGGCGCCGGATTCCCCGCCTCGCTCAAATCTATCCCCTTCACCGCCGGGTTATTGCGATACACGTCGGGCGCGGGACCGTTGGCCTTCTGCCACAGAAACTCCCCCTTGTTCATGTCGATTGCCGTGATTCGTCCCCATGGCGGACGTACCAGGGGCAACCCCAGCGGAAGTTCCGGCCGCCCACCCGCGCGCCCGCCGATATACCGCATGTCCGACCGGTCGCCGGCGGGCTGCATCGCCAACACCCACGGGTCCGTCACCGAACCCACGTACAGCACGCCTGTCTCCGGATCCACTGCCGCGCCCTCCCAATCGGCGCCGCCGTTCACCGAAGGCAACATCAGCACGCCCGTCTTCCCGCCCGTGTCCTGCACCATCGGCGGCGTGAACAGCGGACCCAACCGGTAGCGCGATGCGATCTTCTCCGACTCGGCCTTCAACGCCGGCGTCAAGTCATTCAAGATATCGGGCGACGTCCCCTGCATTTCGAACGCCGGGGGCTTCGACGGGAACCGCTGTGTCGCCGACGTCTTCTCACCCGGAATATCCGACTGCGGGACGGGCCGCTCATCAATCGGCCACACCGGCTGACCCGTCACGCGATCGAACGTGTAGACGAAGCCCTGCTTGGTTACCTGCGCGACGGCCTTGATCTTCTTGCCATCGACGTTAATGTCCAGCAGATTCGGCGCCGCAGGGAGATCCCAATCCCACAGCCCGTGATGAATGAACTGGAAGTGCCATACCCGCTTGCCCGTCCTGGCATCCAGGCATACCAGGCTCTCACCGAACAACCCATCGCCCGGCCGCTCGCCACCATAAAAGTCGCCCGTTGGGGATTCCACGGGCAGATACACGTAGCCGAGCTCCTCATCGGCGCTCATCGGCGCCCAAACACCCGTGTTGCCGGTGTACTCCCAAGACCCGTCCTTCCATGTTTCATTGCCGAACTCGCCTGCGCGCGGAATCGTGTGGAACGTCCACAGCCGCTTGCCCGTGCGCACATCGTAGCCACGTATATCGGCGGGGACATTCGTCTTCGACGCCGGCGAGGTGCCGTTCTTGAGGGCCGCACCGACGATGATCACATCCTTGAGGATGATCGGGGGCGACGTTGCGCCAATCTCGCCCGGTTTTACGCGCTCCAGCCCATCGTATAGATCGACGATTCCTTTCACGCCGAATGACGGCACTGGCACGCCAGTCTTCGCATCGAGAGCCACCAGGTTGTAGCCCGCGGTCACCGCGTAAATGCGCTCTGCGCCGTTCGAATCCGCGTTCGAATCCTTCCAGTACGTGACCCCGCGATTGTACGGCCGCGGGAACAGGCTCGCGCGCTCGCCCTCTTCCAGGCGGTACATCCACAACGTCTCGCCCGTCTCCGCATCCGCGGCGATCACCACACGCCGCTGCCCTGCTGTGAAGTACAGCCGGCCGCCGATCATTAACGGCGTGGTCTCCATGTTGCCTTCATTGCGCGGCCCAAAGTTGTTCGACTTCCACCGCCACGCGATGCGCAACCTGCTCACATTGCCCGCATTGATTTGATCCAGCGGCGAATACTTCGTGCTGAACAAATCCGCCGCGTAGCTGCGCCACTCCGCGCCTGCAGGCAAGGCGGTGTTGCCGGATTGTGCTGCTGTGTATGTGGCGGCCCCACAGCCCAGCAGCAACCCTCCTGCGACTGCAGCTCGTCTCATTAGGTATTTGATGGATAGCACAGGGCCATTATATGAATGCTTCTTATGCACCCGCACTCGCCGTCGCTAGGCTTGAGCGTCACAACACCGGAGGCAGGTTGCTGCCATATGGCCTCCTTCACGCGGCTCGCGGGGGTTTTGTCGGTTTCAAACAATACACAATACTTCTGGAACGATCACAATTGGTTATTGGAGTAATGCCGGCTCGCTGCAATACAATTACGGGAATGCTCTTTAGGCAGGCGCAGAAGGAGAACACATGAGGACGATTCGAACCGTAACCGCGGTGGTTTTCGCAGCGCTCGCGGCATGGCTGACTCTTGACGTACCCGACAGCGCGCATGCACAGCCGCAACCCGCCGGAAAGGGTAAGGGCGGAGGTAAAGGCTTCGCGCAGGATCCGCGTGCGCAGACCCGAACCTATCACTTCGAAGATACCAACGAGGATCTGCCGTACTCCCTCTACGTCTCCTCGAAAGTGAAGAAAGGCCAGAAGGCGCCGATGATTGTGACTTTGCACGGCCTGGGCGCGCCGCAGACAATCATGATGGGAGCCGCAGCCATTGACCTGGCGGAAGAGGGCGGTTACATTCTCGTCGCCCCGATGGGCTACAACACAGGCGGCTGGTACGGCTCGCCGCAGTTCTCAGGGGGGCCAGGACGAGGAAGAGGCAAAGCTGCTCCTCCGGCTCCGGGCGACGACAAAGGCGCTCCCCCTGCAGCTCCAAATGCGGCGTCCAATCCCGGCGGCGATGCCAAGGGCAAAGGCTTCGGCGGAATCGGCGGTGCCAACCAGCCGGCCAACTTGAGGGAACTCAGCGAGAAAGACGTGATGAACGTGATCGCTATGGTCCGCCAGGAATTCAAAGTCGACGACAAGCGGATCTATATCATGGGCCACTCGATGGGCGGGGCCGGGGCGATCTATCTCGGCTCGAAGTACCCGAGAATGTTCGCCGCAGTTGCCGCGGAGGCCCCGGCAGCATTCTGGCAGACCAGGAAAGAGACCCTGCAGCCCATGAAGGACGCCAAGGTTCCTGTGATGATCGTGCACGGCGACATCGATGAGGTGGTTCCCTTTACGAACAGCCAAGCTTGGGTCGACGTGATGAAAGAGCTGAAGATGGACTATGAGTTTGTCGAACAGCCTGGCATTACGCACGGCCCAGTGATTCAATCCGGATTGAAGCCTATCTATGCGTTCTTCGCGAAGCACAAGAAGTGAGGAGACCTTCATGAACATCAGCAAGAATCTCGCCGCGCTAGGCTCGCTGAGTCTGGCGCTAGTCCTGAGTTACGCGTTCGTGCAATCGCCCTCCCTGTTGGGACAGGCGCCGGCGGGCGCACCCAAGGGCGGCGGACCAAAGGCTCCGGATCCGCGCGTGCAACAGCGAAAGTATCACTTCGCCGACACAAATGAGGATCTGCCGTACGCATTGTTCGTCTCTTCCAAAGTCACCAAGGGGAAGAAAGCACCGCTGATTGTGGCTCTGCATGGGGTCTTCGGCGATGGCAACTCCTTACTGCGCGGAAGCGCAATCGATCTGGCAGAGGAAGGCGGCTACGTTCTGGTCGGGCCGATGGGCTACAATCCTCAAGGCTGGTATGGCTCTCCGGTGATTGTCATGAATGGAGGTCCTGGCAAAGGCAAAGGACCCGGGGCGGCGAAGGGCGGTCCCCCTCCCACTCCGGAACCTCCGAATCTGGCTGAACTCAGCGAAAAGGATGTGATGAATGTTCTTGCGCTCATGCGTAAGGAATTCACCATCGATGACAAACGCACCTATCTGATGGGACATTCCATGGGTGGCGCCGGCGCTCTGTTTCTAGGGCCTAAGTACGCCGACCAGTGGGCCGCGGTGGCCTCCATGGCCCCGGCAGCGTTCCTCATGCAGCCCGAAAGCTTGGCCCCCGTGAAGGATAAAATGCCGCTATTTCTTGCCCATGGCGATGCCGATACCGTGGTTCCTATCGACGTCGGCCGGCGCTGGGCCAAGACCGCGACCGATCTCAAGATGAAAGACTTCAGATACCTCGAGCTGCCCGGTGCCGATCACGGAACTGTGATCACGCAAAGCATGCCTGAGATCTTTAAGTTCTTCAAGGAACACACGCGATAGCGCTTGGCTGAAACGAAGAGAGCTTCGCCGTCAGACCGGCTGCGAAGCCTTTGTCGGGACTGTTCATGTCCGTTATCTGCCCGACCGTCAACGCCGAGGGCATCAGTTGCGTGCCGAATCCGGAACACGGCGCTGCCGCGGGCGTGATTCTCTTCTATACTTATCTGTCGGCCGTACTGGCTCCGCTGGCAATCGGCGCGATTAGCGACGCCATGGGCAAGCCAATCTATGGATTCATGCTCGCCACGGGGTTTGCCGTGTTGCTGTTCGTGGGAATGCTGCTTAATCAGTTTGTCGATCACACCAGCGCGGTCCTGGGACGCGCAGATGAGACGGAATACCAGCAGCTCGCTTCCAATATCCCTTCTACGTAAAGAGAGGTCATCATGCTGACTCGACGGAGCTTTGTCCCGCTGATGGTTGTGGCGCCCAACCTGTTACGCGCTCAAGCAGCGGTCAACCGCGTTGTGATCGATCCACTGCGCGTACGCGCCACCCTTGACCGGCGCATTTGGGGCAGTTTCTTGGAACACCTGGGCCGCGCGATTTACGGCGGCATCTATGATCCCGGATCGGCTCTGGCGGATGCATCCGGCTTCCGCAAGGACGTTGCCGCGGAGGTGCGCGGCATGGGCGTGCCGATCATTCGCTATCCGGGCGGCAACTTCGTTTCCGGCTACAACTGGCTGGATGGCGTGGGCCCGCGCGACAAGCGGCCAACGGTGCTCGACCGGGCCTGGAACTCCATCGAGACGAACCAGTTCGGCACCAATGAATTCGTAACCTGGGCCAAAAGCGTCGGCGCCGAACCGTTGATGGGCACGAATTTCGGAACCGCGGCACCGGAGATGTCGGCCGCGCTGGTGGAATATTGCAATGTGCCGGGGGGCACCAAGTGGAGCAATCTGCGCCGCGACCATGGCTACGTGCAGCCCCATGCGATTAAGACGTGGTGCCTGGGCAACGAAATGGACGGCACTTGGCAGATCGGCCACATGCCGGCCCGTGAATATGGACGCAAGGCCGTGGATGCCGCGCGGCAGATGCGAGCCGTCGACCCCAGCGTGCAATTGATCGCCTGCGGGTCATCCGGACCCGGCCAATCGACATTCCTCGAATGGGATCGCGAGGTTCTCGAGGAGTGTTATTCGCAGGTGGACGGCATCAGCCTGCATCGTTACTACGGCAATGAGGCGACCGGCGAAACCCGGGGCAATTCCCTGAAATATCTGGCGTTGAACCTGGCGATGGAAGAGCAGATAGATCAGGTCGCCGCTGTATGCGAGTATGTTCGCAAGCGCACCGGCTCCAACAAACGCCTGTGGCTCTCCTTCGACGAATGGAACGTCTGGTACCGCCGCCGCGGCGGGAACGGCCAGCGTCAGCAGGCGCCGCATCTGCTGGAGGAAGAGTACAACCTCGAAGACGCGCTGCTGGTGGGAGGGTTGGTGAATGCGCTCCTACGGCGCTCGGACAAGGTCCGCGTGGCGTGCCTGGCGCAACTGGTAAACGTGATCGCGCCGATTGTGACCAATGCAAATGGCCTGTTGCGCCAGAGCATCTACTATCCCTACTCGTGGGCGCTTGAAAGCGCGCGCGGGCAGGCACTGGACGCCCTTGTGGAATCTGCCGCCATCGAAGGCATACCAGCTATCGACGGCGCGGTTACCTTTGACCCGGCTACCGGCCAGTATTGTGTGTTGCTGCTGAATCGCGACCTGATGCAGCCGCGAGAAGCCACGCTCGTGTTCCGCGACAACGCACCTACGCGCACGTTGCGATTCGACACCCTCACGGGCACGGATCTGAAAGCGGTGAATACGTTCGCCGACCCCGGCAAAGTGAAGCCTGCCTCGCTCGAATCGCAGCGCCCAAGTGGACGAATCGTGGTTCAACTGCCGGCGCGTTCGTACTCGCGGCTATTGCTGCAGGCGGCTCCCGCATAGACGATCAGGAGCGCCGGTGACCCGCCACCTCTGCTAGACTGCCAAATGACATCGAGCCCTGCTCCACGACGGTTCTCAACACGGAGGTCATAATGAATCAACGATTCCTGGCCAGTGCTTTAACGTGCTTCCTGATCGCTTCGGTAGGCGGCATTCTCGCTCAAGGTCCGGCGCAGCCTGCGCCTGCCGGAAAGGGCGCCGCGAAGGGCGGCCAGCGCCCGGGCACCCCAGCGACTCCCGAAGATCTCGCGGATATCGCAAAACTCCCGAATTTGCCGGCCTGGGCCAAAGGCGCCGGTGACGGGGATTACTCGACCGGTCCCGACTACACGCCTGCGCCTGAAGAGACGCAGCGCGTCGGCATTCCGCACGGCAAGTTGATCGAATTCTTTATGAACTCCGCCGGGAGCAAGGTGTTTCCCGGCATCAACGGCCCGTTTGAGCGGCTGGTCTCTGTCTATATTCCAGCCCAGTATGTTCCGGGAAGGCCTGCCCCGTTCATCTTCTCGGCGGACTCGTACGGCCTGCGCGACCGCCAAATGGCGAACATCCTGGACAACATGATTGCCGATCGCCGCCTGCCTGTGATGGTGGCGGTAATGGTCGCCAATGGCGGCCCGGAGCGCAGCCTGGAATACGATACGGTGTCGCCCGTTTTCGCCGATTTTGTGGAAACTGAGATTTTGCCCCGCGTAGAGAAGGAAACTGGTGTCAAACTAACCGCGGACCCCGAAGGCCGTATGACCTACGGCGGCAGTTCCGGCGGAGCGATGGCGCTCACCATGGCTTGGTTCCGCACAGAGCGTTACCACCGCGTGTTGTCCTATTCCGGCACTTTCGTGGATCTGCGCGAGGGCCCCGAAGCACCGCACGGGGCATACGAGTTCCCGGAACATTTCTTTCCCGATTCGGCGGTGAAGCCGCTCCGCATCTGGATGCATGTTTCGGAAAACGATATAGGCGCAAATACCGCCTCGGCTGAGCGGCGCAATTGGGTGATGGCGAACCAGCGCCTTGCACGTGTGCTAAGAGCCAAGGGCTATCACTACCAGTTCGTATACGCCAAGAACGCGGGTCACGTCGATGGGAAAGTGATCCGTCAGACGCTGCCGCAAGCGCTGGAATATGTGTGGCAGGACTACCCGATTTCTGGCAAGTAGTCGAAGTTAAATTTCGAGCTTCCCGGTGCTATCGCCGTGCTTATCGGCCTGGATCCCCAGCTTGTCGAGCATCGACAGCAGCAGGTTCGACATCGGCGTGTGCGGGGCGTACGTCATGTGGCGGCCGCCGTTCAACTGGCCCGAAGCGCCGCCGGCTAGCACGACCGGCAAGGGATCATGATCGTGCTGGTTTCCATTGCTCATACTGCTGCCATATAGAACCATGGAGTGATCCAGAAGGTTGCCATCGCCATCCGGCGTCGACTTTAGCTTGTCCAGGAAGTACGCCAGCATCTCCACATGATATTTATTGATCAGCGCGAACTTGTCCATATTCGCGCGATTGTTTGAATGGTGCGAAGCCACATGGAACCCGTCGCGAATGCCGCTCTGCGGATAGACGGCGCCACTGGTGTCGCGCGCGTACATCAGCGTGGCGACACGGGTGATCTCCGCGCGGAACGCTAGCACCTGCAGATCGAACATGATCTTGAAATGTTCGTCGAAGGATTCCGGCACGCCCACCGGCGCTTCGGGCAGCTTCAAGTCGGCCGGAATCTGATTCTCAGCCTTCTGGATGCGCCGCTCGATCTCCCGGACGTCGTCCAGATACTCGCCCAGCCTCGTGCGGTCGGATGCCGGAAGCTCCCGTTGCAGCGACGCCACCTGTTCCATCACCGAATCGAGCAGGCTGCGGCTCTGCTGCTTGCGAGCCAGCCGGTCGGCATTGTTGCTCCCATCGCCGAACAGTTTTTCGAACACCACCTGCTGATTGTTCTCCATCGGCAGCGGCGTCGTCGGCGTTTTCCAGGAAATCGTATTCGAGTAGGCGCACGCGTAACCCGAGCCGCAGCTCAGAGCGACCTCTTCGATCGAAAGCTCAATCGACGGAAGCGGTGTATCCTGCCCGATCCGCTGCGCGGCGATCTGATCGATCGTGCTGCCGACGTGGATCGAGCCCTGCTCAGGGTGCACGCCGCTGAGAAACACTGCGGCCGAGCGCGCGTGGTCGGCGCCTGCGTCAGACCCTACGCCGCCGGCCGCCGGGTGCGCCAGGTTGGAGACAATCGAAACGCGATCCCGAAACTTTTCGAGCGGGCTGAGGATCTCGGTAAACTCGAAGCCCTTGCCGTCAGCGGCCGGAGTCCATTTGTCCATCGTGGCGCCATGAGGCACGTAGATGCAGCTCAGTCGGCTCTTGGACGTCGCCGCCGTCTGGCTTAGCGGCGTTTGCGCCGGCACCATGGAATCGAGTAGCGGCAGTCCTAACGAAACTCCCACTCCGCGCAGTAATGTCCGGCGCGAAAGATGTTTTCTGGTGATGAAACTCACTGGTTGCCTCCTGCTTTTACTCGCATCTGAAAAGGATCGCTCTTGACGATGCCCAGAATCAGTGATGAAAAACGGTTGTCATCCTTCCCCGCGTCGCGGGTGATCGAACGCACCACAGGCATATCGTAGTAGTTCAGGGCCCGGCCGGTTCCGTATGTCAAGAGCTTCTCGGTCATGGTCCGAACGAACACGTCGGAACGGCTCAATAGCGCCTGCCGCAAGCTCGCCGGGCCGTCCAGCTTGGTACCGTCGGCCAACTGGCCCGAGGCGTCGATCATGGTGCCGCCGTCGGTGGTCCGGTACTTTCCGATCAAGTCGAAATTCTCCAGCGAGAATCCGATAGGGTCCATGATCTTGTGGCAGGCGGCGCATACTGGGTTCTGCCGGTGCTGCTCCATCTTCTGCCGGATCGAAGCGGGCTGCTGTGCGCCTTCACTCTCGGGGAGCGGCGGAACGTTGGGTGGAGGGAGGGGCGCGGGAGTACCCAGGAGGTTTTCCAGAACCCACTTGCCACGCGACACGGGCGAGGTTCGATTGGCAACCGAAGTCACCAGCAGAAAACTGGCCTGGCCCAGCAGGCCCCGGCGGTTTTCATCCTGGATCGTGACTCGCTTGAATTGGCTTCCCTTGATACCCGGAATTCCGTAGTGGCGAGCCAGCGCCTCGTTTACGAACGTGTAATCCGCGTTGAGCAGATCGACCACATTACGATCCTCGCGCAGGATACTTTCCAGAAGCAGTTCGGTCTCGCGGCGAAACGCCTGGCGCAGGTTGTCGTTAAACCCACGCGCCTCAGGCCGGGCATTCTTCAATTCGCGCAGATACAGCCACTGCCCGCCGAAATTAGTGGCGAGCGTCTCCGAACGCGGATCCTTCAGCATTCGGAGCGTCTGTTTTTCGAGCACGGCGGGATCGTGCAGCTTGCCTTGAACAGCCACGTCCAGAAGTTCAGCGTCGGGGATGCTGCTCCATAAGAAAAACGACAACCGCGAAGCCAGTTCCACGTCGCTCACGCGGTAGGTAGCGCCCGCGGCCACGCCGGCCGGTTCCTGCTCGAAGCGAAACACGAACCGCGGATCGACGAGCACCCGCGCCAGTCCCTGCTCGATACCAATATCGAAACTGCCGTTCTTCCGCCCCGCCTGGTAGAAGCCGAGAAGCGTATCTAGGTCCGCACCTGACGGCGACCGGCGATACGCGCGCAGCGCGAGCGTGGACAGGATCTTCTTCGCGCACGCGGCTTCATCCGACTCAGACGCCGGATGGCACACGAAAATCTTTCGGCGGCTGGGTGTGTCTCCAGGACCAGTCGGATTAAGCGGCCCCGTGATCGCTATGCTGCTGACGCTCGAGTTACCCGCGAATACCTGCCAGATGTCGTCCGCTCCCGGAGGAGCTTTTCGCACGTAAGCTGCACCGATGTCCTGCGGACCCGCTTTCACTGCGACCTTTGCGTCAATGGTCCCGCCAGCCGCCAATTTGACGCGCTCGCCGTTCAACACCAGTTCCAATTCTTCGCCCGGGGCTCCCGCACCGCCCACGCCGATTCCGGCCGATCTTGCGCGAACCTTGAACGAATACTCGGCATCCAGCGGAAACGTGTACCGGACCAGCATTCCTCCACGCGTTCCCAGGGGCAAACCGTCGACGTGTTCTGACTGCGAAAGGTCCGCGGGCGCGCGATACGTCACCGTCGACGGCGTGATGAGCATGTTCCCAACCGCCAGACGGCTGATCTTTCCGGCCGCGGCCACGTATCGCTCGATCAGTGCCGGCGAAACAGCCAACGCATCGGCGATATTGTCGAACCCCTCGCTCGAATCGTCGGCAGGCAAAACCGTCGATCCGTCCACATCGATGGCTAGCAGATCGCGAATCGCGTTGATGTACTCGGTGCGATTCAGCCGGTGCAATCCCGTGCTGCCAGGATTCGGCTTGACCGCAGCCGCGCGATCCAGCTCCGTTTCGAGCTTTGCCGTCCAAGAATCCAGCGTCGCGCGATCTGGGCGCGACATGCCCGACGGCGGCATCATACCCGCTCGCACCTTGCGCACCACTTTTTCCCACGTTTCCGGGTCCTGTCCAGGATGCGCCAGATCCAGCTTGTCGAGCATCAAGCCGGCAGTCTTGAGCTTCTCGTTGTGGCACCCAATGCAGTATTGAGTCAGCAACGCACGGTCCGGAGGTGTGTTCTGGGGATGTGCAACGGGCTGTGAGATCACAACCGCCGCGATTGCAAGAATTCCGCCTGCTGTGACTGTCCTTTTCATTGAGCCATCAACTTCTTGATCAGCGCCATCGTAGAAGGCTTGGCTTCCGGCGCGTTGGTAGCGAGGAACACGCCTTCCGCCCACACCAGAGGCGTCCGGCCCTCGTTATCTTTTATGTCCAGCCGCGCACCCTTCTTCACCAGAAACTCCAGGATGTCATCCGATCCCCGATTCGCCGCGCCGATCACTGCCGTCACTCCCATCGAGTTCTTCGCGTTGACGTCCCCGCCCTTGTCGAGGCACAACTGGACAGCCTCCATCAGGGCCTCCTTGGATTCGGTGAAGGTCTGCCCCGTCATCCAGTTCACTCCCGCGGCCGCCATCAGGGCCGTGGTGCCGGCGAAGGTGGCAATGTTCGGATCGGCGCCCTTTTCGAGCAAGAGGCGCATCACGGTAATGTCACCTGCGAGCGCCGCCCTCAGGAAGGAGGTCTGGCCAGTGAAATCGACCCAGGATAAATCGCCTAATGGAGTTACGAACCGGCGCGTCGGTGGAACTTCCTTGGTTCTGGCATTTACATTCGCGCCGCGATCGAGCAGCACTTTGATCACTTCGAGAGCAGCCGGCCGATCGATCTCGTGCTCATTGTTCCGGCCATAATCGCGATTGCGAATTTCGATCGCCGAGTACAGTGGTGTGCGTCCCCACCAGTCGGCCGCGTTCGCCGCGGCAGCATTCTCCAACAGGAGCTTCGCAGTATCCAGGTGATTGTTGGTGATCGCCATCAGCAGCGGCGTAATACCATTGACATCCGCCTGCTGGACATCCGCTTTGGCGGCGATGAGACTCCGCACGATGCCGGTCCGGCCATCGCGAGCGGCGTACAGCAGCGGCGTCATGCCGCCCGGAGTTTCGCCCTGAAAACCCTGTTCCGGCCAGCCGCTACGAACGATTCCCGCGCCGTGAGATCCGCCGCCCGCTCCCGGAGGCCGCACCGCGGGAGCCTTGCCGGTCCGAGTCCGGGCATTGATTTCCGATCCGTATTCGAGATAGAGATCAACTGCCGCAGGAAAGTTCGATCGAACCGCCCACATCAGGCCTGTCTGCTGCGTTACCGTGTCTTTCGCCTTTACATCGGCTCCGTGCTGAAGGAGAGCTTTAACAGCGTCGATACTGCCGCTACGCGTCGCGGTCATGAGCGCTGTTTCGCCGCTTGCATCCGCCGCGTTCGGATCGGCCCCGGCGTCTAGGAGCTTTCGAATCACCGGCGCGCTGCCATTCGTCGCGGCGAAATACAATGGTGTGAAGCCGTAGCGATCCTTGGCCTTCACGTTCGCGCCGGCCTGGATCAGCAGCCCTACAGTTTCCAGATCGTCAGCCTGTGCGGCCCAGTGCAGAGCGGTGGCGCCGTCCGGCAGCGCGGCGTTCACGTCCGCCTTTTGTTGAAGGAGGCTTTTTACTGCTGCTGCATCTTCGCGCATGGCGGCTTCCGCGAGCCTCGTATCCGCCCCGAAAGCAGCTACCGGCAACAGAAGCGTCGACAGCACCACGCACGTAAATCGCATGCTCAAGCTCCCGATTTCAGCTCCATCGTCAGACCGTTCAAGTCCTTGAACCGCAGCAGGTCTTCGTCGTTAGATGGAGCCATTTCCACGCCGAGCGCTTTGAGCTTATCGCGCACGGCGCGTTTGTCGAAGCCCGCCACCTTGATACAGATATGGTCTATGCTGGGCATCTTTCCGGCAGCAACTGTTTCCAGACCCAATCGAGTCTTGGCTGCCGCGAACCAGATCCTCTCTGGTCTCCTGGTCCGCGACACTTCCATGCCGAAAATCTTCCGATAATGCGCAGCCGACTTCTCCAGGTCCGTCACGGTGAGCATGATGTGCTCGAATCCGATGGCCTGTACCGCAGGCTCGTCCTGTGAAATACGCGAAGCGGGAATGATCGTCCGGGCCAGGCCCGCGGGCGAACCCAGGAATTGCAACCGGAGGCCATCCGGATCCGCCGCCATCCCCAAAGCGCCCTGCCCCGTCATAGGAACGCCGGCCTCATCCAAGCTCTTCCGCATCTCCTGTCCTTTGTAGTCCAGGCCGACGGCGCAGAAGTGGTCGATCCGCGCGGAGGTCACGGGAGGCGTTGCGTTCGCAGGAAGTCCGCCGAACGCTATATAGGAGATGCCGATTTTGACGTAAAAGCGAGGGGGCGGATCTTTTTCCTGGAACAGCTGCGGATCGAAAATCCTCCCGTAGAATTTCGCCGTGGCTTCCTGATCCGGCACCTGCATGCCGACATGCTCGAGCCCGCTGGTCTTGATAGGCAGCTCCGATGCGTCTGCCACGCCGGCCGCCATCCACGTTGCAGCCCCGGCGCCAAGAAACTGAAGCGTCCGGCGCCGGGTATATTGATTGGTCTTCACAACTCTGCTGTACTCCTACTTTAGAACTGCAGCCGCATCTCCAGGGTACCCTGGCGAGCCGGAATGAAAGTGGCGCCGCTGGCGAAATTGATGAAGCCGAACCCGCCTGTAGCGCACTTATTCACGCCGGTGCAGGCGGGCACGCCCGTCACATTTCCTGTGGTGGTTGGTGTCGATGGCGAACCCGATGGATTCGACATCTCCAGTCGGTTAAGCGGGTTTGTAAAGTTCATCCGGACCGTGAAGCGCATCCGCTCTTTGAAGGAGAATACCCGGCCGAGACTCATCGATTCCGAAGGCCGGCGCTGATTGCGATAGTCATTATAGTAGGCGTTCGCCGTGCCCCACTGCCCGTCAGTCGGATTGGTCCAGGCCGCGGGATTCAGGACCAGATCCTTGGTGGGATCGATGCAGTGGCAGTTCAGGTCCTTGAGAAATAAGGGCACGCCGGGATTGCGATTGTAGTACGTGCTGCGGAACAGCAACGTAGTCAGGTTGTTGGTGGAAGTCGGCGCCAGAATCGGCGTTCCGCTGGCGTATGTCAGCAGAGATCCGAACGCCCAGTCGCGAACCGCCAGGGAGACAATCTTATTGCCTCGCGGCGCAGGCACGCGATAGTTGATCGAAATCACGCTCACCAGCGGACGGGAGAAACCGGAGATCGTCTTGTTCTGCGACCGGTTGAACACGTCGTTGATCGTGCCGCCCTCGGTGCCCAGTTGCATTTCCTTGGCCCAGGTGAACGCGTACGCCGCTTCCAGCCCGTGCCAGACACGCTGCGTAACCTTGGCTTGCAGCGAGTCATACCAGGTACGGCCCTGCGGCGCCCACAGAGGCGCCAACCCGCTGGTGAATTGCGGGAAGGGGCGCAGCGATTGGGCGACGGTGAAGTTCGTCGGGAAGCCGGCGTAAGGCAGTTTGTTTTGGAACCGGCCCGCAGCTGTGGAGCCGATCGTCGCGCGGAGAATCGCACGGTCCCCGGCGCTGTTGATGTCTAAGCCGGCAGCCTGGAGCGCACTTACCGAAAGCGCATTGTAGTTGTCGAGATTCGGGCTCAGCCACCACGCACCGCGATTCCCGACATAGGATGCTTCCACCACCGTGTTGCGCGTAACCTCACGCTGGATACCGATACTCCACTGAATCTGGCGCGCCGGTCGGCCCGCATTCTGATCCACTATGGATGTCGGCCCGTTTACGTTCGCCGGGAAATTCGGATTCGGATAGGATCCGGCAGAGAAATTGGGCCAGGGCAACACATAGCCGGCCGGAACACCCGTATCTAACTTCATCGACGCGTCCCCGAATCCGGGCGCCGAGAAAGCATTGTTCGCGCCAGCGCTTCCCGTGCCGGTGTTTGCAGTCGCTGTACCGTCGTACGCAACCGCGATTCCGCCGCGGAACACGGTTTTGGGCGTTATCTGGTAAGCCACGCCAAGGCGCGGGCCGAACGCAAACGGATAGTTCTTGGCGAACTTGCAGTTACAAGTCGCCTCGTAGACGATTCCGCCCGGGCGCCCGCCGACGGTGGGATTTGGAACGGCTAGGGATGCGCTCGGCATGCGGCCGTACTGCTCACGCGGATAGGTGTCATAGTCATAGCGAAGGCCATAGTCGAGGGTCAGCTTCCGGGTGATCTTCCAGGTATCCTGCGCATAGAACCCCCAGAATTGTTTCCCGGTTTTCAGGTCGGCCGGAGGATTTACCACGCCGTTGTTGACCAGGCCGAGCAAGAAGCTGGCGTAGGCGAATCCCAAGGTCACACCCTGCACCGTGGACGACTGGGCGTACGGCTGTGCGGTCTGGTTGGTGGAGAATACGAAATTTCCATTCGTGGCGGTGAGATTGTGGAAAGGATAACCGAAGGTGCGAAGCTCCCCGCCGAACTTATATGTGTGGTTTCCCTTCACCCAGGTCAGATTGGTGTTATAGGTGGGCGTGAACTGCTTGGTCAGGGACTGCGCCGCGCCGACGTTCGCACCCGCCCCGACATTGGCGCTGCCGCCGGTTCCCGTACAGGCTGGAGCCACGCCGGAAGCGCACAATCCGGAGATGGCGGGGAATCGCCCGCCGGGATTCGGAACACCCGTCAAGCCAATCGAGCTGTCCTGGAAGGTATTGGTGGGCGAGTGATCATCGAGCAAATACTGGAGCGACCCGATGCCGATGTGCCACAGCATGGTCGGCGAAAGCGTATCGTCGAAATTAAATCGCCAGTTCATAGACCGGCTGAACGATCCGCGCGTCTGAGTGATGGTGGCCGGGAATCCTTCGGAGGAGTTCAGGCTCTGCGAGTACTGCGTCGCGGTTGCGTTTGTCAGCCACGTGCCCGAAAGCTTGATCTTCGGGGTCAATTGGTGATCGAGCTTCACCGATTCGTTTGTGGTGACGCGATCGTTCGGGAATGACGGCAAATAGTTCAGGATCGTCGCCGTCGCATTGGTCGGGTTCGGAATCAGCGCCTGGATGGCCTGCGAAACCTTGTCGAACCGAGCGGGCAGGATGACATTGCCCGGGAACTGGTCGCGAATCTGCTGGCCACCGACGGACCGCTGGGTGAGTGGATCGAAAATCATGCCTTCCACCATCGCTCTGCCCAGCGGATCGTTTCCGGCGGGGCGACCTGTGACCGCACCGGTGAAATCGCCCGCGCGGTAGGCTGCGGTGGGAACCGTGATGGGGGTATCGTTCACCACGAAAAACTCGCGATACTGCTCGCGGTTGTAGTAGAAGAAGGTCTTGTCCTTGCCGTTGTAAATTTTGGGGATCCACACCGGACCGCCGAGGTTAAAGCCGAAATCGTTGCGCCGCGTGCGCGGCAGCGCGTTGGTGAAGGGCGTCGATGCATTGAAGGCTTCGTTCACCAGGTAGTCGTAGCCCGCACCGTGATATTGGTTGGTTCCCGACCGCATCGTGATGTTGAATAAGCCGCCGCCCACCTGCCCGAACTCCGCCGAGTAGTTGCTGGTCTGGATCGCGGTTTCCTGCATGGCGTCCATGCTCGCACCGGTGCCAGCCTGCACCGCATTGATCTGGTTGGTGGAATCCGCGCCATCAATAATCGTGCGCTGGGTCCCATTCGGCGCACCGTTCACACGGACGCCAAGCACAAATCCCGAGGCAGGATTCGCGGCGCCGGGCACCAGCTGGATCTCCGATAGATAGGTTCGAAGACCCTGGCTGGTTGAACTGCTTCCGCCGATGCCCAGCCCACCCAAGTCGATCATGCGCTGCGCTCCAACGGTAGTGCTCAGCTCTCCACTTTCGGTTTTGAGCAGCGACGACTGCTCCGATACCGTTACCGATTCCGTCGCCGAGCCGACTTCGAGGGCTACATCCACGCGCACCGTCTGGGCCACTCCCACGATAATGTTCTGCCGCACGTACTTTTTGAAGCCGGCAACCGTCACCGAAATTTCGTAGGTGCCGACCGGCACCTGTGCCAGCGTGTAGTTCCCAGTATCTGAACTCGCAGCCTGGAAGACTGCGCCCGTTTGGGTATTCTTGGCTTCGATCGGGGCGCTGGCCACTACCGCGCCGGCCGGATCGGCCACCGTTCCTGTAATCGTTCCGCGGTCGGACTGCGCTAGAACCACGGCTGTCGCCGCCAGTAAACAGATTGAGACTAATCGAATACGCATGATCCCCCCCTTTTTTACGTCCAAGGACCCCGTTGCGGCAGAAAGCCGCCTGCATGCAACCCAAGGAAGTCTATTTCAGATTGGCCCGGAAGTCAAGCACAAAAATATACACCAAACGACCGGTATTGGTGTGAATACTTATATGATTGCTTTATAAGCAACTTGCGATGATCGTTTGTCTTGAAAAGCAGCTCATTCGTGGTGTCGAACAACACCAGAACTTGACGTCGACCAGGATTTTTTGTATACCTGTCGGCTGGTATAATTCTGGACATGCACGCGGCCGCAGAAATTGCCACTCGTCATTTTCCCCAGAGGACCCGTATGAAATCACCCATCACGCTTGCGATAATTTTCGCCGCAGTTCTTTCAGCTCAGGCGCCGAGACTCACCCTGAAGGTCCATTCGGGAAAGGGTCAGGTTGGGTACGACGTAAACTCCACCATGATCTCGGGCGAGAAGGACATGCTGGTGATCGATCCCCAGTTCAGCTTGAGTGAAGCCCACAAGCTGGCCGCAGAGATCTTGGAATCCAAGAAGAACCTGACGCTCATCTACATCACCCACCCGCACCCCGACCACCTGTTCGGATTAGCGGTCCTGCACCAGGCATTTCCGGCTGCGAAAATCGTCGCGCTTCCAGCGACGGTGAACGCGGCGAAAACGGGATGGCCCGCGCGGCAAAAGTTTTGGCTGGCGACCTATGGCAATAATATTCCCGGTCCGGATCCGGTCTTGCCGGAAGAACTTAACGAGCCGTACCTTACGCTCGAAGGCGAGCGATTTCCTGTTACCGGTGGGGTACAGGGCGCGGATGGACCCGGGAACAGCTTCGTGCATATCCCATCTCTCAACGCCGTGGTGACAGGCGATATCGTTTTCGACCACGTGTATTTCGGCGTTCCTAAAGACGCCGCCCGAGAAAACTGGTCGAAGACCATCGATCAGATCGCAGCCCTTCACCCGGCCATTGTGATTCCGGGGCACCAGGGTCCTGGGGCGAAGAACGACATGTCCGCGGTTGCTTTCATGAAACAGTACATCGCGGATTGGGACAAGAACGTCTCTGCGTCTCGCTCGGCCGTGGAGATGAAAGAGAAAGTACTCGCACAGTATCCCAATCTGGGGATGGAGTTTACTCTGAACGATCGAATCACGACCTACTTCCCCGCTGCTGCAAAAGGGAACTGAGTCAACACTTAACGAAAGGCCTACTGAATGCACCGTCGTCTCACTTGGAAACTCATTCCTCTGTTCGCGTTAACCGCGCTCGCGTCGGGTCAGTATTTGGGGTACCCCACTGCAGGCGTTCCTCGCACGCCGGATGGGAAACCGAATCTCACCGCTCCCGCTCCTCGAAACGCTGATGGTAAGCCGGACTTCTCCGGAATGTGGGGTTGGGTGACTCCCTCGAATTGCGGGGCGAAATGCAATGACACGCAGATCTCCCGCGAATTTATTAACATCGCATCAACGCTCCGCGGAGGGTTGCCATATCAGCCGTGGGCTGCGGACATAGTGAAGCAGCGCACTGCGGAACAGGGCCTGGACCCCAACGTTCACTGCATGCCTCGCGGAGCACCGCGCATCTGGACCGACGATTACTATAAGCGCATCTACATGCCGCCCGGCGCCCTTATCATTTTGACCGAGCGCAATATCCAATATCGCGTGATTTTCATGGATGGACGGCCTCTCCCCAACGATCCCAATCCGACCTGGAATGGTTATTCCACGGCTAAGTGGGATGGCGACACGCTGGTAGTCGAAACCGTCGGTTTCCGGGATGACCTATGGCTGGACGCGGCAGGTAATCCGCTCACCAGCGAGGGCAAGATGACCGAGAGAATCCGTCGCCCAAACTTCGGAACGTTGGAGGTCGAAATCACGATTAATGACCCGAAAGCCTACACCAAGCCGTGGACCGTCAAGATCAATCAGCCGCTGGTGCTCGATAGCGAGCTTCTGGACTACTATTGTTTGGAGAACGAACGCGACGCGGCTCACATGAGGAAGTAAGGCTATCGGACGCAGCCGCTGTCAAAAAATTGATGTGCGATATGATGGCTGCTAGATTCCTTTGGTCTGATGAGTGACTCGGATGGGGCTTCCACATTGCGCGGGCGCACCATCCTCGCACTGCGAGAGATGGTTCTCAAAGGCCAGCTTGTACCGCGGAAGCGTATTGAAGAATTCGATCTGAGCAGGCGCCTGGGAGTATCTAGGCCCGTTCTGCGATCGGCCTTGGACCACCTTGCTTCCGAAGGGCTGCTTGAGCCGATACCCTCTGGAGGATATGCGGCGCGCCAGTTCACGCTGGAGGACATTCGGGACGCCATCCTGGCGCGTTCGGCTCTGGAAGCGCTGGCAGCTGGCCTTGCGGCCAAGCGAATCCAGAATCCTTCGGAGCTTGAACCGGCACGCCAAGTAAACGCTCAGCTGGCCGAAGCGATCCCCTCTCACGAATCCTCCCCGCCAACCGCGGAAGAGATGTCGCGCTTCGGTGATTTAAATGCCGCGTTCCACAGCGCATTCGTCTCCGTGGCGCGAAGCCCGATGCTGTGCTGGTGCCTACAACGACTTCAATCGGCGGCGTTCGCGTCTCCAGCGGCCGTAGTGATCCCCTTTGAAGGTGATGGTGCACGGCGTGCGTTTGAAGAGCACGAGGCAATCTTGAACGCCATCCAGTCTGGCGATACCTCCCGGGCTGAAGCCTTGGTAAGAGAACACGCGGGCCTGGCGATCCATGGAATCGAAAGCGCCTTGGAGGGCCAGCGGCACTCCGGCCGAAATATCGCGTTGGAGCTGGTCGGCAAGAAGCCCGCCCAGCTCATTGCGAATGGGCCGGGCCGGCTTGCGAAGAAGGAGGAAACGGTCGCGGGCACTACGTCGGCGCGCATTCTGGATGCAGCCGCGGATTTGTTCGGCGAGAAGGGCTTTTATGCTGCCACGACTCGCGAACTCGCCACGCGTCTGAACCTTCAACAGGCTTCCTTGTACCATCACGTAAGAAATAAAGAGGAGTTGCTTCACCGTATCAGCCGCCAGGTCATGGATTGTTTCCTGAATGACCTCCCCGTTGCCCTGAACCAGGCGGAGACCGCAAGCGGCCGGATTAGCGCTTTCATTGACGCTCATCTTCAGGTCATGGCGCAAAATCCACGCCAGACGCTGGTGGTAGTCACCGAGTTTCGAGCACTGTCTCGCCTTCACTTCGCGGAAATTTCGGAAAGATACAAGGAATACTCACGCCTCCTCGACTCGGAGCTGAATGCGGCACGAGGATTAGGCATTCTTCGAACGGACATCTCTCCGAAGTACCTCCGCCTGGCACTATTAAACACCCTGAACTGGACGCCACGCTGGTTTCACCCTTCGGGCCCGCTTTCTTGCAAAGACCTGAGTTCCATCTATAGCTGTATCTTTTGGGAGGGTATCCTCAGCCCCGAGCTGCGCGAAGCCCGCTCCCTTCCCCCGCTTCCGATGTCCACCGGCCGGCAACGACCGCGCGCTTTGCATCGAGGTACGCTCGGAAAGTTCATTCGCGGTGCCGCCGAACTTTTCTCGAAATGCGGCTATGAATCGACGACTACCCGCGATCTTGCCACCCTGCTCGGAATGGAAAGAGCCACATTGTACTACCACGTAGAGGGCAAGGAGGATCTGCTCTACGCGATCTGCAAATCATCCATCGAACAGTTGGACAACGATGTGATCGAAGCGACGGAAGGCATTTCCGATCCCCTAGTCCAACTTCAGGTTGGTATTCAGACGCACGTCGTGAGCTTGCTCCGCGACCAGACTCAACATGCGACGGCTCTAGCGGAGGCGCGTGCCCTCTCTCCCGAACGGTTGGCGGAAATCGTGAGCATGCGAAAGGCGTACCAGGCGCGCGCGCGATCGGTCATCGAGGCGGGACAACGGGCCGGGTCCATCCGTAGGGACATCTCCAGCAAATACCTCGGCATGATGCTGGAGGGGTTACTGGATCGTACTGTGGTCTGGTTCAAGCGGAACGGTGAACTCAGCCCATCGGAACTGGGGGCAATTCTGTGCCGCGTGTTCCTCGAGGGTGCGCAGCATCGCTCCGCAAACGCGCTGAAAAAGGAGAACGCCGATTTTCACTACCCGCCTCCGTAAATTCAGGGCCGCTCGGCCACCAGCCACGCGAACACGCAAGCCCGTGCGATAGGCAGCGGGCGTTTGAGCATCACTGAGTCAGGCTGGTATCATTGACCGCCATACGCAGCGCTGTAAGAAATAAGAGAGGACTTCAGATGATCCCTCGAATGTGTGCGCTCTTGCTTGTTGCTGGAATCCCGGCCCTGGCTGACCTCAGCGGACAGTGGTCTGCCGGCGGCGCGGAAGTGTTCATTCTACGCCAGAACGGAAACACGGTTACGGGCACGATTACGGGCAAGCCGGGTGAGCCGGTTTATAAGATTGTCGACGGGGTCATTGGCGGAAATCGAATCCACTTCTTCGTCCTGCATGAGGATGAGAACGACCCCGAGGTGAAGGCCAACGAGGGCAAGCCGTTCCATAACCTGGCGCAGGGAACGTTCACAGACGATGAAATTATTGTTTCCGGATCGCGGGAGAATACCACAATTCGCGAATATCGCCTGGTGCTGAAGCGAATCAGGAAATAGACTGGGGGTCTATGCTGCGTGTGGAAATCGTCGAACGATTGAGACCGAAAGGGCGTCTCGACGTGCTCGTTTTCGTCATCATTGCGGTACTAGGGACGCCAAGCGTCGGCTTTGGACAGTGGGTGCATTATCCAACTGCCGGCGTGCCGAAAAAGGCCGACGGGACTGCCGATTTAACCGCCCCGGCGCCGCGACTCCCTGACGGGAAGCCTGACTTCTCCGGCATCTGGCACGCTGCCGCGATCAATCAGTGCGTGGCGGCCACGGGCGCATTCTGCGGGCTCGAAATCGGGGGCTCTCCGCTCGCACTTAATATTGGCAAAGACCTGCCCGGTGGTCTCCCGTATCAGCCCTGGGCCGCCGAACTCGTGAAGCAGAGGTTTAGCAAAGACGATCCACACGTGCGCTGCCTGCCTGATAATCCTCCGCGCACATGGGGAATGCCGCACCTAACGAAGGCCATCCACACGCCGCGGCTGCTAGTGCTGCTGTATGAAGTGAACGCGATGTACCGGCAAATTTTCATTGACGGACGTCCCCAACTCGTCGACCCGAACCCCTCGTGGAACGGATACTCCATCGCTACATGGGACCGCGACACGCTTGTGATCCAGACGACTGGCTTCCGGGACGATCTGTGGATCGACATGAACGGCGCCCCGCTGACCAGCGCCGGGAAAATGACCGAACGGCTGCGCCGCCCGAACTATGGAACGCTCGACGTGGAAATCACTGTTGACGATCCCAGGGTGTACACGCGCCCCTGGACTGTATCGATAAAAGAGGGGCTTGAGCTCGATACCGAGTTGATTGACGAGATCTGCCTCGAGAACGAAAAGTCGTGGCAACATATGCAGGCGGCCCCGCCCGTCAAGTAGTAAGTCTGCTTCGCGCTCAGCCTAAGGGCGCGGCCCATAATGCGGGGGCGCGTCACCGAGCTCAATTGCGCCCAAATCGGGAGCGCGTCCGGCGAAGCCTTCGGTGATGTTCGGTAGCACGACGCCCCGGTCGACCGCGGCAGCCCCTGGCTTGAGACGAAAATCGAAATCTTTCGCGTCGTAGAGTTTCTGGACGGTCTTGACATCGTGCCCGTCCAGGCGCGGCACGTTCATGAAGGTGTCGTAGTCCACCAACAGACTGTGAACATCCTGCTTGGCCGCTCGCTGATACTCCTCTAGCGTTTTGTAGCGCCGCGTCTCGGTCTGCGCGTTGTGGCCACGGCTGGCGAAGTCGGCGGGAATCTCCCAGGCCGGGGAGTTCCATTGAAACGAATACGGCGCATTGGCATTGGGGCTGAACCCGTTGTAATCCGAGGAGGAATAGTTTGTATAGGTCGTAAAACCGAAAACGACGGACGCTGGCGCGTCGCCGCCACCTGCTGGACCGCCAAATCCGCTTGAGTTCTGCGCCAAAATCAGATTGTTCCGAAAATGCGTATTCGACGTGGTTCCGCCCGACACCTCACCGAACATGGTGTTGTTGTAGAACAGAATTCCGGAGCCACCCGCAAGCCGCGCCGATCCCCCGGGCGAGTTAAAGGAGACATTACGAATCCAATAAACCGGCCCTCCAATCACTGGCTGATTGCAATAGGGCTGAGAAGCATTGTTGATCATCATGTTCCGCATGACCCGCACGTTGTGCATGCTTCCATCCACCTCGAAGGCGTTGTCGTGGAAATTTGTCATGTAGTTGTTGTAGTAGTCGAGCGATACAGGGCGGCGGTCCCAATACTCCTTGGAGGGATATTTCGGGCCATCGATGGCGGCGGATCCGTCAGGGTTGCCGTACGTTTCGTTATCGATTCCATCGTGAAAGTTCGCTACGTAATTGTAGGCGATGACGTTTCCAGAACCGTATACCTTCACGGCGATATACGAGGCCATTTTAGGCGGGAACACTTGGCCGTCCACCCCGGCGAACTGCGCCCAGAAATTACCGGTCCACGCGATCAGGTGCTTAGGATCGTTTCTTCCTATGAAGTAGTTGTCGGCGATGTAGAAGTTGCCGGAACCTGAATAGTTCGTGTAAACCCCCATGCCGATATCTTCAAACCGGCAACGCTTCACGGTCAATCCCTTGGAACCGACAATAAACTGCGTACCGGCCCAGATGGCGATTTCGGTATTCCGAATGGTGAGGCCTTCAAAATAGGTATAGTTCCCGGCCTTCACATTGAAGAGATTAAACGCCCCGTTCCCATCGAAGATCGCTTCACCGTCTCCCGCCGCCTTGATCGCGATGGGCTTCTCCGCGGTTCCGCTGGCCGTGAGATAGTAGGTTCCGTCGAAAGGAACCGTGCTGATCGAAAGATCATTGGTGTAGATATAGCGATCGTACCTATACAGCCCGGCATGCACCAGAATCGTATCGCCGGGCTGGACTCGCGGCCGGGAAGCTGTTGCCCAGTCCGTTCCAGAGCAAGTCAGATAATAGGCGCAAAGCAGACCCTCGAAAGCGGGCTGGATCTTCGTGCCTTTGAACCCATGCGGATAAACGTGGAGGGTTCGGCCGTTGGCGTACGGCTTGGGCTCGGGACGGGTGCGTACCGTCACCGTCTTTTCGGCGGCGCCTTTCACTCCATCCGGATCCGACAGGACAAATCTTGCTTCGTACTCCGTGTCCGGTTCGAGATCGAGGATGCTTCCGGCGAACATGTTGGGCGAGACCACGTCCAACCGGTCCCCCTGAAAGATCTCCTCGTTCTGCAAGCGCAGAAGGGGCATACCTTGCCGCCACTGGGACTCGCCTTTCTTGCGATAGGAAAGTGCCACGGCGGCGTTGCGGTTATCATCGCCCTGAATCATCCATTCGAATCCAAGATTGATGAGCGTGGGCGGGTCGATGATGAACTCTCCGACGGTGACTTCCTTCGATTTTGCGTCCGCCGCGTGCGCTCGAGGCGCCTGCGACGCCAGAGCTAAACACAGTGCCGCGCTGGCTAAGATAATCCGAAAACTATTCATCGCGTTTCTCTCCATATGGCGCGGTCCACATTGCCGTCCCCAATGCCCCAAGCCCTCTTAGGAAGCCCCGCCGATTTGTGGGCATCATCATGAAACCTCCTGTCTGCTACTCTTACGGACGGCCGTCGCCAATGGCCAACCACGATTTCGCACACTCCTCAACCACCGTGAGATACTTCTGGACCTCGTCCTTGCCCACGATCCACGGATTAGGTTCGCCCGCCTTCCGCGCCTTGGTCCGCTCAAAGCGGTTCAGTGCGTCGTTGTACTCGGTGTGGTTGACGATGATGACGTCTGCGCCCGCGCCATCGCTGATGTCCTTCAATCGTTTCGCATTGGAGATATAGGACTCCAGCATTTCCTTCGAAGTCCCGCCGCTCAACGCCGTTCCGCCCCACTCCATGGCAAGATGAGGCCGACCGTGATCCTTCACGGGAACCAGGACGGAAAGCGTGCCGCCGGTGTGACCCGGGGTGATGTAGATGGTGACCGTCGTGTCGCCCAGCGTCACCTTCTGCCCATCGGTTGCCTCGATGTCGTGACGCGGCGGATCGGCCTCCCGAGCGGAAAGCTCCCAGTCCTTGGGTCCCATCACGATGCGCGGCTTGTACGTATCCTGCAGGAATTTGACAGCGCCGTCATGATCGCCATGCGCATGGCTCACGATGATGTACTTGATATCGGCCGGATCGAGCCCCACCTTCTGGAGTCCATCCACAATCGCGTCCTGCGCGGCGTAACCGAACAGCGTGTCGATCAGAATGATCCCTTGGCTGGTCTTCACCGCCCATGCGCTGTTCACTTTGGTGGTCAGCATGTAGAGGTTGTCGAACACCTGGCCACCTTCGGCGTACCAGTTCTCCTTCGGCGGTGTCGCAGCCGGTCCACGACCTTTTGCCGCACCTCCGCCCGGAGGGCCTCCCGCCCGGCCGGGACCACCAGGAGGGTTCGCGGTCGAGACGGCCCCGATTGTGGCCGGACAGGCCAAACGCGCCGCACCGCTGTTATTCGAATTCAAGAGCGCCGTTGCAGCGGCCTTGTGCGCTGTTCCGGTATCTTGAGCAAGCAGGCCGCTCAGGCAGAGGGGGAATAGGATCGTCGGGTTCATTCGCATGGCGGATTGCCTACTTTCTTATGATCTGGCGGGGTTCTGTCTACAGCGGGCAGTATACATGAGTAGAATCTTGAGCCGCAAACCTCTCGGTGTTGCGACCGGAACTCTACGGACGCAGATGCACCATATGCCATCAGCGGTCGACGATTTCCAAGGTAGTTTTCCAAGGATCTCAATGCCCTGATCGCCGATAGCGTTATTTTCTGGGCGGCTGCTTGAGGCTTTGATAGACCGCCGTCACGAACATCTGGGTGGTCCATGGGCCGCTGTTCGCGCCGTAGCGTCTATCGTAGTCCGTGGTAACCTTGGCCGCCAGCACTTGCTCGAGGGACGCGCTATTCGCGATCAATGCCTTCACGCGGTCGCGGACGATGGCCACCATGTCGCGGTATTCGACGACTTCATGCTCGTCGCATAAGTACCCACGCCCCGGCACCACTAGGGTTCCACCCTCGCCCGAATGCTCAAAAACCGTGCGGTCAAGTATGGCGTTCAGTGCATTGATCTCGCCCTGTACGCTGCCTCCGTTGGCGACATCAATGAACGGATACTGCGTGGTATTGAAGATGTCGCCAGCGACAATGATGTCGGCTCGCCGGAAGTGGACGATGCTGTCGCCATCGGTGGAGGCGTGGGGCATGTAGAACATTTCGATGCTGTCGCCATTGTGGAACTGCCGGTGGCGCTCGGCGAGGTAAGTGTCAATGGGCCACGAATCCGGAGGGGTGGGCTGGTTATTGCCAAGCGAGCCGGTCATTCGTGCGGCGACGTTTTCGTGAGCAATGATGGTGGCGGTAGCACCCACGCCCGGCGAGTTTAGGGCGAGGAAGGTTCCGGCCACGCTGGGGTCAGAGCCGGCGTTCTTCAAAGTTGGATTGCCGCCGGTGTAGTCGGCGTGGAAGCTAGTATTGGCGACGTAACGAATAGGTTTGGTCGAGAGACGGCGGATTTCAGCAAGAACCTTTCCGGTAAGTTTGCCTGCGCCGGTGTCGACAACGAAAGCTCCCTCATCGCCGGTTTGCACAACGATGTTCGCGCCATCGCCGACCAACATATAAATGTTGTTGCGGATCGGTAGAACGTGAATTTCTCCGTCGCGAGGATTGGGGTCGACCGCGACGCTGATGGCGGACGGTCCGGGCGCTGGACGGGTCAATTCACGAGCTTGGGCGTCGGAGATCGAGGCGAGTTTCGATTCAAATTCGCGATAGAGCGTCTCGGGCCCACCGAGTGCCCCGATCAATGGTACTTGGTTCTTCTTGGAATACTCGTCGAGATAAGGATGTGCGCCAAACAGATAGTTGGGGACCTGATCCGGGGCGCGGCCAACGATCTGCTCACTATCGTCGCAGGGGAACAACCAGGCGCCCGGATCCGTCGGCTGACGGTAAAAATCAGTGGTGCGAATCCACGGCTCCGAGAGAAAGATGGGATCGTTGACCACGGACGTATAGGTAATGTGATCGCCGTGTCGCACGAAGAATTCGGTGAGCGTTGCCTGGTCGCTTTCAGGGAGGCCGTTGCGACGGAACCAACCTTGTTTGAGATGGGTGGTCTCGACGCGCAGGGCGTTGCCGACGAAGGTGCCGGTCGAAAAGCCCATGTAACTGTGCGGTGCGTAGGCGGGCGGATGGGGGCGGTCGTCCATCCAGAAGACGCGGTGCCCTTCGAAGGTCTGCGAGTACCAATGAATTGCAATCAGCGTGCGGAGCTTGGGGTCGCGCTCTTCCCACACCAGGGTGTTGCCGATGGCGCGGACCGAATAGGGCGCGACGTAGCCGTCGCACTGATGGAAACGCGAAGTGAGCCGCGAGGTGTCGTAGGACAGAGCCCACAAGCGGCCGGCTTCGTTGATAGGAATGCCACCGTAGTCCACCAACTCAGGACCCGCGCCACGCTCCGCTCCGTCCTCCTGCATATTGCCCGCCCAATATCCGGAAAAGTCAACCGCAGGGGCGGGTCCACCTTTGGCGGCGCCTCCGGCCGGGGCCTGGGCATCCAGTAACCACGCACTGATGGCGCATCCCAGCAGGATGAGACTCAGGCGAAGAACCTTCGTGATCGCCATACCTATCTTGCGTCGCACGGCTGCGGGTTCCAGCCGGCGGCGTCCGCTTGTTTCTTGAAGTGCACGCTGTACCAGTAGGGTCCGTTCAAGTAATCCGGATCGGTGACTTCGACGCTAACGACGAGCAGCGCGGGCCCCCCGGGGATCTCCTGGCGATCATAGTATTCGGTGAACGTGGCTTTGGCGCCATAGGGCACACCGTTGCGCGCAAGGTAGCCGGGACTTGCCTGCGTAGTGACGACTTTCAGAGAGCCTCCACCCCCACCACCGCGTCCTCCTAGCGTGAAGCCGGTGAGAGCCGGCGTGAGACGATCCCAGGAAGCGACGGAGACACCCTGCAGGCTCCCCGCTTGGCCGCTCGGCGTTCCAAAGGAAAGCACGCGAGTCTGGGCACCGGCGTCGGATTCGATCTTGAGATTATTCCCTTCCCAGGTTATGTGAAGGCGTCCGGGCATGCGAAGGATTCCGCCGACACCGTAAGCCTTGCATGAATTGGCTAAGGCCGGGTCCCAAGCGTCAGCTTCGCGGCGGCCACCCGCGCTGGCCGGGATGCTGCCAACATCGCCTTTCGCCGCCGGATGGATGCGTTCTTTCCAATCTTCAGTGATCTGGGCAACCCAGTACCCCGTCGGATCGAAAAGGGCGGCCGCCGGACCGGCGCGTCCGGGACCACCACGTCCTCCACCGAAACCTGCGCCGGGGGGCTGTGCGTTGAGAACGCTGGCAAGAGCCAATAGGATCATCCCCGACGTGCTTTTCGCCACCTTCATTATTTGGATTCCTTGCCGCCCGCCACGTCTCTGACGCGCTGGTTAAACTTGTACTCCTCAGTCGGCACGCAGTAGATCTGCTCGTCCCATCGCTTCGGCTTTTCCCGATCGATGCGGAAGAGCTTCGTGTCGCTTACCCAGGGGCGCGTGTAGGTCTCGGGATCGGTCAAGGTCATCGTCAACTCCAAGGTGTCCCGATCGCGCCGCCGATAACGTTCCTCGAGCCGCATGTTCTCGCTATGCGGGTACCCGAATTTGTCGAGCCAAGTCCGATCGTCGAACCCTACGCTGGAGACCACGAACACGTCGCCGTCCCAACGGCCGATCGAAGTACCGTTCCAGTTAGGATCCACTTCGTCGGCGGACGGCAGTTTCCGGCCGTCCGTGAATACTTCGCGCCAGTCATGGTGCCACTCGAAGAACTGAATCATCCGCCCGGGCACTTGGACGATCTCCATCGTCTGGTGCGGCGAAATCACTTCCGTATTCAACAGTCGAGGAATCCCTAGGGGATCGCACGTCCCCATTGGATCGTTGCCGATCGCCGGCGGAACCGCTCGCGGGCCATATCCCGGTTTGTTCTTTTCAAAGCGAGTCTTGCCGGCTGCCGTGAAGGGGGCCTCTTCCGTACCCTGCGTCGGACCCTGGCCCGACCACACGTTACTGAAGGTCTGAAACCGGCTGGTCCGATTCCAGTGGCCCGACAAATCGTGCGGATCAAATTCCCCAGCAGTCTGTGCAGACACCGCCAGACTGAATGCCGCGCCGATCGCAACGAACGCAGCCCATCGCATTACTGCTTTCCTTTCGCCGCCCCCGGCGCCGCGCCCCCCGGCACTATCGGCCAGTCCTTGCCGTTGATCTTAAGCTCCTTTGCCAGACACGCTTTCGCGCCCGCAACTCGAGACGGATTGCATACCAGCACGATTTGATCGCCCGGCTTGAGCGTCGTGCGGGTCCAGCCTACTTTCATGTTCCTCATCATTGACGGTGTCGGCAGCACCTCCGCCGCCCAATGCTCGATCTCCCCGGTTTCGCTTTTGACATCGAAGTAAATCTGCGGATGCGGGTTGATGAACTCCCACTCCGTGACAGTACCGGCGATCGTCATCGTCCGATCCGTGAAGTAGGAAACATTGCTTCCATGGTGAGCCACCATTGAAAACGCCGTCCCCAACAGGGCCGTTAGAACAGGCAAGATACGAAAATTACGGTGCGCCGTCATTACGTCAGTATAGGCCGCGGGGCGGGATCGAAGACATTGTTAATAGCGATGGGAGCCATTCCCTTGACGAATGCTATCTCCGAGATTATAGACCCCTTCGTTACCTTGTGAGCGGGGTGCGACAGCTTGAGGTGAATCGCGCCGCTCTCATAATTGCGCAGACCCCGGCACATAGCTAAGTAGTAAGGTTTGCGCGTGCAGGGACCACTATATTTCCCGCAGAGTGATCTGTACAATCGTTTGTTACGATCCCAGCTATTGCTACAGGCGATATAACGCGCGGAATGATCCGGCAGCTTTAGACCGCCCGCGGGCGGCGGCGGCTAATTCCCTGCGTGTGAGGCTTCGGCCCTTGCGCTAGGTGAACGCGTGCATGCGGCACGACGCTTTTGAGCAGGGAGCGAAGCCACACAGTTCCAGGATCGCGGTCTCGGGACTTATGCCACTGCATAGATTCCTGCAGAGTTCCGATTTCAAAGGGCGGCTTGACGATCTTGAGAGGCAGGTAACGCTGATAAGAAAGCGCCAGTCGTCGATGCAGAGTCGCGATGCGGGAGGTGCCCACAAGCAACTGAGGCGCCAGATTGAAAGCAGTGGTCACAACTTCAATTCTGCGTTCGTGGCCGAACCTTTCGATGAACCATTCGTCGAATGTAGCCAGTTCCTGGCGCCTGCCGAACCGTACGACGATGTGGCCCATAGCCAGATATTCATCGAGCGAAATCCGTGACTTCACGCGCGAGTTGCCGGACCAGACCACGCAGACAAACTCATCCTCGAACAACGGTTCGGATGGGTGCTCCGAAGTGAGCCGCATGGAAGGCGCGATGGAAAGGTCTATTTCGCCGCGATTCAACGCATCGAAGCCACCGTCGACGTTGGAAACGAATTCGAACCTTGTGCCGGGAGCCACCTGTTCCATGCGAGGCAGGGCTTCGGTCATGAGCACCATCTCCACGTAGTCGGACATGAGCAGCCGGAACTTGCGCGTGGAGGACGCCGGATCGAATACCGGGTTGTTGTTGAGAATCGCCTCCGCCTGCAACAGGAAATTCCGGACGGGATCCACCAGAGCTTCGGCGACCGGTGTTAGAACCAGCTTGCGTCCGACCGGCACAAGCAGCTGATCCTGAAAGACCTCGCGGAGCCGCGCCAGCGCGCCGCTCGTTGCCGACTGACTGAGGTGCAGCCGCCGCTCACCGGCCCGCGATACGCTTTTCTCGGCGAATAAGGCATCGAGAGCGACAAGCAGGTTTAGATCAAGGCCCCCAAGGTCCATAGTTTGGGTATCGACCTATTCTGCCCCGGATCGAGTGGCCGGATTCTTCAGGCTGGCATAGGCAGGTTCCGCGAACATCGCGAGCATCAGAGCCCTTTCCGTCGCGCGATGTTAACTTCCGTACAGGCGCCCATCACTTCGAGGAACTTCTGGTATTCGCCTCTGCCGACCACAAAAGGATTGGGCTCGCCTGGCTTGCGCGTCTTCAAGATTTCGAGCCTGGGCTGGATGGGATCCATCAGTGGATGATTCTGCAGCTCCACCTCAACTTTGGCTTTTTTCGCTTCAGCCTCGAAGTGCGGGACCGATTTCGCGTACTGGGCGAGGCCTTCATCGGAAACAAAACCAGGCGTGAGCACCGTTCCCGCGTACATCGCCGCCATGCGTGTTTTGCCGTTATCTCTCACCGGAAAAATGAAGCCCATCGATCCAGGTGTGTGCCCCGGCACCGAGACCGGTGTCAGTTTGAAGTCACCCAGCACAATTGGTTGCCCTTCGACGAGTAGCTGATCGTGTTTTGGCAGCGGCGCCGCGGGACCTCCGCGCCCACCGCGCGCTGGGGGCTGTTCCATAAGATTCCAGTCGGCCTCGGAAATGTAGACCTTTGTGCCGAAGTGTTCCTGAAAATACGCAGTGCCACCGAAATGATCGGCATGACCGTGACCGACGACGATGATTTTTACCATCGAAGGATCGAGGCCGAGCTTCTGAAATCCGCGCAGAAGCTGCGTTTCGGTCTGGTCGGGAGAAAGAGCATCGATCATCAGCAGACCGGCGGACGTTTTGATCACGACCGCAACCGTGCCCTGATTGCCGATTACGTACACATCATCGAAAATTCTGGTGGGCTCGATGGGCGGATCGGACGGGCTGTTCGCGCGCGGGGCTTCGCAAAAGAAGTGGGCTTCCTCCGCCCATCGGCTCCCCCCGATCTTTTTCGCTTTCTCGATCAGTGCCTTGACCGCGTCGGAATCCGGCTTCGCGGGTGCGGCTGGCGGCGCCTGGGAATAGACCAAACCCGCAGAGATTATCGCAAGAGCGATCGTGTTTTTCATACATCCCTCGGATTAGTGAGTCACTCCGCCTGCAGGATGGCGAACCCGTTTGTTGAATAGGTCCACTTCATCCGCGGGTGCGGCGTATCTTCGAATGATCATGGCCTGCTGAATGATACTACCCCGCAAGCTAGCAAGATACTATAGCTGATTGCGCTCAATCGACCAAATCGATTGTTTGGATGCGTCGTATCGGTTTTGCGGATACGTCAAGCGCAACAGCATAGGCGGGCTGCTTGTCTTTTCGCCGATAGCGCAGCGAATCGAGAGCAAGCGCCCCGGCGCCGTAGACAGCGAGGGAGAGAAACACCGCAACGTAGATCAGGGTCTCGTTGCCGCCGTTGCGAATGGGCCATAATCCCCGGGACGCCGACTCCAGAAAATACGCGGCGACCAGTTCGAGACACGTGCCCCCACGCGGGACAGCCTGCTCTTGTGGGTGAATCCTTCGAGTTCTTAAGAAGAAGAGGATAAGGGTGAGCCGCCCAACGGAAGACCGCTGATTGCGTACGGGAAACAGGTCTTTTTGCGAACGGTCATTCCGAGGCCGACAACCGCTGTGTTTCCAGGCAGCTCAGTAGAGGCTGAGCTGGTGGGTATTTCGGACGCCGTCTCAGAGCGGCTGTCCAGTTCGAAGGGGTAGGCCGGTATAATCCTTCGGGCTTTCGCCTCAAGTACCGCTCGCTGGTCGCGCACAAATCGCCGCAGGGTGGGCGGTGCCGACATCTATCTCATTGAAATCTTGCGCTGGATAGCCTTTGGGGACGCGAAAAACGGCACATAAAAACGCACGTTACACGCGTTTCCGTGTTCCGGAGGATCCGCCACCAGGACCCTCGGGGCATCCTTTTATATGCAGGGACAGCCGGAGAACGCCAATCTTTTGCTTTGGTTAGATCCTTCGCAATCCGCGCGTTTCGTAAACGGATGGCGAGTAGTCATCAACCATCGCCCGGCTCATGGCCATGATCATGGCCACCATTCCATCGATTCTCTTCGAGCTCTTAGAGCCGCGCGAGTGGGAGCAGAGAAATGGTTTCGGCCGGAGATCGCAAGGGAACAGAACTTTTGCGGAATGTTTGGGATAACCGCGCGGGTTCGAACCATACAGATGCTGTCAACAATACCGACCTGCGAGTTCGACGCCAGAATTGTGGCTCCCCATCCTGGACAACACTAGAACTCTAATAGCAGATCAATCGAACCGATAGAAAGCCTTTGCTCCGTTCGACATCCGAGTGAAAACAGACCACCCATCCATGATTGGTACCCAAACCAGGACAAGACTAGAACTGTGGCGCGAGACGGGACTCGAATCCACGACTCCCGCTCGGGAAAACGCTCCAACTTGGCTTCCTGAAACGTACCAAGTGAAGACGGTGCCCGATCACCCTGTCACGGAAACCCGCTCAGACCAATCGCCATGAACACGAAAAGCAACTATGGAACCGGCGATACCGCACACGCGAAGCTCGCCGCGTCGTTCGGGTCTCCCGTTCCGTTGTAGCGCGCGACCTGCGGATATGGGCATAGCGACCGGGTCAGAACCTTGCTCGTGTCTCCCACGACAGTTCCAGTCGCAATGATTTTATCCGGCGCGACACCTGCTTCTACCCACCGATCCAATGCGCTGAGAATGTCGTGGTCGGCGTCCCTCTGCGGCGATGCGCCGTTTCCAAAGCTATTCGCTCCCACACCGCCGCCGCAATGCCCCATACCCGGAACCATGAACAGACGATAGAACTCCTGCGTGCTGCCGGACGCCTTCTGTCTCGCATCCGGAAACTTGTCGAGAAACGCGCGGACACTGTCGTAGTAGGCGATCGAGCTAAGCGGTGAAATCGCGGGATCGCCCCAACCGTGATACTGGATGAGTTTGCCTCCGTTCGCGCGGAAGCTGCGGAGATCCGGATTCGTCGCATTCAGTACCGGCCCCGCCTTCTGATCGCCGAACGCGACGTCCGTGTCGAAGTTCAAGTTTCGATAATCCCATTTCGGATCCTCAAAGACCGCGTGGCCGTAGTAGGAGCTCCCGAAACCATATTGAATCGATGACGTAACAGAAGCCGGCGCAATCCAGGCCGACCATCCTGCAGGTCCTGCTTCCGTGCCCCGCGCATACCCGGGGAAGATGGAAGCGCTCGTGCGCGGGTTCTTCGGGCCGTCATAAATCTTCCGAAGGGCCTCGACCTGCGGCGCTGTGAGGCACTCGGAACCTTCCGCGCCCTTGCAAGTCAAAGCCGACGGATCGAAATTGCAAGCGCGCGGATTCTCCAGGAGTCCGTCTTTCACGCCATCCAGAGCGTCGCACGCGGCCATTACTGCATTTTGAATCAGGGGCAGCTTTGCGGGCGGGATTGCGCTGCCCGGCGTCTCTGTCAACGCTCGCGCGTTCCAGATGAAACCAGTGAAAAGGTGCGACCAGTCGCTCGCCGGCGCGCCCGCAATGATCCCGTCGAATTCTTCCGGATACCGTTGCGCTTCCATCAGTGCCTCACGTCCGCCGTCGGAGCATCCGTTGAAATAGCTGCGCGACGGCGCACGTCCCAAAAGAGCCCGAATAATTGCCTTCGATTGCAAACTCGTCTCGTGCACGGCCCGATACCCAAAATCGATCAACTTCTCCGGGTGCCCGATGGCCCACGTCGCACCAGCCCCGCCCTGATGACCGTCGTCGGTCGCCGAGGCTGCGTAACCGCGCCTGAGAGGCTCGGCCAACCCGGCTGCATTGATCGCCCCTGCCCAGCCGCCATTGCCAAGTTGCAGGTACTTTCCATTCCAACCATTCGACGGGACCCACAACTCGAAATGGATCTCGGAGTCCTTCGTCGGCCTAATGATTCCCTGCACGGCGCAGTGCGCGGCAGCGACGACGGGAGGGCCGCCCCGCCCGCCACCGGCCACAGGTCCTTCCGGAACAGCCGTTGCAGAAGTAATGGTGGTGTGTTCAAGCGCCAGACTCGTGAGTCCTTGGCACGTCTGCTGAGCGAACAGCGGTGCGGCCGACACTCCCAGGAAAACAAGACCGCCTAATGGAATACGACGCATAACATTCTCCTTGGCTCAGAACCAATCCTTGCGTGCAAGATTTGAACATACAATAGCGAGGTGGCGATCGCCAGCGCCTAGCGGTCCGCGGCCTGGTCAAGGAGAAGCGATGCAGAGTTATACCCGAGGCCCAAAGGGTACCATCGTCCGAAAAACGATAGGGGAAGCTTTCCTCGAAACTGCGAATCGATTTTCCGAACGCATCGCCCTCATCAGCCGCCACCAGAACATAAGGCTCACTTGGGCGGAGTACGCGCACCAGGCGCAGCGGGTTGCAGCGGGCCTGCGGGCCCTCGGATTGCATCCAGGCGACCGCGTGGGAGTGTGGGCGACTAGCTGCGCCGAATGGCCGATACTTCAATTCGGCTGCGCCTTGGCTGGAGTGGTCCTGGTAAACGTGAACCCCGCCAATCGCACGCACGAGCTGTCCTTCGTGTTGAGAAAATCCCGCATGCGCGTGCTTTTCCTCCACACTCAGGGCCGACACTCGAACTACAAATCTATCCTCGAAGAATCCCGCACGGGGCAGACCCTGGCTCTTCAGCATGTTATCTATCTCGATTCCGAGTGGGAAAACTTCCTGCGCGAACCGGACGGGGTCACAGTCAACCCAGATCCCGACGAACCCGCGAACATTCAATACACTTCCGGCACCACCGGCCAATCCAAGGGCGTGCTGCTAACACACGTTAATTTGGTGAACAACGCTCGCTTCTTTGCGGAGTACATGCGCCTCACGGAACAAGATCGCGCGTGCGTTCCGGTCCCCATGTTCCACTGCTTCGGTTGCGTAATTGGCACGATGACCGCGGCGGTCTCAGGCGCGGCCTGTATCTTCCCCGCTGCCACATTCGATGCTCTCGCTACGCTCGAAGCTATTGATACTGAGCAGGCAACCGTAATCTACGGGGTCCCTGCAATGTTTATCGCCGAACTCCAGCATTCCGAGTTCGGTCGTTTTCAGTTAAACTCACTGCGCACCGGGATTATGGCGGGCTCGCCTTGTCCAATCGAAATCATGCGCCGCGTAATCGATGCGATGCATTGCCGGCATATGGTGGTGGTTTACGGTCAAACAGAAGCTTCGCCCGGGATCACGAGTTCCCATGTGGACGACGACCTGGAAACGCGCTGTACCACGGTAGGGTGTGCGCTACCTGAAACCGAGGTTCGCATCGTTTCTCCCACGGGTGAGACCTTGCCTGCCGGTGAGCAGGGGGAACTACTTGCCCGCGGCTACATGGTGATGAAGGGATACGATGACGAGCCGGAAGCGACTGCGCAGGCCGTGGATGCGGACGGCTGGCTTCATACCGGCGACCTCGCGCTGATGCGTCCGGACGGCTACTTCAAGATCACCGGCCGCGCGCGAGACATGATCATCCGCGGTGGAGAAAACGTGTACCCGCGCGAAATCGAGGAGTTTCTGTATACTCATCCCGCGATCGCCGACGCGCAGGTGGTCGGCATTCCCGACGAGCGGCTCGGTGAGATTGTGGTGGCGTGGATCCGTCTTAAAGCAGGCTACACTCCAGCCGAAGAGGAAATCTTTGCCTTCTGCCGCGATCAGTTGGCGTACTACAAGGTGCCGCAGCACATCCGCTTCGTCGATGCCTACCCGATGACGCTCAGCGGGAAAGTTCAAAAGTTCAAAATGCGCGAGTTCGAGATCTCCGCTCGGGGCCTTGAGGCCGTCGCGAACCGGCAAACCGCCTGAACGAAGCATGGGCCTAGGACGTGGCTGCTGGAAGGCGAGCGAGCTTGTTCAGGCCGTCCACGTAGGCCTTGGCACTGGCCTCGATAATGTCGGTCGACGCGCCGCGGCCAACAACTCTAGAATTGCCCTGTTCGAGGTGAACCGTTGCTTCGCCTAGCGCCTCCGTGCCGCTGGTCACAGATCGAATCTCATACTTCTGAAGCTTGACCGAACTATGAGTAATCGCCGCGAGCGCCTTGTACACGGCATCTATTGGTCCGTCTCCCGTGCTCGTCGCCTCGCGAGACTCGCCGTCCACCCTCAGTCTCACCGACGCGGTCGGCACGGAGGAAGTGCCGCCGCTAACGTGCAAATCTTCAAGCTGGCAATGCTCGGAGGCGGCCTGTAATTCTTCGTGAATCAACGCCATCAGATCCTCATCGAAGACTTCCTGCTTCTTATCGGCGATAGACAGGAAACGCGCATATGCCTGGTTCAACTCCTCCGGCAATAACGTAAACCCGAGTCTTTCGAGCCTGTCTCGCAGCCCGGCGCGTCCGGTGCGGGCTGTTAACACCACTCGGCTTTCGTGCAGACCGACATCTTCGGGCTGCATAATCTCATACGTCTGCCTGTCCTTGAGAAAACCGTCGACATGGATTCCCGAACTGTGAGAGAAAGCGTTCGCGCCGACGATTGCCTTGTTTGGGGGAACAGGGATTCCCATTAGCTCCGAAACTAAACGGCTGGTTCGGCTGAATTCGCGCGCGTCAATATCCGTCCGGAGATGGAAGTAGTCCGCGCGAGTGCGAATCGCCATCGCGATCTCTTCGAGCGACGCGTTGCCTGCTCGCTCGCCGATTCCATTGATCGTGCATTCGACTTGCCGTGCGCCATTCTGAATTCCCGCAAGCGAGTTGGCTACCGCTAGCCCGAGATCGTCATGACAATGCACACTGGTCACCACCCGGCCAGCATTCCGCACTTTGGCGGCGATATCGCCGATCAGCGTGCCGTATTGCTCTGGGACACTGTAGCCCGTGGTGTCCGGAATGTTCAGCACCGTGGCGCCGGCGTCAATCACTGCTTCGAGCATCTCAAAGAGGTACGTCGGATCCGACCGCCCAGAATCCTCTGCATAGAACTCGACGTCGTCGGTATACCCTTTGGCGAGCTTCACGGCTTCGACAGCCATCCGTAGGATTCTGATTCTCTTTTCTGCGAGCGTCCGGCCGTATTTGTCATCGCGGAACTTGCCCATGATGTGAATGTCGGATGCCCCAATTCCCGTATGGATTCTTGGGCGCTTGGCCTTGGCCAAGGCTTTTCCGCAGGAATGAATGTCGTCTGGCACCGCGCGTGAGAGAGCGCAAATCGTAACGTTCTGAATCTCCCGCGCGATGTCCTCCACCGCCTGGAAGTCCTCCGGCGACGAATTCGGATATCCCGCCTCGATAATGTCCACCCTCAATTGCGACAGTTGCCGGGCTATGCTTAGTTTCTCGCGCCTTCCCAGGCGGGTCCCGGCTGCCTGTTCGCCATCGCGCAAAGTCGTATCGAAAACATACACCTTCTCATGTTGCATAAACACTATCCTTTTTGGAATTGGATTGGATCAGCGCTAAGGCGCTAACTGCGTTTGATTCGCCCCGTCAGTGACTGTCTCAAACTTGCGTTGAGAAAGGCTCTGAGGGGCCGCTAAGCGACAGGAGGAGGGTAAAAGCAGCGATGCCCATTGGACGGTCCGATATACGGGTGGGCGTAGGCATCTGAATATGATCTTAGATCAACCCGGTCAATGATGCAATGACTGACCAAAGAACGTGATGCGCCAATCCTGCTCCGCCCGGCATGGTGATTCCAGCAGTCCATTGGAGACGCAGTGACCCCATGCTGGATTCGAACCACGTTCCTTTGGACTTACGCAAATCCAGCGCATACGGATGCTTTGTTTTCAATAGCAAATTTCGTGGCTCCCCGACATGGATTCGAACCACGATTCACGGCTCCAAAGGCCGCTGTCCTACCATTAGACGATCGGGGAGTAATGTTGAGCGACGAACTATTTTAGTGTATCAGGCGGCGCCCCAGTATCGTCTAATCAGCAGTGCGAACCTTGCCGATTCTTCCCCTCCTGGCCCTCGCCGCTACACTGCCTCTCACCGCGCAGTTTCAAGTGCACCTCAGCCCCAAAACCGATCAGGCGTTTGAAGACTATCGTAAGGCCGCGGAGGCGAAACTCGACGGGCGGCCGCGCTTTCCCTCCGGACTGAAACCAGGGCAGGTCGAAATTGCGCCAACCAATGACAAGGGGTCCATCGACGTCAAGGAAGGCATGATCCATGACTGGACTGCCGCCATCGTCGTTCCCGGCGTCTCGGTCGACAAAACTCTCGCCGTTCTTCAGAACTACGCTGACTACAAGAACATCTACCGCGGCGACGTGACCGAATCCAAGCTTCTCCGCCACGATGGCGATCTTTGGCAAATCCACTTGCGCATGGTGAAGAAGCAGGTCTTCACGGTCGTTCTCAATGGCGATTTCGATGTTCAGTACCGCGCCCTTGGGAATAACCGCTGGAGCCTGCTATCCCGCTCCACGCGTATCGCCGAACTGGATGGCGATCACGAGCTGCCGCCCGGCACCAGCCGCGGTTTTCTGTGGCGGATCAACGCCTACTGGCTGATCGAGCCGCGTCCGGAAGGCGTCTACCTGGAGTGCCGCGCGGTCTCTCTTTCGCGCGCCATTCCGTTTGGATTAGGTTTGGCGCAGCCGTTCCTGACGACTGTGCCGCGCGAATCGCTGCAGAACACCATGGAAGCGACGCTTCGCGCACTACGCTGAAGGACGTTGAAACACCCAACGGTCGCCGAACAGAAAATTCGCCACCGACGTCAGCGCGATCGCCATTAAATTGGCCGGTATCGGCGGAACTCCCAGCCATCCGGTGAAAATGCGCATCCACATCAGGTTCGATATCACCGAAATCAATCCGTTCGCGAGGTGGAAGCGCCACAGGCTTCCGTCCCGCCCCTTCCACGTCCAGCGCGTGTGCCAGTAGAAGTTCTGTAGAACCGCAGTTTCCACCGCCAGCGCTGTCGCCAGCAAATAGTGGACGCCCAGCCGGACCAGCAGCGCCAGCATGCCGAGTTGCACCGCTGCGCCGATCGCACCGACCGCGTTAAAACGCAACCAACGGGCCATTTAAGGCAACGTCTCCTGGCGATACAGCATGACGATATGGCTTACCGTCGCTTGCACCAGGATCGCAGCCAATGCCGCGGCTCCCACCGCGAATCCCACGTCAAACAACAAAAATTCCCGGCCCGCGATGATTGCGTAGGGACGCCACAGCGCGAACAGGTTGCCGATCACCAGCAGAATCCGCAGCTCGGTGGGACCAAAACGCCAATACGAAAGATGGAAGGTGCCGATGGTGTATGTCGCCAGATAGATCTCGATCGAAAGCAACAAGTAGAAGATCAGAAACGTGCCGGCCACCAGCGGCGACATATAGCCGGAGAGCGCCATACCGGCCATGAGAAAGCTCATCCCCAGAGCATCCAGGATGTGATCCACGTAGAATCCGTAGCGCGGACGCTGCCGGTTGCGAACACGCGCCAAAGTGCCGTCCAGAGAATCGCCGAACCAATTCAGGACCAGGAACGGGATTACCGCCAGCAGGCCCCAGGCGTTGAAGCGGGCGTACCAGTAGCTGCCGCCCGCCAAGATCAGGGAGATGAAGCCGAGCGCCGTGAGATGATCGGAATTGACCCAGCCAGGAAGCCGCGTCGCGATCCAAATCAGCGTTCGTTTTTCGGCAGCGGCCAGGAGACTGGTATGGGCCCGGTCGGCCGTCTTGAATTCCTTAGGTAATTCTGTTGTCGGCGTCATGAACTATCGTTAATGACGCGAGAAGGGGCCTCTTGGTTTCACCACTCCGAATAAGGAGTGCCCTCCAGGCTGATCTGGTCCGATAGGCTGCGGACATCGAAGATCCCCGGTTCGGTCTGGTCCACTGCGCTGAGCGAATCTTCCTGAATGGTGCGCCATTGATCGTTCCCGGTAATAGGATCAATGGGGACCGCACGCAGATAACCTTCCGTCACCAGGTCCTGGAGCATTTGGGGAGCCTTCTTCTTGTCGAACGTGAACTCGTCGATCACCGTCCGCAGCGTTTGAAGATGGCTGTGAAGCATGGTCTCCTTGGTGCGCCGCAGCGACTTCTGATACTGCGGAATGGCTATCGCCATCAGGATGGAGACGATCGCCATCACGATGATCAGTTCGATCAGCGTGTAGCCACGTCTGGCGCGCGAGTTTTTACTGCCACTCTGAATAGGGTGTTCCATCGCGCGCCCGGTTCATGCTCCTGGAATAAACGTCGAAAACATTTTGCCCGCCCCAACTGTTCGACTTGGGATCGTCCTGCGTGCTTCGTTTGCCCCACTCCGTGGTACCGGTCATGGGGTCGATGGGAATACGGCGCAAGAACTTGACCTTCGCGCCCGTCGCGTTGCCCACCACCGTTACGCCTTCCACCAGGACGTCCAGATCCGCCGGATAGCCGTCCGTCCCGACCTTCACCTGGATCTTCTGCTGGTCGGAAGCATCCTTGTATCGATCGATGGCGCTACGAATTTCCCGCAGCGCATAGCGCAGGTCGCGCTCCTTGTCGCGTTTCACCTTGTAGGCCGCCAGAGGAACGGCCAGTGTCGAAAGCAGGCCCAGGATCGTCACCGCCACGATCAGCTCGACCAAGGTCATGCCGCGCTGGCTGGCCTTCGTCGCTGCGCGTTGTGCACGCCCGGTCATCTTATTTCCTACTGTACCGCCACGGAAACGGAACCCAGCGCTACCGGCACGGTCTGCGATTGGGAGTTCTTCAAGCCCATCTCGGTCACCGTCACCGAGCCCCTGCCGGGTGCTACCGCCACGAAATTCAGGATCGCGACCGGTCCGGAACCGGAGATACCCGCGCCCGCGGTGCGCGTGACATTGATGGTCGCCTCGCCCGCGTCGTTGCGGACGTCCTTGATCGAGCTCACGGCTCCGCCGTTGCGCGAAAGCAAGTCGCCCGGCGCGATGTCGGTGAGCCGGAGCACCGCTGGGTCCCACTTCACCCGCAGTGGCGATACCGAAGCTGCATCCGCGGCGCCGGCCAATTCAACGTTCACGGTAAAAGGAGTATTCGGCCCCACCGAAACAATCCCAGGCGTAAATGTCACCCGTGTAGCTGCGCCCAGCGGCAGCGGAATGGGCGCGAAGCCCGGCACTCCCGGTTTCGGCGGCTGCACGGGCAACGGGAGAGCTCCCACTTGAGGTCCCACCGGCTGGCCCAGCGCCGGAACTACGGTTGGTCCCGGTCCGGGAACTAATGCGGCTCCCGGATTTGGCGCCGGATTGGGGCTTACTGGAGCAGGATTTGCGGGAGCCTGATTGCCCGGAGCAGGGACTGCCGGAGCGGAACCTTGGTCATCCCGAGGCGCGTACATCAAGCGCAGCGATTGATCCGGGCCCGAGTACACGCCGCGCAGGTTCTCCGGAGTATAATCCGGCGTCCTGACGATATGCGGCTGTAGCGCGATCATGAGCTGCTGGCTGTCTTTCTCGGTGTGGTCGCTGCCGAAAAGGATCTTCCCCAGGATCGGGATATTCACCAGGCCGGGGATACCGTTGACCGTGCTCGAATCCTGCACACCGTCCAGGCCCGCCAGAATATTGATCTCGCCCTCACGCAGCCGGATGTCGGCTTCCGTAGTGGTCTGGCCGATGATTGGTTGTTGCACGCCGCCGATGTTGGTGAAGCTCCGCACGCTGGACACTTCAAAACTTACGTGCAGCGTGACTTCGTCCGCGGAGTGGACTTGCGGAGTGATCTCCACCTTGATGCCAACGTCCGTGAATTGAAACTGGGTTTGCGCATATGGCGCGCCGCCGACGGTTCCTACGCCGGATTGAAAGCTGCCGGTCGCGATCGGAATGCGGTCGCCGATCTTGAGCGAAACCTTCATGCCATCGGACGCGCGCACTTGCGGCGAGTTCAGGATCTTGGTCTTGTTGTCGCTGAGGACGGCTTGTAGCAGCAAGCCCGGCAGCGTGGTCGAAAAATCGGCGGACGATAGATGCCCGAGCTGCGCCAGAGTGGCGGAGCCGGTCGAAGGTGTGGCCGGGGTTCCGGTGCCGGTTCCACTGCTCGTGGTAGTAGTCGTCCCTCGCGGCGTGAAATTGATCGCCGAGCTGAGGCCCGCGCTCAACCCGGAGGCTCCCACGGAAGCCAATGTCGCCGACAGATCCCGTGTGCGGGTGGAGTTCGCCTCCATGATCAACACATCGATGACGACTTCGGACTTAGGTTTGTCCAGATCGTGCACCAGTTTTTCGGCCAGCGCCACGGCATCCGCGGAACCGCGAACCACCAGAGCCTTTTGCGGATTCACCGTGAACACGCGCGTGATGTTGGTGATGGTGCGCACCGCCGTCGATATTTCCTGAAACTCCTGCACCGTACTGGCGTTTGTGATGTAGAACGTCTTCACGACAAAATCTTCGTAGTCGCGGCGTTTATTCGCGGAGTCCTGCGTGACAAAAATGCTGGTCGGAGAAATCGGCTTCCAGTAGGTGTGCGTCAGCAGCGCGACATAATCGAACGCCTGCTCCACCGTAGTTCCGTCGCCCAGCTCCACATTGAAATTCCGGGTCTGAACGGCTCCCAAGCCATCCGGGTCGATCACGGTAGTGATGCCGGCGATCTTGCCAATGCTCTCGAAGAGCACGCGGGGGGGCTGGTTGTTTAGTTTGATCGCCGGAATCCGACGCACGACCGCTTTTAACTCTGGAGGCCCCATCATCGAGTCCACCTGCAGGTTGGTCTCGCGCCGCATCTGCTCCACCGGTGTCAGCACACGGCCTCCCGCCGAGGAGGTCGGCGCGTTGAGCATATCCTGCGTGCGTTTCAGCTCCTGGAGGGCGATTGCCGAAGAAGGATCCGCAATGATGGCTTTCTGGAATTCGGCGATGGCTTCTTCGAGTTTCCCGTCGGCACGGCTCTTCTGGCCCCGGTCCACATGCATCGACGATGCCTGGAAGCGCGACCGCTGCATACCGATCAAGTACCCGCTATCGCGCGGATCCTCATCCACAGCTTGCTTGTAGAACTGCAGCGCCAGATCCCAGTCCTTCCGGGCTTCGGCCGCTTGGGCCTGCTTGAAGAGCTTGTCGCCTTTGCGAGTCCCGGCCTGCCCGGGTGACCCCGCCAGCAGAGTCAGGCATACCGCCGCGATTACTCGTAAGTACTTATGCTTCATTAAGTTACCGAATCAACTCCGACCCCGCGTGTTACACTTGCACCCAGGGCCTCATAAGCCCTTGACGTGGTTTAGGTTGCCCGCGTGGATACCAAAGAGAAAATAAAGATTCTGAGCGACAACCGGTCGGCAGGCCATGACTACTTCCTGTCAGACCGGACGGAAGCCGGGCTAGTGTTAACCGGCACCGAGGTCAAGGCGGCACGCGCGGGCATGATCCAGCTCAAGGATGCCTACGGAGAGGTCGCGGCCAACGAAGCTTGGCTGGTAAACGCCCACATCTCGCACTATTCCCACGGCAACCTGATGAATCACGAGCCGGTTCGACGGCGGAAGCTCCTGCTGCATCGGTCGGAGATCCTGAAGCTCCAGGAGACCACCCGCGAGCGAGGCCTGACCGTGGTCCCCACCAAGTTGTACCTGAAGAACGGCCGGATCAAGGTGGAGTTGGCGGTGGGCAAGGGCAAAAAGTTCCACGACAAGCGCGAGAGCGAGCGGGCGCGTGAGATGAAGGCGGAAGCCAAAGCCGCCCTGGGCCGCCGCGGCCGGGACTAAGCTATACTCAATCCTGCTCGGGCACCTGTTCTGCCCTGGAGAAGGATCCTAACCATGTTGCGTAAATCTTTGTTCACTACTGCCGCGTTGACGGCTATCGTCACTGCCGCCATTATCGTTTCTGCCCAAGGCCCTCCCGGGGACGGCAAGGGTAAAGGGGATGGAAAAGCCAAGGGCGATGGAAAAGGAAAAGGTGGCCCGCCTGCCGGCCAGATGATCGTCAAGATCAAAGACGGCTTCTACGAGGTCACCGGGGCGGGCGGCAACACCAGCGTTCGCGTCACCAAGGACGGCCTGATCGTGGTCGACACCAAGAACCTGGGCGAGGCCAATTACAACGACCTGATGGCGCAGATCAAGACCGTATCGACTCTGCCCGTCAAGTACGTTGTCATCACGCACGTCCATCAAGACCACAGCGGCAACACCAAGAACTTTGAAGATGCCGGCGCCAAAGTCATCGCCAACGAAGGTGAGAAGGCCGAGCTGGCTACGTACACTGCCCCCGCCGGGAAACCGGCCGAGCCCAATGTCACCTATGGCAAGAAAACCACCATCAAGCTGGGCGGCGTGAAGGCCGAGGTTTACCATTTCAGCCGCGCACATACTGGCGGTGATTCGGTGGTCTACTTCCCCGATCTCAAGATCGTCGCGGGCGGTGACGCTCTCGTCAACGGCGCTCCGAATATCGATTTCGCTAACGGCGGCAGCGCGGTTGAATGGCCCAAGCTGATCGCCAGCACGCTGAAGCTGGATTTCGACACGCTGATCCCAGGCCATGGCAACGTGATGACCAAGGCCGATGTCGTCGCCTACAAGGGCAAGTGGGAC
>Ga0207711_10000381_pt1 | contig 47091 bp, 67 predicted proteins | sample KBSS34metaG_FD_184401 | JGI IMG/M metagenome (GOLD analysis project Ga0207711, IMG submission 184401) | Switchgrass rhizosphere microbial communities from Kellogg Biological Station, Michigan, USA - KBS S3-4 metaG (SPAdes) (version 2) | ecosystem: Host-associated > Plants > Roots > Rhizosphere... | reverse complement strand
GGATGACAGATTCTGGGTGGCTGTCAGGGCAGAGCTTAAAGTTATCCACTCATACAGGCCGGACAATAGCTAATGACTAAGATTCTACGGGCCGGGCAGGATACGTGGGCATTACAGGCTATGCTTAAGGGACGGGAAGTTATCCGTATGATAAGACATGGCGAGTCTGAGTCTGCTATATGGTGGGCTGCACTAGTAGCTGCACATAAGGCTAATCAAGTTTTGGTTATAGAAGCCCGGCTCCGTAGAGTCTTGCCTCGTAAGTCTGTGCCGTGCAATGGAAAGTGTGCAGTGGAATTTGTGCCGGTCTGTCCTGATGTGCAGATTCCGGCGCCGAAGTCTGAGCCTGCCCATATACGCAAGCCGGGCAGAAGGAAGGTATACTATGATTAGCTGGGAATATCTGGCTGGCTTTGTAGATGGTGAAGCCTATATAGGTTTGATTCCAGATAGAGGTAGACTCCGGCCCAAGTTTTGTATAGCTAATACAGATACTCACGTCATGGATTTGATTGCAGAGTTTCTATCATGTAAGATATATGATAGGAAGTTACAACTACATACTGCCACTAAGACAGTAGAGCTAGTCATATGGGGTAACAAAGTTATCCCTATACTAGAGAACCTGATACCGTATCTGATAGTTAAGAAGAATGCTTCGGTGCTTGTGTTAGATTATGCTAAGGCGCATATGACAGGGAATATAAAAGTAGGAAGAAAGCGAAAGGTTCACATAGAACTGTCCTCCAAATAGGACACTAATTGTCTTGACTCAGCCGGTAGCACAGTGTAATATAATGAGGGGATGTCCCCAAAAGTAGACAGTGTCCTATAAAGTGGACAGTCTACTTCAGTCTATAACCCGGATACTTAGACTTCATACAGTCTTAATCTAAGTATCCGGGGTTTTCTATTTCAGGAGATACCAATGGAAATGACAACGCTGCAATACATTACCAGCCCTGTCTATGGTTGCTCCACTACTAGTGAACTCATGAATCTTTCACGTGAGGATAAGGCTAACAATACTAAGAATGTAGAAGTCCTGAAGGAATGGGCACGGCAGGAGATGCAGAATAAGGGAATCACTATCAAGTAAGATGATACTAGTCTGTGCTGGTTGCCATAAGCATATGGATACAGCTACTACTAGTGAGTGGTTCACAGTTACTAAGGTTAAGAAACTACAGAGGCTAATCACATATCATTTCTGTAGTAAAGAATGTATGCTAGGCACGGCGCCGGTGGCTAAGAAAAAACTAGAACCTGCACCTAAACCTCCACCCCAAACTAATTACTTGAGGATTAGATTAAAGAAAAGAAAAGCTACGGAGTAATAACATGACTGAGATACCGGAGACAGCCTTAGATTATCTGATACTCAGTAAGGAACAGGCTGAAGCTATTCAGAAATTCTTTGACAAGAGCTACATACACTATGATGATTCGATTCTACATGAAGCGGTCAACAAAATCAATTCCTTTGTGGACAGAGCTGTTGCTAATGATAACTCTAGTCTACATAATGGTCATCATCTGCCTATATCTATAAGGGATGACGATGCCCTTGCCTCAGAATCCGATGTCATTCAAATTAAAGCTGACTAAGGATTTACCAAAGGATACTATACTGTATGTGCCTGACACAATCAAGTGTCCAGATTGCGGCAAGCATGTTCCTATCCAAGAACATTGTATAGCATGTGGATGTAAGTTTCTTGTGGAGTATCTAGGTAACTACATAGTCCATATGTCTGAGCTAATATCAGATGAGGTTAGGAAGTATATAAGAGAGAATGAATAATGGTAATGGTTCTCTACAATGACGGTAAGCAAAAGGCTACAGCCTATCATCTTATCTGTCAGTTCTGTGGTGATGAGAATCTAGAACCTGCTAATGGGACTGGCTATCTACATATAGAGGAAACTGTGGTGTTCTGTAACTGCTGTGGAAAGTCGGGACATCCTAAGCTGATAGACTATTCTATGAGGCAGGGAAGGGACTCTAACTAATGGCCCGGCTCAGAACTATAGAGGATATGTTTGAGAAGATTGGTGTTGGATTACACCGTGATAATCTCCTGATAGAGATAGGCCATGCTGAGTATGATAACGATTACTCACGGGCTAGACTAGTTGGTCTAAAGAAAGCCTTGACTACTAAGAACATAACAAACAGGACTACAAATGTCGAACGAACTTAATCAAACCGAACCTGAAAACAAGAAACAAATCATAGTCATTGATGCGTCACAGCTTAATACTCTACAGAGCTGTGATATGATGATGCGCTACCAGTATCTACTTAACCTCCGGCCTGCACAAAAGGCTGAAGCATTAGAGAAGGGTAGTCTTGGGCATGTAATCATCGAGGCATACTACAGAGCTAAGAGACTCAAGCGTTTGGGTAAGTTAGACCTGAGTCTAGCTGAGATAGTAGATAAGTCCTGCCAAGTTGGGGCCGTCGTCGCTCCCACTCTGCAAATGGATATGTCTGTATCCATGAATATCATAAGCAATTGCAGAGACTACATGCTTCACTATAATTCTGATGGATGGGAACCACTCTTTGTTGAGATGGGATTCTCCAAGATTATATATGAGGATGAGGATTTCGTATTTGTATATGAGGGTAAGGTTGATTTGGTTACTGAAGTTGCTGGCGGTAATGTGCCAGAGGCTATCGTAGACCACAAGTTTACATCTCGTAGTAAGAATCCACATCCTCTGAATAATCAGTTCATCGGATACTGTTGGGCATTGGATAAGAGGACAGTAGTTAAGAATGAGATTGGATTCCAGACTAGCTATGGACCGAAGGATAGGTTCAAGCGGTTTGTCATCTCATATAACCTGTCTAACATAGAGGAGTGGCAGCAGAATACTATCGGATGGATTAAGAGATTCATCCTGTCCTATCACATGGACCAGTATCTTATGAACTTCACCTCATGTGATAAGTGGAGTGGATGTCAGTTCACAGAGTTGTGTTACTGCACGCCTGATGCTAGACAGTGGAAGATGGATACTAAGTATGTGAAGGGAGAGAAGTGGAGTCCAGTTAAGAGAAGCGTAGACCAAGATGCTAATCCATTTGATGTTCTCAATGGTATCGTAGACTTGGAGAAACCAGATGCTGACGTGGTTAGTTAATCTGCTCAGATACTTTCTTGAGATTAGACCAGTGACTAAGCATGACCAGTATGTATCTCTGGAGAGTCTGCGGAAGCGAGGACACCGATGAATGTTAGACTTGTGCTAAGTGATACTAGCCAATGGTTCCCTGATGGAGCCGAGCCTCATGTATTGAGGATAGTAGAATCTCAGATTGATACTGAGAAACAGGAAGTAATCCTGACAGTTAAGATTGTAACTCTGAAAGTGCAGGTGCTTGGTGAAACTATCTGATGTCGTAATCGGTAAGCGAATCTTCATGGGGTTGAAGTCTGACCCCGGCGCAGGTAAGACTATCCAAGCTGCTAGCTTTGCTATGGGTGGCGATACATATGTATTCGATTGTGATAATCGGATGGCACCTGTCATTCTATTTCATAGTCGCCAGCCATATGCAAAGCGTATCAGCTTCGATACTTATCATCGTAACTATCCTCGGTTTGCTGCCAAGCTAGAGGAAATGTATAAGTCCTGTCCCTATGATACCATCATCATTGATAGCCTGACTGCACTGGCTGATATGATTATGCTTCAGAGTATCATGACGGCGGGGACTTCACTATCTGATGCAGACAAAGACCGTAAGAGTAAGATGATAGGCGGCGTCAAGCTGGCTGGCATCGAAGACTTTCTTATGGAAGATGGTGCTCTCACCCAAGTCTTTGATGCGCTACGTGGCCTGAAGTGTAATGTTATCCTCACTGCCCACGTAGTAGAGACTAAGAGTTCTGACCTGAAGTCAAAGAAAGAAACTGTCAAGCGTAGTCTGTTGACTGGTGGTAAGAAACCTGCCGCTAAGATTCCAGTCTACTTTGATGAGTTCTACCATCTATATGCCCGGCCCGGAATCTCAGGTGGCATGGAGTATATGGCTAGCACTACCAACAGTGCTGATGATTGGGCTAAGACTGCACTGCCCCTGCCTGATGAACTTGACTTGACTCAGGATAAGAATAACATTAGTCCTGAGAAGTTCCTGTATCCACAGTTGATGGCATACATCAACGATTACAAAGCTATGTTCAAAGAGAATGCCGCGGCACCTGAAGTAGCGGAGACTGAACCCTCTCCATTCATGAGCTAACCATGATTATCAGACTGAGTATTATCCTCGACGGGGATGACCTGAAGAATCCTACTGCTACTCTAGAGTATGAGGAATTCAAATGGACTACTGAGGGTAGACCACTGTGGCCTAGAGAAGTAAAGCTGATGAGCGCAGTGAATGATATCATTAAGGACTTCAATACAAACGAGAAGTCTCATAGACCCGGTGGAGAATCTAATGCCAATAGACAAGCCATACGCCTATCACAAGCCGAGCGCGAAAGGTCTGTATCAGATAAACCAGCTTAGAGAAGCGTTCTCTGAGATGGAGAAACTGATTCAAGAAGTCTGTCCTGAGTCTAGACAGAGGGCGGTGGCTATCACTAACCTTGAGACTACGGCAATGTGGGCAATCAAGGCTGTAGTCTTTAATGACCCTGATTCGGTAGCAGACGTAGGATAAACAATGATTACCATCACACTACTTCTACTTCTAGCAGCGTTTGTATGCATCATAGCACACACTCTAGGTAAGCTGCCACTATGGGTAGCAGTATTGCTGATGCTAATCGTCCAGCTTCTCGCTGTGATTCCAGTTAAGTAACGGGCCATTAGCTCAGTTGGTCAGAGCAGCAGACTCATAATCTGATGGTCCTAGGTTCAAATCCTAGATGGCCCACTCAATATAAGGAGGGTGTAACGAATGCGCTACTAGTAAAAATAACAAACCAAACCGAACCTTAACGCAACAAAACAAAAACGCAAGACTAGTTAGTGGAGTGTGCTGTGAAACTCAGAATTACACGCGACGACTTTCTCAAGGGTAAGCTGGTGGAGCCGGGTTGGTATATGGTCAACGTGGCCGATATCACTGAGGAGACTTCCAAGAAGGGAGACTCTCAGAACTGGCGCGTAGACTTGCAGATTCTTGAGGATGGTCCCTTCAAGGATGTCAAGGTTATGAAGGTCTTCAATGAGAAGGCACCGGGTATCGCCATTCCATTCTTCACAGCGATGAATGGTGGTAAGGACATTGAGGCTGATAAGGAATATGACTTCTCAGCTTGCAAGGGTCGTAAGCTCCGTGCTTACATCGGTAACAAACTCTACGAGAACCGTCAGATTAACGAAGTTACGGACTTCCGTCCGGTCGGAGCGTAACCAGCTATGAAGTATTTCGCTAGCACTGAGCCTACTAAGGAAGAAATCTCAGAGGAAATCATCAATCAGGCTGAGGAAGCTGAGGAAGCTGATGATGATTCTGATGATGATGACGATGATGATGACGATGATGATGACGACGATGAGTCTGATGACGAGGATGATTCAGACGACGATGACGACGACGAATAGTCTGTAAGACTTTACGCCGGAGTTGAGACTGACCATCTTGACTCCGGCATTTTTCTGTTAGGAGAATCAAATGTATAGGAGACTTCTACTAGTATTGCCTATGCTGTTGTTTACTGGCTGCTCTGCTCTGTGTGGCTGCACAAAAATCTATCAGGATGCTAGCCCTACAGGACCAACCAAAGTTGAGCCTCCGGTGCCAGTAGTAACTTCACATCTAGTAGAGTTTAGAGTTACTGGAACTGTGAACATAACTACTATCACATCCAGTGATACTAACGAGGGTGTCAGTATCGTAACCACTGGTATACCTTGGTTCCAACAGTTCAAGATTACTAAGGATACGTTCCTATATCTTGATGCACAATCGTTTGAGTTTGGTGTATTACACGTTCAGATATATGTAGACGGTGCGCTATTCAGGGAAGCATTTACTACCAATGGTAATGCTCCGAAGATTGCAGTTTCTGGACAGTATCACATTCCAAGCTAATGACTGATATTAGACACGTTCCCGGCGAGGGTAATCCTAATGCTTCACTAATGATAGTAGGTGAAGCGCCGGGATACTATGAAGACATAGAGGGCCGTCCATTTGTGGGGCCGTCCGGCGCACTACTAGATTCTATCCTACAATCTACAGGCATAAGCCGGGGTGAGGTCTATGTTACTAATGTGGTTAAGCATAGACCTCCCCGTAATGACCTGTCTATGTTGGGTGTGATTGGTGTGAATCTCAAAGAACAAATTGAGAATCTCGAAAATGAAATCCGGGGCATCCGACCAAACTGTATTCTGGCGTTGGGTAATCTGGCACTGGCAGCGACTACGGGCAAGACTCCTATCCCTAATAACCTTAAGGCACTGAGCGGAATACAGGAGTGGCGTGGTTCTATATTGTGGTCAGATAGGCTTGGGCTAAAGGTAGTTCCTAGTCTCCATCCGGCAGCTATACTACACGATAAAGATTCTGAGAAGGGTGCCATGCCATACTGGTGGCGCTCTATCATGGAGCTAGACTATGCACGAGCCTTGCAAGAATCCGGTAGCAGAGTATATGATATACCGGCGCGTAATATTGTTATCTGCAAAGACTCGTCCACTCTCTATCGTCATCTCCAGAACAATCGTGGTCGAAAGTGGGTATCAATTGATATTGAGTTATACAGAGGCATTGTATGCTCAATCTCTTTGGCATTCAGTCGTAATACGGCTATCGCAATTCCGCTTCTTAATGTGCCTGCCAAGGGGTGGATACCTATATCAGATAGGGAACTCTGCCACTTCTGGAGAATGCTGGATGAGTTCTTTGTTTCGCAACCCCAACTTCAAACTATTGGGCAGAACTTTAAGTTTGATGAGGAGAAGTTAAGATATGGTTGCGGCATATACACTCCCAGATTGGGCCGTGACACTTCTCTTATGGTTCACAATATTCTACCTGGCTTTCCTAAGTCTCTATCTTTTCAGACTTCTATATGGACCAGACAGCCATACTATAAGTTGGAAGGAAAGGAGTTTAATCCTAAGCGGGATAATTTTGAACGCTTTCTTAATTATAATGGGCTTGATGCTTGCGTCACTTTCGAGTGCGCCGAAGAAATAGAGAAAGAAACTATAGAACTACAGGAGCAATACCCTACCACTAACCTAGTAGAGAGGATGAACTCATTCTATCCTGCACTACACTATATCTACATGGACATAGAACGTGAGGGGCTGAGACTAGATAAGGTAGAACAGAATAGATTGTTGCATATGTATGATGCAATGATAGCTACACAACAGAGGATACTAGATGAACTAGTCGGGCATCCTTTGAATGTAGCTAGTCCTAAACAAATGTCTCATGTGTTATATGAGGAGCTTAAGATTCCCCGCCGGGCCGGAACTGGTGAGGAAGTATTAGTAGCACTTCTAGCTAATGTGGTGAAAAAAGATGAACGCAAACGAGGAGTCCTTACAAATTCTCTTGAGCTACGAAGAACTAGAAAAGCTCGTGGAACTTACATCGGAGTTAGACCTGATTATGACGGGCGGGTCAGAACAGCCTGTAACATTGGTGGAACAGAAACAGGTCGCTCTACTACGAGTAGCCTCAAGCCGCCACTTAGACCTAATAAAATGGGTCTTGCTTTTCAAACCCTCTCCAAGCACGGAGAGTCAGGAATCATAAGGCAGATGTATATACCCGATGATGGGTATGTATTTATGAACTGGGATTTAGAACAAGCAGAGCCACGTATTGTAGCCCTACTCTGTGAAGATTATGAAACCCTTGAAGCCTTTAATACTATCGACATCCACGCTCTCACAGCTAGCTGGATTTTTGGTGGAACTTGGGAGACTTGGAGAAAAACTCCAGATGGGGAACCCAGCGAACGATTTATCGGCAAGACCGTTAGAAACGCTGGAAACTATGATGCTCAAGCACGGACTCTCATGCAGTCAATTAACACTGACGCAAAAAGGTTTGGAATTGATTTGCAAGTTTCGGAGTATAGGTGTGGCGAGTTCCTCAAAGCATTCCATAAATATAACGATAAGATTCGGGGAACCTTCCATAGTGGAATTAGAGATTGTATAGATAGAGAGAAAGCACTAATCAATCCATATGGCAGGCTCATTAGATATTTCGAGCCGGGCAGCCCATCACTAGATAGAGAAGGCTTTGCTTGGATTCCACAATCTACCGTTGCGGATAAGACTAAGCATACACTAATAGAGGTCAAGAAAGATATACCTGACATGCGTATAGTGATAGAGGGACACGATGCTATAACTGCGCTAGTTCCTAAGAATGAAATAGAAGCCTACGATGTGGTAGTTCGTAAGCACTATGAGACATCTATCAATTTCAGCAAGTGTAGTCTAGCAAGAGACTTCGACCTAGTGATTCCTGTCGGTTGTGAGATAGGAGAAAAGAACCTTTATGAGATGAGGAAGTATAGAAAAAAGGCGGCGTAAAATGTCATGGCTATCAGATATAATGAAGGCCACTGACTACGCCGAGACACCTCATAGCTTCATTAAGTGGGGAGCTTTGAGTGCGCTTAGTGCAGTAGTGGCTCCTAATGTTTTCTTGGACAAAGTTTTCTACAAACTATCACCTAACCTCTATGTGATGTTGCTTGCACGTTCCGGCTTGGGTAAGGGATTCCCTGTAACTCTAGCCAAACAGTTAGTAGAGCAAGTGCATTGCACGCGGGTGATAGGTGGCAGGAACAGTATACAGTCTGTGTTACAGAATCTAGGTCAAGTCAAGTCACAAGTAAATGGGACAATCCCATTCAAAGATTCCAGAGGCTTTCTGGTTAGTGGTGAGTTTGCAGACTTCATCACGTATGACCCACAAGCCTTACTAATCTTGACTGACCTGTATGATACACACTATACATCAGACTGGAAGAATACAATGAAGGGTGCAGGGGTTGACATACTTAAGAATCCATGCATTACAATACTCGGTGCTAGTTCCCCCGTTCACTTTAAGAATGTGATACCGGAGTCTAGCATAGGTGGTGGATTCTTGGCACGGACTCTACTAGTCTATGAAGAAAAGCGTAGCAGAATCAACCCACTGACGGAGCAGCCTACTAATGTATTCAATATCGCAGAGCTAGCTGAATACCTCAAACATGCAGCAAAACTAAGAGGTGAGTTTGCATGGACGAAAAGTGGTAAGCTAAGGTTTGAACAGTGGTATACTGAGTTCAGGGGCAGGGATGTTCAGGATGATACAGGAACTATAGAGAGACTGCATGACCATGTGCTTAAGGTAGCCATGCTACTTCAGATATCTGTAGACATGGACAATCTAGTTCTTGGTGAGGATGTAGTTCAAGAGGCTATAGAAACAGTAGAGACACTAGGCATCAATGCTAAGAAGAACTTCCTAGTTGATGGCAAATCTGCCAGCAAGGAACATATTGGGATAGTTCTCAAGCAACTGTTCAAACAAAAGGAATTCCAGATTACCAGACCTGTGATTCTCCAAAGATGTTGGGGTCACATGAATGCACAGGAGCTAGATGTAGCAATGATTACTTTACAGCAAATGAGTTATGTGACAGAATTGTCTATCAGGAATGTGACTACCTATAGACTAACTGAGCGGGCCATAAAGCATTTCCTGTCTGAAGCTACACATCTAGATGAGGATACAGTTCAATGATAATCGAGTTTGAGGACAAGTATGGTAGGTCAGTCATTGTTGACACAGAGTTCATCTGTGCCCTAGTGGAGAACGTAGAGTATACTGCTACAGGAGATAACACTACTAAGAAGGATGGAACGTGGAGTGTAGTAATGTCTAGTGGTAATTTCTTTTGGGAAGTTACTACAGAGATGAAGGATAAAATCTACGAGGTATGGGAAGAACACAATGGCTGAGACTGATAAGGAAATCCTGCGGGATGAACATATCAAGATTGTAGAGAAGTGTCAAAACAAAGGTCGAGGACTAACTGAGTGGGAAAGTAATTTCCTTCAGTCAATCCTCGACCAGATGGGAAACGGTAACTATCTATCTAGCCGACAGTCGGACATTCTCTACAGAATCTACGAGGAGAGAGTTGACTAGAATCCCTTTATTTCCTTTGCTAACTGTCTGCCCCATATTGGCACACCCTGTCTCACTACCGCCCTAGTCAGGGGTGCGCCTATGTCCTTGTCTAGATTACCTGCTGCTATATCCTGCGCCGCATTCCATCCACTCTCTCCAACCCCAAGACTCAAGTCTAGTGCAGTATCCACAGAGGGTCCAGCAAGCTGGCCTAGTCCTCGTTTCATATCTCCACTAGCTGCTGTATGGACTGCATCTCCTATAAGCCCTATGCCATAGGCTTGTGATGCATTGTCTACATATCTCAGAGCTAGATTAGATGGGCGTCCAGCTAGTGTCCCATGTCTAAGTAGTTCTTTGATATCAGCAGGAACCTCGCCAAGCACACCAGATGCTATAGCTAGTTTCAGAGTAGGATTTATCTTGCCATGACTCAAATCAAGAATCATAGCATTCTTTATATTCTTACTCTGAATGAACGCATACTTCTTGAACTGAGTAAGTAGATTAGCTGTTGGACTATTAGACCAAGCATGTGGTAAGTCCAACGGATTCTGTCTACCCTGAGTCAAGTCAGTAAATCTGCTAGCTGCTCTCTTAGTCTGCATCTCAGTCAGACTATCTTGTGCTAGCAAAGTCTCAGGCTTCTCAAGTGTAAGCTCACTCAGACGGGCAGCAGCATATGCATTATCTGGATTCTGCTTAAGCTGCTGGAAGAACTTATTAGCAGTCTTCTCACCAGCTAGTCCTGAGACAGTCCTAAGGAAATTCTCTACTGAAGTATTACCCCAGGATATTTTAGACCCATATCCTATATCTTCAGCAGCATCCTTCATAACACTCTCAAGACTACCAAGTTCCTGTGCTCTGAGTTTACCATCCTTGGTAAATGCTTTGATTATCTCAGGGACTAGACTTCCCTTAGCCCTAGCAAATGATGCAGTCAGACCACCCATTAAGTTGGACGGCGCAGACAATGCTAGCTTAGTCATAGCTTGGAACTTGGTGAGTCTATTCACACCCTTGTCTACATTTAGTTCTCCCTTACCTAGATACTTCTTGACTATATCACTAGCCATCTGCTTACCTTCAGCGCCAGATTCTGCACCTACTTGGTCTATCAGTTGGTTGATTTTAGTTCCTACACCACTAGTGTCATTTACACCAAAATGCTGGTCAGTAAATGCACGTTCAGCCAAGTCTAGATAGTGTTGGTGCATTACATCTATGCCAGTCTTATAGCCCTGTATATTAGCTGTTCTCTCATGTAGTGAATCACTCATTTGAGGGCTATGTTCTCTAGCCCTTTGCAGTAGATTCTCTGCCTGAGAAAAAGTTATCTTCCGTTCAGCAGCTATCTGGTTGATTATCTTAGTCCTATTCTCCTCAAAGAATCCCTTCTCAAAGATATGAGGGAAATAGTTAGCCAGAGCCTTGAATGGGACTAGTTTACCAGAGGCAGACTTCATCATAGAACCTGACTTACGCATCAAGTCTAGGAGTTTAGCCTCATTAGCTTTGTAGACATCTATATACCTACGAACCTGCATATCCGTAGTCTTAGCCTTACCCTCTATAACTTCATGAGCCTTAGTTATCTGCTCTTTAGACATACCCTCAGCAGCCCTAGTCAAATCTGCTGATAATCCACCAGCAAATCCTGCGGCATCTGCATCTATCTTCCTAGCTGTTATGTCAATTTCTGCACCAGCAGGACCAAGATTCTTTAGTCTATGACTATTAGACTGTCCAATCTTTCCCCACAGTCCACCGACATCCTTAGCAGCAGCCTTAGTCTCACCTATCACTGACTTATCTACAGGAGCATCAGCTTTGAGAGTAGCTGCGGCAGCCTTTACTTCAGGGTCAAGACTGCTATTAGCTATATCATCTACTATCCCAGTAAATGAACCACTCTTATCATCAGCCGAGAATCCACCCCGTCCAGTTGCAGCACTAGATACAGGAGAATCTAGGATAGGTGGCAATCCACCACCAACTGGCATATTCACAGGCTCGCTAAATCCTGCTCCGGACTGTGGTGAACCAGTAGAGAATCCACTAGACGGCGGAGGCTCCAGACTAGGTAGATTCTCATGCATCCTAACAGGCTGACCTGGAAATTCTGGAGTAACCTCTCCCATAGGTGGAGGTTCTTGTATAGCTTCAGGAGGCCCGAACCCAGTATCTAGTGGCCGTTGGAGAGCCAGCCTAGGAGGAGGTATAGGCTCGACAGACGGCAACTCTGGACCCGGTGCAGGCTCTGGCATAGGCTCAGGACCAGAGACTTCAGGTGGCCTTTCTAGGACTCCACCTTCAGCAAGTGGACCCAACTCTGCACTGACCTTCATGCGCTTGACGTTAGGTGCAGTGGTAATCTCAGGTAGACTAGGCTCCGGCGTAGGCTCAGGCTCTACCTTAAATCTCTCAGGCGTCATAGCCTCAAGCCAAGTCTGTGACCTACGAGGCCATAGAGATTCTGGTATAGTTCTGTAGAGTGCAGCATCTGGGCCTTCTGGTAGACCCGGAACCATCTCACCTCTACCCTTTATAGGGGCACCTTTCTTTCCTCTATTCTTATTGAATGTCTCTATATCCTTAGATGCTGCTGTCCCTTCATCAAACCCCATTCTAGTAGAACCGGGTTCAGCCGGTTGCTGAGGGAATGTAGAGGAAGTCATAAATCTCCTGATACTCTCAGGAGTTGGACTATCTCTCCTAGCATTCTCAGCAGCTATCTCTGCACGTATAGCAGCATCTCTCTCAGCATACAAACCAAATCCTGATGCTTTCTCAGGGGGATACAGTAGCTGCTCAGGATTCCTAGACATCCTCATAGCAGCAGCTAACAGAGTATCAGCAGCAGGCTGAGTAGGTTCTATACCTGGGAAAGACTTCTCAGTAGCACCGGGTTCCCCACCCTCTACATACGTCATAGAGTGTGGTTCAGCAGTGATATCAGGTATAGGCTGTCCCCTATAATCTAGTCCAGCTAATATACTAGCCCTATGAGCAGGGTCTACCCACGGTGGAGCTAATGCTTCTTCACCATAGGGATGTCCTTCTTCAGAGTATGCATCAGGAACTTTAGCATTAGCCTTAGCTTCAGCTATACCAGCGGCTTCAGCTTCAACTCTAGCCTTAGCTTCCTGTTCAGCCTTTACTCTCTCCCTAGCATTACCTGCCTTGATTCTCTCGCCAGCAGAGTGAGCACCAGCTAGTCCAACGGCTCCCATTAACTGACCGCCAGATAGATTAACTTCCCTAGGAGAGATAGGAGTATCTGTCAGTCCCAATCCATACGCTGCACCATGACCTACATTCCATAGTGCGCGTAGAGGAACAGGAGAGAATATATTTGCTGCTTCTTCACCAGCACCAATAGCTACACCCTTAGCATCTCCCTGCCCAGCTTGGTCCATGAAATGTCTAGTTTTTTCTTCTAGACCCTGATAGCCGGGAATCATAGACTTGCCAATATCAACTCCGGCATTCCAGATATTATCTAGTGGTTTGCCTTCATTAGTAGCTAGTCTCCTAGCTGATTCTATAGCAGCTTCGGGAACTCTAGGAGTGAAAGTGTTCTTTAGAAACTCTGCTGTGCTCTTACCAAAATCGAGTAGACCTTCGCCCTTTTCTTTCCAATCCTGCCATGTAGCCGAAGTATCTGTGACTGGCTTCTCAGGGTCGAAAGAACTAGATTCCGCAGTATGTCGGTTGGGGTCAGTTAGCCATGCATGTGCTCGACGCTTCTCTATTACTTGGTCGAGAAAGTCCTTCTTAGTCTTTATCTTATCCCTCTCGAAAGTATAGACAGTTCCATCATCATCGGCTAAGTCAAACAAATTATCTTCTCTAGCTGCTTCCTCGTCTGGAGAAGGCAGGTTGATATCCCTGCCCCTAGGAAATGGCATGGTATCACCTTATTGGTCTGGCAGACCGGCAATGAAATCACTTATACTTCCAACCACTTTTCTACCACCAGTAGTAGGGGAAACAGTAGTTCCTGGAGCAGAAGTTCCAACCTTACGCTTTCTAGCATTTAGACCAAGCTGTCTCTGAGTCTCTTTCTCTACATCTCTCTGGAACTGATTGTAATCAGCGGTCTGGTCTGACCACATACTAGGTGAATATCCCTTAACTCCACCAGTGAAATTACCATTCTTATCCTTCTCACCAAATCCAGAGTATTTGTTATTACTGGTGATGACAGCCTTAACTGCTGCCTTCTTAGCACCATCCAAATCACCCTGAGTGTGATAAGGTTCATAGACAGGTTGTGTTCCAGTCTTCTCAGCTTTAGTCTTCTGTGCTTCAGCAGCAGTGACAGCAGCACCAGCCTTAGTAACATTGGCTGAAGCATTAACGCCAGCAGCCTGAGCTTCCATAATAGCAGCCTTAGCTCTATCCTTCATGGCCGCTATTATGTCAGGTTCAGCAGTAGCTAGAGCAGACTTCAAATCTGCCATAGCATTATCTACCTTAACCTTAGCATCAGCCTTACGCTTATCTATATCTAGTCTCTCAGGCATCTCAGCAGTCTTAGCTTCAATCTGCTTAGTAGTAGCATTATCCTTACCAGCACCAGCCTCATTCTTATCGACTTGAGATGGGATAAGTCCCCATCGCTGTCTATCAGTAAGCGCATCATTCATCAGAGCACGACGAGCCGTGAGACTCTGACGTTCCTCTTGTGCAGCTTCCTGCTTACCTTTAGCCTTAGTAGAGAAGTCAGACATAGCCTTTTCATAAGGCATGTCACGTATACCCTCAGCAGCGAGAACACCCTTAGATGGACTCTTATATCCTTCTGCTCCACCTACTAATGCTGCTGCTAGTCTACGCATCTTGCTAGGCGCATAGTCTTCTCTCGTAGGCTGAGTGTCTATGAACTTTCTATAGTCTTCCTGCGCCGGACCTGAAGTATCTGTCATCTGTTTGAATCTACGCATCCAGATATCTTCAGGACTCTCATTCTGCTGACCACCAACATGACGTGCTACATCATCAGGCTGGTTAGGCTGTGGCTGTGGCTGATAATAGGATTCTAGTGGCCTCTTAACTCTATTCCTAAAGAATCCACCATCATTACTCTGGTCAACACTAAATGGCAAATCATCGGGTGAGGTATCAGAACCCCCACCAGAGAATATATTTGCCATCCTGAAATACGATGGATTAAATGGCATAATATTCTCCTTTACGACATTCCAGGCACGCGACGGGATAATAGATTAGTCCCAGTCGCCATGTATGGAGCCATCTTTGTAGCAGATGCAGCAGCTTTACCTAATCCACCTATAGCACCAATACCAGTCATTGCACCAGCGGCAGAACCAACTAAGCCACCGATAGTAGATGCCCAATCTCTCTGTGGATTGTTAGCCATTCTAGCCTGAGACACATCAACAGTCTGACCAGTATTCTGTCCAAGCATCTGACGCTGTGCAGTATCATAGTATTCAACTTCAGCCGGATTAGAAGTATATAGATTGCCAAGTCCACCAAGACCAGCAAGTCTATTGTCCGTCTGGAAGTTAGCAAGCCACTTCTCATTGGCTGCATTATTAGCTGACGCATTAGCAGCATTGGCAGCAGCTTGTTGTTTAGCTTTCTGTTCCTTATCTGCAATTCCTTCAAGACCTTGTGTGCCAAACATCTTTCCACGCTGCACAAGTTCTTGACCACCAATATCAGCACCGCTAAGACCAGTAGCTGCACTAGTCCTATTCTGTGCAATGGAGTTGAGCATATTAGCTTCCATGCTCCCTGCACCCTGAAGACCTGCAAGTTTATTAGAACTCATTAGACCTTGCAGTCCAGCTTCACTACTAGCTATATTAGAACCACCCCACTGTCTGCCCTGCCTAATCTGGTCTTGCAATCCAGCTTCAGCATCCACAGCGGCACGATTAGTATCATAGGCAGAACTACGTGCCATCTTTGCAATGGCAGCAGGATTATAGTTTCCTGTAACTCCAGACATCCGGTTAGCTTCGTCCATAGCGGACTGATACTGAGCCGGAATACCTGCTGTAGCTCTCTGGCGATATGCAGTCTGGGCCGCTGCATCCATTCCACCAGTCTTAGCATATTCATCAAATACACCAGCGCCACGCATTCTAGCTTGGGCTGCTGCATCAACTCCACCAGTATTACCTATAGCCTTTAGACCTGAGATGTTCTCGTCCATCGACTTTATTCTGGACGGGTCCCATCCACCGCTACCAGCAAGACCATGCAATTGACTCATTGCATAGTTATTCTCTGCTAGGTTAACGCCCCCACCACCCATAAAATTCTTATAGGAGTTAGAAACGTCGCCATATCCACCAGCGCCAAAATTAGGTGCTGCTGCACCGGCTCCACCACCACCGCCACTCCCACCACCACCTCTGAGACTGGCGAGTAGTTCTGGACTTACACCACCATTCTTTGCAATATCTGAATAGCCACCATACATGGTGCTATACATATCATTGGCATTAGACCTAGCCGTTGCCCGCTCAGGCGCAGTTCTAGATAGATAGTCTGTAGTATAATTAGCCTGCTGCCCTTGAGCAGCATTGAGCATTTGATTAGTCTTATTCTTCTCAGTATTCTTGGCCATGACTTACGTCCGCATTCTGGAACGGAAACCACCAAATCCAGTAGGAGCTTGCGGAGCCATAGGAGCCTGTGGAATCTCAGGGCCACCCGGCTGTGGCTGTCTCATAAACTGCTGGCGCATATCCGGCATAGGTCTACGAATAGCTACAGGAGATTCAGCGGGATTCTGTCCAGTCTGTGCTAGTCTCTGAGCAAAGAAGTTATTTCCACCGGGTGGCTGCATAGTAGTCGGGCCGGGAGGCTGGAGAGCATTGATAGTATTTCCACCAGCCAATCCTCGGATTGCAGCTATTTGTCCACTAATATCAGGCATAGTCTTGCCTGGAATATTCATGGGTCCCTGAGGACCGGCGCCGGGATTTGCTTGTCTCCAAGCATCTCTCTGTTGATTAGCACCAGCCATTGCATCACCCATTCTAGAGCGTTGCCTCATAGCATTTGCACCAGCCATAGCCTGCTGTGCTCCGCCATACATATTCCCGCCGCCAGCATCAGGTTTCGCCATTTGTCTTTACCATCAAACACTGACCCACCGTATCTCTGTAACCAAAATGCTTCTTGAGGATTTTAGCGAAGTTTTCATCCCTCACAAAAGCATGAGCCTGCTCTATCTTTGAATTCGAGCAGCCTATTTGTTGCGCTTCTAGTAGTAGAGTAATTGTTTCTATCTTATCTCTTAGACTCATATTCTGGTCTATGACGAATAACCCTTCGGCAAAGACTTTAACAATCCCGAAGCCTTTAATTCCTTCTCCACTATCAACGACGCCGGAGATAATCCTGTTGCTTTTATCTGGGAGTCCAAATTGGTCTGCGTAGTGTTGTCTCCAAATCCTGTCAATTGCTTCAATATCTCCATTCCTGTCGTAGCGGAATTCCATGTGTATACCCGCCTAGTAGTGTAGTTGTAACATATAATAGTGCCGTCTAGTTTCTCAGCAAGGTGATGATTCTCTTGGAATCTCTGTTCAGAGACAAGAATATAATCCTTACGAACCATGTCGTATTGGAATATATTCTTACACTCTATTTGTATTCCACTGCCAGTCAACAGCTTCTCAGCCCTCTTAACTTTATCAATAGAAACTTCCACGCCGGACAGTGAGTAGGCTTGATATCTCCTATGAATAAACTGTAGGAGTCTACCATTTCCACATCCCAAATCTACCAGAGATTTCTTCTCAGAAGGATTCATGAACTGCTCAATCTCTTTCATGAGCCAAGCATGAGCATCACGTTCATCTCTTTCTGATGGAAATCCATTATCATCAGGTGGAAATTCCAGAGTTGCTAGTGATTTGTGGAAGCTAGCAGTCTCAGTCAGCTTCACTCTCTGTTCATTAGTGAATGGAAATGCTAGACCTGAACCTGCATGGACAGGTTGGTAGATTCCTGGCTTCTGAAACTTATATTCAAATGGAGTGGCATCAGTCTTAGTAACTATCTTGAAGATTGGTGTTCTAATCTCAGCATAGCCATGAAGTGCTGACCATTCCATTGGCATATCACAGAGATTAGCGATACTCTGTGCTACCTTAGCCATTCCATTCTGAATCATCATAGACTGTAGGCTCTTAGCAATTTCTACAGTAGCCCCACAGAAAAATTTGCATGGCAGATGGAATACAGGCCTAACTCCCACACATTTCAGTAGGACATTAGCAAGACTATGGAATTCCTGATTAGAATTCTCATACTGAGGCCATGTCAGGTCAAAATAGTGCTGCTGATTCCACCAATAATCGAAATTGTTGACACAGCACACAGGATATCCAAGTCTTTCTAGAGCTTGGAACTGATTATCCTCAAAATATTCTGGTTCCCTATGGATTGCTACACGATAGGAGAACTTATTTGTAATTGTAGCTACATGCCTAGACGAATACATGCCAGTATCGGCCATCTTACCGAGTATAGTCATGTAAAGTCTATTACTTATCACTCGTTTAGAGAAATCTAGTATGTCATCAGGAGATACAGCTACTATCGCTGCTTCTCTGAGATTGTTTATGACAGACAGTATCTCTATCTCACGCCATGATGAGCTAACCTGACTAATGATAGGCTCCCAGTAGTTCTTGGCAGCCTTGGACACCCAGATTATGCTGGTAGTGTCTGGAATATTGGCAGTTGCTTCATCTATTCTAGTTAGTGGCATTTCTAACCTCTACGTTAATACTAACAAAATCGTAATGGTCAAGATGAGGAGTATCATTATGACTATTACTAGCCAGTTGGCGCGGAGTAAAGCCCACCTTGTCCTCATAATACTTGAACAGGCGCATTAAAAGTCCGCAGTGTCTAGTTTTATTTCTCCAGTCGTCAGACTCTCCTGGACATTCACCTCGACAAACTGGGAAATACCTACAATCCTTACAGCCCCCGTATTCTTGAGGGGTATTGATAAGCGCATGGTGGCGTTCATTCCAGTCGGTGTCAGACTTAAGCCAATTGATACCGTCTTTATTTGTCCGGCCACAGTTTGAAAGGGTTCCATCGGGATTGATTCCATGGACCGCCTCAGTCTTAAGTGGATTACATCCACCCCAAATACAAGTAGGAGAGAATTCCTCACCCTTCATCATGCGTGGGATATCAGAGAAGATATCTATCGTAATCCCATGATGAAGTTCTGCAAGTTCAGTAACTGCCTTAAATGCTTCATCCTCAGTAAGAGCTACATTCTCTACAAGTTTATGGTCTACTTCTAACAGATGCAGTCTAGCAAATTTCAATCCCATACTAGACAACATCACAAACCAATTCTTTAGAAGTTGTAGCTTATCACCTGCTGCATTCTTCTTATGTATCGTAACAATCAGAGATACACTTAACTTCCCGGCGCGGAGGATGTTAGTCAGATTAGTATGACTTCTCTCCGTCATGGTTCGTGTCTTAGTCAACGAACCTGCCCATCTCAAATCATTTAATTCATGCGGGCCGTCAAGTGAGAATCCTACATGAACATTATACTTCTCGAATAACTCTATATGCTTAGGAGTTATGAGGGAACCATTCGTCTGTATCCCATTTGCCTTGTATTTGTCGAAACCATATTTGAACAGTTTCTCAAGAATATCAATGGGAGTAACTAGAGCCTCACCACCGAATATAGTAAATGACTGTCCAGCATTATCTAATGCTTCAATCATCTTCTCTACATTCATAATTGTAGTGAAGTTACCAGCGTCCCTCATAGGATTCTGATAGCAATAGGAACATGATAGGTTACACTTGATTCCACTAGGTAGAATTTCAACAGACATTAGGGACCCACATAGGTAGGAAAGTCGATGTGTGCAGTATCATTGTGCGTATCTACATGAGCTGTATCTTGGTGTGCAGCATCACCATGAGCTACGTCAACATGTGCAACATCAGTATGAGAATCAGAATGTGTAGTATCGCTATGGGCCTTATCCACATGAGCCACATCCGTATGTGAATCCCCATGTGATACATCTCCATGTCCTACGTTCTCAAATGGTGCATCTCCATGTGCAGTATCACCATGAGAATCCTGATGCGGGACATCTATGTGTGCTTGGTCAGAATGAACAATAACTCCACCACCACCAGTATCAAGATGGGATGTATAAGAACCGGGGGGATTTACTGGAACATCAGTAAAATCTCCATGATTAGGCGGATATACATCTATATGTGACTGAGTTGATTGAGCCACATCAGAATGAGAATCTGAGTGAGCCACAGCATCAGTATGGTCACGATGTGGATAATCAGTATGTGCTGTATCCCCATGAGTATCTGTGTGACTATCTCCATGTGGAGTATCAGCATGTGCTCCATCTGCATGAGTATCAGTATGAGCATCAGTATGTGCTACATCTGTATGTGCAGAATCTGCATGAGTCGTATCTGAATGTCCATCTATGTGAGTGGTATCAGAATGCCCCTCAAGTTCTCTAGAACCAGCCTGTGCTATCCAGTGTAGCTTAGATATGATAGCCCATAGACTGCCACCCAATGCTCCGGCGGGAGATGATATGAGAGTATTTGGAACCTGTCTATTCTTACCTGTCGCATCTATATAGTGTAGAAAGTCACCTTCTACCCAAATACTGCCCGGAACTGCACCCGCTGGAGTAGATACTATATCTCCAGTGTAGAAATATTCCTCGGCAGCTTGGTCTACAAAATGTAGACTAGCTGCATCTACCCAGATTGATGGTAACTTAGCCACCTATGTAGCCCACTTATTAGCGCCAACAGGAATAACCAACGCATTTCTTACATAGATTGCATTGGGTCGTATAGCACTAGAGCCTATATTTCTAGTTCCATCTGCATCAAATGATATATTACCAGCCATTTGCAGAGATGATATACCCACTATAGTTCCACCAGTAATTGCCACAGCTATGGCATTCTGGGTGGACATAGTTCCTAGACCAAGACTGACTACTATACCAGCAGGAGTATTAGCTCCAGTTCCGCCACCAGCTATAGATATTAACTTATCTACCCATGCCGTGCCATTCCACTCTTGGAATACGTTAGTAGTCCTATTATATCTAATAGAACCAGTAGGTTGATTTGATGGCGTGGTTACAAACAGAGTTGCACTATCAGTGTCCTTACCTGCTAGATAACTAAGGACATCAACGTATAAATCTGTTATAGCTGGCTTAGACCAATCAGACATTGGATTATCCCGTTACTTCTCTTGGGAATTCTCTCTGCGCTTTAAGTTCATCTAGTTCTGTTCTTAGATTCTCACACTCAGCAGTCTTCTCATTATACATAGCAGTTAATTCTACTAGAGCCTTATCCTGTCTATTCTGAATGATAGTCTGCTTAGCAATTACTCCAAGAAGTTCTTCTAGATTAGTCTCTAGTCCAGCCATTTGTCACCTACTTTAGTAGAGTCTCAAACACATCATCTATAGCTTTACGAAACTTAGAATCAGGAGAACTATCATCTAGAGTCTGGTCCTGCACCATAGCTAGCAGAGCCAATCTCTCACAATGATACTCTGCATTCATCAGATATTCCCTAGCCTTGAGAGTCTTAGGCGTGGGAGTATTTGGGTCTTTGGCAGCTTCAGCAAGCAATACATCTTCAGCAGCTACCATGAGTATCCGCCTGATAGCACCAGTATTCATCTTTTCAACTATCCCACGGTAGCTCATATAATCTCCTACGTCTTGACGATGTAGTTCACTGTCTGAAATGGTGGATTCTTCGCATCACTATTAGCATTCACAGCAGCATTACCTGCTAAACTGGTTACGCTTACAGTTAATGCTGGAATAGATAAAGCTGGAACAGAATGTGTGTGAGTTCCTGTTGGTAATGATGTTGGAGAACCCTGCTGAGCAACTACAGTTGCAGATGGTGCTCCAGTAGTTCCAGTGCCAGTAGAACTAGCTACAGTTGCACCAGCGCCAGTTCCTGTAACTGGAGCAGTTTGAGTAACTGTATGAAAATGGTCAATTGCTCCACCGACAGAACCTAATACAGCACCAGTTCCAGAAGCAGCTTTGCCTAATGGAAATCTCTGCACTAAGTTAGGAATATTAAATGTAGTAGAGCCATCACCAGGCCCATACAATATTCCCAACACTGCAAACAAAGCTGCAAATGTAGTTCTACTTACAGCCGCACCATTACAGAGTAAAAATCCTGTAGGAGCCGCTCCACCACCATAAGCTATAATACTACCAGATGGCATACCAGCCGGAGCTACAGCAGGATTTAATGTTCCTTCATTAAGCACACTGGCATTCAATGGGAGCGGAACATATGTCGCTCCATTATCAGTGGAATACTCAAAGATATGAGTAGAGTCATTCCACCGTAGCCAGTTAGATGTGATAGCCATTAGCTACAAACTCTCCAGTAGGTTCCATCGAATATCACTATTACACCACTACCATTACCGATGGTTCCTGTAGCTAAAGATATATTTCCACCAGTAGCTAATGTCATACCACCGCTTACACACATGATAAATAGTATTCTACCAGTTGAACCACCAGTAATGCTCTGGATACTGAATCCACCACCAGTTACTCTTAACATACTAGTATTAGCATTAAGTGCTACAGCTGAATTTGCAGCAGATAATGTAACTGATTGAACACCAGTAGCATTTACTCCACCAATGTTAGCATAGCCAGCAGTAACAGCACCACACGTAACCATATTACCTTGGGTATTAATTTGTGCACAAGTTATATTTCCACAAGTTATATCCCCAGTGTTTATGGTTGAGGGAGAAAATGACGCAGCAGTTAATGCACCCACCACATTCAGGGTGCTATTCATTGTAACTGGAGCAGAGAATGTGGTGGCACCTGCTATTGTGATTGCACCTGCACCAGATATTGTTATCCGTGCAGTGTTTGAGGTCTTGAGATATATAGGTCCAGAAAATGTAGTAAGGTTAAGACCATTAGGAGCACCTGCATAAAGTGAAAGTGCATCAGCTATAATATAAGGATTGGTAGAAGCACCACTACCTACACCAATATATCCTCTGGTAGCACCTACGTTATTCTGGAATACTATAGCAACGTAAGCATTAGCTCCGGCGCTGAGGTTAGCTAATGTAAGCTGACTAGCACCATCAAATGACGATGTGATAATAGAAGCTATCCCACCAGTAGCTGCTAATGTTAAGTTCCCTGCCCTATCAAGAGAGAATAGAGTAGCAGGTGAAGCCAATAAATCATTTAGAGTTTTAATCTTAAATGCAGATGTATCAGCAGATATATCCCAATTCTTCTGGTCTGCTGCGGCATCAGTTTCATTAAACCTAATTCCAGGATTTATGCCAGAGTATGTATTTAATCCAGTCCAAGTATTAGGTGCAGACAATGAAGGTCCACTACCGCCAGGAATTACAGCAGGTGGCAGAGTGCCTTCAGTAATAATTGCAGCATTCAACGGCAATGGATTGAATGATGCCCCATTGTCCGTAGAATACTCAAATATATGAGATGTGGGATTCCACCGTAGCCATTGAGCTGCCATTAGACAATTCCCCTAACCTGCCATGAAACATTCGCATTAACTCTAACACCGATAGAGTTAAATACTAGAACCTTAAAACTTACAGGATTAGGGATATCTACGAAATCATAGATAATAGTCAATGGCTCAATAGTCTTAGTTGGTGAGATGTTAATAGAATCTACATCCTTAAATGGCTTATTGAAGAACACTACAGTTCCGGCCACATCAGCAGCCAATGCATTCAAGTTACCAGAATCCATCTCACGCTTAACATCTATTGAGAATGTCAGATTATAGAACAGAGCCAATGCCTTATCATTGTTCTCTGTGAAGTCTATAGTAACTCGGACATATCTGAACGATGTCAAGAAAACAGATTTGGCGTGGACTATAGGAGTCCAAGTAACTCTGTCTAATGAACCTTCCACGCCGGGAGTCTCAGTTACTGTGCCAGCCAAAGACAATTGCTCTATGGTATAGTTCATGTTGAACAGTGTATTATTTATCACTGTCCCATAGTCAATTATCTCCTGATACTTACCAGTAGTTAAGGTGGGCTGAATGTAAATTGGATGTCCAGAATTAACTTGGTCTGATATCTTAGTCCAACCTTGAGATGAGAAGTGAGTATCCCAAGTCTTGACCAAATCTATACAGACGAGAATCTTACCAGTATTGTCTGATATCCAAGTCCAGTTCTGTCCAGCTAATTGATTAGCATCCCAGCCTACGAACTCATCATTTACCCAACCAGCTATAGGACTACCATATACAAGAGCATTAACCTTCAGACCAGAGAGAATACTCTTACGAAAGTCAAGTAACTCAAAGTCAGGAGGCTGTGCTACTACTAGAGTTACTGATGCAGTAGGACCAATATTGCCAGCTATATCTGTGGGAGTTACACTATAAGTAAAAGTCCCGGCGGCACTTTCAAATGCAGCTATGAAAGTTCCCTTCTGAGTTCCTATCAGAACTGGACCTTTAGCTATAGTATAGTAATCTATATCCCATATTGATGATGGGTCACTCCACTGCAATAGGATGTTGTTATCTATTACCCGTCCATTGACAGTAAACGAACCTATTGGAGTTATGACTACATCAACGAATGAGAATCCATCAGAATGAACTCCGGCCCCATTTATTGACTTGAGTAGATATCTCGTAGTCCCTACAATTATCGGGTCTAGGCGTGCCTCAGTTATTCCAGTGATGGTAATCTGATTGGCAGTCTCCCAAACTGAGCCTCTACGAATCTCATATGTCCTAGCATTCGCAGCAGCTTGCCATGTAAGAACTAGATTTCTTTTGGTAGTTGAATAAGTAAACCCAACCGGAGTATCTGGTGTAGGTTGAGTTACAATTATAGCTACCCTATCAATTACAGGGAATACCTTAGTCTGAAGGTCATCTACACTATTTACTAACCCATTAAGAATATCATACAGGCGTGGGTCTACCTGCTGGTATCCTTGTATTAGAGTTTGAATATCAGCTACTCGAACTACATCATCAGTAGCCATTAGAACTCTGGCCTTTCAGCCCACATTGCCATTCCGTAAACCCAAATTCCTCTAATGTTGAAGAATTCACCTAGTTGGTCTACACGGAATCTGAAAGACATGAACTCATTCTGAGCACCTATAAACTCCCGCTTGATAAGTTGTCCAGGAGAATTAGATAGTAAGATGCTCGGAGCATTTATGACTAGAGTTCTATCAAGAGATGATGCAGCTATCTGTAGGTTTCCATTTCCATTTACTCTAAGTCTCACTCCTGAGAACATACACATTCCACCCTTAGGGTCATGTGATATGAGTGAAGTCTCAAAGTAAGATATCTTAGGATTACTCCAATCATCCGGCGTGGTTGGGTCAGCCTTGTATATATTCCCCGGTGCTCCTGCATACTTGTATGTAGCCTGCTTAGTTGAATAGACGATATCAACAAACGAAGCTACTAGGTCTACAGGAAATCTCCAAACAGCCCACTTGATATCAGCACTGTTCATACCTTCAGTGTAATCAGCATAAAGGATATGAGATGCAGTAGCCGCGCCGTCAAGTGGAACCATTACATAGATTTTTGAATCAATCGGATTCAGGCTTACAGTTACTTTATTGAATACCTGCTTATTGATTCTTTTCCAAATATCATTTATCTTACCAGTAAGTTCATCACCAAATGTTCCATTGAACAGCATCAATCCCTGACGTGATGCCACAACAAATCTATCAGTAGTCTGACCTTCGATATCCAATACTTGCTGGATTCCAAAGCATTCAGTTCCTATTGCTGCATCAAGACTTGAGACAGTCCACGTAGCTGCTACATCATTGTTAGTCTGTGTGATATAGCATCTATAGGACTTGAACATTATCATCTGCCCACGGAACTCTACGCAGGCTCTGACAGTCCCACCGTTATCCTTTGGATAGCAGTCTAGAAATCCATCTACATCACTAAACGCTTCAGGCTGGTTTATCTGAGATACGCGCACGCGAGCAGGTGCTGCATCTTCACCACAGACTACGAGTGAATTCTTATAGATAGCAAGACCCACACCAGCAGGACAATTAGCGCGTAAATCAAGAAGATACGCAGCAGATTGAACGAGAGAAGCATCAAAGAAATCAACAGTAAATGTAGTAGATGTATTATCACCAAGCCGTCCGTTAGGAACTTGGAAGAATTCATACTGAGCTGGGTTGTTATTGTAGCTAGCTATAGTCTCAGTAGCTACAATCCAACGAGCTACAGTTCCGGGGGGTCCAATAGGAATGTTGGATAAGTCTGCCTTCTTACTACCAACAGCAGTGAGGACTGCCACAGGACCATACTTGGTAAGGAATCCAGAAGTAGTCTCAAATGCTACAGCAAATAGATGTGTGCCTATTTCTACGCTACCGGCAGCAGTGGAGTTTGTAACTGTAGGTGCAGATGCAGGAGCAGCACCACCAGCAATTCTAGCTAATCCTGCACCTTCATATACATATACATACTCACCCGGTAATCCTCTATCTCCATTGTGTGGACTTATGAATGCTCTATCGAACATCACTACGCACGAAAAATCTGTCATTGCTGGAATAGTTAAGATAGCTACTCCAGGCGCAGTCGAATCATATATCGAACCATCATCCTTCAAACAAAGATATCTGGTAGCCTCACCAGATTTCTCATAGGTATGAACACGAAGCAAAGGTCCAGTGATAGTTAAGTCTAGTGCTGAGCCATATCTAGACCTAATTTCTTCAGTATCAAAGGATACATTATATGCTTCTATAGAGTGGTCGATAGGGACAGCTTCATCATGTCCTCTATCAAACACACCCTTAAAAGCATTTATTAACTTTGCTTCGTGTTCAGCTATCACATTACACCGCCGCAATAACTGGGAACCACTTAGCTTGTGAACGGCTGTAGACTAGAGTCTGAGCACGATTGACTACCAGAGCTACAGCAACTGCTATATTACCAGTCGCTACCAGAGTAGCAGCAGCGAGAGGAATAAGAGTAACTGCCTGATTCCCAACACCCGGAGTCTTAGGAATCAGATTTGCGATAGCAGCCGTGCCTGATACAATGAGAACGTCAGCATTAGCTTCCATCGTTGCTGCTGATGCCACGATTCTCTCTGAGAGTTTGCTTATCTGTCCCGGAAATCCCATTTTAATCTCCTCGACAGGTTATACACTACGGAGTTTTGGAACTCTATAGGGTAGTCTCCTGACTGGTTTACCTTGCTGGTTTCCCAGTTCGATTTGAATATACGTGGTTAGACGATACCGATACACACCTTCTTTGACAATACCATCTTTAGGATTCTTAGCAAGGTGAGTAGCAGCAATGCTGGCTATCTTAGCCCCCAGAAGACCGGCGCCGTTAGTCATGTTGATAATGCTATTTTCGTTGGTTATTACTCCAATAGCATTATTGATATACTTCATCCGAACTTCTTTATCTACTGTAGCTCCGATGAGTTGGATAGCATTCTTTCTGAATGTCCACAGTCTGAGACTAGTAGTCTTGGCTACCGAAGGCTCCCAGGCCTTTTCTTCCATAGATGTATACATTGTATCGCCTATGTTTCGTTCCTCAAGAGATATAGGAACAAACATATCAGTAGGCGGTGTATCTATGGAAGTATTAGGAGATGTCACCTTCAATGGTGCAGATGTAATCTCCTTGAACAGACGAAATCCGTTAGCTACCAAATCATTACACAATTCCTCATAGGCTTGTAGTGATACACCTAGAAGAACTTCGTTTGTCCATGTGACCTGATTAGGGTCATTCATTAGGACAGCAGCAGCTTTGATAGCGTCGGCAACTATCATTATGCACTCTTTCTAAGCAATAGCTTTCTTCAATTCTTCGTCAGTCACAAGCTGGCGTCCACAAGTAGGACAGACCAGAGCGCCAGCATTTATGGTGCTTGTGCAATACTTGCAGTTCTTGAAAGCAACCATGTCCTTAACTTCAACATTCCAAGGCCGCTCACCAATCTGAGACTTCAGTGCGACTGCCGCGGCACGTTGTATTGCAGTTATAGAACGATGCTGCTGATTCCTAGTCCAATCATCATCTGCAACCTTGACGAGTCTAAGGAACCAACGATTCTGGCAGTCCTTAACCTCGTTAAGTTTCTTGAGATGGTCTTTCAGTATGGCTGATTTCTCAAGATGACCATCAAGCCAGAACAATCCCGGCGTGGCCTGTCCTGTATAATCCAACTCTATACATGAATACATATAGTCCTTCACGATAGAATCAGCCAGCTTGTGTGAATCTATGGGAACTGAGACTGTTCCTCGGTCTTGGTCAAGATACAAATGACCATAACCATCTTCAATTTTGAGAGTTTCAAAATCTCCCATTCTAGCGGCAGGTATGAAATACTCTACCGGCATGATGCTAGGCTTAGATTCTCGGATATCGCAAGGCATTAGCGAAACGATAGTAGCTAGTGACATTATACAGTCTCCCTGTCAACGACCTCAGTTGAGTAGCTTCTCATTGCATCTTCTAGGATTACTAGATTTTCCTCAGCTTCCTTATCTATGATAGCCTGATGTTCGCCGCGAACCATAGAATCATTCTTCCTCTCTATCGTATGATTCATCAGCTTGTATATAAGTGCCTCGACAGCTTCCCACAGCAATTCTTGTGGCTGACCCTTGGCATCTTGAAAGACCCAGATAGGTTCATATGAATAGCCAGAGACATTAACTAGCTCCGGCTGCTGACCTATATATGCAAACTTCTCTAGAACAAAGCAGTTCTTAGCATATGGATACTTAGGAACTTGTCTAACTTCAGGAAATACCATCAAAGGGCCAAATAGCCCCTTACGATATTCCAACTCATTATTCGAGAACACTACACGAAAGATAGGTTTATTATCGAATACATGAGTTCCGTAGCGTTCGAGTAGAATCTTATTACAGTGTGATAGAGTCATAAAAAATGAGGGGCAGAACTAAGTCTACCCCCCATCCCCAATAGCAGTAAGGGTTAGTAGCCGCTCGGAACTGCGAGGCTCGCAATATACGAGCACGCAGCAGGATTGTTCACAAACAGATTGAACGAAGCTGTGATGTAGAATATCTGGCTAGTAGCAACGCCGCCAGTGGCACCGCGGATTTCAAATATCCGTCGTCCATCTACATCATAGAACTTCGCAGGATGCATCTCTGCACGACCCCAGACTTCAGAAATAACGAAGTCGATACGAGTCTTGTCCCAGAGATATGAAGGCTTAACAGCGGCACCGGCCAACTGCATTCCTTCACCAAAATACAGATTGAGTTTCTCAGGAGCAGCCTGCTTCATTATCATTGAAACAAGCTGACCGAGTTCCTCATAAGCCTGCACCTGACAAGGATGCATCCATGCAACAGGCTTATATGACTGGCTGATACCAACACGGTCGCCAATCTTGTTAACAGCAAGTCTCGCAAGTGGAAGTGCAAGTCCACCATTGTTTGCGTTAACACGATTCGCACGAATCTCAGGCGTGGCAGACCTATCAAAGCCAAGCCAGAATCCCGTGGAAGCATCATTGTGATGATAAGGAACGCCCATAATACTAGTGGGCGGGACAGTCGTAGTTCCTTCTACAACTACCTTATCACCAGTGGTCGTTGCACCAGTAGTTCCTGCGACTCGAATCTGTTTATTATTCAAGTCATAGAAATCTATTGGAGCATAACCATTGAACGATGCCAGCCCAGTATGGGTGCGCCGAGTAGTCAAGCCAGTATCATAGATTGATATAGCCTGACCATATCGGAGCAGCTTCACACCAAAGCCGTCAGTAGCAAGCGTAAGAGTATCCTTACCACCCGCAGTAGTGGCTGGCGCAGAGACTGTGCCGAGGACACCATTTCCACCCGTCATACAGAGAGCATCCACATTGCGGCGGAACTCTGGCATAGCCTTAGCCAGAAGATGCTTCAAAGTATTCAGGACAGACTTACGTGCATCATCAGTAGCCCATTCAGCTTTCTTAGTCCACTGAACGGCATACCGCATATGAAACGTGTCAACCTGAGCTTTGTCAAAGGATGGGCCTTCGCCAACTCCCAAGTCTCCACCATCGGGGTCAAACATACCAAATCGACCACCGGGGCGCAGTTCAAGAGGAACGCGCATTGTGCGAGCTGAGACAGTCTCGACGTTCTTCTTTTCTATGGACGAGTAAAATACATCGTCCCTATCAAAGAGTGTCGGGATAGTTGGCTCGACTCGCTCAAGCTCGTTTGCGACTACCTGAGCTTCTACAAGTGCCATTTTATTTCATTATCCTATTAAGGATATCCATGTCGGACATGCCCTTAGTATCTTTCATGTCCAACTTTCCTTTAGTCCCTTTAGAGCCAGTCTTTTGGGCTGGACGATTGCCCGTTCCATTAGCTTTATTTGGAAGACTTGACTTCGTCTTACGACCGAGCGCCTCTGCTCTGAGTCGAGACTTTACACCCGGTAACAGTCTAAGCGCACGCGCCAGATACGTGTCCTTAATCCTGGTCTTTCCGCTGCGAGGCATACCGGATTTCCGGAAATTATCCCAGAGAGAATCCATAGTCCGAATGTGAGCTTTGTCGGATTCGAGTAGTTTACCCACTTCAGCTACGACATCATCCATCAACTTCTTTCTAGTATACTCACCCAACTGATTATTTGGGTCAATATCTTTCATTATATTCTTCTTTAGTTCCGTATAGATTTCTCCAGCCACGCCAGAATACTCGTTGCCGAATCTCTCGGTTTCCCAACGAGCTTTTTCCTCAAGGAATCTCTGACGTTCAGGGTCTATCTTATTCTCGGCCCTGACAGTAGGGGGCTTCATCTCATCGTTATTGAATAGCCACTTGCTTATCCAGCGTGCAGCTAATGCCAGATTCTTATTATCTGAATCTACACCTTCCTTGAATGCACTATATAGCGCAGTCTGAAGGACAGGCTGCACGGCCTGATAATATAAGTTCTGGTCAGCACTGAACAGAGTTGGTAGGAACTGGTCTACGAAACTCTGATATGATTTGACATCACCACTTTCTTTCAGGCTCTGAAGTAGTTCCTTAGAACTGCCTTGCAGAAGTTTATCCTGAAAGTAATTATACGTGTCCGCAGTTTCCTTAGATTCGATTGCTTCATCAGGAGTTGCAAAGATTTCCTGGTATTGACGGCTGAGAAATAATCCCTGTCTAAGTTCCGGGAACTCTTTGAAGACATTAGGATACTTCTTAGTGACAGCCTTTACAGTAGTCTTATCTGCTTCTTCCAGACCTTCTTCAAGTTCTGCTTTATCTTCTGGTTCTTTTTCAGCGTCTTCATCAGTCTCGTCAGTTTCAGCATCCTCATCACTTGCGTCATCTCTAGGTTCAGTTTCTTCGTCTCCTTTATCTCCTTCTTCTGAGTCTGTGTCAATATCATCTAGGATATCCATATCTGACTTAGAAGATTCATCCACACTTCCGGCTGCTGGATTGTCATTCTCAGGAGCCAGTGTTACGAAACGGTTAGATAGTGTCATAGTAGTATCCATTATCCTTTAACGAGTCTTACATTAGCATTTCCACCATTGACTCTAATAAATCCTGCGGCAACTTCCTGTCCAGCAGTTCCAAATGCCGGGTCTGTAGCTGGAACTAGATTCTTTGCATTGCTCATGTCAGAGTTATTACTAATATCAACTGATGTAGCAGTGAGAGCAGTAATGAACATACGATACTTAACAGGAGGTATCGCACGTATAGCATTATCAGTTATAACAGTAGTGCCTGACTGCAAAAGTTCTGTCGGCATTTTATGCTCCCTGCGGTGGTGGCTGCTGAGACTGGTCCATTGGTGGTGGCTGCCCTTGGTCTGGAGGCTGCCCATTAGGAGACTGTCCCGGAGGCATAGCAGCAGCCTGCATTTGTTGTTTCATCATTTCAGCCTGTGGTCCCATTTGCATATGAGCCATCAGATGCTGATTCATAATATCATAAATCTGTGGTTGAGTGCTCTTAAGAGCTATACCATATTCACCATTCATGTATTCCAAGAGCACGAGGACGTGGACATCATGTGCATCCACCATCATCTCAGGCTCTATTGGAATACCCTTGACAAATTGTGATATCTCCCAGAGCTGTTTATTTCTGTCTTCCTGACCCGGCACAAACAATTCTGTAAGGCCAAGTATATCGGCTATCAGACCTGCATTCTCAGGACGTTGGAGAATCTCATTGATTGCATCATTACCCATCGTCAAGAGATTCTGGATAACATCTTTCTTCTGTCCCCATGACATCGGGAACTGTTCATTATATTCTGGCTCGACTCTACCTATACTTCCCTGAGCCTCAGCCATCTTTATCCAGACGTTCAGGAATGTATTACCTGACTTCTGGACAAACGCCACATCATCTTCCATCTCTTTGATGTAACGATATGTAGCCTTCTGCATCATTCTTGCCCACCAATTACCAACGACTCTCCACATAATCTGAAGTCGCTGAAGTGAGGCATTCTTAGATGATTCATATTCTGATGCAGTGCCACCACCGCCCTGTATTACTCCGCCATATATGGAAGGATATGCACCGCAAGCAAACTGTCCATACTGTTCAAGACGCCTATCAAACATATTCACTTCGTCTGATAGTGTAGCAGTCTTGGTCTGATAGAATCCCTTACCTATATCCTCACCAAGACTAGCCTTCGTCGGGAATACATCGCCGGGCCTAGCCCTAGATTTTGAAAACTTATCAAAGTCTAGGACAGTAGGACTAGCGAACGTGATACCTATACCTTGCTCGATAGTATCTTTGGTAAGGTTAACAACCATCGTAACCATGTCTTGTATATCAAGAAGGCCACGACCTTGAGGCTGTCCATAGATATCATTATAGAGTGGATTCTCTGAGAGAACCCAATCATCATCTAGGTCAGCCTCATTGTATTCTGCGAGGACTTCATCAACCTTGCACAGATAGACTCCCTTGGGATACAGACCAAGCAGTAAATCTCTTTGGTCTTCATTAAGGGAATAGAATGCACAGGGACGATACCATCGCTTGCGGATAGTGCAGAGTGCAGAGTTTGATTGGTCGATATGAAGCGAGGTCAGACGAGTCCAGCGCAGATATGAATTGGATGCATTCGTTCCAACTATCTTATCAGCAATATGGTCATGTTCCATCTTAGCCTTGGCTTCATCTTCCTCATAGTCAAGGCCGAGATATGGAGTATCACATTGCTTACGAACATGCGAGGGCACAAAGAAATGAAGTGGACCCCACAGATTTATAGTAACCTTCTTACGAACTATCTCCTCAATACTTTCAATCTTCTCAGAGACAGTCTCCTTCTCATCCATTATCGGCTCACCAGAATATCCACATGTCTCACATTGTGGTGGCATTTCTGGTTGATTAGGGTCTTCTGATGGAGGTGGCATCGGCATAGGAGAGCCACACTCTGGACAGATAGGCTCAAGACTTATATCTGTCTGAGTCCCCATCTTAGGACGTTGAATCTTTGGCTTGGAGTAATCATCCTCAGTAGTGATGTTGGCTGCTACTATTCCACCGTTATACAGGTTGAACATAGCCTTCATCAACATCATCTCTGAGCCATTCTCCTTCTCTATCATCTTGGACAGAGATGAGAATGTCTTGGCCGTCAGGATGTCATCATGCTTATCTGCATCCTGAGGAAAGTATCTGACCTTGGGTGTAGCATTAGACAGAGCTGCTATGATTGACTCACCATACGCTTTGTAGATATTTATTATTTTTGGCAGTTCCTCGTTATCATTCAGGTCTGACTCAGTGATAGGGGTATAGTCAGTCCCGGCCTCATTCCAGAACACATTCTGTATGCCCTGCCAGTAGTAATCCAATAGCTTGAGAATCCTAGCCCTAGTAATACGGACAGATTCCTCACGACTATCGTAATGTTCTACGAGAGCATTCAGAGCTTCTTCAATATCTTCTGTATTAGTTTCTTCAACCGGCTCCAGTGGAGGTTCCTCAATAGAATCCTCAAGCGGAGTCTCCGGCCCAGAATCCAGAGTATCCTCAGCCGGTGGCTCTCCCATCATAGATGGGTCCATCATCGGGTCTGGAGTATCAAGTCCGGGTATCGTATCAGCCATTTTATCTTCTTCTTATAGGACGTTCTGCCGGTAAATCTATATCACCCTTAGAGAATGGGTCTACTTGTTCTGGTATAGTATTGCCTGGGCCTGGTGTTATAGGAATCCTATCATATATATTAAACGGCTTACCTAATGTTCTCAGGATAGACTCCATAGGGTCATGAGGATTAGCAAAGTCCCAGCTATCAAACATAGATAGATAAGGCTTGCCTTGCTCATCTTTTCCTATCGAAGTTCTAGCACTACCTAATCCCATATAATTAGATAAATTGCTAGAACCTATACCACCGTAATTCCCACCTAAAGCTACACTAGGATTATGCTCCAATGACATAGGTAGTTTGAGTTCATTTATATTCTTACCAACCACTTCCTTCGGCATTTGTATAATCCGAGGAAGATATTTATACTGACTCTTAAATGGTTGGTCCTGAAACTTAGTTAATGATGTTGGTCTATATGGTGCATCAGGTAAAGCATTTGTGTCATCACCAAGATACTGAGCTACTTGCTTCCTACGAACTTCTGGACTAAGAGATGAATTACCCCTTACTAATTTCTTCATCAAGCTAGTCATGAAACTATCTTGTTCCTCAGCAGGAACTTTAAGCTGAGGTTCAGTCTCAGTTTCAGACCACGGCTTCTTGATTTTGAATGGGGCCATGTTCTTTAACTTGAACTTTATGCTTCAACTCTAACTCACGCCGGATATCTTTGAAGTTACGACGCGCCGTAATTGGCTGCATAACTTCTGTAGACGGTCCAGATTCCACAGGATTATCAGTGAGCTTAGCCACAAGAACCCTGTTAGCTTCATCCAAAGTCTTGATGTGTGCTTTAAGGTAAGTCTCGTATTCCTCATGGACTGCACACGTAGGACAATTATTGATGATGCCTTGGTCTGAACTGTTTGAATAATCGTCCGACGCGTATATTCTTCGTCCTGTCAAGATGTTCCAAGCGTCTATGAAACGCTGTCTGATTTCCGGTTTGCTGGAGTTCGTCATAGATTTGAGATTCTTTTCGTAGTGCAATGTCCATTGCTTCAGTAGACTCTCTCCACTTGTCGATACCTTTAAGGAGGTATCGCAAATCGTCGTAAAAATCATCACCAAGCTCAGTATCTGTAGCGTCCCACTTCTTTACATCTTCAGCAGACTTTCCAATCTTATCCTCGACATATACACACATCGGGATTGTATTGATTAGATATTGACAGGTGCTGAATATCTGTAGCTTAGGCAGAACCTCTGGCTTCTTAGGAACAAACCTAGACAGATAATCATCATACAACTTAATATTGCCAGTCCTAAGTATCCTAGCGGCGAGTTCAGAATCATATTCCTCGACTTGAGTGGGCTGAGGAAGTGGCTCAAGTCTAAGATATTCGTGAATCAGCAACTTACCTGAGAGTCTCTCATTATCAGCAGCAGTCGGAACAAACTCTACATGACCTTCAAGAGTCTCAGTCTTAGCATATTCCATGAACTCTTGAGCAACTGTATTGGTTCCACGGTTCTGCCATGCACTGCCATCTAGTTTAGGACCAATAGCTAACTGTTCACTTCCTGTGAGAATTGCGAAATTCTTGGCCCAGAGTGATGTGGTCTCTTGTCGAGACATGTATTCTCTGTATATATAAACTCGACCATCTGGAGATAACGCACCCCATAGAATAGCCGTAGGATGGTTATAGCCCCAATCAATCGCAGCAAATCTAGGCCACCACTTAGGAATCTCAAACGGTTCACAGACATGGCTTCTTTGTAGAGTGTCATTAGGTAGAGGTGCTCGAAGAAACTCCTCAAATACCTGACCCTTGAATGCGTCCCAGTCTCCAAGAACCTTAGCTTTATATTCCGCTTCGGGTAGGTCTTTAAGACTGTTAGCGTAATCTTCCTTATTCTGTATGTGGATATTATCAATGAGCGATGATGGAATGAATATACGTCGCTCATTTGTCTTGTGGTCTAGAATCAGTTTATATCCGAACCGCGCCGGGTCTATGAATCTACGCTTGACCCATGAGTGTCCTATATTCCCAGGATTGCTAGCAGACCTCATTATAGTGGGAAGGTCCGGCGCAGAAGTTCGCAGCCGAGACTTCATGTATACATAGACCCACTCACTGAAATGTGTCAGCTCATCAAACGCTATATAATTGAATTCCGCTGTATCATGTTCCCTAGCATCATCTTCGTTCGCTAGATATGATAGCCTTATAGTCGCTCCATCCAGCTTAGGATTATCAGGATGAGGAAAAGTAAATACGTGATTAGTAGCGTTATACCTGGCTCCCAATGGGAGATAATAGTCCTTCCCACGAGGAATAAGTGATTCTTCGAGTTGAGGGAATGTCTTACGAAAGATGATTGCATGGAACCTAGGATTATGAATCCATCCCCTTACAACTGGAAGCATCATCAATATATCAGACTTGCCACCACCTAACTGCCCACCAAAGAATCCCTCACGAACAGAATCAGGAATCTTGAGGAAGTCTTCCTGGGTTTTGAATGGACGCCAATATTTTATTAGCTGACCATCATCCAGTCGGACTTCCTCAAGATAAGCCATTACTTTGGTTCCGGAGTCTGGGGAAGGGTATTGTCAATCTCCCCTTCACTGACAGGAACTATAACCCAACCGAAGCGCACGCTATACTTCAACTCAAACTTCTGGTTGCGTCCGGGCGGAGTCGGGTTAATTGTGGGAGGCAGAACTATTGGCAGACTAATCTGCGGCGGAGGCGTAGTCCCATTATCCGGCAGAGTATTGTCCGGCCCGACAGGAGGAAATATTGGACCGCCACCAGGATAGACTGGCGGATAGACTGGACCACCACCAGTATGCGGCGGACGAGGATGGCCCTGTCCATATCCTGGGTCTACAGGACCACCGGGAAATACTGGACCAGTTGTAGGATAGACCGGAGGAGTTGGCAGAGAATTGTCAGGATAGTTTCCTGCTCCACCATCCAAGAATGTAATCAACGCAACTCTAGACTGCATATCACTCTCCTGCTTGGGTTAGACTTACTTCTTTTCTTCTGCCTTACGTGCCGCTGGTTGAGTCACTACATCGTCGAGATAGACTGAATCTACTTCCACAATCACAGCATCAACCGTGGGAATGCCAGTATCTCGAACATGGAATGAGACTTTGCATCGCTTCTCATCCTCAGTAGCTCCGACTATAGTTCCTTTCAGAGTTACTTCCTCACCCTGAGCATGGAACTTAGTAACCTTCGGAGGTTCCTCAGACTTGGGATTACCTATAGCTCCGGCGCCGGGCGTTGCTACTGCTGTCATTTTCAATCTCCTTTGCAGACTAGCAAATGAAACAGACATTCTCCGCTCTAGTCTTCTCTACTCCATCAATCACTCTAGAAGAAGGCTCAAAGCTAACTTCCTGCCCCACTTTTAATTCATCAAACTTCAGTGGAGACTCTGGAGAGACTGTCTGCTGATGGAAGAAAAAGTAATTTCCTTCCACATCTTTGATGAATCCAAATCTCTTTTCTTCCAGTATCCGAGATACCTTGCCTAGCATAGTAGTAGTTCCTTAAGCTAAGTTAACGTCAACAGTTTCGTATCGTTCCTCACCCTTGATAGCAGGAGCGTAGACTACAATCTGGACTTGGTTGCCATTATTGCCCTGCCCAGATTCTTTCGGCATACCAAGTTGAGCTACCTTGCCAAGAGTTGCAGCTATATTAGCCAGAGTCTCAGCCTTCTTAATCTGGCCGAGCTTCTCATCAGTAATCATATTCATAGATGAGAGCATACGTTCTATAGCTGCATCTCTAATCTTCCCTACATTCTTCTTGACAGCCGACTCCAGAGATAAATCGTGAGCGCGGCGGCCAGTAGTATTATATCCACCCATATAGGAATGGACCTGAGAAGGAGAAGCCCCAGTCTCTTTAGACGCCTGCGTAATTCCATGCAAATGTCCTAGAGTTCCGATTGCCTCACGTTCCAGAGGATTCCTATTAAATGAACCTGGAGTTCTACCGGAGCCACACCTATCTATCTCGTATAGTGGACGAGGCTCAGATTCAGGAATCTCTACGTTAGGTGGAATGTTAGTAGAGTTCCGGCGCGAGTTAATTTGATTGACTAGATTCTGATTGGTAGTCAACCTATGCGAAAGCTCATCTTCATCTATAAACATTGTAGTATACCGTATGTAAGTCTTGAAAATTTATAAAGGGTAAGGAAGCATACCACATATAGCGGTCCTTGTCAAGTGGGGCACAAGTGCTTGTATCTCAAGGACTTACGGTTACGCTGCACCTTTCTAGGGCATTTGGGGTGTTTTTATAATTTGGTAGTATATTAGTCCTAGACTTCCAAATATGGGACCCTACTTTTCTATATAGCTTTCAGACATTCTTCCATGCCTCCCCAAAATCCCGCGCGTATGGGACCCGCCGCGGGGTATACCGGGTGGCGTAGTATCCCCGGCCCCACAGAATAGATATGCCCGGCGCCAAAATCAAAGCCCAAAAAAAATGTGAGTCTATAATACTCACATAATACTAGAGCGTCAATACTACACTGTCTAGTCTGAGGGTGTCGGCAGTCTGACAGGGTAGCAGTCTAGCCGGGCTAGTATGACGGCGCCGGTATGTGGTTAGGTCATTCACCCTAATGGTAGGCGAAAGTATAGGCGAAAGTCTGAGACTTACGAAAATAGTAATTTCCCCTAGGTTCAACGAACGTGCCTATGGACAGCCCTAGGTGGCCGAAACCGAAACGCTACGCGCTAGCGCCATCCTAGACAGTCTCAGCCCTATGCAGTATTTTTAGCATAGTCTAAAATTGCTAAGGAAAGTGGGCTATTGTAGACAGTCTACACAAGCAAAACAGCCCTATGCTAAGGTTCTAGCATTTGAGTATTTCCTAAGGATTTTGGCAGACTTGACAGCCTATAATGCTTCGAGTAGTATATGTAAAGTCAGTCTATTGCAGACTGGCTAGCGTGAGTGAACGGTTAACGCGAAAGGCCGCAAGGCTACCGGGAATTTTCTCAGGCTGCTCTTTGACAACTAAATACTCTGCTAGATTGTGTGTCTAGTTATGGCCCTGCCTTATCTCTAAGGTAAAGGCTAAGACTATGACACAGACTATTCAGCTAGAAAAAATCCGCAAGACAGCTATACACAAGTTTGCCGTGATTACTCTGAGAGGCAACGAAAGTGGGGTATCCTACTTTCCTACTCTCAAAGAGGCAGAGACTTGGGCTATTAGAGTAAAGACTACATACGGTAGTCCGGCAGTGGTAGACATTGCCAAACTCGTAAGCAGTGCAACGATAGACTTAAAGTTCTAACTAGATAATCAGGGCCATTATTAGACACACAATCATATATTCTAGGATTCTGTTAAGGCTACCGGCTATTCCCCTATCTCTAAGGATACGCCAATGATTAACAGAAAAGATGTCACGTTCGATTGTCCCGTTTCAATTGTTAGCGTGAAGTATTCCAGTTATGCGCCACAGAATCAAATTGTGGATATGCTGGCAGACTTCATCAGATTAGACGAGACTGCCCACGTTCAAGCATTTACGGTTAAGACTGTATCCGTAGCACGCTACGATTCTAGGCATGTTGCTAGACTCGCTAAGATTGCTAAGGGTGAAGTCTCAGAAAGTAAATGGTAATGGACACAATCCTTATCGACGGCAAACGCTACACAATCCGCTAGACTTTTTGTCGGTAGTCTTTGCAGAATCCTAGAGTATAAATGTCCTCTAGATAGGACAGTCCGTCCGCTAGATTTTCCGTTTTTCTGGCCCATTCCGGGTTAGACTAGCAATGTCGGATTTGGGTAGTGACTTGGACAGGCTACCCGGCAATTTCTGCCGTCCTATCTAACTGTCCTATTTTGGTGACATCGTGGCAAAGACTGAAAACGAAAAGACTCCTGTTGTCAACATTCTTAATCCGAAGTTCGATAAGGCTGCTGAGATTAACTCACTGCCGGAAGATATTCGGGCTGAGATTGCAGCCGGTAGACTTGTAGCCGAAAAGACTGATGTTGTTTACACTGTCAAGGCTACTAAGGCACAGCACAAGCAATTCTTTTTGCGCGTGCTTCCGGCTGAGACTATCGGAGAGGGTGATAAGGCTGTCAAAGTCTCAGCAGACGAGCAGCTTGCACTGGCGCAAAAGTTTATCGTGACAGATGTTGCCGAGCAGGTTAAGTATATGCTTGCTGGCAAAGACTCTAGCGATAGACTGGCTATCCGCACACAGATTGTTAACGCGGTAGAGGGTAGCGGTAAGGCTATCGAAAAGGCTGAGACTGCTACTAAGGGCTTGGTTAATCTGCCCGGTATGACGGCAGAGAAGATGGCACAGATTCAGGCCATTCTTGATGGTGTCAAGGCTGAAGCTGCAAAGGCTGAAGCTGCTAAGTCTGCCGATACCGAAAACGCAGCGTAACACAATCTAGCAGACTCTTTACCTAGCCCGGTATTCTGTTAATCAGAGTATCGGGCTATTTTTTTGCCCGGACAAATCGTATATGATATATGATATACAATCTGTGCCGTCCTACCCTCTCACCCTGCCGACTATTCTGCTAGCCTGTCCCTAGTCTATCCATCCTAGTCTATAGCCTCATATACTATCAGTCTCATTAGCCAGCCTCATATACTTTCATAGAGAGAGGGTATACCTAGACCGTGCCTTATGTATCTCTCTCCCCTAGGGTATAGCCTTGCCTACTTAGAAGTCTTTTGATATCCATATTCTTTTATATATATATATATTTTTTGTATAGACTATCATATCCATAATACCAATCAGAGAGGCAAGACCATATCCCATAACCGAGAGTATATCTATACTCACTCTCTATATACCCTCTCACCCTCTACCATCGGCTGTAACCTGTTGATTCTGCTTGACTTAGCGTCCGGGCAGGGAGTAAGATAGAGAGGCAAGGCAGCAACCCACTACTGTCCTCAAAAGTGGACACTATACTATGCTGCCATATACTAGGGGAGTTACATAATGAAACGCATAAAGTTTTGTATGACTTGTAAGATTGCACAGACTGACCATCCATCCTGCATATGTCAAGAATGTAGAGATAAGAAATGCACAAACTGTGGCAGGATATCAGTATCTAATACTCAGTATGATGATAATGGTAAACCATTCTGTCCTAAGTGTTTTAGGACTGTAATGCAGATGGCAGTCCAAGCCGGAAAGACTAATCAGTTTACTATACATCAAAGACTAGATGCCATAGAGTCTGAACTAACCATTATGAAACGCATAATCTCCGGCGCTGGTTTTCAGAAGTTTATATCTGGACCTAGTGCAGCAAGGCAGACTTCCGGCCCAGAGATTAACATAGAATCTAGGATAGATAATCTCATAGATACTATGGAGATACCTGATGCCCCTAGTCCTAGCGTGAATGACATAAAGAATAGAGCATTAGAAATAATGCTAGAGTCTGATAAGTTTACTGAGAATGACAAAGACTAGAAGAAAGTGTCCACTTTATAGGACATTCAAAAACTTGGATTCGGTTTATTGGATAAATCCAAATTATTGGAGCCAAACCACAATATCTAGGGTGTCGGTTTTTTGACATACTACATATAGACGGCACGACGTTTGCAATACTGACAGGGGATAGTCCCTGTCCTAAGAATAGGACACTATGCCGGAAGTCTACAGTCTATAGAATGGAGTCTGATAGTATGTCCACATTTCATCTAGTCAGTTATCAGAGATACACAGTAAATTTCTGTGATATCAGAGACTCAGAGTCTGAGCTAGGCCCGTGGTCTGAGGCTGGAGTATTTGATACAGAGTCTGAGGCTAGAGAATGTCTCAGTAAGTATCTCAAAGATACGCCAGAGATTTACAAGTGGGAAATTGTAATGTCCTGTAATGGTATGCAGACATATATTTCTCAGGGTGAGAGACAGGTAAATTAAAATGCCAACATATGATATCCGTATCTCAGGCTATGCTGCTAATGTGACTGCCGATAGTCCCGAAGCAGCAATCAAATCCATCAAAGACTACGCTGGTCTTTACTCAACATTCACTGTGCTAGATTCTATGTCTGGCAATATGGTTCCTATGACGATAGAGGGTGAATGGAAACCGGCTGATACTATTCAGGCTGATTCTAGAATGGAAAGAAAATAATGACTGAGCAAGAGACTAAAGACCTAGCAGAATTGCATGTTAAGATGCAGGAGATTAAGAATCAATGCTATGATTATCTCCGAAGTCTAGACCGTGCCGATAGAGCGGAACTAGATATATCCGGCTATCGTGGCAAGTCTAATGCTGAGGCTATGCAGATGGCATATAAATCCTATGCTCTGCGTATTGAGAAATTGCAGAAAGAATACTTCCGCAAGTATCCCGACTAGGAGTCTGATAATGAACTGCCAAGTATGCGGTAACGAAACATTTTCTGATGCAGATATTTGTGATGATTGTGAGCCTACCATACCAAAGGCTACAAAGACTAAAGAGGCTGAGATTATCCAGCCTGAGTCTGTCATCATCCATAAATGTGAGGGAATAGTAGATGGCCTAGCCTGTCCTAACGGGACATCTACAAAGTATGGAAGTCTGTGGCTATGTGATTCCTGCCGTATCAAGGCTAAGGCTGAGTCTGGAAATTATACAGACTCAAATAGTCCGGCGCCGGAAACTACTACGCCAACATATGACCCTGATAACTATACGAATATGGGATTTGAGGAAGTCTTCAAACGCATATTTAATGACTACGCTCCGAGAGTCTCAGAATTATCTGATGAGGCTTTACTACAGCGTATCATCTACCATCGTCGGGCACAAGAAATTGATAAGACTCTAGAGGGTATTGTGCTCTCGGAGAAAGAACGTAGGCTGAAGACTAGAAAAGGTAAAGAGAGAGATAAACTTACATCAGGTATTGATGGAACCAAAGCATTCCCTACACAGTCTGAGCAAGACAAAGCAGATAAGGCTGCACAGACTACTGAGAAAAAGACTAAGACTAAGTTAGAACGTGCGCTCGCTAGACTGGTCGAGGCTGGCGCTGATGAAGCACTGGCCCGGAAAGTATTGGGTATCTAGTATGTCCGAAGTCTTTTATAAGTGTCCAGTCTGTAAACACAAAGTCACAGAGAAGTCTAGACTTAAGCAGACTGACATAGAAAAATCCGGTTCAAGAATAGTCAAGAAAGAATACTATATGATTGGCCTATCGTGCAATCATATATGTATTGACCCGCCTATCTGGGTAGATGATGTTGATGCCTATCTAGATTCTTTCATCAGCATAGACGGCAAGACTCTATTTCCATTTCAGAGAGAGGGTGTCAAGTTCCTACTCAAGAATGGAAAGGGTTTGATAGCCGACGAAATGGGATTAGGCAAGACTATCCAAGCGATAGCCACTATCATGTCTAATCCTAAACAGTTTCTCCCTGCCCTAGTAATCTGCAAGTCTGCGATTACTCTCAATTGGGTGAGACAGATTGTGAGATGGTCCGGCGCAGCTAATAATGATGTGCCTATCATTTCTCAAATCATATCCACTAGCAAGGGTGAAATCCCTATGCTAAATATATTCCCTGTCACTATCATTTCCTATGATTTGCTACGTCGCCTAGACTGGCCTGATGAAAGGTGGTCTGCATATAGGACTGTCATTCTAGATGAAGTCCAGCAAATTAAAAGAAGTGGAGCGAAAGATACTAAGCGTGCCTCAGCTGTGATGGAACTTATTGCTAAGATTCCCCATGTCATAGCATTATCTGGCACGCCATTTAAGAATACTCTATTCGAGTATTACAATGTGCTCCATGCATTAAAGCCTGATAGGTTTCCGGGCTTTAATAATTTTCTGTGGAGATTTGTGGATGTCTACAAAGACAGGAAAGGCACCACAAAATATGGTGGTCTGAGAAAAGGAACTGAGAAAGAATTCATCAGACTCACAGAGGACATTGTAATCCGGCGTGAAAGAAAGGAAGTGGCGCCGGAGATACCCACTGTCAATAGGCAATTCCAATTCTGTGACTTGGATAAGAATCTAGAGAATGCCTATCGAAAGTTAATGATTGACTTCTCCGATGCATACTATCGTGGGGAGAAGTTCAATAACATACTAGAGTATATCAATAAGATGCGGTATCTAACTACCATGTCTAAGATTGATAATACTGTAGATACAGTCTCAGAGGCATTGCTTACAAGTGATGAACAGATTGTAGTATTCTATCATCACGATGATGCTGGTGAGGCTATCAATAGAAAACTCACTGAGCTTATGACAGACGGTGATATGATACCGCCTCTCAGATATGTCTCTAGCCTATCTGACCAGCAGAGAGATATTGTGGTTCAAGACTTCCGTAATAAGAAGTCAAGAGTCTTGCTCTGTAGCACTCTAGCAGGTGGTGAGGGAATAGATTTAGAATTCTGCCATCGTGCAGTAATGCATGAGAGACAATGGAATCCGGGTAATGAGGAGCAGGCAGAGTCTAGGTTTACTAGATTTGGTAGCACGGCTGAGTATGTGGATGTCATATACCAGATTGCCGCCGGAACTATTGATGATTACTTTACTGAGCTAGTAGAAGTAAAGCGTGAGAGATTTAGAAAGGGAATGAATAAAGAGGCACAGCCTTGGAATGAGACTGGTCTAATGCAGGAACTCTTTGAAGTGTTGGCTACTAAGGGGATGAAACAATGGCGACTCTAGAGAATGATAGAAATGATGAGTGGATTAGGAAAGAATCCGAGCCTAAGCTATGCTCATGTGGCTCAGGTAAAGAAAGAGAATTGCAGTATGATGGACGTGGCATTCCATTGTGCTATACATGTGAAGACTGCCACGATAAAAAGATGGCAGGATATAGGCCAGAGATTCTAGAGTATTATACTCAGGCCGATGTAGATGAGCCTATTGAGGAAGCAGATGATGATGGTCAGTATGTCTCTGGCTATAGAGTGTTCAGAGATGGCAGCTATCGTGAAGACTTTGGGAGTGATAGATAATGGCATACCAATCTGAGCAGCATGAGATTCTATCGGCAATGGAAACATATGGTGGTAGCTTTGTCAAACAATTAGTTAAGTTATTTATCTTAGCTGATTATGAGAACCAAGCTAAACTTGAGGCAGCATTTCAGAATTACTTTCAACAGTATGATGAGATGGCTGTGACTATTAAGAAACAGCAGCATCATCATCTCCGGCCCAAAGGGACATCAGAATAATGGAATTCAGTAAAACGCTAGCAAGATATTATCATGGATGGTTTAGAGACTGCCATGATTCGGCTGTGTTATGTCAAGAGAAAGGGGATACTGTCGAGGCTGATAAGTATCTAGATGCAGCTAAGAAATACTTTGAGGTAATCATTAACAATTGGGATGCAGTTGAGTTCTTTAGTCTCAATGATAATGCTCATAAGATAGATAGAGCATTGCCAGTAGAGTTTAGAGGATACAAATGAAATGTCAATGTGATAGGCCCGGCTCAGACCATCAGCCTAATGAGTGTCCATGCAAGGCTGAGTGGATAGTCAGGAGAAACGGCAGAGACTTGAGAGTCTGCGGCATGTGCTGTGGATTAGGTAACGATTCTAACGTGAGGAAAATAGATGAAGCTCAAGAGCCAACCCAGATTAAACTCTGGCCGTAGGATTCCACGGTATGCAAGTATGCATCCTGCTGTAAAGCACGGCCTGGAATCTATCGCTCGGTCGGAGCGACGGTCAGTCTCATGGGTGATTCATGAGATTGTGGCAGACTACTTCAAGCTAGATATAATGGGGAAGAAACGATGACTGGTCGAGAGACATACATCCATAGTCTAGAGCAGATGAAAGAGTTAGACCCTGATTGTAAGATGTGTCAGGAGATATACTATCCTAAACTTCAGGCCGGACAATTGATATCAGATATCTTTGCACCTAGACATAAGGCTAGTGATAGGTGCAAGTCTGGTAAGTATTCACATTGCACTTGTGATACGTGCTTCTAAATCATGAGACTAACAAGAGAAGTCTTAGATACTCTCGACCGACATTATCTCAAGCGTAGAGATATAGCACAGCTTGCAGTTATCCAGCGTGCTAGAGATTTCTATGCACGGCTTGGCTTTGCCAATGCTATGTATCTCACATTCAATATGCAGTATTGGTGTAGAGATGATATGGATGACAGATTCTGGGTGGCTGTCAGGGCAGAGCTTAAAGTTATCCACTCATACAGGCCGGACAATAGCTAATGACTAAGATTCTACGGGCCGGGCAGGATACGTGGGCATTACATGCCATGCTTAAAGGACGGGAAGTAGTCCGTATGATAAGGCATGGAGATTCTATATCTGATATATGGTGGGGTGCATTAGTTGCTGCACATAGAGCCAATCAGGTTCTTAAGATTGAGGCCCGGCTCCGTAGAATACTACCACCCAAGTCTGTCCAGTGCAGTGGAAAGTGTGCAGTGGAACGTGTGCAGATATCATGTGTGCAGAGTCCGGCGCAGGATAATATAGTTATCCATAAACGCAAGCCGGGCAGACGCAAAGTCTATGAGTAAAGAATAAAAGTGTCCACTAAATAGGACACTAATTGTCTTGACTCAGCCGGTAGCACAGTGTAATATAATGAGGGGATGTCCCCAAAAGTAGACAGTGTCCTATAAAGTGGACAGTCT
>Ga0207711_10000380_pt1 | contig 47135 bp, 34 predicted proteins | sample KBSS34metaG_FD_184401 | JGI IMG/M metagenome (GOLD analysis project Ga0207711, IMG submission 184401) | Switchgrass rhizosphere microbial communities from Kellogg Biological Station, Michigan, USA - KBS S3-4 metaG (SPAdes) (version 2) | ecosystem: Host-associated > Plants > Roots > Rhizosphere... | reverse complement strand
GGGTGGCCCGGCTGATCCGGCTTCGGTACCGAACATCAAAGTAGCCTGTCACAACCTGACCGCGCAAGCCATCGCGGAAAACCTGCGCCAAATGGCAAACGGTTATTTCGATCACGATGTGATCGATTCGACAAAGCTCGAGGGATCCTGGGACTTCGAACTCGAATGGACGCCTCGGGGTGCGCTCGCGGCAAAAGGCGCGGACGGCATTTCGGCTTTTGACGCCGTGGACAAACAGTTGGGATTGAAGGTGGAGTTGCAAAATGTTCCCATGCCGTCTCTTGTGATCGAAAGCGTCAATCGAAAGCCGACAGCGAATCCGGAAGGTATCGCCACGACTTTAGCGGTGGCGGAAGCCAGGTTTGAAGCCGCGACCGTCAAGCCCGCCAATCCGGATGATCGCCCTCTGACCGGTCTGCTCTACACCGGCGGTAGCCAGATGAGAGCTGGCGGCACATTGCGTCAACTGATCGCCATGGCACTTCAGATTTCACCCAATATCTCTGCCGACATGCTCATCGGACTTCCGAAGTCCGCGGACTCGGCGCGTTGGGACATCACGGCCAAAGTGCCGAGTACGGGCGAGGGAGCTCCCAATGTTGTCGGCGGACGACCGCAGCCGCCGCCACTCAGCGTTGGTTTGGAGATGCTGCGCGGCTTGTTGCTGGATCAATTCGAGATGAAAACTCACACCGAGAATCGAGAAGTGACGGTATACGCTCTGACGCTGGGGGGCGGCAAGCCCAAGATGACCCAGGCAGATGACTCCGAGCGTTCTGGCTGCAAGCCCGATCCCAATGCGCCCAAGCCGTTCACGAACATCCAAACGATGATCAGCTGTAAGAACACCTCTATGACGGAGTTGGCGCAGAACCTGCAGCAGCAGGCCAATGCGTATATCGATCATCCGATTGTGGACGCTACCGGCCTTCAGGGTGGATGGAATTTTCTGATTGGTTGGACCCCCAAGGCCGCGCTGCAAGCGCCGCAGGCTCCGAATCCGAACGCACCGGCTGGCGCGATCGCTGAAGCTTCCGATCCCAACGGCATCTCGGTTTTCGAGGCTGTTGAAAAGGAGCTTGGACTGAAGCTGGTGAAGCAAAAGCGATCCATACCGGTGATTGTTGTGGATCACGTGGATGAGAAGCCGATCGGCTAACTAGCTCATTTCCCGGCGGGGCCCTTCCCCGGCGCTGGAACCGACTCCAGCACCTGCACGAAGAAATTGTTCATATCGCGGAAGATCACCGCGCGGTTGCGCCCCAAATTCACCGGCTCTCCGCCCGCCGATACAACCGTCGCCCCGTTCGCCTTCAGAGCCTTCACCACCGCGTCGAAATCGCCGACGCGCAGCCGCAGGACGCCCGACCCCGGATCGTGAATCGCCGAGTGCAGAGGCTTCCGGTCGGCATAATTCAGTGCCTTAAAGTCCACGGGAAAGGCATCTCCCGGAACCTCCAGCCTCCCGCCGACGCCCGTAAATCCGAGCGCTTCCGAATAAAACCGCGTTGTCCGGCCGACATCCTCCACAGTGACCCCTAGCCGCACCTTGGGGTCGTCTGGAGCAGCCCCAACGGGGGACGGCCCCTTGCGGACCTGCACCAGCTCCACGAAAATTCCGTCCGGATCCCGCACCATCACACGGCCGGCGGCGCTGGCACTGATCCACTCCAACCCCTTTATCCTAGACAGCCGAGTCTTCGTCGCCTCCACATCCTCCACCACCAAAGTCAACGTGATCGCCCCCGGGTCGAAAAACCGAGACTGCACCGGAGTGGCATTCAAGCCCTGAAACTCGACGATCTCGACCGCCATGACCGAATCTGGAATCTTAAAGCTCGCCACCCGGCTCTGCGAGCCCGGAGCGTCGTACAGGCTCGAAACCACCGCATTCGCCGAAAAAGCGCGCGGCCCCGGAGCGCCAGTCATCTCCAACCCAAGCGCATCGTGATAGAACTCAATCGACTTGTCCAGATTCCCGACAACGTGGATGAAATTCCCCACCCCTAACACGCCCTGCCCCATCAGCACCGGGCCAGCGAGACAAAACGCAGCGATGATCAGTCTCTTCATAGCGCCTCCAGCTTTCCCGCTCAGTATACTGCCGGCAAGATACTACTCTTCCGGTCGCCTCAAGCTCTTGATATCGATGCCTAGCTGCGCGCACTTCTTGTACAGGTGACTGCGCTCCAGGCCCAACGCCCGAGCTGCCTCCGTCATACTGTGCTGCGCACGCTCCAGTTCAGCGCGGATGGTTTCCCGCTCGAACGCGTCGGTCCGCGCGGCCAGCGTTCCTGAAGATTTCGGCGCCCCCGCGACCTGCGGAAGGGCCAGGCGGACATCTTCCTCACCGACTTCGGAATCGGCCAACAGCAACAACCGTTCCACGGCGTTGCGGAGCTCACGCACGTTTCCCGGCCAAGTGTGGTGTTGCAGGGCTGTGACCGCGGCCTCGGTAAACGGTTTCAATTTCCATCCGTTCATCTCACTGATCGAACGATTGAAATGTTCCACCAGCACGGCGATGTCGTCTTTGCGCTCCCGGAGTGGCGGCAGCTGGACCGGGAATACGAAGATGCGATGGTACAGGTCCTGGCGGAATGCTCCGGATCGTACCTGTTCTTCCAAATTTCGGTGCGTCGCGGTCACTACCCGCACATCCACCCGCTGGGCGCCGGAGCCGCCCACACGCTCGATTTCGCCCTCTTCCAGCACGCGCAGCAGTTTCGCCTGCATCACAGCCGGCATGTCGCCGATCTCGTCAAGGAACAGCGTGCCTCTGTGGGCTTGCTCAAACTTTCCCGCATGCCGTGCGGCCGCGCCGGTGAACGCTCCCTTTTCATGACCGAAAAGTTCGGATTCGATCAGCTCCGCCGGTACAGCGGCGCAGTTGAGCGCGATAAAGGGTCCCGAGCGGCGGCCGCTCTTGTCATGAACGGCGCGCGCGATTAACTCCTTGCCGGTACCGCTTTCGCCGAGGATGCACACTCGCGAATCGCTGGCCGCCACGCGCTCCACTTGCGCCATGACGCGCCGCATGACGTCGCTCTTCCAAACGATTTCGTGCCGCCCCAGGCGCGCCCGCAGCTCGCGATTTTCCGACTCCAGCCGCTTGAGTTTGAGTACCGTTTCCAGCGTCAGCAGCAATTTTTCCGTGGAAAGCGGCTTTTCGAGAAAATCGTGCGCGCCTAAGCGTGTGGCTCGAACCGCCATATCCAGCGTGGCTTGGCCCGAGATCATGACCACCGGCGTAGTCACACCGGCGGCCCGCATCTCCTCGAGCAGCGTGATTCCGTCTTTATCCGGCATCACCACATCGGAGAAGATCAGATCAAAGGATTGCGCGCATACCAGCTCCAGCGCCCGCGAAGCACGATCCGCCACCGTCGCTTCGTGCCCAGCCAATCGAAAGGCCCGAGCCAGCGACGCCAGCGTATTGGGGTCGTCGTCGACGATCAGCAGGTGGCTCACGCGGGCTCTCCTGCCGGGATGGTCGCATCAACCTGCGAAACAGGCAAGTCGATGGTGAATGTGGTCCCGCGCCCCGCGGCGCTGGATACTGAAATCTTTCCATGGTGGTCGCTCACCACGCTCTGCACGATCGCCAGCCCCAGCCCGGTGCCGTGCTGCTTGGTCGTGTAGTAAGGAGTGAATAGGCGTTGGCACTCCTCTTCCGTCAGTCCTTGGCCGCTGTCGGAAATCTCCAGGCGCACACCGCCATCGTGCAGGCCCGTGCGGATCAGAAGCGTTCCACCGTCCGGCATGGCGTCGAGGGCGTTCAGCACCAGATTGCCGAGCGCTCTGCGCAACTGATCCGGGTCCGCCTGAATCCGCGCGTCTCCGCTCGCCAGGTCTAACACGGGCTTGACCTTCGATCGCTCCACTTGAATGTTGAGCTTCATCACGCCGCGAACGATTTCGTTGACGTCTACCGTCTCAAATTGCGGGGCAGGCATTTTCGCAAAGTCGCTGAAGCGCCCGATGATGGTCTTCAGGTTCCCGAGCTCAGCCAACAAAGTCGCTGTGCTCTCGCGAAATACTTCCTCGAATTCGGACGACTCGCGTGCGCGCTGCAGATTCTCTATCGTAATCTGCAATGGAAATAGCGGATTCTTGAGCTCATGCGCCAGACGACGCGCCAGCTCGCGCCAGGCCGCCACGCGTTCAGCCTGGATGGCCCGTTCGCGCTGCTCCAGAAGCTGTTCAGTCATGCGATTGAAAGCCTGCGCCAGTTCGCCGATCTCGTCCCGCGACAACACTTCTACTCGCGCCGACAGATCGCCGCCGGCAACCGCCCTCGCTCCCGCTGCCAATCGTTCGACCGGCCGCGTGATTCGTTCGGTGGTCCACCAGCCTAATAGCACGCCGATCACGATCCCGGATGCGCCGACTACTATACCGGTGCGGAGAATCGACCGTTCCAATCCGAGTTGTGTGCTCAAGGACGTCCCGGCCAACAGCACTCCCGTCAGCGTGCCGGCGCGGGTAATCGGTAACGCCAAAAACGCCTCCGAACTGCGACGATCCGAGGTCCACTGCACCGAACCTGTAGCTTCTCCGTTGGTCGATCGCACTTCTTGAATCAGCGGTGCGAGTTTCTGCGCATCCGTGACCGACCCCTCGGCGTCGATGACTTCGCCAGGAGGCAGCCATAGAAGAGCGCGCATGCCTGGAGCCACGCCCAGCGATTTCAGCAGCTCGGGACTCAGACGACGTCCGCCCGCAACCAGCGCCTTCCCGCCTGCTGCAGGACGTACAGCCGTTAGCGCCATCACGCTGCCTTCAGGCGTCGGAATGCGTGCCAGAAAGACGTCGGACGTGTACCAATCGTTGGGCGCGATCTGCCAATCGTTCTGATACCCGAATCGCGCGGGCCAATGCGCCGAGGAGATGATGGTCAGGTTGGGTTCGACCACGTCCAGAAAGTCGAGATCCGCAGTTGCGGCTTCGGTCTGTGCCCGATCGTATTCCGCAGCGCCGGCTACGATCTGCTGCACACCCGGAGACGACGCGGCCAACTCCACGCGCCGTGCGACTTCTACGCTCCGTGCCGCCAACTCGTCGCGAAACTGCACCAGCAAAGCTTGGCGGCGTTCGCGATCGATGGTATCGAACGCGCGCCGGGTGGAAATCGAGACTGCGCCGGTCACTAGCGCCACCGCTCCGGCGACCGTAAAGGAGGAAATTAGCAGCAACTTCGTGCGGAACGTCACTGCGCCGCTCCGCCATCCAGCCAGACTTCCTCGAAACGAGGCCAATTTCTCACCTTGGACGAGAGCATCCAGCCGCGCGGCAGATGGAACAGCGGGATCACTCCGGAGCTGTCGATGAGAGCCTTCTCGGCCTCATATGAATTGGCTGCGGGAGCAGGGGGTGCTACTTTCAGCAACGCTGTCAAATCCTGTAGCGCGAGCCAAGGATCGCTGGCGGTCACGGGCAATCGCACCAGCCGGACGTCAGCACCGCCAGCGCTCGGCCGCAGCGTAATACCGCTTTCGCTTGCATTGACCGCAATGCGCTCGGCGATCGGCCGAATCACCGCGTCCTGCCGGTCGTAGCCAAACGTCAGAGTTTGAGGCGCCGGCACAAGTTGCTTCGCCTTGGCGAGATCGCGCTCGGCCGGAAACAGGAACGAGTATCCGGTCAGCCAGCGCGGCAGGAGAGCGCCCGACATCTCTCCTTGTTTCTGCAGAAGGACGTTGAAAATCGCGGCGCGGTCGATCGAAAGCGCTAGAGCCTGCCGTACGGGCGCGGGTACACGACTGCCTTCGAACTGAAGCGCCACGGTTTCCGTCGGCTGCGAGCTCGCCATCGCAGTTCCGCGCTGCTTCGGCGCGCGCAGATCTCGCGCGGCAATTTCCACGGCATCCGTTTTGCCGATCTGAAAATCGCTGGCCTGGTCGGCGAGACTGCGCCCCATCTGGATGCTGATCGAATCGAGAAACGGACGCCCTCCCCAATACTGATCATGTGCCGCCAGCGTGGCCGACTTGCCCGCTTCCCACCGGGCGATTCGGAAAGGTCCCGTTCCCAGGAGTGATCCATCCTCGGCCTTCACGACCACGGCACTTCGCGCTCCCGCCAGTTCGCGCAGGATCTGCTCGATGGGCCGGTCGTCGGGGACTGCAATCGCGCCGCCTGGGGGCGACCATGTGGACCCGTCATGCAGCTTGACGTTCTTACGCGCTTGAAAAATCCAGGCCTTGCGCGTCGTGTCATGTGTCCACGAAGTGGCCAACCACGGCTGCGGTCGGCCATGATCGTCAAGACTCACCAGTGTTTCGAACACCAAGGGCATCCACTGGCGTTGCGCGCCCAGCGCCGCGGGATCGTCGGGAACCGTACCGGGATCCAGGCTTGCAATTCCAGCCCGAATTTCAACGCGCAATTCGCCGCCATAGCGCGGGCGGCGCGCCGCCTCAAGCCCAGCAGCCAGCGCCAGGACGGCGTTAGCGGCTGCAATCAAGCGTAAGGCTGTACGCCGCATATTTCCCCGTCGAAAGATTCCGCGCAACCGCCATGGCGCCATCACCCTCCGGCCACAGCGCCGTCACGGGGCCCGAAAGTCCGATCGGCTCGCTGATGCGCACTGGAGCACGATTCGCGACATCGTAAAGAGCGATGGAGTCAGACGAAGCGGTATCAGCCGCAGCGGCGGCGATGTGCCGGCCACCACAAGCCGTGATCACGGTGAAGTCGCTGCCCCAACCATCGAACACGGCCTGCGGGGCGTGCGCTGCGTCATAGATATGAATGCGGCCGTCGACATCCGCCACCAAAGTATCGCCTCCAAGTTCCGCGCTGGTGAAGAATTCGCCACGCCAGTCGTGCATGTCTTGAGTGTTGCGAGCAGCTTTAAAGCGTCCACCGTCCTCGCACTGCGCAGGTGCAGTCATTTTTATCGGCACCATGCATGTCGTCCCCGGCTGGTGGATCGTAATCGAATCTGCACTGGTCTCCAAGCGTCCCCGCGGATCGCGGACCACTACTGGCAGTTCCACCGCCGCCGCACGCTCCCATTTTCCTTCTCGCCTGTCATATCGAATCAGGCCGACGGCGTCGAGTACCAGCATTGAATCCGAGAAAAGCTCGACGTCTAAAATCGGCGTTTCCTGTTCCCACAGCAGCTTGCTTTCTATCGCAAACGGAGCACGCGCCGGTGCTACGGAGGAAGCGGCTTGGAATTCCGCCATTTCGACCACCGTCTCATGCTCTCGGTGGATCTCCGCGACCAGGAGAAATCCGCGCACATTCTCCGAGATGGTCAACGTCACGTCCACTGAGACCGGATTGCGGACTCGACGTTGCAGGGCACGCGTCAGCGCCGCCTGTGCTTTCGCCGCCTCGGCTGCGGGCAAGGAGCCGATGTTTCGCGACGTGACCCGAGCCGTTTCGGACGCCTCCATGCGGGCGGATACCCGTTTCGCCAGCGCCATGATGGCCTCGTCGAGGGTATCCGCGCGTGCCGCCACAGCGATCATCACAAGCAGAAATCCCCGAGCCACCGCACGAATCATAACAAAGTGTCTACAGAAAAGAGTATAGGGCGGGCTTTGCTGTCTGCCCGCCCCTTGTCCGGCGTCCACGCGCCGTCTTTCGCGACTAACTCTATTGAACAGATGCCGTCATTCCCTTCAGTACGTCATTGGCGAAAAAGAACTTCCCGTCATTCGGGACCATCATGATCTGCACTTTATCGGACAGTCTCTCCGCGATAATCTTCTGGATCAGCAGCGGATTCTCCTTCAGTACTCCCGCCTCCAGCTTCATTCGCTCTGAATCCGCCGATGCCAGCCGACGGATACGGTCCTCATCAGCCTGATTCAGCAACTTACGCTTTTCCAGTTCGGCCTTACTGTCGATCACCTTGGCCTCCGCCATCGCTTCGGCATTCTTCACAGTAGATTCCTTGCGGGCCTCCGCCTCCAGCTTGGACTGCTGGATTTGCTTTTCTTTCAGCGGAAGTGTGTGCTGCATGGCATCTGCCTGCGCCTTAGCCTGGATCACGACGATCTGCGCCTGGCCCTCAGCGGCCTTCACTTCGCGAGCCTTCTGCGCCTCAGCTTCCAGCTCCGCCTGCCGGACCATCTTTTGCTTCACCTCCAGCTCCACGCTCAGGCGCTCGTTCTCCTGCTCCTTCAGCAGCAAACCTTCGAGCCCCTTAGCGTAATCGGCTGGAAGCTGGATATCCCGCAGAATCACTTCCTTTACGACGATTCCGTCGGCTCCGAGCTTAGCCGCGATCCGCGTGGCGGCCGCCTGCCGGACTTCATCGCGCTTGGTCGAAAACATCTCGCGCACGATGTACGTCGGCGCCAGATCGCGGAAGATGCTCGAAACTGCCGGCGCGATCATCTCTTCTTCGATCGGTTGCGGAAGATTCGAATGAATATAGGCGAGCTTCGAAGCGTCGAGGCGATAGCGCACCGCCACGGCCATGCCGACGGTTAACCCCTCGCGCGTCTGGACGCGCAAGGTCCCCTCGCCCTTGGACTTCTTGGGATCCTCCACCAGAGTGGTAGCGAACACCTCATCGCGAACGCTGTAGGTCTCCATGTTCTCGATGAGCGGCAGGATGAAATGGACCCCCGGATAAAGCGTCGCGGGACGAGTGCCGACGAACTGGTTGACCCGTACTCCCGCGGAGCCGCTTGGAACTACCGCGATGCTCAATCCGGTTAAAAGCGGTACGATACCCCACACCGCCAGCCGCTGCGCAGCCTGCCAGTGCATGACAGTCGTCGGCTCTGGTAACTCCGGGCCGGATGGGCTCCCTTCCCCCGGTGTTGCCGTCGCGCGGATCTTCCTCGATTTCAGGATTTGATACAGGTCCCAGACAAGGATTCCGGCTGCACCCGCGAGCAGGCCGATCCCGATAAACATCAGCAGGTATCTCAGTAACAACATTTATGTTCTCCTTGAACGTTTTCTTTCGAACTTCACTCGGAAGCCGCGACTGCCAGAATCCGGGTCAGCGATTCCGAAGATTCGCCCTGCAGCTCGACCGTGGTGCCGACGGTCACCATCTCAAACAGCTCTTCCAAATCCTGTTTGCGCATCCGCACGCATCCATGCGACGCGGCCTTGCCGATAGAAGAGGGAACGTTGGTGCCGTGGATGCCGTAACCCTTGGCGCTGAGACCCATCCAGCGCGAACCGAGGGGATTGTGCCCTCCGGGTGCAACGGAACCCGACGGAGCGTAGTAGGTGGGGTTGGGAACGCGATTGATGATCGCGAATTTGCCTTGGGGCGTCGGCGTGGAAGACTTCCCTACCGCGACGTCGTAGATGCGCAACACGCGGTCGCCTTCGAACAATACCAGCTTGCGGTCCGGTATGGACACAACGATATGGCGGCGCTCGGCTGAATCTGCGATGCGGGCCTCTTCCGCGCGAATGTCAACGGCGGCGATCGCCAGGACCGCCATCAGCTTCGTAGTCGATTTCAGGTTTACGTTTCTCATGCCCGGCCTAAAATGCAGGCCTGGAGCCATCGCGTAAATGCATCATTCTAAAAGCGTTTTGCGATTATGGTTGCGTGTCATGGCAGACACGTCGTGTCGGCGCTGACACGCGGGCGATGTCGCCGCCAGCGGCACAGTGCGATATCATGCCGTCGTGCGACTGACAATTGCGTTTCTTGCGGCGATCACTGCGTATGGCCAGTTTCCTTCGCCCACGTTAACGGACGTGACGACGAAAGTTTCCGAGCACGTCTTCATGACCACCGGGTTCCCCAATGTGGTTTACGTCGTGGGCGATGCCGCGACGTTGGTTGTGGACACCGGGCTGGGCACTGCTAACGGCGCACTCGTGGCCCGGGTCGCCAAACGTTTATCCAAGGGTCCGAAACTATTCCTGACTACGACCCATTACCATCCGGAGCACGCCGCCGGAGTTGGCGGGTTTCCGCCGGAAACGATCCTCATCCGTCCCGCCTTGCAGCAGCAGGAACTGGAAAAAGAAGGCGAGCAGACCATGACGTTCTTTCGGAACTCGCCTCAGTTTGGACCCTCGCTCCAGGGCTTGGGGCCGTTGCGGCCCCCGGATATCACATTTGGGTCCGAGGCAAAGTTGGAATTAGGCGGAGGGCTGACCGTGCGGCTGATGTTTTTGGGAGCCGGACACACCGCGAGTGACGAACTGATCTTTGTCGATCCAGACCGTGCCCTGATTACCGGCGACATCGTGCAAAACAAGGTCGTGCCGTCGGTGGCGTCCTCGGGCGGAAGCTTCGCAAGCTGGCTGACCGTGTTGGATAAGCTCGTTCCCCTGCAGCCTCGAGTGGTCATTCCCACGCATAGCAAAGTAGGCGACGCATCGTTGATCACATCCGAGGCTGCGTTCATTCGAGACATGCAGAGTCGCGCGGCGGCGCTGAAGCGATCCGGTGTTTCTGCCTCCGACGCTGTCACCCGCCTGACCGAGGTGTTCAAGACGAGCTATCCGGACTGGGCTGCCAATACGGACTGGCCGAATCTGAATTCCATGACGGGGTTTGTAAATCGGCTGTATGCCGAGATTCGGGATTAGGCGGAGTCCAAATAGGACTCTTTCCTTGAAACGATCCCTGGCTTTGCGTCACTAGTCGCAAATGCCGCCACCAGGACCCACACCTCAAGAAGCTGCGCCCGAAGCCGTCGAATGCCATTCCGCTGCCGGGCTGTTGGCTGAGATGGACCTCTCGACGTTGGATGCCCAGGTGAAAATCCGCAAGTTACTCACCAGGCTGCGTGCCGACCTGCACGCTGTCGAACAAGCGATCCAAGCTCTTGAGCTCTCACCAGCGGGGCGGTCAAGGCTTCTGCCAGCCCAAACGTCCAAGCCAGGCAAGGTAGTCGAGATTCACCCCCGGCCGTGCCAGCCGTGAGGCTAGATGTACGCCAGCAGGCGCCCTGCCGTGATCGCTCCAAACCAGCAGAGGAGCGCCGCCCACGCCAGGACCTTGGCATTCTCCGGCAGTGCACCGTCCGGACCCAGATTCCGGAAGACCTTTTTCCGCGTGAGCTGGAGCACAGCTACACCCGCGAAGATGAAAAGCATCTTGATGTAGAACGTTGGATCGACCAGTCTTTTGGACGCGCTCGCCAGTAGCAGAGCTGTACCGGTAACGGCATTCACCCAGAATCCCCACCAAATCAGCGGATACAGGCGCTCCAGCGGTTGCAACGGGGTTTTGGGCGAAACTCCCAGGAGCCGCAGGCTAATCATCGCGCTGATGCCCGCCACCACGCCCATGCCCATCACGTGCAGCCACAGAATCGTGGGGTACGCCAGTTTCGAGGGGGACGAACTCACCCACTGGCTAATGCCTAGGTTTTCGAGCGTATCTAAGAAATTCATGCTGATGCCCCAAAATTCATTGCCTATCCTCCGTTCCCTTAGGCTCATCAACTGCGGGCTCGCCGGTCTTGTCGATGATATATCCCAGGATCCCCACCAGCACGACGGAGCCAAGGGCAATGAGGCTCACGATTGCGACATCTGTCCATCCCACCATTAGAATGAGTGTCCAAAAAACGGCAGCATCTGACCGCAGAAGATCACGCCCACCCACAGCAAGATTCCAGACGCCGCGGCCACTCTCGCCACCACGGGTGGATTGTCGCCGGCTCGCAGGGTCCAGGGCTGCTCGAACACAGTGAAGTAAAGGGCGTTGGCTCCCGCTACCAGGATCAAGGCCAGTTTCCAGATGAAGACCGGGTTATTGACGTAGAAATCCGGCGGAGCTCCGACAAAGAACAGTATGCCCGTCACCACGTTGACACCGAACCCTAACACTCCCCAAGGCAACAGCCGGTGCAGCGCCGAAAACGGGATGCTCTTCATGAAACCCAACATCCGCAGGTCCACCAGCAGCACCACGCCAAACAAGAGCGATAACCCGATGAAATGAACCGTCTCGCTAGCCGGCCAGCCCCACTTGAGGTTCACCATCCCGTCTCCGATCACTCTTGCCAGCGGCGGGTTTGCGGTCGCGGTTTCCTCGGTGGCTGTACCATCGCGAATCTCGGGATGCCGGATATCCCCGCCTATGCTTGCGGCCCGGCCCATCAGGCCGAAAGTGACAAACCCCGTGATCAGGACCGCCGCCAGCGTCCCCATCGGAAAGCGGGAGAGCCGCCGATACTGCCATAGTCCCAGCCAGGCCAGGGCGCCCGTCAGTTCCATGACCCCGAGCGCCTCGAACGCCGCAGTTTCGTGCGTGTCAACCATGGCTTTGGAAACCTCGGGGGTCTTCGCCAACGCCAGCCCGGCGGCGGTGCCGCTAGCAAATGTCGGGATTGACAGCAGGGCGATGCCAAAAAAAATAACCAGGCTGGCGCGCTTCAAATGGTCGCTCTTCGTCATGATGGCCACGACGAACAAGCCCAGTCCGACGATCATGCCGACGGTCGGGAAGTGATTTAGCAGGAGATGTACGTGCGCGAGGTTCAGGTTCATACGAGACCGGGGAAGACCGCCGCGGCGGCGGTCCGCCTCAGGCCATCATGCGAGCGACGGGGAAATCGTCCTTATTCTGACTCCTGACTTTTGTCTTCTTGTTCAGTGCCGAAGCTGGGTAGATATGTTCCCGCTTTCGTACACCTCGCAAAACGCGCGCTCATGGATTACTTGTGGCGCGCCCGCGCCTACCCGCAGGATCTTGTCCGGCATCACCCACGGCTCGACGAGGACCTCCGGGTCTTCGATGGTCATCTGGTAAAGAATCTCATCGCCTTTCCGGGTCAGCTTCTCGATCGTGTGCATGTCGGCGGAATGAAACAAGCCGCCGCGTCCGAACCAGGTTGTATCGACGAAGTTGGTGGAATCGATCACCAGCGTGTCGCCCTCCCATTTACCGATCGAAAGGCCCATGTAGTAGGCTTCCACTGTGTCGGGGCGCTTTCGGCCGTCAATCGGGATGTCGCGGAATTCCATGTTTCCACCGCCGTAATCGCTGGTTGTATAGAAAAAGATGATGTCGCTCGCCGACTGGATAATGCGCGCCGGGGTACCCTCCCGCGGGAGTCCCATCGGCTGGCAGGTCATGATCGGATCTTCCTTGTTGGTCCACGCGTCCAGATACTGGATCTTGTCCCAAAACTCGGGCTTGTAAATGGGACGACTCGGCTTCAACGGCTCCCCGGTGTTGCCTGTTAAACCAAAGCGCGAGGGCGAGATCCACTCATAATCCACCCAGAAGTTATCCTGTCCGGTTTTGCAGCCGACCTCGGGATTGATTCCCGCACCCACCACCTGGGTTGGACCACATCGGCGGGTCCCGCTACCCGTAATTGGTCCGGGGGCGCCACGCCAGTTTCCTGTCATGTCCGGATGTCCGTCGGCCAGCCGCGGCGTTACCACGGCTGCAGTCTGCGTCGCGGGTGCGGCGGGGGCGTTGGCCGCAGTCAGAGTCCAGTTGGGAGGCTGAATCGTTGGCTTGATCGCCGCCTTGATGCTTGCCGGAACCGGCATCACGACATACATCTGTGCCGTTTCCGTCCCCGTCGTCGTAATGTCGCGGACCACGGTGCCGTTCTGCTTCTCGATCATCCTGCCCGCGTAGAACGCTTCCGCCGGATTCAGCGGATTGTTCCAGTCTTTATAGTTGCTGTAGGTGAAATCGTAAGTCTTGGCTCCCTGCTTCACGACCACGTGCTCCGCCATGAACTTGTCGTTGAGCGTCGCGGTTGCCATCGCATTGGGGACGCCCGGAATCGGGAACGTCAGCACCGGCTTGTTGCCTTCCCATACGACGGAGGTTTTCCCAATCGTCATCACATCTGCTGCTAAACGCTGCGGCCTGGGGGTCATCGGAGGTGGGTCCGAAGTTCCGGCGAATGCGGCCTTGAACGCACCCTGTGGACCTGCCCACAGGCGAATCATCCGTTCCTCTACGGTTGCGGGCATCGGCGTCGCCTTGCCTTTACCGGGGACGAGTTCGGCGCCAGGAATGTCTTCGTTCCAGGAATACGCTCCACTGAGGACTTCGACATTGGAGCACGCCTGGCCATTGGGCCGAGTGCCCGTGTACTGAATCCGTTCGCCGGACGTCTGGTAGCTGATGCTGGTTCGATACTTCGTTACGTTGCAGGGCTGTCCGTCCACTTGCATGGTGCCCTTGCCCTGATACTCCAGCGACATGATCAGGTCGTATTCTTCACTGCTTCGGAGCATGCCCATATACCAGCCCCAGTTGAACAGGACTGATTTCAGGTCCTTCGCACCGGGTGCAGGAGTGTACAGCGGCGCACCGGCCCCGCGGCCCCCGCCTCCCTTCCCTTGCCCGCCGCCCTTACCCTGCCCTTGAGCGCCGGCGGGTGCCTGGGCAGTAGCCAATGTCACCGCGCCGATCGCGAGAACGAGTCCAGACGTGAGAATAATGCCTCGTCGATAGGTCATGATAGTCCTCTTTCGCCGCCTAATCGCTCTGCTTTAATCGTTGGGGCCGCCGCCGGAGACCACAACCGCGTGGCCGTCGGCGTAGGTGATCGACTTGAGGAAGCCCAGCGGATGGCCATCCTTCGCCGGGATGCACTTCACGGTAATCGTGTCCCCGTTGTGGAGAGCGTTGGGTCCGGTTTTACCGACCCCCCTCTGCGCAAGGGCCGTGGCGGAGCCGAGTGTGAACACCCATTCGGTCGGCGCGCCATCCGCGCCCTTGACCGAGATAGTCAGCGACCCGTGGGGGTTCACAAACTGTACTTTCTCGACCGTCCCGGTGAGCTCTTTTTCGGCTTTCATGTCGTAGACACCGGCCAGGGAATGATGCGCCTGCAACGAGACGCTGGCCATCAAACCCAACACCGCCACACATCCTAGAGTCCGCTTAACCATTCGTGCACCTCCTCAAGGTGTAGACGGGAAGGATTTTATCACGATCCCGTGGCCACCGCAAGAAACCTGGACTTATGGCTTGGCGTGCTCGCGCAGGAATTTAACTAGCAATGCGCTCACCAATTCCGGCTGCTCCTGCTGCACCCAGTGTCCGGCGCCATCCACCAGGTGGAATCCGACCATCCGCGTACAGGCGGTAGTGCGCATCTTGTCCACCGCGCCCGGTGTTTGATAGACGTTCCAGTCGCTGGTCCCCGCGATGTATTGAGAGGGCACGTCTATGGCGCGGCCTGAGAAGGTTTGCATCTCGGCAATACTTCGGGGATCGGAACCCCGCCGCACGCGATAGCCCTGCAGCGCGCCCGTGAAGCCAGTCCTGCCCCATTCATTCGCGTACACGTCGACTTCTGCCTCGGTCATCCATTTGCAATTCGCGATGTAATCCGGCGGCGGCATGAACGGCACAACGGTCGCCGCCATGCCTTTGTCCTTATCCATCACGTAATAGGTCGGGATTTGCGCCATTTCCTCAGCGGTGCGCGCCTTCAGGGGATGGGGATGGTTCCCTTTGTAGTCGGCGCTCTTGCAAAAGTAGTATGCACGAAAGAAAGCGTGCAGGCCTTGCGGCGCATGCAGCATATCGTCATTGGCGCCGCGCGTGCGTTGATAATTCTGATAGTATTTCCGCGGCGGATTAAGCTTCGCGAGCTCGGCATCCAGCTCATCGTCCGTGGCTGCCGGACGCGGCAAGGGCGCACCGTTGGCGGTGCCGAAGGGTAACGAGGGGGCGCCTTCAAAGGGCGAGCTCAGGATCGTAACGGAGCGGAAGATATCGGGCCGGATGAGCGCGGACCACGAGGCGACGGGTGCGCCGGCGTCGTGCCCGGCCACCATCGCTACCGAACGGTAGCCCAGCGCGTAGAGTAAGCCGATCGCGTCTCGTGTCATGTTGAGAATGCGAAACGGATCCGGATCGGCGTCGTAAGAATCGTCCCAGCCGATGGTGCGACCGTAGCCGCGCTGGTCGGGAGCGATCACGTGATAGCCGGCGGCCGCCAGCGACGGCATCACCTTGCGCCAGCTATAGGCAAGCTCGGGGAAACCATGCAGGAGCAAGACTGCCTGCCGGCCCCGCGTTTCATAACCTGCCTCGAGGATATGCACGGTCATGCCGTTCACATTTTCGATTTGGCGTGAGCGGATTCCGGCCGGGAGCGTGCCGTTGCCATAGGGCGGGAGCTTTGAAAAATCGGTCCGCACGATGGCAGCACGCGCGGGAATTCCTGAAGCGATGGCAAAACCGCCCAGTCCAGCGGCCGTCGCCACGAAAGCGCGCCGCGAAGAATTGGCGATAGTCTCGATCCTTGCCTCTTCGGCCATGGCATCCTCCGGCAGTCTAAAGTGTGCCGTCATAATGGCGAAGAGTGCAGTGTATGTCAAGGGCAGGCAAGCCTAGGCTGCGATAATCATGGTGATCCCATAGAGTGACGACCCGCAATGAGTTTCCTCGATAATCTGGAAAACAACCTAAAGGCCCTCGAGAATCGCGAAGAGAGGGATCCCGAGAAGGTGAGACGCGATCAGGAACGGCGGGAGGCCGACCGGACGGCGGCCTTGCTGCGAGCGCCGCACGCGGAGGCGCTGAAAACTTCGCCTTTCACTGGGGAACTGCTAACTCAATGCCGCGCCATTGGGCACGGGCAACGCGTCTTGGTTCAATTCACCTGGCTGGGCGAGAGTTTGCGCATGGACGCCCAGGCAAAGCGTATGGAGTTGACGCCGACGGCGGAGGGAATCACAGCGGTGCACTCATTGAATGGCAAAGAGATACGTCGCGAGGTTATCGATCTGGAGACTGCCGATGCGGCCGCGCTTGCCAGACGCTGGCTGACGGACTAGCGGGGCAGCGGCGGCTCGCACAGCTGCTTGACTGCAGCGTGTATGGAAACCGCGAGAGGTCGCAACTGAGCGCTGCGACGCCCGCGGGCTTCGCGGGAAGAATCGGGTGGGAACAGTAAGTTTCGTGCTCCTCGCGAGAACTCGAGTTGGACCCCTTCGGCGCGTCTTCCCAAATTCGTGATATTCGAGTCGTCCAGGCCTCGAAGACGTCCGGCGTCGACGCTGTCGACTGCGTCCGTGGCCCGAATCCCATGTTCCCTGAGAGTCGTATTTATCGATTCGGCGATGGTCTGGCGACCGAGCTTCCATTTACCGCCAACGTAGACAATTGGTTCCAGGGACTCGGTTGCGCCATGAAAGGTAACCACAAACCCGGCTTGGGGCAGCATGCTCTTAAGCGTAGGCTCATCAAAACGAGCGCTCGAAATATGCAGAGCTTCTTTATTGCCTTTCCGAAGAAATCCCGCGAATTCGTACCACGCCCAACCGCCGACTTCCACAACGGCCCGCAGGATTTCCGAAGTGCCGGGTTCGATCCCGCCGCCGTGGGGCGCGACCAAGAGGCAAAGTTCGATCTTGCTGTCCCCGAACGCGACACGAAAGTCGCGGCCGGGAACGTGCCCGCGCTGCAGAATCTCCGCGTAACTTCCCGGTTCAGCCACGGAACAACGATAGCACCCACGGCGACGCCTGTGCGCTTAGAAACGCTGCAGGATGGCGAGGGTCAATATCCCGATGAGAAAGGTGAGGCAGCCAGCTAACAACAGACGTCGCGAATTCCATGCAGAAGCCGGTTTTCCCCGCATTGGCTGGCTGGAAGGAGAAGGGGCACTTACGGATTGCGCCACGGCGGCAACGGAATTCGGATGGGCGTCTCGCGAGGGGCCGCGCGACGGATTCTCAAGCCGCTGGCGAAACTCTTCCGCCGTTTGAAAACGCGACGATGGCTCCTTAGCCATGGCCGTCAACACGATCTCGCTTAGCTCGGCCGGAACGTCCGGATTCACGATGCTGGGAGCCGGCGCAAGCTCGCTCATGTGCGCCAGCATCAGTTCGAACTGGCTCTTGCGATGAAACGGCCGCCGCCCCGTCAGCACTTCATACAGAATCACGCCCGCCGAATAGATATCGGTGCGCCCGTCCAGATTCGCCGAACCCTTGATCTGCTCGGGCGAGATGTAATTCAACGATCCCAAGAGGATGCCGGGCTGGGTCAAATGGTGATCCTGGGCCGCCTTGGCCAGTCCGAAACCAGTGAGCTTCACGGTGCCATCCGGCGTGAGAATGATATTGGATGGCGTAACATTCCGGTGCACGATACCGAGGCTGTGGGCATGGCCGAGAGCCGACAACACCTGGCCCAAGACGCCGAGAGCTTTGGCCATCGGCAACGGACCCAATTCGCGGCGCGCCGCCAAGGTGGTTCCCTCCACCAACTCGGTTGTCATGATGAGCTGACCGTTCAATTGGGTGGCGTGATAGAACGCCACGATATTGGGGTGGCTCATGCGGGCGTGGACTTGAGCCTCCCGCAGGAACCGAGTCACAGCATCATGATCATCCTGAAGCGTTTGGGGCAGGACCCGTAAGATCTCAAAACGTTGAAGGATGACATTGCGGACCTTATAGGTCACGCCTTCCTTGGAATTCTCCAGGAGATCGAGAATTTCGTAGTCCCCTACTCTTTGTCCTGGCTGTATCGACATGCCGCAAGCCTCCGGCTATACGTGGACGCACTTTTATCGTACGGCCTGACCCGGGCTTGGTCTATCAGTCGTCGGCCTTAGTTCTCCTAAGCGTTATTGCTGGCACTCTGTCGGGTGAGTCGCCTTAGCCGACAGCAGGGCCTGGTTTTCGGGCGCGCGCCATCCAATGCGGAATCGGAGGGGGCAAGGGCCGCACATCCACATCGGTAAAACCGGCAGCCTGGAGCCATTCGGTCAATTCCGCGGACGAGAAGACCCATCCGGATGTGGTCGTCAACGCCATGTTCACGGCGAACAGCGCGGAGAATTTGGGCGCGGTGTGGGTTGGGTCCGTCATCATGTCCATGACGAAGACGGTCCCGCCCGGCGTCATGGAGTCGTATGCCTTGCGCAACAGGCGCTGAATCCCTTCGGCCGATTCCTGGTGCAGCATGCCAAAAAACAAAACAACATCGTTACCGGCCGGGAAGGGCGTTACATGGTAATCTCCCGCCAAGGTGTGGACGCGCTCAGCAGCGCCCTGCTGCTGGATCAGTTGCTGCGCGATCGCGATTACGTCGGGAAGGTCTAAGACGGTGGCCTGAAGTTCCGGATACGCGCGGGAGATCGCGACCGAGTAGGTTCCGGGTCCGCCACCGACGTCCAGCAGCTGTTTGCATCCATCCAGCGGCAGTTGGGCCAGCACGGGCTGCGCCGTGGCCATTGCCTTGCCGTGCATGGACATCACAAATGTGCGGGTTCGGGCCTCGTCCGCGCCCAAGTGCAGTTGCGGCGATTCCACGGGCTGGCCGGACTTCACCAAACCGGCCAAGCGCCCCCAGGCCGGATAGACATCTCGCATATAGAGGAGCGCCTTCGAAAGGTCAGCCGGGGAACCTGGGACCAGAAACAGGGCGCTTTCGGCGGTGTTGCGATAGCATTCTCCGTGTTTCTCGAGTAATCCCACAGCCACGCAGGCGTCCAGCATCAGAGTTGCCCCGCGAGGGTCCAGAGTCAATTCTTTCGCCAGCGCCGGCGCGGATGTTTCACCGAGCCGGGCCAGCGCGCCGAAGATACCCAGGTCGGTGGCGGCAAACAATACAGCCGAATCCTGGAAAATGCTGGCCATGCTGGTAATACGGGATGGGTTCGGGGTCATAGAGTCTTAAGAAAGGCAATCAAGGCGGATCGGTCATCCGCGCTTAGAGTGAGGCCGAAGGGATGGCCGGTAACGGCGTGAGCGGGCGTCGCGGCGTTCCAATTCGAAGAGCGGAATTCCGGTTTAAGCCGCGCTGGATTCAGAAACTCTTCGAGCGTCCCGATCGAACCGTCGTGCAAGAAACACACTTCGAGCCAGAGCATCCGCAAGGATGGCACGCGATATAGACCCGTCCCCTTGCGGGTCTTCAGCGCGAGGTTGGGATCGGTTTCGACCGACACCTGAACAATGTCCGCTTCCTTAAGCAATGCGGCTGGGGGTTGAAAGCCCTTGGCGAGAGTCAGGCGGTTGTTGGTATACAGCGGCGGAGTGTGACAGCCATTACACCCGGCCGTCTGGAAGACTTTTTCGCCGCGCTGTGCCTTGGCATCTTTGGGGTTCGGATTGGGCGGAGGTTTTAGCGAATAAATATAGCGGGCCAGCGCGTAGAGCAGCGGATCGGGTGTTCGCTTGACGCCGCCGTCGAGTCCCATGTTCGCCAGCTTCAGCGTGGCATCGGGACCCGAGCCAAAGTGGGTCAAGGCGTCGCTGACATCGGCGATCATTTCGCTATACCGCATCAGATCGCGAATGTCGCGTTGGCGAGCCGTGCCGGTCCGGTCGAAGTACTTCATGTCGCCCAGGCCGATCAGGTTGGCGATTTTCACCGGATAAATCAGGCTGGTGTTGGTGCGGGCATGCACGCCCAGAGGATTACTGTCATACAATCGCGCGATCTCTTCGGCCGGCAGATCCGCGACTGGAAGATTCGGATCGTCCTTGAGGAACGGGACCCGGTAGTCTTCGCGCATCTGCTTGCGCCGTCGATCCTCCAGGAATTGCGGGCTGATCGCGGCGTAGCGGCGCGTCAAGTCGCCCATCAGAGGACCAAAAGGCGTGTGCACGTTAGCGGGCCCTTCAATCACTTTGCCGTCGGACTGCACGCGCACATGGCACATGGCGCACGTATCGGTTCCCAACTCCACCTTGCCCTTGGCGCGGACAACATACCGCAGGCCGAGCAGCACGCCCTCCGGCGTCTTTTGCAGGCTGTAGGCGGCAATGACCTGGGGGTCCCGAATCAGCTTCAGGTTGTCTTCGCTTCCGGTGAAGCGCGGCAGCTCACGGCCGTAAAAAACCTCACGCCCGGCGGCGATCCAGTCGGCGTCGGTCTTGAGCTTGGAGACGTCGACCAGCGGTTCTGGATCCCTCTGCTGGAGCCACTCGATGTAACCCGCTGGTTCCTTATCCGGCGTGTAGACCGGGTAGGTCTTGAGATTGACCTCCGGCAAAGCATAATATTCGCGCTCGGAAATGAGTTTCGGCGGAGCACCAAGACCCGCCAGCGGCAGGCGGAAGCTGGCGATGTCCCGATCGTCCCAAACCTTGGGAACGGTGCTGCTCTGCGCCCGGCACAGGAGCGTAAACGCTAGCAGCGAGGCACTCCGAAGGAAGTAGGTCGTCATCGTTATGATCCGGTGGGCACTCACTTAGCGGCGCGGACGGCCGGTGTCTCAATGGCTTCGGCCAGCGCCAGGGCGGCCCAGGCTGTACCCCAAGAGCTAATCCATTGATCGTGCGCATACGGGAAGCCGCCTTCAAAGTAAGCCTGAATTCTAGGCGAGCGGCTGGCGACAAACCAGGAGCCATCGGGATGCTGTGTGTTCAATAAAAATTTCACGCCGCTGCGGTATGCTGGATTGCCGGGCGCTACGCGACCCACGGCAGCCAGTGCGTACAGAGATTCGCCGGTGGCGTACGCATCGGTGCTCAAGCCATCGTTCTGGCTCCAGCCGCCGTCGGGTTGCTGCCGCGCCAGGATTGCTTTGGCGAAAGGCGCCAGCGCGCGCGCATTGGCTCCAGCCCAGTACAATCCCAGCAACTGCATGTTGCGGTCCTCCGCCGTGGACGGCTTAGCTGCCTCCAGCCACTGGCGCGCCGTGCGGATTCGCGCATCCATTTCCACTGCCCGGCCCGGCGGTCCATAAGCCTTCAGCGCACGAATGCAAACGGCAGTGCGGAAAATGTCGCCTTCCTCGCCCGGAGGACGAGCCGCCGCCCCCACGTGCCACGAGCCGTTGGCTCCCTGCGTCGCCGCGATGTTGGCAGCCATGGCGTCGGTCATGCGGTCAGGCGCGTAGCCCGACGAAGCCAGCCCAGTCAGCGGATAGGCCAGCTGTTCTTCCGCGCCGGGAGGATCCATGCGCTCGAGGAGCGGTTCCGGTGGATAGTCCACCTTCAACATCTGAACGCGATCGCGGGCGGCCTTATCGTCCACATGCAGCCCCTTCGCTCGAGCCACCCCCGCCACGATATCGGTCATGCTCTGCGCATGGCAGGAGACGCAGCCGCTGCTGGCGAAAAACTGCCCGCTCGATTTCTCCACAAGGGTCACCGTGCGCTGGGCTGCCGATCGGAGGTCGGCCAAATCGGCCGCGGGCGGCGCGGACCCCGTAGTGGTAACCGGCGTTATCGTCCCCTTCAGCAATTCAAGACCCGGACGCAGTCCAGTGCGGTGCGCCCAATCCATCGCGGTTTCGTTCAGATGGCTCTTGATCTGCGGATCGGCGCCATGGTCGAGCAACATGCCGATGATCGCCCGATCCTGACGATCTGTGGCGAGCGCCAGCATCAAGGGGGTCATCCCGCGAACATCTTTCGCGTTCACGTCGGCGCCAGCGTCGAGCAGTGTCCGGATCAGCTCGGGTGGTCCGAACGGTGCGGCCATCAGCAGAGGCGTGAGCAGTCCGAATTCCGATGGGCCGTTCTTCGAAGGCAGCCCCATCACCGGCGCGCTCACCGCGTTCACTTTTGCGCCCTTGGCTAGGAGCATTTTTACCGCCGGAAGGTTGCCGCTCCATCCCGCTGCCATCATCAACGGAGTAATTCCGGGAAGGTCAGCCGCATTCACGTCGACTCCCGCGTCCACCATAATCCGGATGGTCTCGGTATCGTTGCCCAGAGTGGCGGCGCGAAGGGTCGTGGTTTTCACGAAGTCTGTGGCTTGGACATCCGCCCCCTTGGCGATCAGCAACCGAACGATGGGTGCGGACCGGTCGCTCATCGCAGCCACCAGCAGAGCCGTGCGCTTGCGTTTGGTGGCCGCGTTGACGTTGGCTCCATGATCGAGCAATAAGCGCACCTTGGCCAGATCGGTCGCGGACCAGATCAGAGCGGTTGCGCCCGATTGGGTCTGCGCGTTCACATCCGCGCCTCGATCCAGCAGGAACTTCATGGCCTCGGTCGAACCCACGACTGCCGCGTACATCAGGGGCGTTTCGCCCAAACGGTCCGGAACGTTGACATCGGCGCCCCCGCGCACCAGCGACCTCAATTTCGCCAAGTCGTTATTGCGGATGGCGGCGTAGAAATCATCGCTCACGCTGTCGCTGGCGGCCACGCATACGGCCGCCGCCAGCACAAAAATCGGGACACGGAACCATTTCGACTGCATCAGAATCTCCCGGAGAGTCTAGAAGCTGAGACGCATCGCCAGTTGGACCTGCCGGGGCGCTTTGGCCGAGAATATCTTTCCGAAGTTGCCCGGATCGTCAGCGAACAGGTTCGGCAAATTCAGGTTTTCCCGGTTGAGCAGATTGAAGGCTTGCGCCTGCACCTGGAAAGTTGTTCGGTCGGAGATGGTGAACTTCCGCGAGAGAGACAGGTCGAAGGTCGCGAGTCCCGGACCCCGCAGAATGTTCCTGCCCGCGTTTCCGAACGTATACTTGGCCGGAATCGCGAAGGCGGCGGTATTGAACCACTCCTTGGCAGAAGGATTGGCAAGCGACGGGCTTCCCACCACGTTGGGCCGGTCGGAACCAAACGTCCCGCCCGTGTTGCCGGTATTGCTGTTGTCGAATTGCAAAATGGGGGTGAAGGGCTGGCCCGATTGCGCCGCAATGATCCCGGCCGTTTCGAAGTTGCGCAGCAAACGATCGTGGAACGGCAGCGCGTATACAAAGGACACGACCCCGCGATGGGGCACGTCGAAGCTGGACAGGGCATGCTCGGCTCGATAGTTGTGGCTATTCTGCGGAAAGTTCCGGTCGGCATCGTTACCGAGGAAGGAGGAGGTATCGTCCATGGATTTGGAGAACGTGTATGCTCCTAAAACTGTCAGCCCGCGCGCCAGGCGGCGGTTGAAAGAGACCTGTAGAGACTGATACTCCGAGTTCGCCCCGGTTTCTTCGAAGAAGATGTTGCTGTATTGCGGATAGGGGCTTCGTGAGCCCACATCTCCGGGGCCCGGAGTCGGCTGGTTGAGGTCCAGCGAACGGAGCAGATGGGTGCCTTTGGACCCCGCATAAGCCACGCTGAAGATCCCAATGCCACCGAATTCGTGCTGGAGATTGAGATTCCAGTCTTGAATATAGGAGGTCCTCATATCCGGGCTGAGCGTGCTCAGGCTGGCCGGCGGAAGGAATCCTTGGTTCAACGGGAACGGATTATTCAGGGAAATCAAGGAAGTGGCGCTGGGGAAGAAAACAAAAATGTTGAAGTACGGCGGGTTGAAGTACATGGCCGAATTGGCCGTGAGGATGCCCGCGTCGTAAAAGATGCCATATCCGCCCCGGACGACGGTGGAGGAGGACAGCGCGTAGGCAAATCCGAAGCGCGGGGCGAGATTGTTCCAGTCGGGCTGAATGCCGGATCGTGACACGCCGGGCGTGCCCACCTGCGCGATCTTCCCGGTGGCCAGGTTAAACGCCGACATGCGGTTGCTCGGATCGGTGGGTGGGGTATTGATTTCGTAGCGCAATCCCAGGTTCAGCGACAATTTCCGGGTTACTTTCCAGTCGTCCTGCGCGAAGAAGTCGAATGAGGAAGTGCGCTGGGTTTGAGGATTATTGGATTGCGATTGAATGGTGAAGGTGGGAAATCCGAGCAGTAAATCGCCGATTCCGGACCCTGAAATGGCTCCGGCGAAGGAGATAGAGCCCCGCGACAGCAGATCCAGAATACCGTTTTGCTGGATCTTGCGGACGTCGGCGCCGAATTTGAGTCCGTGGGAGCCCCGCACGACGGATACGGTGTCGCCGACCTGGTAGGTGGTCGCGGCCCGCTCGATGGGGATTTGGGTTACGTCGCCGGCGAAGGAAAAGCCCGCCACGTTGATCGCGGGGTAGCCGAAGTCACGCGCCTGAGTCGGCAGGTAATTCACCCCCCAGAGCTTGTTGACGTCGGTCTGATAGTTCTGTTGAAGGATGCGGCGGGGCGCCCGGTTCATGCCCAGCGTCAGAGAATTGAGGGTGTTCGGCCCGAAACTGCGCACATAGTGGACCATGGCGTTGTGTCCGGAATCGTAGACATAGTCGCCGAAGCCCGGCAGTTGGGTTGAAGATTCCGTGAACGGCTCAAACAGGTCCTCTCTCCCGTAGGCATAGCGGAACGAGATCTGGCTGGAATCGTTAAAGCGGTGATCCACGCGGCCCAGAAATTGTGTATTGGTATCCCGTTCCACGGGCTGGCTGAAATAATTCTGGGACAAGCCGGGCAAATTCGGCAGGGGGTAAAGGGCCAAAACCTTGGCAGCCAAAGGAGAAATAGAACTGTTGGGAATCTTATTGCCGGCAAACGGCGTTCCAGTAAAAGGGTTAATCACTGGGCTACCGAGCGCGGATAAGTCGCCTTGACGCTCGGCTACCGTTGGGACGGTGCCGAATTGGCTGAAACCCTGCCTGCCGCGAAGCGCGTCGAAGCTGGCAAAGAAAAACGTGTGGTCCTTGACGACTGGGCCACCGACGCCTCCGCCAAACTGGTTGCGAATCAATTTGGCCTTCTGGCCCTGATCGAACGAGTTGGATGCGTCCAGCACGCGATTCCTCAGGTATTCATAGGCAAATCCATGTACTTCATTACTTCCACCGCGGGTAATCACATTCACCTGGCCGCCGGCGTTCCGCCCATATTCAGCGCTGTAACTGTTGGTTTCGATCTTGAATTCCTGGATCGAGTCGACCGAGGGCTCCAGAACGTACCGATTTACGTCTTGGTCGTTGTTATCCACTCCGTCCAGCAGGAAATTGTTGTACTCCTCACGCGCTCCATTCACGTGCATGGCGAAGGCGCCCCGGGTGGAATTTTGCGAACCCTGGACAGGCGTCGCGACGCCGGGAGTGAGCAATGCGAGCTGTAGAAAATTTCGCTGATTCAGCGGCAGGCCGCTGATGCGATCCTGATCGATCACGACTCCCAAGTCGGACGTTTCACTGGGCACGGCCGCCTGCTCAGCCGCCACTGTAACTGACTGTGGCCGGCCCGCGACAGCCAGGTGTAGGTCGACCCTAACTTGCGCATTTACTTGGAGTTGAACGTCTGAAGGCGAGGATGGCAGGAAATTGGCCGCAGAGCCGCTCAGGCGGTAAGGGGAGGGGGAAAGATCCGAGATCCGGTAAAACCCGCTCAGGTCCGTCACGGCCGTCCGCGACACGGAATGCTCGGGATCCGCCACCGTGATCTGGGCGTTCTGAATTGGTCGCCCGGAAGGGTCCATAACGTAGCCGGAAATCGAACCCGTGGTGACCTGACCGTAAGCCGGAATCAAGACTGCCAGAACGATGGCGAACCTGCACATTGTTGGCTTCTACCTCTCCGATCAATCATAAGCGAAAACCCCCGAATGGCGACCCAACGATCGACATAGGACTACTAGTACTTGTAAAAGTCTCCAGTACTTCTTCACTAACTAGCAGTACTTCTCTTTTAGAATCAAGCCTTGACTTGATTGTTAAGCTGAGTCATACTGTGGGGCCTCGGAGGGTATTACATTGAAACTGCGTGCGGCGTTTTACACGGTATTTATTGGCGCGATTGTGAGTCCGGCGGCGGTTTATGCCGGGTCCATCAGCCTTCAAGATTTTGCAGTCAACGTTAACGGAACAAGTTCCGACTATAACAATTTAGGGGATGCTGACCCCACAGCTCTGCCCGGAATGAACGCCGGCGGATTTGACACAGGTACCGGTCTCGGCAGCCTGGTATTTACCTTCAATCCCGGCGCGGGCTCCTACTTCGTGAACTTTTACTTCGATCATGAGGGGAGTCTGCCGTTTTACAACGAGTTTGGGACCAGCGTCGGGGCACCTGCGGCTGGAACGTCCTGGGAAATTGCCAAAGTGAACCCGAGTGTCGGCGGCATCACGTTCTACACCGGTGCAAGTGAAACCTTCCCCAACTCCTTGGATAACACCAACCATGCGCCGGTAGGCAACACCAACTTCCTCAACAATTGCTCCGTCGCGCCCTGCAACGCCGACGTGGCTTTGGCCCTGGGCTTCAACTTCGTCTTGGCCGCTGGTCAGCAGGCAATCATCACCATCAATGCGAGCACCACGAATCCGGGTGGATTTTATCTGGAGCAAAGTCATCCGGTAGATCCGGCCAATCCGACCCAGACGAATCTGTTCCTCAATGGCAACGTCAGCATTCAGCAAGCCGGCGGCGGCGGCGGGACTGTTCCGGAACCGGGGTATTGGCCTATTTTGGGTATCGCGTTCGCCGCGATCGCAGGGATCAAGTTACGTCGGAAAGCTCTGGTCGGCTAAGCCAAGGGTGGTGGTTGCCCCGGAGCATGTTTCTCACTTCAAGAAGCAATTAGGAGGCTACTTTGAAAATTAAGAACGGGATGTTGTCGTTGGGAGCAATCGCGCTGGCTTGTGTGCCGGCGTTCGCTGTGGTGCCAGTTGTCAAAACGGTGCCCTTTACGCCATCTAATCCGTCTAATCCGCACACGGCGATTCTGGGTGTTGCGATCAAGCTGGGGGCCACATCCAGCGTGCAAGGCGCCAATTTTGCCTATGATTGGGATTTCGGCGACGGCAGCGCTCATGCAACGGGCATTGTAACGAATAAGTATGATGTTTCGGCAAGCCATACGTATTCAGGTGCGGTGGGCGCCACGTGGACTGCGGTGCTGACGATCACGGATACGAATAACAGCGACCACGCTAGCGCCAACTATCCGGTGATCATGGAGGCGAACAACCTGCAGTCCCGGGTGAACATCGCTATCGACAAGGGATTGTGGGTGCTGCACACCAGCATGTGGCGCACGGATTCGCCCGCGAACACCCAACCCGTGAACTGGGGCGGCTGGGACGGTTCCGGAGGCGCTGGATCGAGTAGCTGCGGAAATTCTAGCATTTGCGGGGTCAACGCCGGTGGCCTTGACGCCACTAACATCCAGGCCTTCGAAGTACAAAACCACCTGGAGAACGGGCCGGCTTCGGACCCGTACACGGAAGACGTGGCTCGTGGATTGGCGCGCATTGAGTATTTTCTTATCCCCAATTCGCCGACCTTTGGCGGCGTGAAACAATTCGCCATCAATCCGGCAAACCATGCCAACCGATGCAGTAATGGAAACGTCCCGACCGGCTATCCGACTGGTTCGCAGAGTTGTTCCAGCGGCACCCTGATTCAGGAAATCCCCGGCGCCACGTCTTGCCTCGCGCCACCCTGCACAGTAGCTTTCGATCAGAATTCCAATGGCCAGTTGCTGACGATTGGCAACGACGGCGGCCCGGCCGGCTATGAGGCGGGGATGTTTATGGATGTTTTGGTGGCGACGCAAAACCCGGCTGGTATCGCGGCGGCGGGCGTAGTGGCTGGCGGTGGACATCCTGGCGTAAGGGGCCTGACCTATTTGGATCTGGTGAAGGACCTTGCGGACGGCGTAGGATACTGCCAGAATCCCTACGATCCATACTCGGGAACATCGAACGGCTACGACGATGGGGGCGCGTGGCAGTATGGTTGCGCCGTCAATGCTGCCGCCAATTATAATGACAACTCCGTGTCCCAATGGAATGCTATCGGCCTGATCGCCGGTAACCGCGGATTCGGAACTGCGATCCAGCAGATTACGAAGGACATGAATCAAGTCTGGGTAACCTGGAGCCAGGACTGGGCTGGAGCTTCGTTTAACGGAAAGACGTTAAAGGGCGCCTATGGATATGATGAATTCGACGATGAGGTTTGGGGACCATTCGCCGATTCGCCCTCGGGGATGGTGCAACTTGTCTTAGACGACGTGGGCCGTACCGCAGCCGGTGCCGCCGATCAGCGGTGGAACATGGCTGAGACGTTCTACCACGATAATTTCTGCAATGCCACGGGCAGCGCCTACACCTCTCCGAGGGAGTACACCTACGGGATGTTCTCTTTCAGTAAGGCCATGCGGCTACATAGCCCGGGTGGCGTGCTTACACCGATCGTAAACCTGATGGATGAGCCTGCAGGAACCAATCCTATCGATTGGTATAGTTGGCAGGCCGCCAATGGGGACGGCTGTGATGGGTTCGCGCAAACTCTGGTCGGCCGCCAACAGGCGGATGGCAGCTGGTTTAGCCACGACTACTACTCCACGCAGTATTACTTTGAGACCGGATGGGCGATCAACATCCTGAATCCGTCAGTGTTCGTGTCGTGCGTAAGTGATCTGACGGGCAAAGGCACGGCGGGCGGAAGAAATCCCGCGCGCGTCGATTTGACATGGACCCCCATGCCCAACATCGACCACTACAACGTCCTTCGCAGCAGTACGACAGGAGGACCCTACAGTCTTGCCGGTAGCGCCACAGTTCCCGCTTATTCGGACAAAGCGGGCCTGGTGGACATGAATACTTATTTTTACGTGCTGCAGCCTATCCCTGTAGGGAGCACCAATGCGGTCTGCCAGTCGAATCAGGCATCCATTTTTGTGCCCTAGATAGTTTACAGTACGGTGCTTTTTAGACCTTCGGCTGGCAACCTTTTGCTGGCCGAAGGTTTCTTTGTCCTGGGAGGCTGTTCAGCACTCGGATGCCGAGACTGTTAACGGCATGGCGGGATTAGTATACGGAGGAGGAATTATGAAGCGGATTTGTTCGGTCGGATTTTATCTTTTGTTGACGTGTGTTTTGCTGGCGCCGTGGGCCTCGAGTTTGCGAGCCCAGGACGATGACGAAGACGATGAGCTATCCGGCGAGCGAATGCCGATGTACTTTTATGTCACCGCAAGTGTCAACGACCAGGTAAACATCAGCATCAGTGAAGACCGTTTGCGGCGTATGCTGCCGATGCTCGAAAAGCATCGTAAGACGCAGCCGGGCTTGACCGCCACTATCTTTTTCTCGGGAGCCGTTAGCGAAGCCCTGGCGGCGCGCAACTCCCAAACCCACATCGTGGATTTCGTGCTGGACTACGTGCGAAGGGGTGTGATTGAGGTCGGTTATGACGGCACCTATGAGCCAACCAAGCAGATGCCCCTGCTGGATCTTTCGCTTGGGAAAACGCCAACCGCCGAACTTCGCTGGCGCGCGCGAGGCGAGGCTGCGCGTCAGTTACTTACTGACGGTCGGGATCCAGTGACCGGAGCTCCGCGCCCGGGGAGCGATGGCGGATTGAAAAAGATGCAGCAGGTATTTGGCCCGGCAGCCTGCATCACCGGCATCACGCTGTCTGTCCCGGAACTTTTTAGCGGAAGCATGGCAGAACTGGGAAGCGATTCGGAAATCGTGCATCAGATCAGGCAGTACAACAAGACCGCCATCATGTTCGGATTGCCCGACGAGAACCCGCTGCATGCCGTCACTTATAGAGGATTGGCGGCCGCTCTTAGCAAAGATCTAAGTCCCGTGTCGCAGTCCTCTCCAGAGCTCTTCTGGCAGGAAGGCGTGTTGCGCACCTCCGAGTCGAGCCTGCCGGATAACCATCTGTTCCACGCTTCGGACGGGCCGGATGCCTTCAATGTGGTGCTGGGCAGGCTGGATAGGTCCAAGATTCGTATCATTCACGTGGAGATCGGGAACCAGAAGAATTATCTGACCAAGGCCTTCACCCGAGAGGACAACTATCCGCCAGTAAAATTCGCCTATGCGCATCCGGATCAGCCTCAATTACCGGCTGAGGCGCGCCGGCCCGCCAGCGAGGTGGACGCGGCATTTGCGAAGGAAGAAGCGCTGATACAGTGGCTGGCGGAAGATTACACGCAGGGGCACCCGAAAGTCGCCTTTGCATCGAGCACCGGCTTAAAGAAGCTGACCCCACAAGGCTCGGATTACGACGTGCGGATGAGTTCCCTGCGTTCCGCGCTCGGCGAGGCGCTCAAGACTTGGGGCAATGGACCGCTTCCGCCCAAGTATCTCGAAGTGGATGGACATTACCTGTCTCTGGCGGAAATGTTCCAAGTGTCGGCGGACGCATTGAAGGAAGTAAATCGCAGCGGCAAGCTGCCGCAGTCGGTGCGGGTTTCTCAAGTATATGGGCCCCTCGAAACGATCAATGATCCCGTCCCGGTCCTCGGAGAAGTAACCGTCGCGGCGGTGGCCCGGGTTGCAGCCAGCCTTACGGACCGTTTGCACGACGACGCCTGGAAACCGGTTCCCACAAACGCCATACCTTCGCGAGTCAAGGTGGACGCCTTGGATTTGAATCCCGCCCAATTCTTGCGTCTCATGGCGGAAGCTATCGTGACGCCGTCTCCGGAAACCAAGCTCAACGTAAAAGAGACCGATATGTTCTGGGGGCGAGACGTGCAAAAGATCCGGCAATCGCGTTCCCTGAGGGACCTGGGTGTCGCGTGGACCTACAAGCCCGCCGTGTTCACTGAGCGGGTAGCGGTGGCCGCTAAGTAAAGTGCCTCGGGAAAGATGGCGAGATGAAAGAGGCTTTCCTATCGTGCAGCCGCTCGGGGCTCGGAAGGCGGGGGAGTTCGGCCAATCGTCTTTCCGACTGCTTGCCGGGTAGGCCAGGCGCCGGACATCCATGAGCCGGTCCAGTGTTACGGATGTGAGCCGGTACAATCCGTTGTGGGCGGCATTCTTGCCGATCCTGCTCCTCGGTTGTTTCGGCTTCATTCCTCGGGTGAACTCCAGCCCGCGGCTTCTCGAAGCCTTTGGCGGGGCCTCCATCGGCCTCCTGGTTCTTCTATTTTTCGTGTGGCGCCAGGTTGCGAGTGCAGGCCGGCACTTGACCTACGAATTTGCCCCGCGAAAAGTCCATTATGTCCAGCTCCTTATGCACAGCTCCATTTACGCTTATTGGGGCTGGTACTGGCACGAGGTATACCACGATCTCTTTCTTATCGCGGCCCAAATCGTCTTCGCCTATGCCCTCGACATGCTGGTGTGCTGGTCGCGCCGGGACAAGTGGCTGCTGGGCTTCGGCCCGATTCCCATTGTCCTGAGCACCAATCTGTTTCTGTGGTTCAAGGACGATTGGTTCTTCCTGCAGTTCCTCCTGATCGCCACCGGCATACTCGGCAAGGAATTCATTAAGTGGAAGCGGGAAGGCCGGCTCACCCATATCTTCAATCCGTCGGCTTTGTCGCTTTTCATCTTTTCGAGCGTCTTGATCGCCACGAAAAACACCGATATCAGCTGGGGATTCCAGATCGCCACGACGTTCCATCGTCCTCCGCACATTTACCTGGAGATCTTCCTGTTGGGACTGGTGGTGCAGTCGCTATTTCGGGTCACACTGGTCACTCTCTCCGCCGCAGCGGCGCTGTATGGGCTTAACCTCTGGTACACCGGAATGACTGGAGACTATCAGTTCATCGACTCCAATATTCCGGTGGCGGTTTTCCTCGGCTTGCATCTGCTGGTGACCGATCCAGCGACTTCGCCCCGAAGCAACCTGGGCAAGATCCTGTTCGGGGGATTATACGGAGTCGGGGTGTTTGGGGCTTACGGCCTCCTGAAGCTGATCAACGCTCCAGAGTTTTACGATAAGTTGCTGGTGGTCCCGCCTCTCAATTTGAGTGTCCGGGCACTGGACCGTTTCAGTGACGCCGTGATGGCGAGACTTCGTCCGCTCAGCTCGGTGTTCCGCTGGCAACCGCAACGGGCGAACTTCGCCTGGATGGGAGCTTGGATCTTCCTCTTTGTGATCATGATGACCACGGGATTCCTGGTGAAGGGTGCGGATCATCCCGGAAGCAATCCCGCCTATTGGGCCAAGATGTGCCAGCAAGGCCATTCCAATACCTGCCAGACTTGGGTCCGCGTCTTGGATTCAAGCTGCAAGGCCGGCTCGGCCGGCGACTGTATGACCCTGGCGGTGATGCTCGAGCAAGGGCGCTTCATCAAACACGATGAAAACCGGGCAGGCGTGCTCCTCGGCCGCGCCTGCGATGGGGGCATTCCACAGGGTTGTGCGGGCCTGCTGCAGTTCATGCGTAACGGAGGCCGTGAGGTAATGCTCCAGGCGTGCGGTCAAAAGGATGGAGCCAGTTGCTTCATCCTAGGCTCACTCTTCAGCAGTGGATATGGCCTTCCGCAAGATCCCACGATGGCTTTCGAACTGTTCCAAAAATCCTGCGACATGGGATGGTGGCGCGGATGCGGCCGGCTGGGCATCAGCTATATGGTCGGTCAGGGGACGGCTGTCAATCCACCGCTGGCTATCGCCAACTTTGAGAAAGGATGCGGAGGCGAGAATGCCGCCAGCTGCTGGGAAGCGGCCCAGTTTTATCACAGCGGAAAGTTCGGGGCAAACAATGAACTGCTAGCCCGCCAGCGTCGCCAGGAGGCGTGCGACCTGGGGCTGAAAACTGCCTGCCAGCAAGCAACGCCCCCGAAACGTCCCGCCACCCCTTAAGGCCTGAACAATTTTTGCTGCGTAACCGCCCGTCAGGGATGGTGCTGTTAGCGCTCTGGAGGAGAGCGAATGATTAGCCGAAAGAAGAAAGACATGAGATTGTGGCGCCCAAATGCCTTTGTGCTGGCACTTTTAGCCGCGTGCGGTCTGTGGGCAGGAGCCGGTGGCAGCATTTCCGGCCGGGTCAGCGATCCGACCGAGGCGGTGGTTTCAAGAGCGACGGTCACCCTCGTGAATACTCAGACCAACGTCCGCCAGAGCGCTGTCACGGACTCCAATGGTATCTATTCGTTCCCGGAAATCGCCGTAGGCACCTACGATATCCAAGTGGAAGCTCCGGGGTTCCGGCTGTACCGTCGCACGGGTCTGGCCCTGGATACCAATGGCGCGCTGCGGGTAGACATGACTCTGATCGTCGGCTCCCGGACGGATAGCATCACCGTCGCCGCGGCCGAGACGCACGTCGAAACAGTAGACACACAGCTCGGCGAGGTCATCACCGGAAATAAGATTGGGTTCGTTCCCTTGAATGGCCGAAGTTTCACGGATTTGCTGGCATTGCAGCCGGGCGTGACGCCCAACACCACCATCACCGGAACCTCGATCCAGGCCGCTGGCGCAGCCTTTCTCGCGCCCTCCGGCGATCTGAGCCCAGGTACCATCTCGATCAATGGGCAACGCGAGTACGCCAATGGATTTACGGTCAATGACGCCGATGTCGTGGAGCGTTTCACCATGGGGGCGGCTATCGTTCCGGATCTCGACTCGATAGCCGAGTTCCGCATACTCACGGGCAACTTCGATTCGGAATACGGCAACTACAGCGGCGGCCGCATCAACGTCGTCACTAGATCGGGCACCAATCGATACCATGGCTCCGCGTTCGACTACCTCCGCAATACTGCACTCGACTCGCGTAACTTCTTCTCGCCGGAGCGCGCTGTGTACCAGCAAAACCAGTTCGGCGGATCGTTCGGTGGACCGGTCGTCAAAGATAAACTCTTCTTCTATTCCGACTATCAGGGCACCCGGCTGAAGGAAGGCGTCGATACCGGGCTTATTCAGGTGCCCTCGCTCCAGAACCGGAACGGGAGTTTTTCAGATGTCGCGAATCAGTTGACGGGAAGCGTAAGCGGCCAATTTTGGGCCAATCAGCTGGCAAGTAAGCTTGGTTACGGCGTATCGCCAGGCGAGCCCTACTACACCCCCAACTGCACCAGTTCCGCTCAGTGCGTGTTTCCGAACGGAATGATTCCACAGCGGGCGTGGTCGGTGCCTGCTCAGAATCTGCTGAAATACATCCCCGCGCCCAATCTATCCAACGGCCGGTTTTCGACATCGGCCGACGATGAGACGCTGCGGGATGACAAAGGCGCCGTGCGGATGGACGCGAGCACGCGTGTCGGGATGCTTTCGTTTTACTACCTCGCCGATGACTACACGCTGTCCAACCCTTATCCCACGCTCCAGGGAGGCGCCAATGTTCCGGGTTTTGGCGCCCTGAATCTGGGCCGGTCGCAACTCGCCACGCTGAGCGATACCAAGAGTTTTGGCCCCACGACTGTCAATGAATTCCATTTCTCCTTCGTGCGCGCGGCAAACATAGTGGGTACTCCCCAGGAAACCGTGGGAACCAGTTTGGCGTCGCAAGGATTCGTGAACGCGAGCGGAGCGCCCAGCATCATCGCACAACGGCCTTCGATCGTGGGCGTGGAAAACGTAAACTTCAACAGCTTCGCCATCGGATCGACGGTTACCGGCCTCAATCAGATTGACAACACGTTCGAGTACCGCGACAGTTTCTCCCGGGTGATCGGCACGCATATGTTGAAACTCGGAGGCGAACTCATGTTCAGCCAGGTGAACGCGATCGCCAACGTCCAGTCGAATGGAACTTTCGCCTTCCACGGATCGGAAACCGGTGTCGATTTCGCCGACTTTTTACTGGGCATCCCCAGTTTCTTTAAACAGGGCGACGCGCAAGGATTCTACAACCGGAATCGGTACGGAGCGCTTTACCTTCAGGACAGTTGGCGCGTCCGGCGGCGTCTCACCTTGAATTTCGGTGTGCGCTGGGACGTGATCATGCCGTGGTACGAAAAATATAATCAGATTCAGACGCTGGTTCCTGGCGAGCAATCGGTGGTGTTTCCCGGCGCGCCGCGAGGCTTGGTCTTCCCCGGCGATCCGGGAATATCGCGCGCCCTTGCGCCGGTGCGCTGGAACAATTTCTCACCGCGGTTCGGCTTGGCGTGGGCCCCGCGCGGTGCCAGCGGCCTGGCGCGGACGCTTTTCGGCGACTCCGACAAAACCAGTATCCGGCTCGGAATTGGCCGCTTCTTCTCGGCGATCGAAGGCGTCTCGGCAGGCGTGATGGCCGGCGACCCTCCCTACGGCAGCACTTACAGCAGCCCGGCTCCGCCTCTGTTTTCGAACCCCTTCATTACCGCCTCGACTGGAATCGATAACGGCCAGCGCTTCCCCATCCATTTTCCGCCGCTGAACGCCACCGCGAGCAACCCGAATTCAAACGTCAATTGGGCGCCGTTCCTGCCGATTTCCGGGCTGCCTGGATACTATCCGGGAAGCGTCAGCCCGTACACGGAACAATACACGCTCTCCATCCAGCGACAGTTCGGCACGAAGACCGTGCTGACAGCGAGTTACGTCGGCAGCCAATCGCATCACCTGCTGACCTTGCTGGAGGCCAACCCGGGCGATCCGGCTCTGTGCCTGAGCCTCAGCCGCCAAAGCCAGGTATCCCCCGGAACGCCTACTTGCGGGCCCTTCGGCGAGTCGAACGTTTATACCAGCGCCACGGGCCAGGTCATCAACGGCACGAGGCCCACGCTGGGACAAAACTTCGGCAGCGTGGACTGGCTGACCACCATCGGCAACTCCAATTACAACGCACTGCAGGTCAGCATCCGGCATACCAGCCGGCGTCTGGAACTCCAGGCTGGCTACACCTACGGTAAGTCCCTCGATAATTCGTCCAGCATCTCGGAGCAGTTGAACCCTTCCAACTACCGCGCCACTTACGGGCCCTCGGCATTCGATCTCAAGCACAATTTCGTGCTGAGCTATCGCTACGAAATACCGTTCGAACATCTGTTGGGAGGACGCAACCGGCTGACAGACGGCTGGGTGTTTTCCGGTATCAGCCGTTTCAGCACGGGGTTCCCGGTCACCTTCACCAATGCAAGCGACAATTCGCTGTTAGGAACGCAGCCGGATGGGGTGAACGGTTACGGCGTGGATTTGCCGGACGTGAAACAAGGGCCGCTTCAGCTCAATCATGACCCGCGCAATGCTTTACCGTACTTCAATACGTCTCTTTTCAGCCTGCAACCGCTGGGTCAATCCGGTTCAGCCGCGCGGCGAATGTTTTATGGACCGGGGCTGGAGAATTACGACATGTCCCTGTCCAAGGCCATCGCGCTTGGTGAGGCTCGATCGGCGACCATCCGCGTGGAGGCGTTCAACGTCTTCAACCACGCACAGTTCTTCGGACCCACTGCGGTAAACGGCGAAATTACCAGCCCGGCCTTCGGCCAAGTGGTGAGTGCGGCAGCGCCTCGGCTGGTTCAAGTAGCGTTGAAGGTGGCGTTCTGACTACCGCTTCCCGGCTGCGGCGTCCTTGAGCGCCTTCAGACGCGGGAGATCGCGATCCTCCTCGTGACAAGCGGCTTCACTCAATTCGAACTTGTTGTCGCGCTTAAGAGGTAATGCGATGGTCCAGGGCCGCGTGTACACCACCGGATCCGTGACCGTCGCTTCGTAGTTGATCGTGTCGGGACCCGCGGGGGTAAATCGCTCGACCACGTGCTCGGCGTAGCTGACAATCTCGCCACCCTCGTTTAACCAAGTCTTTCCGTTAAAGTTAGTGGTATCGACAACCAGCGTGTCGCCCTCCCAGCGGCCTACAGAATCGCCCTGCCACAAGCGAATCGCATCAGGAAGGTGGTCGCGTCGATTCAACGCCACGATGCGCCATGACGTGCGCTCAAGCAGGATAAGGATGTAATCCGATGTTTGGATGACGTGAAACGACGTCGGCACATACATCGATCGAGGAACGCCCGCAGGAAAACAGTGCGCAGTCGGATCGTCATAACCGCGTTCGGTGCGGTTCCGATCGATCTTTTCCTGAACGGCCCATGGCTGCATGGGCAGACTCCCGTCCGGCGGATCGATGATGACACCTCGTCCTCCCGGAGTGACGTCGCTGGCTGCACGTCTTTCCAGGCCGTAGTTCGCGCCTCCGCCGTCGGGTATGTAAAAACCCTGCAGGTCCGGCTTACCGTCTGCTCGCCTGCGAAGATTGGCGGGAGTTTTCACCGGAGCCGCAGTCGAACGCGGAGCCGTCGACGTCATCGCCGCAGGCGTCGATCCGTTGCCCGGATACCACGTTCGCTGCTCGCGCGTGAACGCGCCGTTCGCTTCTTCGGTTTCGGCCTGACACACATACTCGAAAAGCCTGTCCCGATCGGTCCGCCGGTGCAAGGCGATGTTGATGGTCCACGGTTTCGTAAACACCTTCGCGTCTTCGATAGTCGCTTCGTACTGAATCGTGGCGGGGTCGGTCATGCGATATCGCTCGATGACGTGCAGCGCTTCGCTGTGAAAGTTCCCCGCCATGTCGAACCAGGTTTTGTCGTTGTTGTTGCTTACATCCACAACCAGCGTGTCCCCCTCCCAGTGGCCGCGCGAATCACCGATCCAGGAATCGAGATCGACGGGGTGCGGACTGCCGTCTGTGTGGATCAGGCGATAGTCCAGGGACCACTCGAAGGCCATCGCAACAGCCTGGGGCGTGTGAAAGATCTGGAACGGGAAATCCAGATACATGATCCGAGGCACGCCGGGTATGTAGCATTTATTGAGCGGATCGGCCTTCTGCCGATCTCGAAAGTTCTCGGCTTTCTTCGCGGCGGCCCACGGCTGATAGGGAATATCGCCGCCTGCAACCACCGACCGGCCGGCCAGCATATTGTATCCGGCGGCGTGATCCTGGAGATCGGCGGCCGCGGTGCTGGACGCCTGCCAAATGCCTTCGAGATTTGGTTTGCCATCGGCAGTGCGCGGCAAAGTCTGCGTCGAGACTGGAGCGCGCTGCGGAAAGGCGACCAGCGCGGTCGTCAGGGCGATGGCCGTGATCGCGGCGAAACGGTGCGTTGGCATAGGAGAGTTAAGCTACAGGCCTTTCAGGCGGCTGCGAATGTGATCGTTGATCCAATGATCATCCCACCACTCCACTGGATTTATCTGGACGCCGTCGACCTGCATCGAGAAGTGAAGATGATCCCCGCCCGCCAGGCCGGTGGATCCGCTCTTCCCCATCTGTTGGCCACGGCTCACCATCTCGCCTTCCTTAACGGTGATCTCGCTCAGGTGGCCGTAGATGGACTGCAATCCGAGTCCGTGGTCCACGACAATGCAGTTGCCATAAATCCCCAGCGGCGCCGCCCAAATCACCTTCCCATCGTTAGCCGCCAGCACCGGGCCGTGCTGGGTGGTCGCAAGATCGAAGCCCAAATGCACCTGCTGGTCGATCTTCTTGCCTTTGTAAACGTAGGTGCGAAGATCGGCGAACGCAGACTCGACCTGCGAGCCGGCGAGCTGGAGGAACGATTGCGTCCACAGGAAGTGTCCCTCGGTTTTCAATCGCAGATCGGAAAGCGCCTTATTGTTCGCGCGCCGCACTTCTCCATTGATCTTCAGGAAGCGGGTCACCAGATCGCCAGATCCTCCAGGATCGATTTGATTGTCCACTTTTTCCAGAAAGGCGTCATCAATCGTTAAGTCTCGCGAACGAAACTTCTTGGGGAAGACCTTGAACCAGAAGTGCGCGGTCGCCTCCGTCCCAGCACTGTTCCGGGCGAAGACCACCGGAGCTGTGTCAGGTGGAGTGTCCCAACTATAGGCAAATAGGGAAACTCGTTGTTGGGTTTGCCCAGGCTGGGGAAAGCTGCGAAACGTAGCCGCTCCCACGCGAACTCCAGCCTCTTGCCAAGAGCCTTCCGGAGTGAGAATCGCGAACTCCGAACCACCTTGATTGATGTAGTGTTGAAATCCATCCGTGGTTACGGAGGGCGGGCGGAGAATCACGTCTGTGTCGATCGAGATCGTATCGGTCACCGCGCGCAGATCGTTCGACTGAACCTCGACAATCACGCGAGCCTTTCCTTCTTTCAAATGGGAGGCGCGATCTTTTCCAACTATAAAGTGGAGGATCTCCGGCCCCTCGTGAGTTCGCCAGAAGGTAAATCGCGTGGCGGGCTTCGTGTCTTGATTGATGATGGTGCTGTTGCCCTCCTGTTCGATGCGAGCGATGATGCTGCGGACACCATGCGGATTGGCGATCCGCACACCGATGGGAGTCGCCGCTCCAATGGTGGCCGGTGCCGGGTCGAACGCCAAACTCGAGTGCGAGGACATGGCGAACAGTGCCACGGCTGCGCCGGCCAGGATCACCACAATTACCAGGAGGAACGTAATCAGCTTTGCCATATTGAGTCGCGATTGCCTATATTCTGTAGCTTACCGAAGTGTGGGACGAACCTGTCAGAAAAAATCGGCAGTGGCAAAGATTGGAAATGCCGGTTTATCATCGTCTGAGGAGTGGCAATGCCAACAGGTACACGCGAAGAGATCAAAATCGGGCAGTTAGCGATTCGATTCCTGCTGGAGGGCAAGGCATCGGGAGGTTCTGTGGCTGTCTTCGAATTCGACGTCCCCGCCGGAGCGAGAGTGCCGATTGCGCACAGCCACGACGCCTACGAGGAAACGATTTACGGGCTTGAGGGCGTGCTGACCTGGACCGTGGACGGACGGCAGATCGATGTGGGCCGAGGCGAGGTGCTATGCATACCCCGCGGCGCGATCCACCGCTTCGACAACGGTCATAGCGCAGATGCGAAGATGCTCGCGATCGTCAGCCCCGGCATACTCGGCCCTGACTACTTCCGCGAGATGGCAGCCGTGGTCAAGGCCGCGGCCGGCGGCCCTCCCGACCCTAAAACAATCGCGGAAGTAATGCGGCGCCACGGCCTCACCCCGGTACAGTAGCGCCATTTGGTCTAGTTGTTCGAGACACGCGCCGTCGCGCTGCTGGCGACCGCCTGTTCAAGGTGGTCTTGGATCACGTGGGCATGCTGGAGAATCCGCGGATCTTTTACTCCCACAGCCAGGGCCTTGTGAATCTCCACATTCGCGGCCGCGAAATTACCATTGGCCGCTAAAGCCCACGCATAGCAGTCCAGCGTGAATACGTCATGCCGGCGAGCCAATTCCTGCTCGGCGACCTGCAACGCTTTTTCGGGCTGTTTCGCGAAGTCAACATAGTACGCAATCAACTCATGATTCGCGTTGTCGGTAATTCGCGATTCCCGAAGTGCCATCGGCTCGAACTGCGCAAATGCTTTTAGCGCCTCCTCATGACGCCCCGCACGCTCCAGAGCTTCGCCGAGAGCGTAAAGATTCTCAGCGTGAGGAGCCGACTTGAACCGCTCCTGCAACAGCGCAATCGCGTCATCGTAACGCTTCTGCTCCATCCGTACTTGCGCGAGCGTACCCTGCGCATAGTGATACGCCTGGAAGAGATCGAGCGCGCCCTTGGCATACAACTCGGCGTCCCTCAAGTTTCCTTCCAGCAGATACAGATGTCCGATCTGCGTAAGAATCCACGCCCGGTCTTCTAGTTCCTGAAAGGGCGTGGAATCGTGCGCCCGCAGCATCAGCTCGATCGCTCCCGCAATATCGCCGTGCAACTCGCGCTGATACGCGGCACGAGTCAGGCCGGGGATGTTGCCCGGCCTTAGATTGAGCATCCACTGAACCGACTTCACGGCGTCGGGATAATTGCCGAGCTCCGTGTTGGCGTCCGCCAGATACCCAAAGACCACGACGTCGTCCGGCACTTTCTGGTTCAGCTTGGTAGCCGCGTCCAGCGCCTTGCCAAACTCGTGACGGCCCAGAAGAAGCCAGGTGCGGACCTTGGCAGCCTCCATATCGTCCGGCGCGAGTTCGAAGGCGCGATTCAGGGTTTCCTCGGCCTTTTGGTAGAACGCCACATCGGATGTTTCGCGGGCCCGGCGCGCGTATGCCATGGCAAGGCTGTCATAGTTCGCGACGCGATCCGGCTGCTGGCCGATCTTTTCGAGAGCTTTGGCAATGCTGATCTCGGCCGGCGTCGGCTGCGCCTGCCCGAAGGCGACGGGGCAGCTAGCTAGAACGAGCAGGAACGTATTCGCTACAAAACTTGTTGTTCGTTTCATATGATTAGTTCCCGATACAAAGGCCGTCACTGAAGGCGCAGCCTTTTTGCCCCGGCCCGCTGTGCGCGCTATCCCGCCCGCTATAAGCTGGCGCCACGAACGGAAAGTCGGGGGAAATCGGCGCGGAAGGTGTATTGACACCGTCCCCGATGGGTGCGCTGAACTGATTTGGATTGGCGAGAATCCCTGCAACCACCCGGGCCGCGATGTCCACCACGTCGTCATTCAACCGGCGTCCGTTGGGAAAGCCGCCGACGTCTCCAGCCAGAAAACCCAGACGTTTGGCGCTAGCGAGCGGAGTTGGCGGGATTCCGGTGTTGAGCCGAAGCAGATCAGCGACCGGCCCCGCGTCGCTCGCTTTGCATCCTGGACAAATCGGAGCTTGATATTGAACCAGCAACAGCAAGTCGTTCCGCGGAGGCGACGCGACGGGAATCCCCAGAGAACCGAAGAGTTTCGCCAACAGTGGGTCCAGCACAAAGTTCGCGAACTGCGCGTCATTCGTCGGGACATCCGTGCTGAACTTGTCTTTTGAGCCGGTTCCAATGATCAGCTCATTAATCAGCGGATTGCCCAGGCGCTGGATTTGCGTGAAGCTTCCGCTTCCTTCGGGCGCGAACGCTCCCGCGAGATTCCGCAAAACGATGGTGTTTTGCCGCGAAGTCGTGCCATAGGTGCCGATCACAGCGGCCGCGTCCGAGGCAGGATGGATCTTGCCGTCGCTAGTCAGCATGGAGATGGGAACTTCGAGAACGATGCTGTTGACATCGAAGCCGGCTAGGGTATTGGGCGCGTAATTGTGATGGTCGTCGAAATCGAAAATGAATTGATTGAGGACGCCGCCGCCTACTGTCTTTCGAAAGTTCAACGAATCGAACGCCGCTCCCAAGTCGATGAAGAACGGATCTGCCACCGTTCCAGCGAACACCTGGATGTCGTTCCCCAGCTTATAGATACCTTGCGCGCGCAGGGTATCGTAACTGGGCATGGTGCGAGGCCCCACATTCGCGGGAATCGCATACAGCGTATTGTTGCCGGTGAGGTCCTGCGTGCCGCTCTTGGTGACCATCGTCACGGTATAGTGCTGCCTGAGATTCAAGCCCTCCGAACCGGGCCCATCCAGCGCGGTGATCGGTGGAATCCCCGCGATGCCTCCGGCAAAACCGGTAAAGACACCAGGGGCTCGGATTTCACTGGTGAAGCGAAACTGAAAGGTGACGTCCGGGACTCCATCGTGATTGTTATCGACCTTCATCTCGTAGAGGATGCCCGGATCGAAGGGGAAATAGTTGGGTCCGTTGCCAGGCTCCAGGAACGGATCCACGTTTAGAATCATCACCACGTGGTCCGGCTTTGCGGGGTCAACGAACGCATACCAGTCCGTGATGTCGGCTTTCTGGTCAAGCGCGGTTATGGGTGCTTCCCGATGGCTGGAGGCAAACAATTGGACGCCCGCCAGCACCGTGAGTACCATCATCGATCTCAAGCTCATGTGGTTTCTCCTCAGGTGAATCTGTGAGCATGTTAGGCTCACGTCTGGATATACGAGGGGGGACCGGATTTCAGATTTAACTCGAACGAAGTTTACTAATATACCCGCGGATGGCCACCGCGATAATAGAATCAGGCGGCAGATCACTGTCGCGGCCGTAGAAGAGATGCCCCCTCCCCCCAGAGCAGCTTTGCTTTCCAGATTTAACCGAGCGCTGGAAAGACTGCGGCAAAACGAAAGTCAGCTCACCATTGTCCTCAGCCTTCTGATCGGAGCTCTCGTGGGCTTGGTGATCGTGGCCTTTATTCTGCTGACAGGCCGCCTGGCGGCCCGCATGTATCCTCCGGGCGGAGCCGGCTGGCATCGTATTCTGGTACCCACACTTGGCTCGTTGGCAACGGGGTATCTCTTGTGGCGCTATTTCCCCCTGGCGCGCGGCAGCGGCATTCCACAAACTAAGTTCGCCCTCTTTGTGAACGAAGGCCGCATTTCGTTTCGCACGGTCTTCGGAAAATTTGTCTGCTGTTCAGCCTCACTGGCGAGCGGCATCGCGTTGGGACGCGAAGGTCCCTCCGCACACATAGGCGCGGGGCTGGCATCCGTGATTGCCCGAAATTTAGGTCTCAGCCCGCAGCGAGTGAAAGCGCTGGTCCCGGTGGGCTGCTCGGCTGCTCTCGCCGCGGCATTTAACACCCCGATCGCAGGCGTTTTGTTTTCACTCGAAGAAGTCATGGGAGATCTGCACGCCTCGGTTTTGGGCACCGCCGTCTTGAGTTCGGCCACGTCCTGGATGGTCTTGCACCTGGTGCTGGGCGACGATCCCCTATTTCACGTCTCCGGTTACCGCTTGGTTCACCCTTCCGAACTGGCCATCTACGCGGTACTTGGCGTGGTGGGCGGCTTGGGATCGGTTGGTTTCGTGAAACTGCTGCTGGGACTTCGAGTTTGGTTCATGCGTCTGCCCAAGTGGAGCATTTGGTTGCAGCCGGCGATCGGCGGATTGGCCGTAGGCGTGATGGGCTACTTCGTGCCTGAAGTAATGGGGGTCGGGTATAACTATGTCGAAAGAGTCCTCAATGGCGACATGGTACTTCGGGTTGTGGTTTTGCTGGCGATTTTAAAAATAGTGGCGACCGCGATCTGTTACTCCTCCGGGAACGCGGGAGGGATCTTTGGTCCTAGCCTGTTCATAGGAGCCATGATGGGAGCCGCCGTGGGCAGCGTCGCTCACCACTTTCTGCCCGTCTATACGGCGGGTCCCGGCGCCTATGCACTCGTCGGCATGGGGACAGCCTTCGCCGGCATTGTCCGCACACCGATGACGTCGGTCATCATGATTTTCGAAATGACGCGGGACTACAGCATTATCGTGCCACTGATGATCTCGAACCTGATTGCATTCTTCATCTCGCAGCGGCTTCAGAGGGAACCGATCTATGAAGCATTAGCGCACCAGGATGGGGTGCACCTTCCAACTGCTGAATCGCGTTCGGATCATGGCCGGATTCGGATCTCCCAAGTGATGCGAGACGCCCCCGTGTTGCTGGCAGCCGACACGAGTGTGAACTCCGCGATCGATCTTGTCAAGAATTGGCCGTTGGATGCGTGGCCCGTAGCAGATGGGCGCGAGTTCCTCGGCATGATTCAGGTTTCGCAGCTCAAGCAGGCTGCTGCCAATGGAGAGGCGACCAAAACCCTAGCCGAGATCGGCGACTCAGGGTTCCGCTATCACCAGCCCGATGCGAAAGACTTTCCTCACGTCCACACGGATCACGCCTTAAGCTTGGCCTTAGAGCGCATGGGGGCAACTAAGCTTCACGTTCTGCCGGTCGTGAGCCGGGCGAATGTGCGGCAACTTCTCGGAATCGTTGTATTGGAGGATGTGCTGGAGGCGTACGGCGTTGGCCGGCCAACCACGACCCAGGAGTACAGCGAATAACGGAGCCGGTAATCTTACCGAGACGCCTTGTAGACGGCTTGCTGCTGGGCCGAGACTGGCGGTTCTTCCGCTGAAACGAGAATCATTTCTCCTATGACTAGCGCGGACAGAATCGCCACAAGTAGTAGGAGTTTCCGGCCAAAAGTGCGTAGGTCGAAGTCTTCCATGGGGATGTAATCGGTCGTATTACCAAAGGTGAATAGGGGCAAACCAGAGAAAACAAAGACGTGGGGGCGGGGGGTCCGTAGTACTGTAACTTTCGGTCATTCCTCCCGGGACTTCCGGAGGATTCCCCTCCCCCGAGACGGACGGTAGACTCAACTCGTTAGTAAGTACCTGTTTATAGAAGAGGTTCCACCATGGAGTATTTGAATCCAGTTCTTTTGTTGATCTTGGTAGGAGAAGTCTGCCTCGGTATAGGCGCCTGGCACTCTCCGCAGTTCCTACGCCGGGTTGCGGCTCATTTGTTGACCCGTGCCGACGTTGTGGACGTGTCGCGGCTGGAAAGCGAGCGGCGGATGAAGGTCTGGCTGGATGAGTTTGGACTGGACGCCGATCCGGTGAGCGCCAAAAAGCAGGTGCGCGTTCACGAGTTTTCCCGCGACGAAGTCAAGGCTTCCTGAAACACTTCGACCGCGACCGAATTTGAAAGCAAGAAACGGAGTGTGATGGACTGGTAGTTCGGCTACTCTTCTGTCATGCCGACCGTAAAAGCCAAGGCCGACAAGTCCTATCTAACCGACCCGGAACGCTGGGAGGCAGTGATCCATCGGGACAAGAATGCCGACAACGCTTTTGTCTATTCCGTAAAGACCACCGGCGTCTACTGCCGTCCGTCGTGCGCGGCACGCCTTGCGCTCCGCGAAAACGTAGCCTTTTACCGCACGCCGAAGGACGCCGAGCGAGCGGGATTTCGCGCCTGCAAGCGCTGCAAACCGAACGATCCCTCCGCTCATCGTGACCAAGCGGCCATCGTCGCCAAAGCCTGCAAGCTGATGGTCGACGCCGAGGAGCCGCTGTCGCTGGGCGCTCTGGCCGGAGCCGTCGGCATGAGCCCGTGGCATTTTCACCGGGTGTTTAAGTCGATGACAGGCTTGACCCCTAAAGCGTATGCGACCGCGCATCGCGCCCAACGCATGCACCAGGAACTATCGCGCGGTGGAACGGTGACATCGGCGATCTACAATTCGGGATTCAACTCCAACGGACGCTTTTATGCCGAGTCCAACAAGAGACTCGGCATGAAGCCCACCGAGTTTAAAGCGGGCGGCGATGGAGCGACCATCCGATTCGCCGTGGGCGAATGCTCGCTCGGATCGATCCTCGTAGCCGCTTCCGATTTGGGCATCTGTTCGATTGCCATCGGCAATGATCCCAACCTATTGGTGAGGGAACTTCAGGACCGTTTCCGCAATGCCGAGTTGATCGGCGGCGATCAGCAGTTCGAGCGCATGGTGGCCCGAGTGGTGGCTTTCGTCGAGAACCCGTCGGCTGGGTTGGAACTGCCGCTGCATGTCCAAGGCACGGCGTTTCAACAGCGGGTTTGGAAAGCACTGTGCGAAATCCCCTTCGGCACGACCTGCACCTATTCGGAACTCGCGCAAAAGCTCGGCCTACCCAATTCCACGCGCGCTGTCGCCGGAGCCTGCGCCGCGAATACCTTGGCCGTGGCGATTCCGTGCCACCGCGTGGTGCGCACGGATGGTTCGCTCTCCGGTTATCGCTGGGGCATCGAACGAAAAGCGAAACTGCTGCGTATTGAAGAGGCTACGCCTGCGAAATCAGCGGGAGTTTTGCGGCCTCCCACGCAGCCAGGCCGCCTGCCATCTCGGTCAAACGCGTGATCCCGTATTGATGCAGAATGCTGGCGGCAATAGAAGAACGATAGCCGCCCGCGCAATGGACTGCAATGCGCCGGTCACGGGGGACTTCGCCAATGCGCTCCTGCAGGTGATTCAAGGGAATATTCACGCTGCCATCGATGTGCTTGGTCGCCCACTCGCGCGGATTCCGGATATCCAGCACCAGCGGCGGGTCCACGCCCGCTAGCTCTTCCGCCACCATCGGGGCGCTGAGGCGCTCGGTGGGCCACACCAAGTCCGAGCGGTCGGCCAAGGCTTCCATCCCTGCCTGAAGATATCCTTTGACGTGATCGAATCCGATACGGCCCAGCCGTAGGGCGGCCTCCTGCTCACGACCCGGCTCGGCAATGATCACGATCGGCTTGGCGCGATCGAGTATT
>Ga0207711_10000378_pt1 | contig 47262 bp, 80 predicted proteins | sample KBSS34metaG_FD_184401 | JGI IMG/M metagenome (GOLD analysis project Ga0207711, IMG submission 184401) | Switchgrass rhizosphere microbial communities from Kellogg Biological Station, Michigan, USA - KBS S3-4 metaG (SPAdes) (version 2) | ecosystem: Host-associated > Plants > Roots > Rhizosphere... | reverse complement strand
TTTAATCCATACTTCCACAAAACGCAAGTATCTTTTCAGTCACAAAGCAGCTTGACTTAAATAAAAGACTTGCGTAAGATGAAATCACTGAAACGAACCACCAGGAGATGGGAATGAAGAAGGAAGATAGTTTGGCAGTCATCGAAACGCGAGCGGTCATGCAAGCTGCTTTCCTTGACTGGATCCATGAAGCTTTACACCTAAAAAGTGACGCTGCGCTGTGTAAGCTGGTTCAAGTGGGAGCTCCGGTAGTAAGCCGCTGGCGAGCTGGATATCTGGCAATCGGTGCGACACACATTATTCGCTTTCACGAGTTGACTGAAATCCCTGTACGCACGATCAAAGAGCGGCTCAATCAGCCATCGCTGAAGCCAATCATCCATGGAAAGATAGGAGAGTAATCATGCTGACCTATGACGGAGTAAAGCGCGCAAACAACAATGAGCGTGCAGTATTGACTGAAGAACAGTCTCGTAAGGCTACGCTGCTAGCGCTGTATGATCGGATGGACGAACGCGGCCGCAAGACTGCCCTGGCGATGATGGCAGCAATGGCAAAGATGGTGGAGGAACGGTAATGACTGATCGTGAAAAGCCTAAGCGAGAACGTCACGGCATGAATAAATCCCCTGAGCATCGCATATGGGTTGGCATGAAGCAACGATGCTATAACCCAAACAAGAAAGACTATAAGTGGTATGGGGCAAAAGGAATAACCGTCTGTGATGAATGGCTAAACTCATTTGTCGCATTTTTTGAACACGTTGGCAATAGACCATCGCCATCCCACTCAATTGATCGGATCGATACGACTAAGGGCTACGAAAAAGGAAATGTAAAGTGGTCAACTCAAAAGGAGCAGATTGACAATACTACAGTCGTAAGGATGGTTGAAATAAACGGGAAAACCCAGTCAATCAGTGCATGGGAGCGAGAAATGGGCCTATCGAAAGGCCGAGTCAAAGCAAGGGAAAATTCAGGCTGGTCAACGCAGGAGGCGATTCTTACGCCCAGTCGTCTTGGACAAAAAATACATATGGTCGTTAAGCGAGATTATTCCGAGAGAACCAGGGATCGTTACGGAAGATATCTAGAAGAAAAAGCCTCCGGTCCCGCCATCGTCCGTGCTGCTGCCGATATCGGAGGATCAATGCCATGACCTTCCCTAAGCGCACATTCTTCCTCCGCGAAGAGCGTAACCGCGACACTCTGCTAGGGCTTATCAAGAATTTGCCGCTATCCGAAGATAAGCCTATGCAGGTGACGGTTGAGCCTTATCGGCCTGTCCGCAAGAAGTCGCAGAACGATTTAATGTGGAGTGGCCCGCTCAAAGATATCTCGGAACAAGCATGGTTAGATGGTCGTCAATTCAGTGCAGAGGTCTGGCATGATTTCATGAAACGTAATCTGCTACCAGATGAATTCGACCCTGAACTTTGCAAGGATGGCTATCAGAAATACGATTTCGACCCCGGTGGAGAGCGCATCCTTATTGGTAGCACGACGCAGCTCACAGTAAAAGGATTTGCGCAATATCTGGAGGCGCTAATAGCCTTCGGTGCCAATCTCGGAGTTGAATTTCACACACGCGAGGAACGATGAAAAGGAATAAGCCAATGAAATCAAAGCAGCGTACCGTGACTTATGAAGAGAAAAAGCTTTGGGATAAACTAGCTCAGCTAGGATGCATTGCCTGTATCAAGGATGGTCATTACCAGCCGCACGTGAGTATCCATCATATTGATGGCCGAACTAAGCCTGATTGCCACAAGCTAGTGTTGCCACTGTGTTCTGGTCATCATCAAGACGGAACGGGCGCACCAGGCTTGATTGCTGTGCATCCCTGGAAAGCTCGATTTGAACGTGAATATGGATCGCAGCTTGAATTGCTGGCCCAATGCATGGAGATGATCGCATGAGGCGTTGTATTTGCAAAATTTGCGCAATCATGTTTCTTCACGAGAATAAAACAAACTATTGCATGCAACATAAGAAGGAAGGCCTTATGGCCAAAGGAGGGAAAGGAACAACAAGAAAAAAAAGACGACAAATATTTGTTAAATGTCTACATTGTGGGGTTAATTTTTCGGCATATATGTCCGCAGAACGAAAATTTTGTAGCTATCAGTGCTTCCTGAATTCAGGAGGTGCATTAAGAGCAGGAAAGGCAGCTAGTACGATGACGAGGAAATATGGAGCAAAAAAGGATGCAAACCATGGACTTATCGTCGCTGAGTTCAAAAAACGCGATGCCGATGTGATAGACCTATCTTCAATGGGACATGGTGTGCCTGATCTTGTAGTTGGATTTGACAGAGTATGGTACTTAGTTGACGTAAAAAATCCAGAAACCGGCTATGGTCGAAGAGGCCTTAATCAACGTCAAAAAGAGTGGGCAGATAATTGGAAAGGTGGCCCTGTTTATCTTGTCAGTACATGTGAGGATGTTTCCAATCTACTTGGTGGCCATCTGGATTTAGTGAAGCAATACCCAGAAAAATTGAAGGAGGCATCATGAAAGCATTCCACGGCTACCCGCATACCTGCTACCGCACCGAACGTCGGCGTTCCTGGCCCCGCATCATGGGATGGCTACTAGCAGTAGCTTGCTGGATACCAGTAGTTGCTTTATGGGTGATTACTTCAGATATGCAAAATATTTAGTTGTGTCACCATAAAAAATCCCCGCTTTGTAGGCGGGGATAATTAAACTGACAAAATAACGAAAACTGGAGCGCGGTCTGGATTCGAACCAGAATTTCCCTCTATGCCGAAGGTGTCCTAAGCCAATTAGACTATACGCGCTTTGAAACTGGAGCAGCGAGTGAGGATCGAACTCACATCTTCCGCTTGGAAGGCGGATGCTTTGCCACTAAGCTACGGCTGCATATTAATCTTTTGGCGGTGGGTGCAATGGCAATGATTCATATACTGGCGGATGCTCTTTTTCGTGAGACTCAAGTGCATCCTTAACTCGCTTGGCATACCATTCATTGCTGTATTCACCAAGTGTCTCAAGCGATCCTGATCCAGATGTAGGATCGCCTTCATATCGGGTAACAACCCATCGTGTCACCGGGCGCACCCGGAATTCTACAGTTCGCATTTTTTACCTTTCCGCTTCCTCAGAAGCATTGAGTTAAGATGCCGGACTTCCACCGGCTTTGTCTGTATAGCCGACTCGCTCTCAATCTTGGATGGTGGGATTCGAACCCACGGTAAGGTATTTTCCTATCTTTACTCCCCTACGCCACCTGCTATGCAGGAATGTGCCTTAAGCCACTCAGCCACATCCGATCTTACTACTAGAATTAACTCATCCTAGCAAGAGTTTTGGCTTACAGTTCACCAACCTGACTACTCGACGCTTTCGCTTTCATTCAGGGTCATCTGACTTCGCCTTTGTGATGCCTGGCTCTCATCCCAAGCGGGCCTTTACTCTTGCCAGCGGCCTAGATTTTGCAAGTTCTCTAATCGGAGGAATATCCGAACGTCATCACACATCATCGGGCTGGGCTTGATTCCAGCTACTTCGGCCTGATTGGAGCGCGAAGCTAATCTCGGCTTAGGTTGCAATCAGGACAGAGCCATTATTGCCGACGCACTTAGCACGTCCTTCCGTGCTGCCGATGATGTGTAATCCCTCGTTTCGTGAGGGAGACGGCAGAATTATCTGCTCCTACTAATTAATCGCGTTTGCAAGACACGATATGGTTATACAGGCTATTGACCGCGATAGTACGATTGCAGATTGGGCATTTGCCAGTATTGCGCTCTTCTCCTGCTGCTTTCATTGCTGCAGCCATTGCAGAATTTTTTGCGCGCATACGACCTGCAGTGCCACCGGATTTCTTTGCTGCCATGACGTTTCCTTATGAAGTTAACTTAGCGTCATGGTTCCCTCCTATTTGTTGTGTTTTCAGATATGGAAAACTTACTTCTTAGCCTTCAGGACTTTATTTGCCTTAGCGTCAATCTTCTTTTCGGTAGATTCTGACATGCGGCCAGCGTTTACAGCTGGAGTTGCCCTGGCCTTGGCGTTTGCAGCGTGAGCACGGTCGTTAATCGGAAAGCTCTTGCCAGCACCAGCGAATTCAGATTTCGGCATTGCCTTGCGCTGCTTAGTAGTCAATTTAGACATTTCAGTCTCCGTAAAAGGTTTGCTTAGTTTAGCATAAGTGTTGTTCGTTAAGACAACGACAAATGCAGAATGTGTATCATGAAACCAACAATGATCTTTTGATTGCCATTGATCAATCTGATTCATTTTTCATAGCACGTAAAGCATTCAGCAGACCTTCATGTGAAATGACACGCTCGGTTGCGCCCATATAGCCTGCTACTGCATACGTGTGGCTATTGTCGAGAATTTTAATCAGGTCTTCTACATATAAAGGAGTTTTATTAGCGTTCTCAGTCACATGCTTTTTGGCGACATTTGCACAATATCCTAATGTGAGTTCATTTTGTGCTGCCTGAGCCATAACTTCTTGCACATCTTGCTTAGTGAATTCTGCATAAGGCACATGCTTTCCACCCATCATAATGCCAGTTCCATAGATCATCGCGTCTTTATGTGCAGCCAAAAATTCTGGACTTGCTTTGCCACGAAGGCGAAGGCCTGCGCTAACCAGGTTGGCCGCCGGATAGCCGCTCCCAGGCTGGCCCGGTTCGTTGCTGTTGGTGCAGGCGTTGCGGTGGTCGTTCGCGTGTGGGCAGCGTTTGTTGCCGCAGGTTGGGCAAAGCACCATCCGGTTGTCTTCTGGGTTGCCGAAGGGCGTCACTGGGCGGCAGGTAGCGCACCAGCATTGCGCAGGGTCCTTGGATGGCTCTTGCTGTGCGGGCGCGAGAAGTAACTTCACATCAGCAAAGCGCAAGAACCCGCCTTTTGGATTTGGCGTGCAGTAAGCATTTCCGAATTCTGGATCAACTGCTGGCGTGTAGCGCGTCAGGTCATCAGGATCAGGCGCTTGCCTTTCGGCGATGGCCTTGAGTTCAGCTTCGGCTTTCTCGGCCCGCTTGCGCATCCCATCAATTTCAGCCTGCATACTTAACGCCACATCGTTTGCGGCTGCGAGTGCGGCTTCGGCTTTGCGCTTTTCCATTGTTACTCGCGGCCCAGTTGTGCCATTGCATTTAGGGCAAATAACGCAATGAAAACCTTTTTGTGGTGGTCCGGGGAAAACAGTTGCGCAAGTATCGCATAGCCATTCATGTACTTCATTTAGAAGGCTCATATTGATTTTCTTAAGCTCGATTAGCTCGCCCCTATCCTTTTCGCGCACGGCTTCGATGTGGGCGATGAGGGCGGCAACATCGACAAAACTCACATAATCGCCATCCTCACGAGGAACCACGAAGCAACCGCCACTGTAGTCAGGTTGCTCTGCGAATCGAGTCAATTTCGACAGGTCGGATGCTGGTGATACGGTCACTGTGATTTCTCGCTGCCTCTGTATCAAGGCATCAATGTGGGCTATTACAGCCTTGTACGCCTTGTTTGCATCAGCCCATTCCGCATATTCGTGACTATGGGCGATTGCTGCATTAACATACTCGTCCAGCAAAATCTGAAATTTATGATCATCGTGGATGCTCTCTGCTTTGCCAGAGGTGATCTGGCTTTCGATGGTGGTCGTCATGGTCGTCCTTATTGGGCAGGAATAGCAGCCAACAGATCTCCGTTGTCGTCAAAATCCTCGCGAAGCGTCAGCAACGTGTCGTCGCTTGCGGCCTCGATTACTTCTCGAAATGATTTGAACGGCTTTCCGGTTGCTGGATTGTTCTTTGGCGCGGCCATCGCATGTTTAGTCGCGCACTGAACCCAATACGGCATTACAGAAAATGACCTGTCGAGTTGATCAATCAAGGATTTGCGTTCTTCCTGGTTCATATGTTTCTCCCTTAGAGGAATGAATGGGTTATGGGGCGACCTTAAAATTCTCGTCGCTGAATTCGTGGACCCAGCGCGAGGCCGACTCGATCCGGGCTGCGCGCATGTTGGCGGCCGGCGCCCGATCCTCGGTGATCGGCTGGACGTGCAGCCACGGCCCGGCCTGGTCGGTGAACAGCACGCGCTGGCGCTGTTCAATCGCTTCCCAACGCTCGCCGTGCTGCTTGACGATCTGCTTGGCGCGCTTGGTGAGCGGGATGAGGGTCACGATGCGCATGGTCAGTCATCGTCCTCGTCGGGGTTTTCCTTATAAGCTTCAAGAACTTGTCCTGAGACTACCGCTGTCTCTTTAATATCTTGCAGAATATGCTCCGCGTGTTCCGCACTTATGGCGTAGAAGCCAAAAGAATACTTACCATCCGGTGTGGTGTAATAGGCTTCAAACAGATTCCATCGACGGCCATCCACCACGCAAGAAAAAGGCATCGGAATGCCTGAGAGTTTCCCCCTTGGCTGATCGCTCATCGCTTCTCCCCTGTATCCGCCTGTTCTGGGTTGGTGGTGCGCGCGGCATCAGCAGCTTCATTCATCAGCCCACGCACTTCCTTCTGCATGCTCTTAGCAAAGTAGGCAGCTTCCCGCGCACGGCGCAGCGCGTCATCAATGATGTTCTCGGCTAGTTGCTTCTGCTGCCAAACGATGAAGCGCTCGGGGGCATCGGAATCCGGCTCGATGGAATTCAAGAGGCCCATCAGCGAGATGAAACGATCCGCAAAAGATTCATGTGCCATCGCTCATCCCTCCGCTTTATCAGCGCTTTGCGCGAGTTGAGCGGGCGCGGGTGGGAGTTGCATCCAGTGCGTGGGCGTACGCAGTCCTCGATGCTTTTCCAAATCAACCCAGCGATTGAGTCTGATATTGAAGTGTCCCAACTCGAAATAGCTGTCGCAATACAGCAGCAGCGCTGTATCCTTCGGCGCAGTCTTAATTGGCTGCCAGTCCTGCTCTTGCGCTGGAACCTGTTTAGCAAGAGCGGCAGCATGGACAATTTTCCCCTCGATCAAGCCTTTGACGATGGCATTGAATTCCCAGCAATAGATATTCGCCTCGACGTAGACGCGCAGTCCCCTCGGATAGTCGTGCTTTTTGCGACGAATAAATGCCTCCGCAGCTTCCTTGGTGAAATGAGAATTGACGTATTCCCAGCTTTCATCCCAGCCAGAAACCGTGTGGTCGTCCAGGTCGGCCAGCAAGTCCCACTGGTCCATTACATCAATCATCAGGAATGGCTTGTCATGCTCGTTGTAGGCCATGTCATCCAGGGTCGTTCGCATGCTGTCGTCAGACGCGTCCCAATATTCCTTGGGGCTGAAGTACATGCTGTCTTCAACGGCCACGGCCAGCTTATCCGCATAGTCCCGGTCAATGCCGAAGAGGATCTTCTTTTCCTGCACAGTGAACAGCGCATCAGCCGTGTGGTGCCAGTTAACGCCTTCTCCCCGCACATGGTGACGCAGGCGCTGCACGAAGTCGTCAAAAGTCGCCTGATCCAGTTCCGCGCCGGTTGCAAGGGTTTTATCCATGCTTCACCCCACTAGCAGAGAGGATGACATCGGCGTCAGTGCACGAAACGATATCTAAGGCAACGCCGGTTTCGATGCAGGCTCGCAGCCGCAGCAGCTGCTCATCGGTCATCTGCACTACTGCCGGAGCGGGAGAGGTGGCGACGAGTGCGTCGTATTTCTCTTTCAGTTCGGCGTACTGGTCGCCCAGGCTGTCGTAGTGGCGAACCATTTCCGAGATTTCGGCTGCTTGCTCGGCCAGCAGATCGGCAGCGCGATGCACGAACACGTCGCCGTCGCTACACGAATAGCCATCACGGTAGATTTCAGCGGGCGTATAGTCCTCAACACCCGCCACCATCCCCATCAGAATTCGGGCCAGTTTGTGCGCCTCTGGCTCGTCGCCCTGCACCGTCTGCGCTGCTTGTGGTGCTGGTGCGCTGTTGTAAGCTTCGACTGCCTCAACGAATGGGATCAGGTCGTTTGCGTCGAAGTCTACTTTTACGCCGTCTGCTGCTACCTCGCACAATGCTACAAGTGGCTTGAATGGCGCAGCGCCATTTTCGATCTTGGTGTACAGGTCTTGTGCTGCCTGTAAGAGTCGTTCTTTGTTGTCCATTATTCTTCCTTCTTAGATGGTTGGGTGGCGGCCATAGCCTCTGTTATTTAGCTTGTGGCAAGCAGACATAGCGATATTCTTTTGTCGAATCTTTTGTAAGATAGCTTCCGCGTGCCCCTGCCAAGTTGCAATCTCGCTCGCTAGCAAACCCATTTATATGAGTGATCGCTACTGAATCTCCTCGAGCATAAATACCGGAATAAATGCAAATTACGAGAATCCAGGTCATTTCTTCTCCTTTACGTGTTCTACTTCGTTCGTACACAAACTATAAGATAATCGAGCAATAAACGCAACGTTCCTGGCGAAAATATTTTGCTTGTCATCATCGCGCAACATGACCTATGATTCCCATGTAGTTTTTATCACATGTGACAATCAAAAAAGGAAACTGTAATGTCCAACTCTTCTCCGAAACACACTCCTGAACAGATCGCATCCCGTGCTGACAATCAAGCATCATTTCTGGATAAACTGCTTGATGTTCTGCGACTAAAGAACGATGCGGCACTGTCCCGCAAGATGGGCGTTCAGCCTCCAGTTATCAGTAAATTGCGCTCTGGCCTGATCCCGTTCGGTGCGTCCTATATCATCATCGTTCACGAGCTTACCGGATGGTCTATCAAGCAGATCAAAGCTGACTTGAAGGTGGCGTAATCATGGCAAATCCGCATGCAGTTTCAATCACCAAATTGCAGGCCATCGTAGATTTTGCGCATCAATGCAAAGCGCCAATTACTGTCCCTGATGTTGCGGATTTGCTACACGTATGTCCTAGTTCGGCACGTTCTTACTTGTCGAAACTAGTTGACATTGGATTTCTTGAGCGCACGAAGCCAGCACATCAAAGCGACAAGCTGCAGTTTACACCGACATCAAAAACAACAATTCCAAATGACATCGTGCGCATTCGTGATCCTAAAAAACAACGAATCATGTTCTCTGAGGACGGCTGCCGAGTCATGCAGTCTGTAGCTGTGCAGATCGGCATGGTCCGCGATCCTCTAATCAAAGCGCTATTCGGTGACTGGAAAGCAACGTGATAAGTTGATATGCTGAAACATATGTAATGTGTATTAAATACAACACAAAAGGCCGTTTATGCGGTCTTTTGTCGTTTTTGCGCTACAAAACAAACATATTTTGTATGTCCCAATCGTGCGCAACATAAGTGATGTGATTATGAAAACTCCTTTAAACCACTTGATGGAGTTTGTTAAATGGATACCACAATTGTTGACCTGTCTTTCTGCACTAAAGCCTTAACTACGGCTCTTGCTATGAGCAAGCAATCAATTCAAGTAGAGGTTGCTGTAGCATTTGTGACGTTCTATGAGCTAGGCGGCACTGAATTGTCTATGAAACGCGATCTCAGACAGATTTACCATGATGCAGGCAGGGTAGATTGCTTGACGGCTGATTCACGCTCATATCAGACCGTTACACGCAGGATTAATCGTTGTGCAGCTCTGTATCAGAAAATCGGCTCCAAGCGTCTTGCTCGCGTCCTGAAGGGCAAAGAGAAGCAGGAATTAATTGATGCCGTAATTGAGTTCCTCGCACCGCTTGAAATCGAATCAATGGATGACGTCGCAGCCCATGCAGGAATGCCACGTAAGCGCGCAGAAGACGAAGCGACACACGAGCCTGACAAGCACGATAGACGAGCAACAGATGCACCTGGCACAACGCATGTGAAGACAAAACACATTGACGTTGCAGTACCACCAGACACGCCAGCTAACGAGCTGATTGCATTGGCTAACAAGCTCTTGGCGTTAGCGCAGAAAATTGTGTAGAATTGATCTCGAAATCCTTTGTTTCCTCGTTCTTGTTTTACCATTCTTCTTCTCTTCAGACCGCTTCCCCAGCGGTCTTTTTTTTATCACATGTGATAGCTTTTTCATAGCATTTCACCGGTAGTTGTCGTAATCTGTCTCCAGGCAAACCAAAGGAGACAGGACATGACTATGTTGGAATTTCGTCACATTATCCAAGCCCTTCACCAAGAGCGTTGCCTGCCAACCTGGCAGCGTGATTTCATTCGTCAAGCCTACGCAACGAGTCTAGGAGGCGAGAAGCCTTTTCACCTGACCGCTAAGCAGCAAGAGAACGTCATTGTCATCTATAAACAACACTACCAATAGGAGATTGAGATGCAACGCTATTCGACCGTTTCTAGCTTCAACTGGCCTGTTGCTGTGCTGATTGCTCTTGTAGGACTGTTTTGGACCGTTGTGTATTGGCTTTGGTTATAAGTGTTGACAGATCATAATATCTTCTGAGAAAATTCGTACTAATGGTGTGGTAGCCAGAGCACAAGGGAGAAACAGTAGCCAAGGCCGTTTAAGTCTTGGGCGCTGTTGAGATTGAGGGAGCTAAGCTGTTTCTCCGCCCTCACTCTCTCTACCTCCAGCGCTCAAGATTTAAGCGGCTTTTTTGCGTTCTGGCTACTCATCATTCGTACTCCGCACGACAGTAAGGGCCGCCCGGCCGCACGGAAGAGTAGGGCAGACATAAGTCCTCGCGTAATCTGACTAGGGGGCGATCAAGCGAGCACATTGCTTGAGGAAACCGCGTAAAAAGTGAAGGCCGAAAGGCTGGGCGTGTTGGCTCTACGAAGTGAGCAGCGGTTGTTACGGTCTTATGTCTTGAGTGCTCTATGGAATGATGTGTTTGGGGGGGATTCACTTTTAACCCCTAGTCTTGATACTCCTATGGAGAAAAGATGATTAAACGTTATGCAGAACAAATCAAAGCCGCAAGACAGCATGCACTAGCTGTTCTCAAGGATCGAGGTAAAGTGGTTCCAGAATCATCCGGCGAAAGGGTCAGTAATAAAACAATGGTTGTGATGCTTGGAATCACTTTCCCGAATGGAAAGGCGATTAAAAAATGTCATGACAAAGCGCTTCTTCATTGGCATAAAACTGGATTTGGAACTTATGCTCCAGCTCTGAAAAATCCAAGCAAGAAACAACTAGCAGCAAGTGACAAAGCATTGATGGCAAGCGCAATCGCGGAGACTATGAAGAATCGGAAAACCTATCGAGGAAAAGAAAAGGAGTGGAAATGAGCGTATTCCCAGATTGGTTACCTAAGGACGCATGGGAAGGCTTCATTGAGATGCGCAAAGCTATAAAAAAGCCTCTCAAGACTGATCGTGCTATCACGCTTAACATCAATACTCTGGATCGTCTACGCAAAGAGGGGAACGATCCTGAAGAAGTTTTAAATCAATCTGTGGCAAATTCATGGCTAGGGTTATTCCCTGTCCGCGTAGAGCGCCGAGGGCAGCCTAAAGGCGTGCAACTAAGTCCGCTGGGCAAAACGGGCCAAGCGACCGCAAATAACCTGCAAGACTGGCTGGAGGAAGCATGAGCGACAAGACACTAGCGCAGCACTTTAAGGCTTGGGAGGCTGACGTTTTTGGTTTTGGTTATGGGACAGGGGGAATGCATACATTATGCGAGTTGCAGAAATTTTTTGCTGTGTGCGAGACAAATGAGCATGAGGGCTATACCTACGACTATCGCAAAATGGAAGATGCAATGACGCCTGCTAATTTTTGGCTGATGCTAAACATCTTATGCCATGCAGACATCATTGAATATGGAACTTCGCCTCGGTTTGGTTGGTTGACTGATGAAGGCATTGCATTGCTTAAGTTTGTTATGACTCATAACATCAATGAGCTATATGAAATAGTCATGGGCGATTCTGATTTAGGTGACTATTGCATAGAGGGGGACAACCCATTCAGAGGTAAACATGCTAGATAACATCGAAGAGAAGCGCCGCTTCGCCCAGATCATGACCATGCTGGCCGACTATTACGATAAGGAAGTGTCGAAAGCCAAGGCAACGATGTATTGGGAGGGACTAAAGCAATACGACCTGGAAGCGGTGGAAAAGGCGTTCAAGATGCACGCAGCATCGCCGGACGAGAATAGCCGCTGGTTCCCGAAGATTGCCGACCTGCTGAAGTACATCGAGGGTAACACTGAAGACAAGGCGCAACTCGCATGGTCGAAGGTAGACAAAGCAATCCGGCAAGTAGGTACTTACACCGATGTTGTTTTTGACGATCCAATCATTCATGCAGTGATTATGGACATGGGTGGTTGGCATCTGTTAGGCGAAAAGGATGACGAGGCGTGGCCCTTCGTCGCCAAGGAGTTCGTTACTCGCTACAGAGGCTACAAGCAGAAGACACAGCAGCCGGACTATCCTGCTCGTTTGATTGGGTTGGCTAACACACACAATGCGTCAAATGGACTTCCATTAGCGCCGCCAAGGCTAGTTGGAGACATTCAAAAATGCAAATTGGTGCTGGCACTGGAAAACAAGAAGGACGAACTAAAGCAGCTTAACTAGGAGAAAGAAATGGATGACGAATTTGTTGTGATTATGTTTTTAATAGTGCTAATGGGAATTGGCGCAGCAGTTGGAGCCTTTGCATCTAATGTATCTGCAAGCAATTCAACATTTAAAGACTGTCAGCGATATGGGAAAACTGTATTGCGAGATAAGATTATTGAATGCAAGATTATTAGCGAGGATGTTAAATGACTAAGGAATACACAGAAGCATTTGCACGCCAGGAAGTCATGCGGTTGCTGACAAAGGAATCTGCTGGCTACTCTGACATGATGATGAGCCGGAAGCTTGGTATTGGACTGCCAGCTCTGCGCCTGGTGCTAGAGAACATGGAGCGCGACAAGATCATCCGCAAAGAGCCGCTGGGCAAGTGCAAGCGCTATTACATTCCGTCGCCATCCCAACTTGCTGCAGAACAGGCCGAGAAACCGATTATGCGGCCCTTGGCGCCGCGCCCACAGCACAAGGCTATCATTGAGCGCATCATGGATGAACGCATGGCTATTGCTTCGATCGGGTGATATATGTCAAAGAGCTACGCTAAGATTTCTAGCAGGATCAGAAAGAGCCGAAGAGAGACTATCTACAAGATGCTGCTTAAAAAGCATGGGCAGGTCTTATGTTTCGTATGCGGCCTGCCTGTGGATGAATCAAAAGCTACGCTTGAACATATCAAACCACGATCTTTAGGCGGTACATTAGCTATGGATAATTTGGCTATTTCTCATGCCAAATGCAACCGCAAACGCGGTGCTAGTGAGGATATTGGAAACCGGAAGCTAACATTGACAAATAAAAAATAAGGTGAAATATGAGTCCATACGAAATAAAGATCCTTCTTGCCATCTATACTTCTCCTGAATGGCGCCTGAATATCAATAATGATACAAGTTCAGATCTTTGGTATCAGACCATGGAAAAGTTCCGTCATCTCCAATTACTCGGAGAGGATGATCAGTGCACGGAGCGGTTGATTGTTTATTGCGACGCATTGTGTAATATCCCGATGCCAATTCAACAATGGGTGATGCCATGAGCGACGAAAAACAACAATCAGCATTCCCTCATCCTAAATTCGGTGGAGCATGGGGAAGTGATCCGGAGCCAGGGATGACACTGCGCGATGCATTCGCAATTGCTGCGCTTCCGAGTTTACTTAACTCACTTTACAGTGGTGACAACGTTTGGTTTCCTAATATCGCGGAAGAGGCGTATAAGATGGCTGATTTTATGATGATACAAAGGGAGAAAAAATGAGCGTTTGGTGCAATCGTACGTTGGTAATTTCCCCTCTATATTTTGGCTTATGCACATCTGAAAAGATGTTTCATAAGGAATTGAAGAAATTAGGAGTTCCGGGCAATACTTGGCCACTATTCATCAGCAATGTATGGAATGGTGCTACTACACATTTTTTTGAAAGTGATAAAGGAAAAACATGTGCTCTGGTATGTATAAGAGATGTAGAAGGTGTTACAGGCATTGAGATGGCCGCTCTCTTAGTCCATGAGGCTGTTCACATTTGGCAAGCCATCAAAGAGAACTATGGAGAGACAAACCCATCAGATGAATTTGAGGCTTATAGTATTCAGCATATTTCTGGTCAATTAATGGATGCGTATCATGAGCAAAAGGAAAAGAAATGACTGACACTCAAAGCGACATTGTGACTATTCTATCCATAGTAGGCATTGCATTGCTATTTGCTGCTCTAGCTGAATATCTGGCAGAGAAATACTTTGGTAAGGATAAGAACGGTAAAGAGTATTATAAGAAATATGTATATATCCATCCTGAATGTGGAAAGCCTGCATTCTTTCTTACTGAACGGCCCAAATATGGAGAACGTACAGATTCAAAAAAAGCCACGCATTTAGATGGAAGCCCTATTAAACATGGCGAATTGATGAAATGCGGCTCATGTGGGGAAATATTTATTGGTATGCCGATGACAAAGAATATAGTCGAATGGAAGGATGAGAAATGAATAAGCCACATAAACACCATGATCAGATTGTAGCGTGGGCTTCGGGCGCAGAAATCGAATGTCGCGGTAACCCTACTCGGCCATGGGTAGATTGTACTTATAACCCTTTATGGAATGAAGGCATTGAATACCGAGTCAAGCCAAAACCTGAATATCCGAAGACGAAGATGAACGACCACGAATTGATTTCCGCATGGGAAAATGGGCCATCGGGCCTAAAACTAACGGCTGTCGCCAACGCCGTCATCGCCCGAGCTATCGAAGACGAACAAGTAATCATCGCTCCTGGTCAGATTGAAGGCTAGGAGTAAAGGAGAAGAATAATGGAATTGTTTTATATCCTATTAGGCGCATTAGCCCTTATTATTATTGCACTAAGTTTTGACAATGGTGACGATGAGAAAGAGGACAAATGAAAACAGAAGAAATCACTACATTTCAGCCGCAGATTCTAAATTATCTGCGCGGAAGGATTGGAGATATTGTCTCTGTTAAATCCGTAGCGAAATATTTGAAGGTTGGCGAAGCATCGGTCATGCATATCATGCTTAATATGGAATTGGATGGCCTTATTCGAAAAGGGCGCACTTCAAAGGGAACATTAGGTTTCTTTTTGCCTAGCCGAGAGCAATTGGCGTCAGAAGAAGCTGCAGCAGGTAAAAGCCGTTTGTTCAAGAAACTGCGCTCTGATCCTCAAAAATTAGAACGCCTGGAAGAGATTAAGCGCCAGCGAGAACTGTATAAGAGCATCGGATGATGAAATATATTCCCATCGCGCTATTACTTTGTGCTTGCTCTAGCCAAAACGATACAGAGCAAGCCATGAAAGCATTAATTGTTCAATGCGAAAAACCAGTCAAGATTACTGCAAAGTTTTCAAACTACGGCAATGAGATTGTCATGGTTTGCGACGAAGTTAAGAAGATTAAATGAAGAAACGTAACAAGAAATATTCCGGGCCAAAGCAAACATATAATCCTATTGGATTGGCATGCAATGCGGCTAAACTAATATCGCATGAAAATCAGAAATGGCTTATTGGTCCAGCAATTGAAGCCTTCCAGAAATTCATGAAGGGAGAGGCTAGGCGGGATGAATGGGAACGTATCGTAGAGATATTAAACGCAGGTGAAGCACTTTGCGAATTAAATATCGGTAATAACCTGATTGAATATTTAAACAATGCTCACGAAGCAATGAATCAAATTGGACTTCGGATGATTGCCGATAAAGGCTCGGTTTGTCATATGAGTGAATTGGAGGCCATACGCGAAGGGATCAATTGCTATGGAGTGCAAATAAAGCTTTGCTCGCAATCGGAATATAACCGCGCCGTAGATATTGTAAATAATCTTCGGAGAAGTATTAAAACGATCAAGGTAAAGCAGTCATTCAAACACTTGAGAGAGCAATAATGGACATTGAAATTGATGAGGCTGATCTTATTGCGATTAAGTCAAAGAAGATCAATGCATATCAATTTCATCGAGCAGTAAGCCGGGATTTATTGGTGAAAGAAGCGGGAGAGATATACTCCGAAGCCTTCCGTAAATATTCAGAAGGCGACGGAGAACAGTGCGAAAGAATCGCCAGGCTGGTCAATTACATTCGAAGCACGGTCAAGATTTAGCGAGAAGTAGCGTTAGGCAGCATATGCCAGCCTAATTGCCTACGGATTTCATCAGGAGTTGGCGGAGGATCGCTTTTCTGTTGACGCTGATAGAGATACTGCCTCAGTTGTTCCTTGGTTGGCTTTGACTGTTGCATTTCCGCCTCCTGTAAGTGGTGTTTCCTAAAGCTTACGCTATACTTTAAGAAACACAAGGAGACGGAGATGAATTTATGGGCTGCGATATGTATCCTGTATCTTTTAGTGTACATCGTCACAAAAGATACTGACTTCTGGAACTAGAATCATGTGGAATCGGTTACTATGCAAACTCATAGGTCACAAAGTTCCAAATGGACAAGTTGCGATTTACTACCTTGTCTCAGAAGGAATGAAGATTAGCCAGTGTCCTAGATGTGGTAAGAAGCTTAGAAAAAAGCTGTGGTAAAGAATGATTGGGCCACCGGAGCTGTCAGACGGGATGTATCGGCAGCAGTCAGAGCCTGAGTACCTCCATGGTTCATCTTTCCTCAGGTGATCTGACCGGCTAGCCCACGAAACGGGCCGATGCGACATTGGCAGACTGGATGATGCAGCGGAATTCTAGTCCGCTTTAAGAGGGTTCGATTCCTTCATGTCGCTCCAGGCAGGACAAGTGTTTATGGATACACGCTAGCCTTCCAAGCTGGAATAGACCAGATCGTTACTGGCGTCCTGCTCCACAAAATCCCGGTTAACTCAGTGGCAGAGTAATCGCCTTGTAAGCGATAAGCGAGTGTTCGATTCACTCACTGGGAACCATCAGAGAATCTGCCGCCTTCTTCACTGCATCGTAAGATGCGATACAAGCATTGAGCCGAATTACTGCTGAGTTTTCGTTGAGTCGGAGCCGTTCAATTGCGACTGCAGCACTTCCTGAGAGGTCGGCTTCAACATAGGATACTTGATCCAGGCTTCCAGTTCCGGGACTTGCAGTGTCTTTGGTTTGACTAGCATTGTGTTGCTTGACGAGGACTGTGTAGCGCACGCGCTCAGCAGCAAGGTCAGACTGATAAGCAGCAGATTTCGACTTTTCATTTTCCAGATCCTTAAATGCTCCAGACAGTTGCTCGCGGGAGTAATCCAATTGCTTCTGTGCTTGGTCAACACGCTCATTCGATTTAGCCAACTCGTTTTCAGCTTTCGCTTTGTTGATAGCGTCAATTTTGTCCCGCCGCGCACCTTCCTGGGCAACGCCTTCTTCAAATACATGGTGATGATACCAAACACCTAGAACAGCGAATCCTACTAGTGCTACGGCGGCTACAAGCGCTTTAATCTGAATAAGCGTGAGATTCATGCCAGGACTCCGCCAGCCGCTGTAAAAGCGTTTCTGAGGTCTTCCATCTTATTCTCGTGCTGATTGTATCCAGCGCCAGGAAAACTTGCCCACCGACTAGCGCATTTCTTTACTGCCAGGTCAAATCGTCCGGCTTCCACATCATCCAGTGCGTGACACTCTTTGATAAGCTGAATGCACCATTTGTCTTGTGACTCGTGACCGAAATCAGGAAGATTCAGAACATTGCGGTAGAAGTCCCAATAACGGCCCATGAATTGGTAACGTCCAGCAGCATCGCTATTAAAGCGCTGGCTTCGAATCTTCGGGTGAGCAGCGTAGCTTTTAAAAAGAACTGGATTTTCCAGAGTAGAGCCTACTACTACGTCATATCCATTGTCGCTGAGAGAAAGTAGCTTAGGCCCAATCTCCGAATAAGCAATCGTATCCAGAAAGGCTTGAACGTTACGGCTGATTTGCACTATCATCTCCCGCAACGTCTGCTTTCGTTTGCTTGGTCAAGCGGCCAACAATACCAATGCCGAGAAGAGCAACAGTAGCACCTTCTACGATGCTATGCGGGATAGAAGCTTTCATGTCATCTGGAATGAATGTCCATGCACCTTGAATAGCCATTGCGATAGTCATGCACCACATAGAAATCCATTTCCATGCATGCTTCCAGTCTTCAACGATCTCTAGTTTCATGATTTATTCCTTTAGACTTTCATTATCCTCTTGCATTCGCTTATAAATCTTAGCCTTAATATGCAAAATGTAAAGAGTGTAAAGACCTACTAAACAGCCAATACTAAGAGAAATGCAGCTTAGAATAAAGTGAATATCACTCATCAAACCAGCCGCGCCAGATGTTCCAGTAATAGCAGCAACAACACTTGAGACTTTTGGATTACTCAGGGTAGTCTCTATTGCTGCTTTGACGTTTTCTTGATCGCTCATTAATTCGCCTCTTCAGGATTAAGTTACGCGCCCAAGATACGAGGACGGCGAACCAAATCACACCCCAGATGATTAGCATCATAGTCAACCATAAAGAGTCTTGCCAATTGCACATAGCCTAACATTCCCATAAAAGTGTCATAGAACACTGGCGGGAGGTAGGCCAGGTATAGCGCCCATCCGAGCGCATTACCGACAATTGAGACAAGACATAGGGTCTGTATGTCGTCGCACAGTTTCCCCTCAAGCAAACGAGGCGCGCTGTACACTAAAAAAAGATCCACTGCAGCCGCGCTTCCGTGAAATAACAGCATTCCTTCGGGGGTGTTGGGAAGAGTTGCTGTGACATACATATGCACGTACCACGCTAACCATCCGATTAGCGCGAATAAAACACGGAAGCGCAACAGATTCATTTCTTCTTTGGCTTAGGCTGAACTGCTTTTTGTTCAGTAGGGCGTTGTTTGCCGCCACCTGCGCCGGTAGCCATATTAAGAGATTTCATTTTGATAGTTTCCATTGGTAATTGGCAATATTGCCGGGGCTGATTTTAATGCATTAAGGCAGTCATTCACAATTAACTATTGGCCGCCTGGATTACTTTGCATTTGGCGGATTCTTTCAATTTCTGCTTGCAGTGCTGGATTTTGAGATTGAGACTGCTGATCCATTTGTTGAACATAAGGCTCAACAGAATTGAGGGCATCATTAACAATATCACCAGTTGATTTCTGAGCACGATATTGCTCTGCATATGGTGCAGTCAATGACTCATTAACCCGATTAACCAATTGACGTTGTTTAATTCGTTTTACGCCTTGATGCAATACTGTGCCAATTGGTAATGGCAATCCAGAAGTGCCGGAAATAGCAGTGTCAAGCAAGCCGATAAGAACGCTAGCAGTATTCGAACTATTCACCGCATTAGGTGCAGAAGTGTACACATCCTTAGCAATGTCATTAACTGCACGGATTTGCTCAGCACCTTTCTTACCGAATATGAAATCAAGCTTTCCATCAGTATCCAATGCATTGACGATACGATCCAACTTGGCAGGGCTTACAACTGGATTGCCATTAGAATCACGTGCAACATTGGACGTTACTGAATCCTTGATATGCTGAATTGTCTGGCCTTGAAGTTCTCGCCATGCCTGCTCGCCATTGTCCCCTGCAGTCTGCAAAGTGCGACGAACAGCACGTACATCATCAAGGCTACCCTTCAGAATCGCGTGGTCAAAGACATCTTCATATGCGACAGCACGGTCATTAGTACCCGGCTTCGTACGAAGCATATTGTTGATGACCTGCCTATTCTTAAACTCATTGGCGTAGTTCTCGTACATGCGGCGGGCTTGTTGATATAGCGGGCCACCTGCATCCTGAGTGATACCATCAATCAAACGGATTACATCACCACCATATACAGCATTAGGAGTTCCTGGCTGAGACAGGCGACCTACAGCTTTGCGTAACTCTTCCAGATCATTCAGTGGAATGGCACCTGAACCATTATCTAACTTATCTACGAACTGTTTGACAGAATTGAGTACAGGAGCATTGATTGCTGCTGGCTCATTGTTTTGCAGATAGTCACGAATAGGTGCAACATCAATTGGCTCTACCATTTCACCAGCATTACGTGCGGCATCATAAGCCGCACTGATTTCAGCTTTCTTGGCAGCCTGTTTCTCTGCCAATGCCGTCACAACACTTTCACCAACGCCACGCAATGATGCTTGTTCAGCCTGAGTCAAATCTCGGAATGCATCAAGATTCTGAAGCATCTGTTCATTCTGCGTTTCATATCGTTCACGCAGTGGGCCACCAACCTCAGGAAGTTTCGCCGTCTCACGCTCAAATCGTTGCTGTGCAAAGTCGCGTGTAGCCTGGCCCTGCGTCAGATCAATTGGAACAGGTAATTCCTGGGAACGCTGAACGCGCTGTAGGGCTTCATCAGTTGCGGCAGAACCAACACCAGCAAGTGGCTGTGGTGGGCCACTTGCAATAACATTATCACGTGCTGCTTGCTCGCCAGCAGTAGCTGCTGCCAAGTTTTTTGTCACGGCGCGACCAGCAGTAATTGAGCGGCCAAGAGATTCCAATTCAGGGATTGGAACTCCCTGGATGCCAGTATTCTCAATAGCTTCACCAATATTTTGAGTATATTCCTGGCCGAGTTTGGTACGTGGTGCGTAGGTAAGTTTCGCCGCTCCTTGTTCCGCAGCCTCTTTAGCACGGCGCAAGCCTTCATCTGTGCCAAATTCACCGCTAGCAATAGATCCAGCAATGCCGCCTAATGCGCCACCAACATAGCCAAGTGCACCAGTAGTCAGGCCAGAGCCCACAGCACGAGCAGCCTCAATAGCGCCTGTAATACGGTCTAGCAATCGAGGCTCTTCCTCTTTTGGCTGAGGACGTTGCGCATTCAATCGTGCGCGCTCAGCACCAGCGGCTGATGGAACCGCAGCAGGAATAGCCGATGCTCCGCTATATGATGCTTTATCACTTGTGAGAAGTGGCGCATCACGCCAAGATCCACCAGATGGCGGAGATTCAACAACAGGTGCGTCTTGCCATCCCATATTTAAGGCTTTCTACGAGTTTTACCGTCAGGGCCAATGAATGTAGAGCCGCTAGGCAGAGCATTGTAATCAGCATCGGTAGATACACGAGCCAGACCGCCAGCCGCAGAAACATTCCCGCCTGTTCCAATGGTAGCGACAGCTTTGCGGCCAACATCAGTATGTGCGAACAGGTCTTTCGCCTCATCGGTCAGGAATCGCCCGAAGTCCTGGCGTCCAGTTGTCGATTCATACTGCTTGCTCAAACCAGCCAATTGACCAGCCATCAGCTCTTGATACGTCCCTACTACGCCTTTAAGCTGAGCAGGACTATTTGACGCATCAAGTGTTTTCTCCATCGATTCACGATCACCCAATGCACCACCAGAGCCAACGATAGCTTTTACCAATTCATCGCCTACAATCTTTTTAGCGGCGTTGAATTCGGTAGGTGCGGGCTGACCCGTCTGTTGTTCCCACATGTTAGCGAACTTATTGATCAGCGGGATATCATTGTTTTGCAATGCGTCTGCAAGATTTGACAGTGTATCAAGGTGAGAAATGGAAACGTTGAACGAACGGATCATGTCACCATTTTTACCGCCAAAGAATTTCTTTTGCGCAGCCGAAGCATTGGCATAATCCTGAGCTGTATAGTTAGGATTTTGCTGCAATACTTCAGCCATGATCAGGCGATTTTTGGGATTACGTGAAGCATTACCACTGATCGGTGGAAGCTGACCAGATGCGATAGCCTGTGCAGTGGCTTTGTCTTCAGGCGTCAAAGTGCTTTCATAAACCTGCTTATTCTTCACGAGATTTTCACGAGAGTTCAGAGTAAGCTTTAGGCGCTCCATGGCAGCAGCATCTTTTTTGGCCTGAATATCCCCGCGAATCTCCGCAGTCTGTGCACGAGTCTGACCAAATACTTCACCTGTCAGTGGATCTACAACACCGTTATAACCAGCAGGTACGAAGCGCTCTTTAGCCAAGCGCTGCAATTGCTCGTAAGCCTCACCGTCACCAGCCTGCAAAGCCTTACGCATAGCCAATTGGAAGACTTCGCTATCACGTGGTGGAGCTTTGCCTTTAGCAGATTCAAGCTGAGTCTGAGCAGCTTCTACAGCATTTTGTGCACCAGTTCCAAACTCAGGAATAGCAGTCTTCTCCCGTGCACCAAACTGGCCTTGCAAAGCAGTTACATTCTTTCCGACATAGTTTTGCGTTTCTGGCGGAAGTTGAGCAAGCCAATTGTCACCACCGTTCTTAATCGCATCATCAACACGACCAGGGCCAGCATTGTACGCGGCCCATGCTTTAGCTGGATCGCCATTGTACTTATCCAGCATGGCATTCAGATAATCGCGTCCTACTCGTGCACGTTCTTCAGCGCTTGTATCTTGAGCAGGAGTGACCCCATACCCTGGATTTGCATTGGTCGCGTCCATGACCTGATACAAGCCCTTGGGAGTGCCTTGACCTGGCACATTAGGACCGACAGCATTAGGATTGCCGCTGCTTTCTGTATTGACCGTGATTGCTGCGATCTTGTTTCGAATATCTTCATCGCCAGTAGGTTGCAGTTTTGGCTCAGGCTGAGCAACTGGAGCCGTGGCTGTAGGCGTAATATCCTTGGCTTGTGATTGAGGCGTAGTCTGATCTGCTTGATTCAGATACTGACCGGCGCGCTGAATACCACCAAATTGCAAATTGTGCTGAAACTCAGCAAGACGCTTGGCCCTTTCTTCTTCCAGAGCCGCACGTTGCTGCATCAGTTCTTTTTCATCGTTGACAGCTTGCTCTTTCTGAAGCGCTTCGCCTAGAGCTTGGCCGCCTCCAGAAATGCCAGCAAAAAGCAATCCGAGAGCCATTTATGCCGCCTTATTTTGACCTTGTTGCGATTGACCAGACTGCACAACAGCCTGTACTTTGTTCTGATTAATGCCAAATTTCTCCAAAACAGCATCAACAGTAGCTTTCGTACACTGAGCCGCCAAGTCGGGCGTAAGTTTCAGATTAGCAGTCTTCTCTGCCATATCAAGAATCTGACACATCAGCACAACAGATGCTGGACCGATAGCAGCAACATTGAATTGTCCGCCACTGTTGTTAGCAATCACAGCCATAATGTTTGCCGTGCCTTGTGATACGTCCGACACAAGATTATTTGTCGATTGCAGACGACTCACAATGCGCTGACCCGCCTGGGGATCATTGAGCACCTTCATTCCCGCTACAACAATCGACAGATAATCACGGCGAATATTTGGCGATACACTCTTGTCGATACCATCTTGAATCTGCTTCAGAATAGGATCGCTACTAGTGGGAATTGCGCTGCCTTGAGGCGTACCTTGTACGGACGCCTGCTGCTGAGCGGTCATTGTATCCATCAAACCGGCCATTATGCGCCTCCTTGATTCATGTTTTGAGTAACAGTATTAATCATGCCTGTCTGTGGGCGTGCATAAGTAATGCTTGGAACATAAGCTGCATTACTAACCTGTTTGTTATATTGGTTCTGTTGCAGATTTAGTTTGTCGCGTTCCAATGCATTGCGTTGTTCCGCACTCCAACCATTGAACAGGCCACTAGCTACACCTGCACCAGTCTGCAATACTTGCATCTTGGTACGGCTATCTAGACCACTCCACCATTTCTGAATACCGCCAGAAGATGTATCTGCAGGAGGTGCGATAGTTCCACCAATTGAAATAGCTGAGCTACCGAGATTAGTTGCTCCAGGCGCAGTAGAGGCTTGTGGGGTAGAACTCAATTCACCGCTTGCTTGCGGCATAGAGCTAAGTTCATTCGTCCCAGCCGTGCTAGCAGCATCACTCAAGCCACCAGAGCCATTAAGAACGCCACCAGTTGAGCCAGAGCTTACAGCTTGATTTGTCGTGGAAGCAAAATCAGAAACCTTAGGAACGTCAACCCCAAAGGTTTGAGCACCGGTATCGGCAGCCTGACTACCAACGTTCTTAATAGCATCTCCTGCTGCTGAGCTAGCCGTATCACCAACTGCATTAGTCGCAGCATCCGCAAAGAAGCTTGTAGCATTAGCTGCCAGGGAAGTAACACCACCGGCCACAGATAGGACTTGGCCCACTTTCGTAAGCTCTTTTACTCCTGCGACTTTGCCGACAACAGTCATAGCAATTCCCACTTCTGCAACCGCTGTTGCTACAGCAGCTACAGACCCAACCGCAATAGCAGTAGAAACTGCCGACACAACAAAAGCCATGTTAATTCTCCTGCTTAATCATTGGTTTGGATTCCATAGCAATAACTCGTTCGTCATCGTAATCTTTAGCGGTCAACAGTGCCTCAACTTCTTCAGCAGTTTGCAAATCAGTACGAAGAATCGTTGTCCAGCAAGTATCTTCATGCGTGATGCCAATGCGTTTTGTGCCAGCGGCAGATGGTAAAACGTGATAGCCAGTAAGTCTATGAGAGCCTTCGTCCGAGAAAATGGTAATGTCACCACACATAATATTCACATGGTCAGTCAAATGTACTGCGCCAACCAATTGAGTACCTTTAGGTATCATAATCGTTCTCGTACACATGCCATTAACAAACACATGCTTTACTTCAATTTGAACCTGAGGCAATTTTAGCATTTCAGATTGAATATTACTGATTTCTGATCTGCTAATACCAATATTTGCTAGATCGCTCATTGATATTTATCTCCGCCATTGTTATAAACTGGAGGATTATTCAAAGCAGTATTATCTCTTTGGAAGTATTGACTAAGATTCAAACTGCCTACGTGAGAAATCATATCAAGGCCAGCCTGAAGTGCTGCCAATTGATTAGAAATTGCAGTATCTTTGGCCGCAGCATCAAGAGTATTAGTGGTCGAGATATTACCGATATTGGTCACGTATTGTTGATAAAGCGTAGCAGCATTAGCATCCTGGCGAATAATCGTGTCATGATCATTGGTCAGCTTCTGCAAAGCTTGCTGATTCTGAGAATTAAGATTTGCAATATCTTTTTGGGTCTGAGTTGTCAGCAAAGTCAGAGCATAATTATTGTTCTGAGTTGCATTTTGAAGATTCGATTGATTAGACGAACCAGCATTAAACTGACCTGCTTGATTCGCAGAGCCTGCATTGAATTGACTTGTATTAGTCTGCAGCTGGGCATTCTGTGCTTTTGCCTGATTCTCTGCTGTGGCATTGTATTGGCCAGCATTTGCAAAGGTAGAGGCGTCTTGCTGAGCAATAGGCAATGCACGCTCAATCTGTGCGCCTTGGGCTGCAGATACTGCCAAACTGGAATTCAGCAAACCGCGTTGATTAGCCTGCTGCTGTGCATATGTCGCAGCCTGTTGCATCAGTGGCGAATTTGGGTCAAGTACCCCGCGCAGTTGCGTCTGCACTGTCTGATTAGGGTCTACAGTCCACTTTGTGGGAGCATAGGCACTAGCCGCAGCAGAAGATGGAGCATAAGTGCTATATCCAGCCTGAGTAAGACCATTCTGCCCAGTAGTATTTGGGACAGTGTTGATCAAACCACCACCAGAACTGCCAGCATTTTCGATTGAGCCAGAACCCGACGAATCAGAACCCCAACGGGCCTGATAAGTCGTGGGGTTAATCATCGCATCATAGTCTTTAGCAGAAAGATTCTTGCCAGACAGAGCATTGTAGTCATTTGCCGCTGTCTGAAGATTTTGTTTCCAGCGATCATCAGTAATAACTTGTTGCCCATTGTAATTTGACGTAGTGTATCCGCCAAATACATCATTATTAGCCGCCATTGTTTAGCTCCGTATTTTCCTCGCTATTAGGCGATACAAAAGCACCATCTTGATAAAGGTCACCTACGCTGCCAGCGATACTAGCATCCACAAGATTTTCCATGAAATCCAAGGATTCAACCTCAATCACATTTACGACAATGCCATTCTCAATAACAGCAGCTCGCATTACATTACTCCTGCCAAAACCATTCGACCGCCAGCACCGGAACCACCAGCACCAGAATTTCGTCCATTACTAGAACCACCTCCACCACCACCAGCGCCGCCAGGGAAGCCTCCATCACCACCTTTTTGTGCTGCTACAGTATTGCTTGAACCACCACCAGCACCAGATGAGCCTACCTCATAGTCACCGGCAGCATTAATACCATTTCCGCCAGCGGTTGGAGAAGCTCCGCACGTACCACCAACAGCGCCACCACCAACAGTATAGGACCCACGTGCACCAGCACTACCGGCTATTGCAGGAACTGTATTTGCCGCAGTAACCATTCCTCCATGTCCGGCTCCTGGAACACCATAAACAGATGATCCAGAATTAAACGAATTTGCTGCTGACGCATCAACAATCGGAGAGGCAGCCCCTCCCCATACTGAATTTCCAGCAGAGCTAGTGCTAACACCAGTTCCTGCGCCGCCACCATCAATATTGTTACTTAATGCACTAGAACCATCACCGAGAATATTTGGAATAAATGGATGGCCGCCATTTTGACCAGTTACACCAGAAGAACCAACGGTAACTGATCCAGATCCTGAAACAGCACTTGTAGTCGCGCTCCCACCAACTCCTGCAACGCCTCGCAATGCAGTAATAATCGTGCCAAAGGACGTATCGCCGCCCGAAGTACCATTATTACCATTGGTATTATCAATGGTAATAGCGGTGCCAGCAACACCAGCCGCACCAACATTGCACTGATACGACCCTCCAGTAATTAGGCCATTAATTCGGCGTGCAATACGTGCTGGAGTACCACCAGGAGATCCACCTGCGCGAACACTACCAGTAGCGCCACGGCAACCAGAACCACCACCACCACCACCACCAACTAAATCGAGATCAGTACCTCCATAGCTTGGAGGGTGGATATAAGTGAACGTTACAATACGTGACATATAATAAGGCTCAACAACAATTGATTTAAACTGATTGTTGTCCTTATAAATAAGGCGAATTTCATTCTGATACACAACGAAATTAGCTAGTCCATCAATTCCTGTATTAGTTGGACGAGTAGTAATAGTCCAATCAGTAAACGTGCCAGAACCAACACGCGCAATAACAGTTACGACCAATGAACCTGTCCCGCTGTTATAGCTACTGACAGTTCCACTAATCCATTGGTTGACAGTATCAGATGTGCGACGAATAAGAACAGCATCACCAGTAGAAATAGACAGTCCAGTAGCAACAGTCCATGTTGTACCTGCTGAGATACTGTTTGATGTTGTTGAAGTCGTGCTGACTGCAGAAGGTGCCTCTAATTGCACTTCTTGCGTAACCGTACCACTGTTCTTTACGTAGACAAACCAGCCAGCAGGCAGTGATGCCGCAGCGGTAAATGTCTGGATAAAGCCTCCACTCGTGAAATCAATAATTGATCCCATATCTGCTGCACCCAAAATAGTGTTTGAAGTGCGAGCAGAAGGGACGATATACGGAGAAATCGTAAAGTTACGATCAGTGACGCTATATACGCGAGTTGTACCTGTGCTAATTGCAGCAAGATTAAACTGAAGCAGTTTTGATGTGTCAATTGCGTTTTTCAGTAATGGCGAACCATCACTAAGCGGAATTGATACAGTGGCAGTTCCATTAAATGGCGGAGTGTACTGATATGCTCCACGAGCTGCGTCATATCGAAGCGTAATAATCTGGTTTGTTACCCAATCATTAGCCTGGATTGGGGAACCATCAAAACGAAGAATATTTACTACTGGAAGAGAGCCAGCAGTAATTGTGCTAATTCCAGTTGGCGCATTCTTTGCCTTAATTACCAATTCCATACCGTCATATGCCGACGAAATATTGGTAGTCAAAGCAATTGCTATATTATTTACGGTGCCAGTATCGACATAATAATTCTGACCGCTGCCATCAATAATAGGCAAGTCAGGAACCTTATCAAATGCCTGTGCAATCTGATCAAATTCAGATCGCATATCAGACGACAAGCCACGAGAAACGTTTTGAGGCTTACCTGATGCGTGATTGTAATAAGAATTTGTCATCGTGCGAGACGCCTTACAACGTAGTTTGAAATAGTGCTATGCAGCGTATAAACATCATCGATTGCTGAACTTGCATAGACGATCATATTCATGTTTGTGCCATCGCCTGGAGTATCGATTTCGTAATCAGTTACATAAGGAGCATCCCATGTGAACTGATCCCAGGTAAATCTATCCCACCAACTACCAGCACCAACCAAATCTTGACTTGTTCTTACGCCTGATTCTGCATCATTATTTGCATAGCTTAAATCGTAACCAATTTCCAATGTTGCAGTTCCGGTGCATGCTGCTTGCACGATTATACGCTTATAGTGCTTGCGATTACGTGGCGTTTTACTGGAATTGAATGACGTAATGAAATAAGCGGTGATGTTATTTCCATCAAATGATGTCCCACGCTCCAATTCATATACGAATCCATTAGAGCAAGCTGCAAACGTTCGCTCAATACCAGTGATGTCAACAGTCGATGAAACCATGAACATATACTGATCTGATCCATAATCGAATTGCACAATTGCTCCAACTCGATCTGTAACAGATCCATCTTCCGATACGACACCTGGCGTCATATACATAATCAAGCCAGTTCCATCACTAAAGAAAAGGCGATATTGATTTGTGGCCCGAACAATGCAGCTTGCAGTTAGCAAACCTCGCTTTGCATCGATAATTGGTTGAACTTTCCTACTAATGGTAGAGGAAATGAAATTACCGTAATTACGAGTGGAATTGATCTGAACAACACCTTTTGTATCCAAATAATACGCATAGCCGATATTCTGAGCAGCATATGGATAAGTACCAGCATCAGGAGATTGCAGCACTAATTTAAAATCTGCCGAGCTATTTCCATACAAAACATAAGTATTTCTTTGAGTGAAAGCCGCTAATGCACCAGTATTAGCATCGCCCAACTGCGGTAACAATCCTGTGATCGTATCTCCAAGACTCAATTCAGCCGCACCAGTTAGTGCTGTCCAGCTATAGGGTTGTCCAATACCAGAATTCTGAATTGATGAGCGAACGGCTACCATCAGCATGTTCTTCCACGCTGCTATGTATTTAGGAGTGTCCGGATTAATGCCGGTAGTAATAGGAACCAATCTAGTTCCGTCAAACTCAAACATTCGATTTACGCCGTCACAACCATACATACGATAGTTAGTCGTAGTGCCAGAGAAGTTGTAATTGGTGAATTCAAATCGCCCACCTGGAAGCAAACTGATCTGAGTATCAGGCGCGGCCGCTTGCAGTCGAGCTTGCGTACTTACCGTCAATGCTTCACCAGCCTGAAATGCTCCAATGATGCCGTCGAATACGATGGTTCCGACAGGAGCGGAGCCAAATGTCCCGGTGCGCAGTAGAACCCGTCGAGCAGTCCCAGCAGCACCAGAAACACTACCAAAGACAATATCGCCTTCAGAAATGCCAACGCTAATCAATGTCGCAGTATGCACACCACTTTGAGTACCAGAGGTAGTAATTGCTGCGCCACCAGACGTAGCAGAAACAGTGAAGGTATTAGCCGCTGGAGCCAGCACAAAATACGGTGTATTAGCCGTCAATCCAGTCGGTAGTGCGCCTGTAGTGGTAAAGATTACCTGCTGGCCTGCTTGCAATGCATGGGCATTCCATGTAACAACGCCTGGAGCAGCAATTGTGATTGTTACAGTAGAAGAACGGGCAACGAACTGCAATTCACGACCGAAGTTAATCAGTGTCCAACCAACTGTTGAAGAAGCATACATTGCACATGCTGTAGCGCCAACATTGTCACGGAATGCATAAACAGTGCCGTTGTAATACCAAACGCCACGAACCGGGCCAGAGCCAGGAACTGCCTGGATATCAGCACGATAATTGTTAGCTGCAAGCGATTTGTATTGCGCATGCAAAGCGCTGGTAGATGCGCCATTTAGCTGCACTAACGAGACTGTGCCTTTTGGAACGGCAGACACATTGATTGTTTCAGTTACAAATGTGCCAGTAAGCTTTGTTACTATGAGTTCTGTCGTTCCATTTACTTGTAGAACAACTGCAGTTGCGCCACTAGTCGCGCCGGTAACAATATTTCCAACTGCAACAGCAGCAGTAAGATTGACTTTCATCGTCCAATAGCTTCCAGCACTAGGAGACGTGCGACCGTCAAACCGCTCATAGCCATACATACGGCGATAGCCACCATTGATATCAGGCTCAAAATTCACGCCGCCAATAAGCATCCCAGGCGGAAGGCCAAGGGCTGGCGTGACAAGATCCAAGCCACCTTGGAGCGGGAATACTTCCGTCTGGATTTTTGGTACTGCTGGAGCGGTCGCCATTATGTCAATGCCCCTGGAATGAGAATTTCAGGCAGGCGATCTTTGCGCATGCGGCGCATCATCTTGTTAAATTCAATCTCTCCGCGCTGATAAGCATCACCTGCGCCCTCATAGGAGCCATAGAACATCAATGCTTTCCAGACAATCGCCATTCTGAACTGAACAGGCAACGCGGGTTCGTCTGCATCGTTGACCATCTCAGTAGGGACAGAAAAATAATCACCGATGATCGTATATCCGCTTGCAGGGAATGGGCCAAGTCCAATCGATTTATCTGGAGTGATCGTTACTTCGTAAGGGCGCGTACGTGTCTGGCGATAACCACTATATTCATAGGTATTACGCCACATTTCATATTCAATATACGAAAGGAAGATTTCATTATTGAAACCAGCAAAGATAGTGCTATTGCTGGAAGTAATCGTATGCGTACCGGATTGAGTACCAATCGTAACAACTGGTGCGCCGCCTTTTGAAAGCGAAATAACGAATGTGTCAGCGGTCAGGGCGCTTAAGACATAATAAGTGATGCCAGACACAATACCGTTCGGCAGCACGCCATCTGTAAAGAACCGCACTTTGTCATTTGTGGACAGGCCATGCGATTGAAGAGTAATCACTGCAGGATTAGCAATACTAATCGTCACTGTAGGATTCTGATAGCATCGGAATGTATCTCTCGCCCACATGCCGAAATCAGTTAGTCCGATCAATGATGGAGAATAAGTCGGTACGCCGTTCTGAGTTGTAAACGTTACCGTTTTGCGCATCCACTGCCAATCCTGTTCGTCAGCTTGAATGTCGTTCCAAGCAGTATTGATCCACAACACAAGGCGCTCATATTCGCCGTTTTGATTCAATACAGTAGAAGGGCCAGAACCAGATGCGCCAGCTTCAAGGCGAAGACGATCAACCAAGTCGAGGAAGGTCATTCCTCCTGGCTGGGCTGTCAGCGTTGAGGCGGTACTTACGACAAGAGACATAATCAGCCCTATGCAGGTTCAAAGATTTGATAAGCAACCGTAGAGGTATCGGTGCCACTACTACTTGTGATGGTGAATGAAACACCAGCAGACCTGGCTGAAACTCTAAGAAATCCAGGCGTCCCACCATCAGCATTGCTAGTCAGGAAAATACGACTAGTCGCAGTCACGCTAGTATTTGCCACAACCGCAGATCCAGCAGTCAGCGCTTGTACACCTTGTTTGGCATTAGCGCCTTCCTTTACGCTAAACCCTTGAGAAGTTCCAGAAACAACTAATGCTGATGCGGAAATTGGAGCAGTAATCACTATTCCATCATAAGGATCGAATAGTGTTACATTGGTAAATGTCTGCGTTGTAATACCTACGCCGCTGATAGTGATGCTATAAACACCATCAGCAGCATAAAAAGAGAAATAACCGAATGCATCGGTGAAAAACGGCTGAGGCTGTACAGTAATTCCATTGTCTGAATATACCGTAGCAGGGGAACTGCCAATCGTGACATTTACTGATGCGCCAACAATAGGCGCACCAGTAGTATCAATCACGTTATTGAAATATTTCTGCATCTAAATCTCCTGCGATAACAGGAATTTCAATATCAATGCTGCAGTTTAATGCGTTGCAGCCATTCGTAGCCTTTGGCCGTATCATTGATGATTGTCAGCGGATAAGCAGACGACGTACGACGGATGATACGTACAGGAACGCCTGGCTCTGGGCGGTCATCGTGATAGGTAGAGATTTCATCAGGCTTAGCACGCGCCAGAACTTCGACATATTTGCGTTTCAGCGTCAGTTCCATGCCAACCGGCAGATAGCCAGCCTTGATCCATTTGCCATCAATACGAACTTCAGCAGCAGTGCCATTTACCCACACAGGAACGTGAGTCATTGGCGAATCAGATCGAGATTGCACTTCAATCTGACATACAACAGGCTCTTCCATGAATGCCAGTTGAGCCTCATATTCTTTATCGATCAAATCGTATTCACCAGCCAGGGCAATGCCTTCGCCACGTTCGATAGGATCATCATACGAAACTACCAGATCGTCCTTTTGAGACAGTTGCATATCATCGGTATGCACTTCACGACGACGACCACGACCAGATGGTTGAATTTCAGACATTTTCTATTCCTTTAATTAAATCGATAAAGAAAGCCTCCGAAGAGGCTTAGGCCTTATTACAGGACTTGTGGACGATCCGGCAGCGTCATCACATCAACGAAAGTGTACGTAACACCAGTCACACCAGAGAGGTTGTTATTGCCAAACGTCCATGGGGCTACAGCTGGGGTAGTAGCAGTGGCAGGAGCCAGGCGTACCAGCAGATAACCGAATGGGCACATGGTATCTACAACATCAGGCAGCAGAGGTGCGGCAAAGAATGCGCCGGTGGGGTCCAAGTTCTCAATAGAACCTTGAGATACCTTCACATTACCGGAAGCATCGTAACCGAATACGTACACCGAACCAGTGCCGATAGCTTGAGCCTTGAAGGCCAGACCACTATTGGCATCAGTAGTCGGAGTAGCGCCGTTAGTTACGGTAGCTTTAGAAAATGCTTTGCCGCGAATTGCATACAGCAGCGGATTGGCAGTGATAGAGTAAGTCGTAGTAGTGCCCGCAGTCAGACCGGCCTTATTGGTGGTCATAGTCAGCGGGACTTGCAGCAATTGATCCATTTCAGTTTTCCTTTACGGGAGAATGGTGGCATCAAGCCCACCAGTAACGTTCACATAGACGGCATTCGGAACAACAGTTGCATCATCCAGTGCCGTAGTGCCGCCGACAAAGTTACCAGCGCCAGTTGGATTGATGATTACGAAGCCGATAATGGCATTGTTGAAGATTGGCTCTGGCATTACTACCGTGTTGAGCGCAGAACCTTCCAAGCCGATTTGAGTAGTCAGATTGCCTGCTTTGTCGATACTGAAGACGAATACATTAAACTTTGTATTCGTTACAGTACCTACCAGAGCTGGCATGTTGGTATTGGCTGCTTTCGTATAGATCGCACCGTTAGCCACACCGTAAATAACGGAACCAATCTTTGCAGTCGTAGAGCCAGCACCAGTAATGGCGAGAGCACCAGATACAATATTTTGGCTCGATTGACGGTCAGCGATAGGATCGATTACCAGACGCAGCGAGCGAGCAGTAGAACTGTTCGCAATACCATTCAAAAATTGTCGTACGAGATTTTTCATGGTTTCTCCAATAACTCCGATGACAGCCTAAACCGTCATCGGAAGTTCATTAGGTCGGACGACCAACGTTTACCACAGCCATCCAGCCTTGGTTTTCCAGCATGGTAGCTTTGTACCATTTGGAACCAGCATAGCCGCGCTGACCATGCGGGTCAGACTTGTCTTTCTGGCCTGGAGGCAGATAGGTAGGATCGAGCGACTGAGAACCACGAACAGCAATTTGGCTAAATGCATCTTGGCCCATCACGATCACTGGATAAACGTCGATGTTCGAACCAGAAGTCGAATACAGACCAGTAGCACCAACAGCCGCGCCTGCGTCCTGGAATGGAATCAATTCAGGAGAAGTGATCCAGCGGAAACGCTCAGTTTTGCCGATTTCGTTTGGCTGAGCTTCACCGGTTGCATATTTCTCAACAGGAGTGAAGCCTGGCAGGTCACGAATCATGCCTTCCAGATCGGTATGGCAGTAAGCGTAGTAGCCTGCAGCAACAGCCGAAGTATCGAAGTTCGGCGAAGCCTTCAGGATACGGGTCATCGGCATTGCGTGGTTAGCTTGCAGACCACGAACAACAGCACGTTGCAGGTTCAGGGTCATCGAGCCGTTCACGGTAGCACGCGAAGTACCAGTACCCCCATAGAATTGATTGGTAGAGGTCTTCAGCTTGCCGTAGCAGATCATTTCATTGACAAGCGCAACACGCTCGCCAATCTGAATCTTCATCTGCTCAGGGATATCATCTTCGTACAGATCGAAGGTCACATCAGTGAAACCATACAGGCACGAATACTGATAGATAACCTCAACAACGTCCTGAGGCGTGATGCTATCTGGATTAGGCGTAATGCCTTCAGCCGTCAGGTGAGCTTGAACCAGAGCGTTGCCACGGTCACCAGTGCCATTTTGGAAGAACTGGTTAGGCTGTGCCGCAGTAGCACCATATGGCAGCCAACGACGAGCCACATAGGTTTTGCTATTGTTCTTCGGCATTTGGATTTGACGGCCTACCAGAGACAGGCATTCAAATGGTTTAGCATGCTTCAGGATTTCGCCTTTGAAGCGCTCAATTCGCCCAGGGGTAAGGGCGTAACTTTGCATAGTCATGTTACTTTTCCTTTATCGATTAGCCAGCGTAGCCAGCCTCAAATTCATCAACTTGATTTGAGCTTGGAGAATGACCACCAATCCCACGAGGTTCGACAGCGGCCTCCAAACGTTTCTTACGATCATTTTCCTTCTTGGCTGCGGATTTGTACTCGCTAATAGCTTTTCCAATTTCGTCAGCGTCCCAGGATTCCGATAGCTTGGCCTTCAGGTCTGGCTTGGTATCCAGCCATTTACGAAAGTCAGTATTGGAATCAGGTGCGCCTACCACCATTTGCCAATCAGGGTGTTGCTTGCTCAAACTGCGAACTTCGAATTCCTGTGTCAGTTGCTGCTTGATAGAACCATGCAGCTCTTCTGTACGAGAATTCAACCGTTCATTCAACATCTGTTCAAGCTGCTGCTGATCAAATTGCTGCTTGACCTGTTGCTGAGCATTTTCAATATCAGTCGGATTTGCTGCAGTACCAGTTCCTTGCAATTTGCCAACGATCTTTTGTAGTGCTTTCAATTGCAACTTGCCAAGTTCCGGGAATTCTTCAGAGATGTCCTTAACATCATCCTCCGTAATTTCCACAGGCTTGCCACGCTGCGTTTGGGACTGCAATTTTTCGACAGCTTGTTTAAGACTGCCGGTATTACCTGCCAATTTGTCGAGAGTCTGTCGGCTACTTTGCTCAAACTGCTCAAGGCGAGCTTTAGAAGCTTTTAACTCTTCCCATTCCTGGCGAGTAATTTGCGCATATTCAGGCGCTTGTTGAGTTTCTTCAGGTTTCGTTACAACTTCCGCTTTTTGCTCAGGCTGTGGTGCTACCTTTGCTGTGTCTGCATCATTAAAACCAGATTCAAACTCATGTTGCGCTTGATTATTGTCCATTTAAGCACTCCGTTTAAAGAAACGAGCATTTGGCCCGTCAAATTACCAATGGCGTTTCCGTCACTAGCTACTAATTCACCGTCTTTACGATAAAGGCGGTTATTTAAAACATCATTCAATGATCGGAATATCCCGATCCAAAGCCTTGCACATCTTCAATGCTTTGATCTGTCCACGGATTTTATCTGATTCGCGCAAATCCAAATCTTTTTCAAGACGCAATCGAAGATTATCAATCGTCATATCAAAATGAGCATTTAGCTTCTTCCAGAGAATGCTTTCACGTTCTGCAGCATTGACAATCGGTTCGCTTTTATTGCTCATTTAGGAATTCCATCTTGTGTATCGATATTTTGTCGCATGTAATGGTGTTTAGTCAATTCAAGTGCGCGATCATTATGTCCTTCAGACTGCACTAATTGAATCTCTGCTGCAGACAAATCACGCTTGGTCTGAGAATCAATAGCTGCTTTAGCCAATTGAGTACGGACATTATCTAGGCTGAGCTTCTGCTCATTAGCATATTTAAGCAATTCCAACTCACGTTGCATTTGAAGCTCTGCCAGGCGGAATTGACCATTTTGCGCAGCAATTTCTTTCTCTTTCTCAGCGCGAGCCAATTCAGCCTGAGCACGAGATTCCTGAATTTGCGCAGATGCCTCAGCACGAATACGCTCTTGTTCAAGCTTGGCACTGGCATTGACGATGTGCGGCGATGCTCCACCTTGAGCCAATTGCTGTTGTTCTGCCTGAGCCTCAGCAGCAATACGCTGCAGTTCCTGTTGGCCTTCCATTTGCTTGAGAGCCTGAGCATTCTGACCTTTAAGCTGCTCAACGGCAATTTGTATCGGAGGCTGCGGCGGCGCAGAAGCAAGCTTTTCTTGCTCTTCTTTGCTGTATTGAACCTTATTCGGATCAAGGCGTTTAGACTTCATCCATTCAGCAAATGCTTTTTTCGGATCGATGCCAAATGCAGGGTTAGCAGTCATGCTCAAAAGCTGAACCATCACTTGCTCTTGAATACCCCGTTCAACCATGGCAATAGAGCCATGTGCATTGATCTTGAAATCACCTTTTTCATCATCAGGGATATCAGGATCGAGCAACAGAATTTCGTAGAACTGCTTTACTACAGGCTCAGTAATGCAATCATCAATCGCATAGCCAAGCGCACGGAACAACGTATTAGCGTTGTCATTTAGCAGTTCAGCAGCCCCAAATGTATCAGGCATGCGCTCTGTAGGCTGGCCTTGAGCCATCAAAGGAAGATTGGTAGCCTCTTCTGCAAGCTTGAATCCATAGTTGATAATGTTCTGCATCGCAGCGCCAACATTTGGAATCTCGGTGGCAAAGAACGCTTTGCGTACATCATCCAATCCTGCCTCAGCCGACATGTACCAAATCTTGTTAGGCGTCAATGCCCAACGACCATCCGCAGGCACGATGGAATTTTGATCCATAACAATCTGCGCACCAGAAGAAACACCCGCATTATTCAGCAATGCACGAGTAGCGGCATTCACCATGCGCTGAGGCATAGATACCTGCTCAGCCAAGCCTACGCCAGCCCAATATCCGGCACGACGCGACCAGGACAGGGCATGATATGGATATTCGCCAGACTCTAGCGGATTGACGATCACTTTTACAACGGTGTCATTCACCATCGTGCAGATGCAATAGCAATCCTTTAATTCATCAGGAAGATCCTCAACGCCAGCATCTTTGACAATGCCCATTTCTTCCGCAGTCAAAGTGCCGGTAAAAGTCCAACGCTCATAACGATTCTTGTTAATGACTTTATTAGGACCACGGCCAGCGCCTTCTTCCTCCATGTTGCATTTGCCTGGGCCTTCGCTTAGAACTTGGTCAATTTGCGAGGAAAGAACGCCAGAGCGGCCCTTCATCTCACGCAGGATTTTTGCTGAAACGAAATCTCGCTCAAGTACGTAATCGCCATGCTGAATATTTTCTCCGCATGCTGGATCGGGGAAGAAATTCCATGGGTCAATCCATTTGGCAGCAGGCACAACTTTTCTGACAATTTGCAACGCAACACCTTTATCGGTCTTGCTCATTGCTTTATTCGTCTGCACATCGAAATAAGGAGCCTTCAGAATACCCACTCCCATTCGCGCAGCATCGTGAGCAACCTTGCGAATCTCAGCAGGATAATTACACTCAACCATCCAATCGTAAATGCGACGTTCGGCCTTGTCCGATGCCTCCTGCGCCTTGGACATTTTCTCTTGGAACAGATCGGCAGCAGTCAGAGGCACGTGTGTTTCCGTAGCTGCGCCTGGAGGCTGCAGACCAAATCCTGGCTGTTGAGCGCCTTGCTGACCGCCTGCTGGTCCTGCAGGCGCTTGAGCCGCTTGAGGAGCCGCCTGCCCTGGCTGTTGCGCAGGCATAGCTTGTGGTGCTGCTGGCGGCTGTGGTGCGGCTTGTTGTGCCTGATCTGGATTGAACGGAGCGTCCTCTGGACGGCGCTCACGCATCAATGGACCTAATTGCGGATGGACAATCTGTCGTAGATCATCCTTGTTCATTACCAAGTCAGGGACAGGAGTCGGATCAAACTTGAATGGCTTATCATCAATCGGCAGCGCAATCTCGCACAGCTTAGCCGCGCCAGCATCAACATATCGGCTAGTCAGGCGAACGAAGGCAGTGGATCGATGGTCTTCACGACGAGGAAGATTCTCGACCAATGGCCCTTGCATTGTTGTTGCCTTAGACCATTTGGCATTTGAATATTCGTGGCGATTCATATCATCAACGCCGAGATATGCCTCTTCACACGATAGCCAGATAGATTCAATGCCAGAGCCTTTACGGGCATCTACAGCCTCTTTGCGCTTATCAGCAATAGCAGAGCCTAAAGCAGCCAATCGCTGCTCTAGATCCGCGCTATTCTGTTTGATCGATTTCTTTTTCAAAACAATACTTCCTGTGTAGATCGCATTGTGAATGTCGGAGTGCCAGTATTATTTTCGGAAACAATCTGCACCCATGAACCACCTTGAATCATGGCACTCAATGTACCTGTGACATTCTGAGTCAATGCCAGACCAATAGTCAGCGTGCCCGTCTGTCCATTAACAAATCGGGCCTGCTCCTGAGTTCCAGTAGTGCATGTATTATTTGTATATGTGCGCAGATAAACCGTACCCTGTTGACCGGCAGTCAGGCTCAGACTTGTTGCAATATCGACGCTATAGCTTACGAATGCGTCACGTGTTGAGCTGACTTGGAAGCATGTATTGAGTGAGCGTGCAGGATTGCCAAAGGATCTCGTAGGCTTATTTGTCAGATCGTTATAGCTACCAGAAGTAGCCACAGCAGCCAAAGCTGGCTTATTAAGGATCTGCGACACCCCGGCAGATGAATTCCAGTCTGAATTGACTTGAGCGGCTGGAATGGACGGCTTATTTAGAATCTGAGCAATGCCATTAGATGCATTCCAGTCCGCATTTACCTGGCTTGCAACAGATACGCTTAGGACGCCGCCAGATGCGGTCAAGCCTGTCCCAAGCGTAAGATATCCTGGCAGAAGATTAGGCTGGTCATAAATCAAAATGCCAATCTGGCCACCACTAGGAGATGTCAACACGCGCTGAAACGTACCAGTATCAGTTGGATTACGCTGACTAATGAGGATGTCATTAGCATCAGCAAATGCCAGCGATGGAAGTAATGCGAGAATTGAAATAATGTACTTCATACCATTCTCATCCATGTGTTTGCTGCAGTCTTTTGGAAAGACACCAAATCACCCGCATTCATCGAAGCAGGCGCATCCAGGATCGTAGTTGCACCAGTCATGGTAAGTGCGGTAATGGATTTCGTAGTACTAATCCTGCGAATCTGTAGTAACGCAGAATTGGCATCACTTGGCAATTGAACTGTCAAAGCGGCCAAATTTGCAGCGGGAGTTAATACCAGAGTTCCATTATTACTATCATCCGTCATGACAACGGTAGATCCAGTAGTAGGAGAGGCCGTTTGCATTACATCTTTGCCTGCAAATAGCGAGCTACCTTGCGCTTGTGTCAGGCCAGTTGTATTTACGTTAGTCATTTTCACTTCTCCATTTTCACTATTAGTTACCAGTGAATTATGGCAGACTTTCACGCACAAAGAATTGGCAATCTGCCGCACCGATAGTTTTAGTTGGAGCAGTGCTGGAATTGCAAATATAGACGCCGTTCTTAAACGTCATCCCATATACGCCAAAATCAATACTGAAATTACTAGCCGCTGGGACGGTTAGATTAAAGACTGGAACTGCTGTGTCAGCAGGAGTTGTAGCAGAATCGTGCAATTGAATAAATTGAGCCGATGCTTTGCTGTTATATCCTGCAACACCCCATACAGTACAGCCAGAAGCACTAGCCTGGAGTTGATTGGCTAATGCAGCTTGTGTTGCGTTATTAGCTGGCTGGAATGGAACTGAAGTACCCATGATTGTCCTTTATACAGTTATCCCAGCGTGCCAAACATTGAATCGCTAGGTGAATATTGCTGAACCTTTGCTCGTGGCGGCTCTTTTTTGGCTAATGTCGGATATGCGAATGTCATTGCCAGGCTATCAGCACGATCTGGAGATTTCACACCACGCTTCTTTGCGTCATCTTTAGATTCAAGCAGCAATTCGCCAGCTTTGAATAGATAACGCAACGCAGTTAGGTCAGTTCTCAAATCCTGATCGTTTGGCAATGAAGCATTTTTAAGCCATTCTTTCATTTCACGCCACATAAATGCACGCAGATTATAATCCTGCCCGTTATCCATGCGCAAAGAAGAATTAACATCTACAACTATTGGATATTTCTTTCCGGTATTGCGATCAACCTTGTCTGGATAATATCCACGCATAATATCCGCCACACCAGCACCAATACCGATTGTATCGACCGCAATTTGCTCAGGCATTTCGTTGTAAGCTGCAATCTCATTCTTTGCTCTGGCTGCAACCTGATCCACGCCAAGATGCGATAGAACAACTTGTTTCAGTAGAACACGACCACGACGGAAGCTTATACAAGTTTTATCGTCACCAAATCGAGCAACGTCAATGCCTACGCGAAGTCCGCCCATCGGCATAATATCTGCTGGCCCTTTGGACATAGCCATGCTGACATATTCGCTAGGGATAAATGCGTTACCAACGGAACTTTCGTAATTGCGGTCAATCTCTTGTGCTACAACGACAGGATCATTCTTTTCACACTGCTCTCTATACCAGTTTTCATCTTTTCTCGGATCATCTTTCCAATCGAAAACAAATACTTTGATTTTCCCCGAATGGCGCTTTCGGTAATAGACATTCCCTGAACCATTTGGAGTAGAGATATCAATCTTACAGTTAGATGTTTGTGACAAGGCTGCGTCAATAGCTTCAGCACGCTCATAGAATGCTGACTCATCTTTGAAATAGATCGAAGTACGGTTGCCGCGACCGATATTGTCTCCAGCCTCACCTACGATTGCGGAGCCATTCTCTGGATTAACAATTCGCATGTGCGATGCATGCTTGTCTTCAAAATAACCTACTGGGCGAAGCTCTTTTGGGAGCAGATTGATAAACTGACGGATCTTCCAGAACAGTGATTTAGGATCACCGATCTTATCTACATACTCTTCTTTGCGAGATCCAAAGCCTATTACCGTGCCTGGATGGAAATTCCACATCCAAACCGCGATAGCCACGCATAACCAAGATACGCCCATATCACGCGATTTCTCGGCTAAGCCATCTTCCCGACCCTTCCATCGATCAACAACCCAATTAATAAACTCTTCCTGCCTTGGGAAGAGTAGAAATGGAACGATAGAGGGAAGCCCTCGTTCTGGATTGCGGGGGTCGAATGTAGCGCCAAAGTCATTCACAAACGCTACTGGATTATCTTTGTAATATTGCTTTACGCCACCAATGATTTCTGGATTCTCACGCAAACGATTAAGCCGATCAATCCGTGCTTGATAGACTGGCTCGTAGTTCGGATTCTTCCAATCGAAATCTTGTTTAGCTTCCATTTTTTAATGCTTTGCGCTTTGCTACTGTTGCCATGTATGATGCCAACCTTTTAGCTTTTTGCTCTTCAGTTTGAATTAAATTTTTAAGCCGCTCTGCACCTTTTGCATATGCTGCAAGTTCTTTTTCTGATCTTTGCCGGTTTGAATTTGCCAACCCTATTTTTCTTTTATGCTCTTCGCTCATAGGGCCAAATTTAATGCCTTTTTTCTTTTCAATGATTTTTTCTATTACTTCTCTTGAATGTCTAATACCAATACGACCTGCAGATATTTTTGCCTTAGCTTCTTCTGTGTGCTTTCGTCCAGTTACTTTTGCAACCCTATTAGCAACACGCTCAGCACTTTGCTTTACTCCAGTCCTTTGTGCGGACATTTTAGCTTTTGTCTCAGCAGTATGTTTCCATCCAGCAGAATTACCTGCCTTGATCTTCATGTTATATTTTGGCTTTAGCTTATCAATTGCTCTTTGTTCATAGAAGATAAGCATATCCTCTTTGCAAATTATTAGTTTGCAAAATTTCATGGAAGCTTCGCCATATTTATTCCATGCAGATTGCAATGCTTTTGAATGATGAGTCCCATGCCTAAGATGAGAGCAATGTGTTCTCCAGCGCTTATCAAAATCTACTGTACTACCGACATATAGATTTCCACTTGGCGATGTAATGGTATATATACCAGAATTCATTTGCCCGTCACCATCTTAAGATAAGCCTCTTCAGCAGTGATATTCACATTGTGCTCAATAGCGCCACCGTTAGGCCCACTGATCTCTTGATCAATCCTGTCACGCCATTTCGCCTTCTGACGATTCTTCAGCCAGAAGATAGTAGCTGCAGTATCAGGAGGGTAGTATTTGCGTATCTTCGTCTGCACAATCTGCTGGTCTACGACACGAATATCCACATCATCATGCTCATATCCCATAGCTCGTTTAAACAGCCTGTCAGCTACTTCAGCATCAGCTTGTTCTTTTCCTTGCTTTATGGAATCGGAAAATGCCGGATGAACGTTTTTCCATTCGTAGATAGTATCTTCATTTACCTCAAAGAAAGATGCCAAATCCGCATCAGTTGCGCCAAGTAAGCACATCTTTCTAGCCTGCTCGTTATACTCTTCCCGATAAAGAGTAGGTCGGCCAGCATTAGACTTGCGTTCTTTCTTTTGCGCTTTCTCAGCCATCTTTATTCTGCCTGATAGTCTTTAAGTGCAACGAAATCTGAGCCTTCGATGATAGTGTTATCGTCAGGCATGTAGATTTTTGCGGTTGGGTTATGCTGATCGTAATCAGTTTTGAGCACGAAGCGTTCGTCAATAGCGACTTCTGCGCCGCCTGAGTAACGAATCCAGCCTTTGGAGTAGGTGTAGATTTCAGGCATATTACTTGGCCTTTTTTTCTGATTTCTTTACGCCTTCAGATGCCATGCGTTTAGCATCTTTAGGTTTGATGCCGACTTTCTTTGCTACTTTGGGATCATGCGCAGCAGCTTCGAACAGTCTATGTTGTTTGGCAGTGTATGGCATGGCGTTATCCTTTATTCGTGTAGCAGAGATAGATAGGATGCTGATCCTTCTGTGTGAGCCAACATCATCTTGCGCAGTTTAAAGTACGCGATGTTGCTATACAAATTCGTTACTGCCTGCTCCTTTGTCTTGCCGTATCCAACATGAGAAATATCACCTTTTCCATAGTTTTTACGGCTTTGCAAAGCTTCCCAGCCATGCCGGGTTTTACGAATGTGCGGCTTCATACTCGACGGACAGGCTGATCACCATTCAATTCACAGGCTACCAGAAGAACATACAGGATCTTGCCATCTGCATCACAGAATGCCTGGTGCTGGAACCCGCAGAATTTCTCGTCCTGTTCTGCATATGCAATATCATCCAGGATATGTTGCAGTAATGCACCGGTAGCAGCGTCATCTTTCGTTACGCGCTCACCAGTCTCATTGAGGGGAATAACAGGTACTTTGCCCTCAATCGCATGATCAATACCAACGGTCTGCAGTTGGGCTTTCTGTTGTGCGCTGAGATTCATTAGTAACCACCATTAGGATTCTGGCTGGCTTGCTTCATTGGCTTGTTGCCGTAGCCTGCATTCATCTGATCCATGCCGCCTTGCATGTCTGGCATTTCACCACCGGACTTGAAAATATCAAGTGCCATGCTCAGTGCCTCTTTTATAGACTTGGCTGGCGTCAGTTCGTCTTCTTGACCATTGTTCTGCTCTTCCTGGGCTTCTTGCTCGCCAGATTCGACGCCTACTAGAACTTGGCCAGTCTTCATGACGCGAATTTCGATGCAGTAATCAATACCGTTATCGTTTTCTTCGCCTTCCATTTGATCGGATTGATCAGTCTGATCCATTTGATCTGCCATTTCTTAAACTCCTAGGTTAAATAAATGCCAGATAAAGGCATTGTTTGGTAAGTTGATTATACTCAAATAATAGTGATTCCACTATTTCACAACTTGTATAAATGTCCTTCCCATGCTGCACCTACCTGCATATTGTTGGCACTAGCGTAAGTACAGCGGATAAAGAAATCCGTCTTTTGCGTTACAGGAATCCCATCTAATGCGATAAGCATGTATGGCTGAACGTCTGTGCAAGTTAGCTTACGTGGGGTGAAATAGAATCCGTTGCTCTGCCTGAATACGAGAAATGCATCAGTTCCTCGTGCTGTGCCGCCTGCTGAACCGGGAATCTGCAATTCCATGGATTGGATCGTCAATAGGAATCCATTAGGAACCGTATAAATAGCTTGCTGAGACGTTCCGATGCCTGGATTGATGATTGCCCTTGTCGTGCCGCCTCCAGCATCTCTAATCGTGATTGTACCGATATTGGTCTGGCTGCCAGTAGTAGGAGTAATCAACGCACAGCGAGCGCTATTGATCCTGAAGAATTGAGTCGGCACAGCTACAACCGTTGTGCCATTCAGGTTGATAGTAGAAGTGATTGTGTTGTAATTAATGTCCAGGCCAGAAATGATAACCTGTTGTGCGCCCGTGCCAGCAGCAGTATCGTTGACATTATTGGATAGGACTTCAAGGCTGGTAGCAGCCGTCATGAATGGATAAACGGCAGCTCCAGGCCATATATCTTGTGGAACTGCTGATGTAGTAGCAATTGTTGCCAGGCCAAGAGACGTAATACGGCTTACGTTTGGTACGGTGCCAAGCAATACACGCTCAGCAAAATCATTGTCCTGACTTTGACCACTGACTAATGTAGTCATGATAAACCTCTGATATAAAACGAAAAATCGCCTTTCTCAGCAGTTTATCACCAATACTTTCATCATTGGATGAACAATAAGTAACTTGTAATACAAATAATCGCTAACCCAAACAGGCCACCAGCCAATAGTAGCGAATAAAGAATAATTTCCCGCATTTCCACATTTCCAGTTTTCATGCTCAGATTTTATCGCCTCAATACTTCTCACATGTGATAACAGCACATGGGGAACCTATATGAGGTCTCATACCAACCACATGTCATGATATTCGTTGATATTATGCAATTCGTGTGTTACGGTAACATCAACTTAACACGCGGAGAACATCATGAAGAAAGATGAATACAAAGACGATGTACAGGAAATCGATGGCAAAGACGTATTTGTCATGCTATCTATTTTGATCTTGGGATTTTTTGTACTATGGGGAATTATCAGCGGATGGATTGATATCCCTCTGATAATGGCATACTAACGATGCTTTTTTAAATTCAAAGGAGTAGCACGATGAGTACAGTATCTTCAAAAATAGACTTGCGTTACGTTCAATCTACCATTCTCGACCAAGGAATCTACAATACTTGTGCTGAGAACACGCTGTCATCTGTATTGGAATCTCAAACGAAACTTGCCAATCATGCCTTTGGACTGGCATCCCGCATGCAAAGCTATGTTGATGCGCGCACGGCAGTACATGAGTTTGGGCCGCAATATGGTGACATAGGTACTTTTTCTGAAGTAATGCTGAATCAGTCGAAAACCACAGGACTTGCTCCTGAATCAATGTGGGATTATTCGCATAGCATTTACGATGTCCCGCCAGCATCCGTCTATACAGAAGCCGCTAAACACAAAGTTAGTGACTATTCTCAGATAGGAATGTATCAAAACTATGCTGGCATTGCTAGCACGATCAAGGCGCAACTGACTCAGGGGAAAGAAGTAATGTTGTCTTTCCATCCGCGAGATTATTTCTATGCTGAATCTGGATCTTCTCTGTCAGCACTAGTAGGAAATGGACTTACAGATAGCAGCCCTGGTGCGCTCCACATGGTGAAGGTTGTAGGTTACGACGATAACTTGAATGGTGGCTCGTATATTATTCAGAATTCCTGGGGAACTAGTTGGGGAAATAATGGTTTTGGCATTATCAAATATTCCCAATTTTCCGGCAATTCAGATTTCAATGCTGCCTATGTCGTAAATGGATTCAATGGCATGGATTGGACGTGGTCTGATAGTCGAGTCAATGTTGCTCAGCATTATGCGGCAATTCTTGGTCGTGCCGGTGAGTTATCGGGTGTGGATTTCTACGCTAGTGCCAATGTCACAGATGAGGCATTGACTGGCTATCTACTGAACTCGACTGAAGGGCAGTTGATTTATGGCGGCCTGACTGATAGTCAATTCGTAGAATCTATGTATGGCTCTGTTCTTGGCCGCCATTCGGATGCTGATGGCATGGCATTTTATACAGCAGCACTAGCGAATGGTTCTTCTCGCGCTTCGATCATGAATATGGTCATCAATGCAGTAGAAGCCCCAAATGCTGAGGCCGCTGCACATGATTTTTTGATGAATAAAACGAATATGTCTGCATTCATCTCAGTATCACTCCAATATACCGGAGGCCAGGATACTGTGACCCGAGCTGAATTGGCTCAGGTCACATCAGATGCTAATAGTCTTGAAATTATCAAAACTGGTATAGCACACGATCTACATTATGTGACGTAGATCACATTTTACTCTTCCTGCTGTAGCGGTGCTGCGCGGTCATAAAGCGGCATCTTAGCCACAAGGCGCTCATCGGCTTGCAGATCGTAGTCTATGGCCGCGAACTGTCGGCGCTGCCCCAAGCGCGGGCAATGCACATCGAACATGTATGCCACTGGCTCTTCTGCCTGCTGGGTGGCCGAAAAAGCGGCGCGGGCGTAGTCGCGCATCTGGTCGGCGGTGTAGCCTTTGATACGATGACCGTCAGGCCCGTCGATGTTGAAAAGCCCGAAATTCTTCGGCAGCGGCGGCAACTCTCTCCCTCCCTCTGGCGTGGTTTGCGCTGGGCTGGACCAGACTTCCGGCCGGTTTGCTGGATGGTTCGGGCAGTCCAGTTCGTGGCCGATGGCATTGCCGCAGACGAAGCAGCTTGCATCGGTGGCGCTGGTCACACTGTTTTCTTTTTTCATGGTTTATTCCTAATCAGTGATTTTAATTTCCCACGCCATCAAGGCATCGAAAACACGGCTGTCGATCATTGGCTGCCATTGCTTGGCAACCTCTTTGATTCTCTGTTCCTTGGCCTCCTTGTACGCAGCAAAAGCTTCCTCCTTTGTCGGATATTTCCCAAGGTAGATAGTCTTCGGCTTCACCATGATCTGCGCCACAAAACCTCGTCCATCTATCTTGATGCCAGTTGGCAGGTTTGCTTTCTTGCTCACTTTTGGGATGATGCAGGAGTTGATCTGCCCCGGCACGAAGGCGCATGTTTCTGGGCTATAGATACGATTTCCACGAACCAAAATATCCTTGTCAATCTCAAATCCGCTAACACCGTAGCCAACTTGCT
>Ga0207711_10000376_pt1 | contig 47478 bp, 105 predicted proteins | sample KBSS34metaG_FD_184401 | JGI IMG/M metagenome (GOLD analysis project Ga0207711, IMG submission 184401) | Switchgrass rhizosphere microbial communities from Kellogg Biological Station, Michigan, USA - KBS S3-4 metaG (SPAdes) (version 2) | ecosystem: Host-associated > Plants > Roots > Rhizosphere... | reverse complement strand
ACTACTATCAACAACCTTGCTCAGTACCCAAACCACAGCAATAATTGCCAGCAAAACAAAAAGAATAAACAATACAGTTAACATAGAAAATACCTTTCTTACTTGGTCGTAGCTGGGGTAGTCGTGCCACCAGACGGTCCAAAATCAATCTTCGGAGGCTGCTTCGCACTCTCATCAGCCGAGAAGTAAACTCGCGGCTTGAATTCATGACCAGTGATAGGATTGATTACCTTACCGCTGACATGGCGAAGCTCGGTATTGAAAGCGCTGACTGCTTTGTTGTACTCAGTACGTGCACGAAGAAGACGGTTTTCAGTTCCTTCAATCTGAATTTGAAGATCATGAAAAGCAGCGTTGGCTTGGAGATTAGGATAATTCTCCTGCAACTGCTGAAGCGCAGTGTGCACCTTGGTTTGCGCGGCCTGATACTCGGCAAACTTCTTTGCATCTTCAAAATCACCATTCTTGGGATTGAGAACGATCTTACTAGCATCAGCTCTAGCTTGAATAACCGCAGTCAAAGTTCCTTGCTCATGAGCCGCGGAACCCTTAACCACTGAGACCAACTGAGGAATCATATCAGAACGGCGCTGAAGATTCGACTCATAATCGCCCCAGGCTCTAGTACAAGCTTCATCCTTGTCAACCAAGGTATCGTACTTAGCAACTCCCTTGTCAGCGAGATCACAACCACTGACAGTCAAAGCCGCAGTGGCCAACGCAAACACCAAACCAAAAACACGAATAGATTTCATTGTAGTTATTATTCCTTAAACGAGAGAATTAAATTAGACCGAACGAACTAAGTCGCCGACCTGGACTGAACCAAGAATGAGGGGAACGTTGGCAGGAAACTCTGGTGTTCCAGGAGTATCACCAACCACATTAAGACAAATAAGTCCCGGTCCCTTACTGCGCTTGGCATAGAAGGTTCCAAGAACAACATCTACACCATTGATGTTACGGTAAACTTCAAACTTATTTGCCTCGGTTAGGCTATCCGTTGTAGCATCCATCTGAGCTTCAACGCCTTTGGGACGGAAGCGAACTATAGTTCCATTCATTTGTTATCACCTTTCTTAGCCTCTTTTGCCTTAACCTTCTCGACAGTGGCGAGCTTAGCGGCCTCAGCCTTAGCGGCTTGTGCTGCAACTACTCCCTCCAACTTGGCGCGCTGCTTAGCAGCATGGGGAGGGGCAGGAAGCTTCTCCAGCTTTTGCTGAAGAGTCAACTTATCGTATTCCGCCTGACGCTCTTCAGCGCGCTTACGACGTTCAGTATGCATAGCTTGAGTAATCGGGAAAGTCATAATCATTCTCCTACAAGGTAAATATTGGGAAACATTGTTTTAAAGATATTAATTGTATTACGATTGTAATCACCGAAAGCAGCTTTAGTGGAAGTAACTTCCTCAGCCGTCAACCACTTGACATCGCCCTCTTCTGACTTTTGCGGGGTGCCGGCCCACTCCGTAGCATAGTAACAGTAGCTGTAAAAGTCAACCCCGGCCGGGCCGTCTCCCAGCTCAACACGCTTGTAGATTAATGTACAGTCTTGTACTACAATGGAAGTCTCTTCCAGAGTTTCACGAATTGCAGCTTGCTTAGGTGTTTCACCGGGATCTACCTTACCACCAGGAAGACCAAACTTTGTTTTATCATGACGACGGGTAATACCAAGAATGAGTCCATCCTTGATAATTAGCATGACACCAGCTTCTTTCATTAAACTTTCCTAAATAAAAATATCTAATCAAATGTATAAGGATGCGGCTTCAACTCGTTTCGGCGATAGCTAGTCCGAAGACCTGTTATCTGTGTTGTTATCTGAGTAGACCGCTTTTGCATAGCGCAACAGCATTACTTATATTGGGATATGTTATCTCAACTTTCATAATATGTGCTAACTAATTTCATCACTATCCTTGGTAGCGAACTTTTTTCCTGGGCAGGAATCCCAAGTAGGGGTGGCTTTCCGGTAGCGACTCCGGTTTTCCTGAGTTTCCATCTCAGTAGCAGGTGGCTACCCTGCATGCATCTTTTTATATATCAGAATATAAGCACAAGTAAAATATTATCAAATATTTTATAAAAAATGCATAACTTGTCATTAAATTAGATGCGGCGTAGCACATTTTTAAACCGCTAGGGGAACTAAATGAGTAAATTTCTGGTTCAAAATACTTCTTCTGAAAGAAAAAAAGTCACCATATTCGGATTATCTATTAGTCCCGGTATAGCAGCCGATTTAATGGTTTTACCAAATGTAAATGAGCAAGATATTACTAATGGTTTAAGCCGTGGAGAATTACGCAATAAATTATTAAATGGTAATTTAACCGTACTTGAATGCACGATTTTAATTCCATCTGGTGATGCTGAATTTTCAGAATTTTTAAACAAAATTGGAATAGGCTCACGTATTAAACCTGAGGGAACATCCAAATATGTAACACAATCTAATTGGTTTATTAATGCTAATAATGGAAATGATTATTTTTCCGGTGAAACACCTGATAAGGCATTGAAAACTTGGGGAGAATGGCAAAGAAGAGTAGGGTTGGCAGTATTAAAGCCAACTGGAAATCTTCTTTCTATTAGGCTTTTATCTGATTTACCTTCATCTGATCCTATTACATTTTCAAATGCTGTAGCGCCAGAAGTAAGTGTTAGAATTACTGGAACTAAAAAGGTTTTAGCAACTGGAACTTTTGGAGCAGTTGAAGATCGTGACAGATCATTTGTTGATGGAACTTGGCCAGCCGGCAGACCATTTACTGCTACTGTAAATGATCCTGAGGCACCAGCCGACTACTGGACCCAGTATGTTGGAAAAGTTGTTTGGGTAACCAGTGGAGATGCTGTTAATTCAAGAGCCCCTATTGCTAGAGATTTAGGTAGTAAAAAAGCTCATCTTGGTTCTTGGTTCACTGGTCTTGAAGAAAACGGACTACCTAATAACTTAGGAGAAATGTTTCCGGCTGCTATTCCAGTAGAAGGTGACACTTTCGAGATTGTAGAATATACAGGCGTTTCATTTGGATTTAGTAATGATACTAATCTTGCTTTCCCAGAGCCATATGGACCACCTCTTTGTAAGCTATTAGAACAAGTTACAGTTAACTCATACAACAATGGTGTAGTTAACGCAATAGCAGATTATATTACAAATGCTCAAATTGAAGTGTGGGATGCTTCATTTATTGGATTGGCTAATGGTGTTCATAATTTTCCAATACTTGTTGATCCTCCTGCATGGATGCAAATAATGGGTGGATTATGGCTAGGAGTAGGGCTTGAAATTAGAGGGCAATTAGCCTTGGACGGTGATCCAACCTTTATGTCTCTGCCTGATTTTAGAGACTCATTCTTGTTGACCGAAAGATGTAGCGCTCATTTTGGGCCAATGAGCTTTTGGGAATCACCATTTCACACATTGGTAATAACCGCTAACTCATCAATTGAATTTGAAGGCAACTCTCCACTATTTGGAGAAAGTAATTATGTTCCATTATGGGGGACAGGATCTACTGTTAACGGAGAACTAACTTCTGGTAGAATGTTCGTTTTTGGCGCTTCTAGTTTAGTGTTTAATTCTTTTAGTGATAATGGTGATAATAAACTTCCAAACATGTTACTTGGACATTTTGATGTTCCAAACGCAGTATCCGAAATAGGAGATATTGATGGTTATGCTATTGCCTGGGACGAAGATAATGCTGCATTCTTACCTAAGAGACCATTAACTTGGAGTAGCTTAGCTGAGCCAACTGATGGCTATGGATTTGTATATAAATCACATTCATTTGAACTTGAGCCTGATTTAGAATTCGGATTCCCAGGAGCAGTTCTTGAGTTTACATTCTCAGCGGCCCTAGATCCATCTACCGGTTCTAAATTAATTTGGAGACCAGTCAAATTTACTCTCAACGATTAAAAGGATAATTAAATGGCTAATGTATATTTTAAAGGTAACCGTGTTTGGCACGAAACTACTGACAATCAAAGTGAATGTGTTCGTTGTGGATTTAAACCAATGATGGATTTTTCTACTGTTGAAACAAAAGCAGATACAGATCCTAATTGCAAAGAACTACCGGCCGCCGTTAAAGAAAAATTGAAGAAAAGTTAACTTCAACTTAAGTCTATAATCTACTCGTCATTTAATTTTTCAACGTAATCATACATTACGATGCCAGAAGCAACTCCACAATTAAGTGAACGAACACTACCATACATTGGTATTTCAACTATATCTCGACAAAAAGCTTGCATAGGAAGTGACAGTCCAACGCCCTCTTCCCCGAAAACCATAAGGGTATTTCGCGGCCAGTTGTAATGGCGGATAGAACAAGATTTGCCGGGAATGTTATCTACCCCAACAATAACATACTTCTCTTGAAGTTTCATAAACTCTTCAATGGTCGGAATCCATTGTACATTCGTATAGTTATAAACTCCAACCGAAGAACGTCTATCCCATTTCTTATTGCCAAGATAAAAAACTTCCTTGGCATTGAAAGCATTAGCGTTACGAACACCAGAACCCATGTTGAAATCGCCGACCCATTGCTCAAAACAAACGGCAAAAGGGTGGGCAGTAGCAGCAAGTTCTGCTTTGATTTCGTCCTCAGACTTCTCCTTGAAGCGGTCAGCTACATTACGCTCCCAGTTTCTGATTGGATCTTTCCCTTTGTCTTGCTCCCAACGAAACTCGTGGTGAGCAGGAGAGGACTGCGAAAGGTCCGGCTGAGTCTTAATCTTTTGTCTCATTTTGTTTATTCGGAGGGTACTCGGTTCCCATGATGGAACAGGCCCGCTTTAATTGTATTTGAGTAATGCAATCAGGAGAACATACTTTAAACTCTCTGCCCATTAGGCGAGAGAATTCAATCATCATTTCTTTTCCACAATTATTGCAAAAGATTTGTACTTTAGAATACAAAGGCATCGTTAGTATTGACACTCCACCAAATACTCAAGATGATGTTGGTTCTGAGTATAAACTACGTATTCGTTATCTGCGAACTCAGACCCGCGCACTCCATGAGTACTATGATAACCATCAGGCGGAGCAGTTAGACCGTAAGTGATCTTACGATAGTCTTTCATCTTACCCAGGGCAACATTGGCTACTGTCATGAAGCGAGTGCCACGTTTTCCAGGATGCGCATAGTACATTGAAGTACAGGCAGCATCACCAAAGTAGATGCCACTTCCCAGCCATCCGGCATCGGTTCGCTTGACACCTAGCGTAACCACGACCTTAGGGAGGAGCAAGCCACGGGATAGAATACCGACCCAGTTTTTAGCAGCGGAACCATGGAACAAAAGCTTATTGTTCCCAATACTCTTGTCGAAAATCTTATGCTCGTCTGGGCGATGAAGTCTCCAAATATTCTTCACCTTTACCTTACTATAGGATTTAACAACAGACTTCTCTACGTACTCTTTCATCTCCTTAAGTTGCCCAGGAGAAACAGGTTCAATATTACAATTAAGAGCCTTATACTTAGACTCAATCTCAGGGTTGACAAGAACGTTGGTCTTACCGTTGACGTTCAACATGTCTCGCATAAGTTGAAGAGTCTCTTGCTTTTCGTTTAGTTTGTCGGCAGAATCCAAGACAGCAAGCTCGGCCGCTGCACGAGTACGACCAAAGCGGTGGGGAATTACTGTATAGAATTCTCCGCTCAACTCTGTCAGCTCATCACGACTCTTCTTCTTTTTCTCAAATGCTTCTACCAATTGATCAAGAACTGATTGTCCTTTTTCAATCTGACCAATAGTTAGAACTCCTAATGGAGTTTCGATACCGTTAGCGGTAATGGTAGCGTTAATGGTGCTGGTTAGGGCGTTAGTAGCCTCTTGATATAAGTAACTAACAATCTCCTGAACATCCTGATGAAGGGTGATGATGGGGGCCTTCTTAGGTCCCTTGTCGTTATCGGCCAGCTTCTTGAGCGTCTTATCATCAATGACGCCGCTACTCTGGCCAATAGTTTTTCTAGAACCAATCTTGGATGAAGCTAGGTTTAGCTCTTTGTATCCTTTTCGAGGAGAAGTTTTCTCACTATAAATTTTGAGGTACATTCTCTCCGCTTCAGGCAATGAATCAAAATATCTTGATTCTCTTGCTCCGGCGTTCGGATTAGTATCAAGGTCATCTGTACGTCCATAGTGGGTATAGACTCGGAACTTGTTCTTAGCGGTGTGCAACTCGACAGCGTAGTATTTGTTGCGGTTGGTTTTAATATCTGTAACCTGAAGGACTGCTTTTTTAGCCACTTCAAAATTATCTGGAAACTTTGGTTCTCCACTCGTTCCCTCTTTCCAAACTTGCACGTCACCCATAGCTTACTCCACTTACTTTAAGTTAGGAAGGTTATCCCAGAAATGACGACCAGCAGCCTGAACATCCAGGCGCAATTGACGAAGCCATTCCATAGCCTTCTTATACCACTTCGGTTTGCCGGTAGTCATGCAATGATTGTTCCAATAAAGAATTGATTTTGCAAACTGTTCGGCAGTAAAGTCTCCCTTAGTTCCGCCTGCTAAATGCAAGAAGTTACGAGCCATGGTGTAAGGATCCATTGGCTCTTCTTCTTCGGTGACTCTGGCTTTGATACAAACGATCTCCCACTCAGCATCTGTTTCTCGTTCATTGTTCTCAGCAAGAACATCATGACGATACAGAACAACCGAGGCGTACTTCGCCTCTTGCTTCTTGGCTTTGGCCGAAACACGAATGAAGGGAGCCTCCCCAATTCTACGAGGAGAGTAGTTGGCATTGAGCTTGGTACTCTCTTCCAATTTGACAATAGCAGAATAGAATCCATAAGAAACTAAATCCACCAAGACAACACCGTCTTTGTAGCCCGGACGAATCCTAGAAGGATCCACTTCCATTTGCTTGGTGACCAGTTCCTCTAGCTCTTCCCACGTACCCGCGAAATGTGAATAGCCTGATTCAGGAGTTTGCCTTTTGACGAACTCTCCACAAGCCACTTTTTTATTGAATTCCATTTTAATTAGACCATTGCCGTTTGAGGTTTTCCCACGCAGCATCAACTCTTCGTAGGGTTTCAGTATCGAATTCCCGATCAGTCCAACCACAAGCCGTAATAAAATCTATGTATAGATCCCAATAATAAATTGCTTGCCGCATGGTAGGGGCAACAACCATTTGAAAAATAATACGATCCGCTTGAATCGCAACTATCTCGTATGGGATGCGAGGCATAAAGATTTCTTTTAGTTAGAGTTAAACACTATTTAATCTTTTAACAATCTCTTCTATCATGTCAGAAGGAAACGCTAGATTCAACCTAACCATCCCAGGCACGCCGAACAAGGATCCGTCCACTAAATTAATTTTTGACTTTGTGAAGTCAGCCTTTTGTCCTACCTTAAACCACCCAAACATACCTGGCGTCTCTATTAAATTGGCGGGTACTTCTAAAACATCTGGGTTAATTTGAGAACATATCTTTTTATTTTGTTCTAATTCCATAGAACAAATTCCCTCAAACTTTTGAACCAAGGTTGGGAAGCTTCTCATTCGACGATCAAGCAAATCGTATAGCCAAGTCTGCGAGCTAATCGAGACACCTACCGTCATGGCCTCCATGTACTCTTGGATTAATTTATAGAATTCTAAATTGTGACAGACGGCATACCCAAGCCTGAATCCTGAAAACCCTAGCATCTTGGAAATAGAATAAATCTGAACGTCACCAATAGCGGGAAGTGTATGAGTTTCTGGCAGATAAATATGGGTATAGTACGCTGCGTCATGAATGAAAGGGATGCCAGCCGCCTTATATTGATCGGACCATTCCTTAAGCTGGGCCGGAGAAGGGCAATAACCATCTGGATTATTTGGGGCAAGCAAGAGATATGGGTCTTCTGACTCAACATTCGGATCAGCGAAGGTGGGCTCTAAGCCATGCATCTTGGCTAGCGGAGGAATGAGACACCAGTAAGGGCTTCTCATGGCTACATGCTCTTTGCCCATTTTACGAAGAGCGTAGAAGACAGCACCTAAAGCTTGCTTAGCTCCGTTAGTAATAATAACGGGAGCCCCATGTTTCTGCTCTAAAAACTTTACTAAAGGAGGATAGCCTGTTGGAGCGGGATAAACTAAATCCTCTAATTTTAAATGACCAATCTTTAATTCTTCTTCTAATTGAAATACTTTAATTAAGTTATCTCGAACTAGATGCGGTTCGCCGACTGAGACATCGATCCAGTCAGGTGGTAGTTTTGGTTTAGCTAGAAGTATATCTGACATAACCATATACTCCCTGAGTAGTACTACTCATTTTTATTATTTCTGTCATATGGCGGATCCGGAATATATTCCCAAGGAAATAGCGGTCTCCCCAATGTACATTTGATATTCACGTCAACCAACTTACCATCACAGTAAACTTTGGTAACCAGACAATTATCTACCCAGTAGCTCTCAACTTGACAATTAGAATCATTCTCATGAGTAGGAGCTGGCTCAGGCTGAGGTTCAACCGGCTTTGGTGTAGGGACTTTAGTAACTACAGGGGTTTGTGGTTCAGTATCTTCTGGCTCTACACCAGTGGCACAACCAACAATTAAACAGCACGCTGCAATTAATGATAGTTTCATATAGTCCTTAATATAAAATTGGTGGGCTAGGAGGGACTTGAACCCTCAAGGTGTTACCCGGTTGGTTTTGAATCAACTGCGTCTGCCGTTCCGCCACACGCCCATTTAGGGTAAGTTACCAACAATTTCAGCTAAAGCAGAAAGGAGGGGAAATACTTCAGCTATGTGGTAACTTACCCTAAGACTTATATATCAATATCCCCAGGTTACATCATGGTGTGGATAACGTATCCCACACCCCAAGCAATCATCATTGCTAAGAAATAAACGCCCCCATTGACAAGAGCAACGGCCCCACTGTCATCTCGGCGTTCCTCAAGCTCGGTCGCAGTAAACCCTCTCCATGGAGTCATGATGCTGACAAAGCAGCTCAACCCAATAGCACCAACCACGCTAAGGGCTGGCAGTGAGGTAAATTGCGTCATAACAAACCAGGCCCAAAAGGTTTTAATTAAAAACCCTCGGAAGACCATGTTAAAAATCCCTAGAACAAAAGTAAACAAATGAGTCATCGTAATTTTCCTTCGCTTTTTAATTGGCGATATTCTTTATGGCCAATCCAACCAATCGGAGTTTGATATCCCCAATATCTTTCTCGTCCAGAAGTAAAAACTAATGTCCAAACTTCTTGAGAGATTAGAGTAATCTTATGAGCATCTTCGGCTTTATGTTCGATAACATCACCAGTATAATGGTCGTAGTAATTAATCTTATCGAAATTGGGTGGATACCAAACTCTTTCCCGATAAGCCCCCTCTAAAATAACTGAAGAGAAATTCCAAGGATGATCGTGTGGATCCAGATCCTCATCAGAACGGAGAATCTGATGAATGTAAACCGCGAACCAAGGCGTCTGAATTAGACGATAGCGTCTAAAATGAACTTGTCCATACTTGGAAACAATTTCTTTTACCAGGAAGATTCTGCGGAGAAAGCGATCCCACCAGCTCATTTCTTTCCCTTCTTTTCTTCTCGCTCTTGATGGTGCGTATCGCAGAGTGTAAGGATATAACTGCCACCTCTTCGCTGCCCGATGGCCCCGCATTCCTCACAAAGAGAGTAGCTTAGATGCTCAGCTAGAGCAACCGCACCCCTAATGAATTCATCTTCAACCGTCATATAAAATCTAAGGCCACCGAACTTTTCTTTGACTTGAGCAACAGAAATATTCTTAGAAATTTCCTCAGGCAAATGTTTGATGTGGTGGTCAAGAAGTTCACATAGGTTATGAACAAGCTTCTCCCAACCAGAGCCAAGGTAAAATCCGCTCCTCGGATACTCCTTAAATAGGTTCGGGTATTTTTCCTTAAACTCTTCAAACTTATCTTTGCTGCTCATTACAATTCTCGCTAAACTTTAGAATAACTTCATCACTAATCTTATAACATAAGACGGCTAATTGATCGTAGTATTTAATAGTAATATCAATTACCTTTTCAATTTCTTCTCTTGTAGCTAGGATTCTAACCGGAATCATTCTTTCTTTAAAAAGCTCTCCAGTGGATGGATTGATCCATTGTCCTCGGGCTGGGGCCATTATGGTTAATCCTCCCGTGACTTCTCTTACTTTAGAATCCCACACGCGGTGGTATCTGGTAGTATAATACTTACCTGGTTCCTTCCTGCGTTCTGTCGGAACCAGGATTTCCCACATGCATTTTGCTTTCATACTCTTTGATCAATCTGAGACGAAGTTCAAAATGCTTCTCTTGCTTTTGATACTTCTTCAGCCTCTTCTTTATACGATTAAGTCTATCTCGAATGTGCTTCTTTTTCTTTGCCCACTCAACAATAACTTCTTCAGGAATCTTATTCATTTTAAAAGTTCTAAATCCTCTTTAGATAAATGAATCGGTCTCTTCTCAATCTCCCACATAAAGAAATGTTTGAAGACCGCAGGGTATTCATCTCTAATCTTAAGAAGAGATTCAACAATCTCTTCTCTTGTATAGTTAGCTAATGTTGAACGATCCATTTAAAAACCAATCTTCTTATTCATAACGGCGTCTTCACGAGAGGAAGAGAAGCCAATCACTCGCCTATTCTGGCCAGCATTATAACTATGGCTGGTGTTTCCGGCGTTGTTAGTTATATCATAAATTTCGGCCAGCGTATAAAGTTTTTTATATTCCAGCTTGACATCCTCCGACTTCATCAGTCGGCGATAGACTTGATTGGCCTGTTCATATGGTAGCGGCCCAACATGGATATTCTTGCAGAGACGACCAGGACGCATGATTGCTTGGTCCATATCTTTGATATCCGCATTGGTTGAGATAACCATTTTAATATCAATGATAGATCCAAGGATACCATCGCTTAGGTTTAGCAAAGACGCAATGGTAGAGATGTTATCATTCTTTCGAGGAACAAGACAGACATCACCATCCTCGATAATCATAATGATAGGCTTCTCGTGTTCGTTCTTTACGCTAAGAAGTAGTGGCATAAACTCTGGCTTATCCAATGAATCAATTAGATTCGAGGGGACAATAAGGAAGACACAGTCTAGTCGCATCAACATGCTACGAACTAGGTGAGTCTTGCCGGTGCCGGGCTCACCATTGAGAACGCAGATTCTACCAATGGGCGGGCTCTTAGCGAAAGAAGAAATAACGTATTCAATATCTTCAATAACTTCGGGAAGATAATTCTCCTTAATAAGAGGAGAAGATCCGTCACCCATGTTTCGGATATCAAGTCCACCCGAGCTGTTTCTCACAATAGAGAAGATAAGATTCTTCTTGACCTTAGAAATAAAATCTCGTTCCAGATGAGGTGCAAGATCCCTAAGAGTATTGTTTACCCCCATTCCGGAGATAGAAATGTTATTATTCTTTTTATTGTAGTCGATATCAATAAAAGAATAATCGTCCCAAACATAAACCCAATCCCCTAGAACCTTTTCAACTACTTGGCGCCCACCTCGGCTTTCCAAAAAGGAAAATAATTCCGGCAGAGTTTTAACCAGAACCCCATTATGGGAAATGTTTTTAATTACTTTATCCTTAGATGACAGGACAGACTGTAGCAGTTTAGGCATGAACAATGCCGTACCAGTCGTGTAGATAGAATAATTTCCTGCGCCTACGATCTGGTCAAGGGGATATTCTTTATCAAAGAAGGGAAATTTCATTTGGTTCTAGTTCATAGGTAAGGGTTACGATTCGAATAACCAATTCTTTTCCGTCTACTTTATGACGGCCGGTTTGAACAAAGTCGTATTCATTGAACCTAGCTAGAACATCCTCCGCTTCTTTCTTGGAGAGCAGAGTCGCCTCAACTAGATTATCGGTAAATCTAGTATCGAACACCGCCTTATTATTGGTCGTATATCCGTAATGGAAATTACGTTCCCAATATAAATGGGCTTTTGGATCAGTAATAGTATAACGTTTAATAGTTTTTTTCATAAGGATTCTTTAATAATTTGGGATAGTCTCTCTGGAGAGAGTGAGCTGCCCGCCACTCTAGGGCTTCCCATAATATTGTTGCCGCCTCCCCACTTATCTGTATCAGTGGAGTTTTCTTCTTTATTAAAGATCGCTGTCAGCTTCAACAAATCAAATGGAATGAAGGGAGAAAGTTTGCCCAGCGTGTAGGTAAACTTCCCATCTTTACGTTCCCTTACCGAAACATAAGCTTTGATGCCGTCTCCGAACATACCAGTCCTGGCATGAGCGCCAATCTCTTTGACCATAACCCAACCATTACCACCACCAATAACATCGTAACGAGTATCTAGTGGGATAGTCTTGCCGTGTCCAGTAACGTACGACATGATACGCAACTCAACATCGAAGATGATGCTGCGGAAAGAAGTAGGATCTCTCTTCTCTAATCCCCCATTCAATCGGAACTGACGGTAAGGCTCAAAGACCCAAGCCAATTCCTGGAGTGCAGGAAGGTCGGCCGGAAATGGATAAGCGCCGGCTGTCGAATCCAAGGCATCTTCCATGCTAACCAGCTTATTAATAACTGGATTCATAGTTCCTAAAACCATATGATGATGGTTAATTAGGAACCAAGAAGTACAAACATCTTCATCGCAATCATTAACGTAGATGTAGGCTTTAGGTCCCGAATGATCTCGGAAGGCGGAGAACATCCCCTGACGAATGGCCATAAGGACTTGACCGCAGGTTGCTCGGGTAGCCAACCTATCCACCTCTTCATGATGGTTGAAGTTGACCATAACTTTCTGGCCATTGAAACGGGGACCAACATTAACGAAGCCATCCAAAGCAACGCTATACCGTGGAGCGTATTTAAGAAACTCTTCCCAAGACATTCCACTAATCTTTGGGTTGACCATTAAATCAATGCTCATGATGATCCTCATTGCATTTCTTGTGGCACTGATGCCCAAACTTGGTGTGCCACCAAGCATGCACTCTACGAAAGGCAACTCCCACAAAGGGAACCATTGCCATGATCATAAGAACTTCATCCATACAAAAATGAAAGGGCATTTGTTTTTCCTGGCACCCCTGGTAGGAATCGAACCTACGTAGAACCGCTTAGAAGGCGGGCGCCTATTCCGCTAGACTACAGGGGCATTCGACTAAGATTATAACAATTAGCAAGACGATGTCAACCTGGCAAAAAGCGTGCCAGAATTATTTGGCTAATTCTAATCCCCAGGGAGTCTGAACGTATTTACGGTCTATCTCTTTTTGGGATTTAGTTTTCTTGAATTTGAAAGCATGACCGCAAGAAGTAAGCTTCTCTCCCTTTTTGGTGCGGCCGATGATCAACATTTTTTCCCGACATATTGGGCACGGGAAACTCAAATAATTATTTGTCATTTAGTTCTTCCAATTTTCTTTGATATTCCTCACGAAGTCTTCCCATTTCTTGAAACATTTCGTTAGATAATCTCAAAAGAATTTCATTAAGCTGAGGATGATTTTTATCAACCTCATCCGCTCTTTTCTTGTAGCTATCAACTATGGCACGAAGATCACGATTACAGTCACGCAGAATCATAACCTGCATAAGTTTGTAACTGACCTCACCCATTACGGCGCTCCAAAAGAGTAGCTACTGGCATCCCCAGTTCTTCCTCAGTTGGCTCACGACCGTCCCAGAGCTGGATAGCAAACTCATAAGCTTTGATGACTTTATTGTATCCATCAAGATCATCGTCATTAATCTTCTGCATGCACTCTCCATAGAGATGCTCAGAGACTCTTTGCAAGCAGCACATAGATTCGTGGCAATGACCATTGCCATAAAATACGAGCGCACCAAGAGCACAAAAGGAATATCCTTCGGCCCATTTGCACTTATTACCATCCTTATCGTACTGGTAATAACCGCGGGCCCATCTGCTTTGATCTTGGAAATGAGCTAAGCCCTTTCTAAAAACCTCCGCAACCGGTAATCTTTGTTCTTCTGATGCGCTCATATCAATCTTCTCCATATCCAGCAAAGTACTTTTGCTTGGCTTGTACCTGAACATACTGAATACCGTAATGGTTGTATTTTGCCACGCTACCACCCTCCAGCGGAAATTCCCTCTGAAACAAGGCAGCGGTCAATCGCCCACCAAAACAGCAGCCAGTATCAATACCAACACAAGATAGTCCTAGGTTGATATTGTTAATCCTAGGATGCTCTAGGCTATGAACACAGTGTCCATAAACAATGGACTCTGGACCCTTCCAAAGCTGATCCCAGTATTGAGTACCTTCCGGTTGAGAAAGGTTTGGACCTAGTGCTTTGCCAGTACCTCTTTCATCCACATACCTGACTCGCATAATCTGCGAAGGGTTCTGTTTCTCTAGAGTGTACTTTGGTTCACACCCTGCATGCACCGCCCACCAGTTATCTCCAATGTGGAGTTTAACTGGAAGAGCTTTCAACCAAGTCCAATCTTCATCAGACAAAGCAGCATTGGCGGCAGCATCAGCTTCTCCCATCGGTTTCATAGGATTGGCTTTGCCGGTTTCCAGGCGCTTCATTTCGTGCTTGTGCCAGCGCAAATGTTTTTCCTCATGGTTGCCCATGATGCATTCCGCTCCCAGCTCCCTTACTCGGCGCACACAGGCCACAGGCTCGGGACCGCGATCCAACAGGTCCCCCAGGAAAATCAATCGCATCCTAGATGGATCGTACTGAATGGTCTTCAGCAACTCATCCAGTTCCTCGATACACCCATGAACATCTCCCACGACAACAGTGATTCTTTCCATGTTCTTTTCTTCCTACTCAATTTATTCTATTGCCGGAGAAGATAATCAGGCCCGAGGCCCTAGTCAACTCCAATCGAATTTATCGAGTTATCAATTCCCAAACTTTGGAAAGTAACTCTCGACAAATAAATGGGGGATCATATAGGGGGAATATGTATATGATCTGATCTCAGGGTTTCTTTACGGGAATGATTGTAGTAAGACTAGCTTCAGGATGACTCCTCAAGAAATATAGAAGAGTACCTAGAAGAACAATAGTGCCTAACCAACCAGCAACAGTCAAAGCAATTTGACCTTTAGTAAGAGCCTTAGGTGGATTCAACCAATTATCAGATAGAAGGTAGGTCTGACCCTTTCTCCAAGCCGACCAATTCTTAATCTCTGACCACGTTCCCAATCCTCCTAGGAAGATAACAAGGAAGGCTAGGACGGCATTGTAGTGCCAAAGAACCACACTCGCTACCAGCGTGGATAGCGTATAGAGCACCACACCCAGGGTCCTATTAATAGAATAGGTAATAGTGCTTAGTAATTGTCCACCGTCCATAAACGATAGTGGGAATAGATTGAAGATATTAAGGAAACACATCCAGGCTGCTGCTGCCGCTAATGCAGGATACCCTGTCAGGTAGTAAGCCGCAGCCGTTGCTCCAGCCAACAAACCACCACCAACTGGACCAGCTAGAACCACAAAAGCTTGTTGACCATATGTCTTATACTTATCATCAACTAAAGCAACTCCACCCATGAAAGGAACCAAGAAGAATCCCTTGGTATGAAGACCCATTCTCTTAGCAGCCCAGAGATGAGAGTATTCATGGAATCCAACACCGATCGTTAACATGAGGGCGGCTTGCCAATTTACCAACATTGTGTAAATGACAAAAGTAAAAATAGCAAAGCCAATTTGCTTCATTGTGTATTTAGGCATAATCAATTCTTTCTTTACGGAATAGCTTTATCGAAATTAGTGAAGTCCGTATACTTCCTGGTAACCGGATCCCAGAATCCCCAGCTACGTTTCTTAGAGCGCCAGCCAGTGAAGAACAAACTCCATCCATCATTCTCGATTAATTCGACTCGATGAAAGTCAGTATAGGATAGAGAGTTAAAAGATCCTGGTAGGAATTCCTTTACAGTGATTACATCTGTCACTGAGTTGCGTCTATGTTCTCTATATCCGCCCGCTAGAATAATAGAGAAAGACCAGGGCCAAGGATGATTGTGAAGATAGTAAGCTCCACTCGGAGCCATATCCATATCAGAGGAATGGAAGTGATGGAGAAAGATATTACCAAAGGCTCGGTCTTTTCCAAAGAGATAGTATCTTGTAAGATACGGATTCCCTTGAGGATCCGGGATGGTGAAATGCGGAAGATATTTTGCGAGCCAGATACAAAGTTTCTTAATCATATTATTTCTTACCCAGGATATAAACACCAAGCAAGGCCAGCGTGACTCCAATAATCTTTTTAAAAGATAGCTCTTCCTTTAGAAAGATCCAAGAAAGAAAAAGAGTCAAAGCTGGATATACCGCAGTCATTGCGGTAGTTCCACCAACCTCCCCACCTTTTTGTAAAGCGAAGAAGTAAGTTAAAGAACCAACACCCATAAGCAGCGCACCTGTTAGGGCAAAGGCCACACCACTTGCAGTTACATTAGTGCTAGGTTTAAATACTACATATTCAACCGGAGCTAATATAAGATAGAAAATGGTAACCATGATAGATACCATTACTGGATGCATACTATCATTAGCTATTTTATAGAATAGAGATCCTACTCCCCATCCGATAATTGAAAACAATATTAGATACGGCGTTGACATGACGTATTACCAGGGGTGTGTTGCCACCCGATAGAGAATGTAAACGATACATGCCATAGCGCTAAAACTGAGTAACGCTCCCACAACCCAGAGAATCCAGAACCCAACAAAGAATCCCTTGAAAGGAAAATCGTTTCTCATTTGTGGAATCCAAACTGCACTAAGGTGCAAGCAAGGGCCCAGATCATCATCAAACCAAAGATTAGTTTGATAAAAATGTTCAGCCAGTTTTCCCTGTTCCAGATGGTAAACAAAAGGAAAAACAGGAGACCCGAGATGATGTAGTAGGCAGTCATTGTCTCACCTATTAGAGAACCAGGTAAACAGTGCGCCCAACCCCACGAAGAGGACGGCCACCACAAACCAAAGCGCAAATCCAATCCAAAGAGGCGACAGGACCCACCACCACGACCAGTGAGCCACCATGCCCACTCCGGTCAGCTTGAGAACCACGAAGATGACGGTGAGAAGTGTGAAAATCCCAATGCCACCCGACGAACTAGAACTATGAGAATCAGACATTTTTAATCTCCTTTGAGTTAATAACTTTAACGTTACCTTTAAGGTCTCTCATTTTTTCGAGACCAGAAAAATGATTCCAATCGGAATCGCAAGCATCAGCCACCACCTCGATGGTAGCCATTGGAAAGCGAGCCGTCAATCCCCGAACGGTCGCTAGGACACAACAATCCGTATTGATCCCACACACTTTAAAATGTTTGGGCAATCGATTGAGATGAACTTCATTCATTACCTCTTCCGACCCATCATCAGAGAACTTCTGTCGGAAGTAACACTTCTCATGAATGTAATTAGTTAGTTCTGGCATGGTGGAATCATACCCATTGTACTCCAAGAATACAATGTGAGCTTCCTCCTTAACTGCCTGGTCGATTTCCCTTCGGCAGTTTTGACGAACACGCTTCCCCTTTGCTGAACGGAAGCCGGGCTGCATGTCAACCACAACGAGTGTATAGCTCATTTTATATAATTATAGGTTAATTATTTTAGGATAAAAATATTCGTCCCCTACATTTTTAGTCAATAGATCTAAATTATGTAGGGCGCCTTCAAGATAATGAATCGTTAATTTAACGTCACCTTTATAATAATAAAGCCAGGCCGATACAAAGCAGAACATAATCGAGTCTTTGACGGACGCTTCCTCACAACCCATAGCTTGATATACTTTCATGGGTTTATCCGAAGAACATGGCTTTGCACAGCATGCCAGTTGCAAACCCAATAAGACACCACCAGTACACGGTTATGTACCACGGGTCTTCATACGGCATTGTTGACATTGTTATTACTTTGTAATAGCGACTAGTTTACCATCAGAGGTTTGAAGGATTTTGCAAATGGATCCATCGATTTGTTTGTGGCCGAGTACTTTTTCATTTCCTTCAAGCTCAACAAAGTCGAGGTCCCAATCATCTGCAATAGACTTACGCCAATCATCACTTCCATTAAACACGAATGCATACGTTGCACTGCTCATTGTCTCTCCAATAATATTTCTCCAGTTTAACCTTCTACTGGTAAGGTAAAATCATTTCTTTTTAATATTCTGAACAATCAGAAGAACGTCACCCCGTGTCGCACACTTTAGGTTCGCTGCAATTTTCTGATGGTCTTCATAACCATCGATGAAGGTAACTAACTCTTCAAATTGACCGTTGCTCAAATTAAGTTTGAGGGTCATATCAAGTTCCAGCGCCAGGGAGTAGGACTTAGGATTAGCCATATTTAATAGTTTTCTGTTAAATACTCACGCTGTTTATTCTTGCCGTTAGTTCTTTTTTCTTTCTTGTTGCGCATAGGTCCGCTAGAGCCCCTGGTCTTCGCCTGGACTGTCAAAGGATTTCTATGCTTTTTCTTTGGATGTTTCATAACTTGGTGGGCAAGGCGGGAATCGAACCCGCACGCTCTTTCGAGCAGGAGGTTTTAAGTCTCCGGTGTCTGCCGTTCCACCACTTGCCCATGGTTCGGGTACAAGGATTCGAACCTAGATTCACGGATTCAAAGTCCGCTGTCCTGCCGTTGGACGATACCCGAGTATTACCCGACTTAATATTATATCAATATATTACTACCTTTATTGCTCAAAGATTTCTCGTAGAAGTTTCAGCACACTTCCAGCCGATTTACCATGCCAGATGAGGCTGGAGTTGTCCACCGAACAGAGAGGAATTTCTTTCTTCTCCATTAGTTTGGACAACTCCTTACCACTAACTTCCACGGAGATAAGCTTACCCTCAACGGCCGGGAACGTTTGCCCCAGAGTAAAAGAATAAGTGATATCCCGTTTGTTGTGGTTAGCCACAATCTTCAGCATTGTTTCCTTGAGGATTACTCTTCCGACTTATCGGAATCGCCGCCACCACTGACCTGCTTGGTCAGCTTGGTAAACGCCTTTGCCAAACTCTCCGGGTCTTCCGGGTCGCCAACGAAAGCCGACTCCAAGACCTTATCGAACTTGGCAAGCTTCTCGGTTGCTTCCTTAACCTTCTTGTTGAATTGCTTCTGCTCTTCCTCAAGCTTCTTGACCTCTTCCTGAGTGTAGACGGCCTCGACCTCTTGCATCTTACCATCCACCATCTTGAAGAGCTTCTTCTGGGGAAGACGAAGGCTGTTCAACTCATTCTGGAGTTGTGCTCGCTTATTGAGCGCCTTGTCCAACAGATCAACTCTCTTTGCAAGTTCGCGCTCAGTAAGAGCTTGAACCAAACGAGTGCGAACTGCGGGTGCTGATGTCCTTAACGCATCGGCAACCTCGGCAAGAACAGTCGCTCCCGTGCTCAACGTCTGATTCGAATCTGAGTTTTGTGACATAATACTTTCTCCTAGCTTCCTTTACTTTATCTGACAATGTATTGGCCCTGGTTGCAAATTGCCCATCGGTCAAGGAGGACCAGCCTCGATCCCAGGCTCTCTTCAAATGATGAAGAGAAATTTTCAGTCTAACATAATGATTGAGTAGGTCGGGTATTCCGAGCCTTCCCATACGAGCCTCTCGCTCAATATCAGCTTCCCATTTATCAACGAGAAGTAAAATAATTTCTACAGTGGATTGGCTAGCGGCCAACATGACTTCATCTTCCAATGAAGAAAGATAGTCAGGAAGTTCACCATCCGATTCGACACTTGTAGCAAATGAGGGTTCCATCTTCTTGATTGGGCTCGGCGTATGGGTAGAATTCTTTACATTTTTTACAGTCACATCCATCTTTTTCTTTTTTCTTTTCGATGGTTGGCTGTATTGGTGGTATGTATGTCCACCATCCATGGGGAAACATAAACATCCTATCTGATCAATCATCCAGATCTTCATCCTCATCTTCGAGAGGTTCGAAGTCGGGATCAGCATCGGGGTCTACATCGTCATCATCAAAGTCAACTAACTCACCATCGTCATCTTGACGGAGGCCAGTATAGATAATGAGTTGACCACGGTTGTCTGTTTCGATTTGAAAACCGGCTGGAAGAATTTCCTCCAGTGCTTCCTCTAGCTCTTCGATATTCATTATTCTTCCTTGTTTGAGTGAATGGTATAGCCTTAATCGGATTTGAACCGATATCCCCTATCTGAGAAATAGGAATCCTTATCCTTAGACGATAAGGCCATAGGGGCTGCGTCAGGTTGCGGGCCTGCACCTAATTGATATTAGATGATGCGCATATACACAGCCTTTATTTTGGACTGGGTAGAATCACGCACTCTTCTTGGCAGGGCGGGCCGGAATCTCCGCACCCGGAAGAGCAAGGCGAAGCACGCCACCACCAACACCCTTGCTCACGTCAAGGCGGCCCGTGTTCTTTGCACACTGGCCCGTCACGTAACCGTGAACGCGATTGGTGAGAGTCTTGAACTGCGAAGGCTCCGCCCCAAGCTCCTGAAGAGCATGGCCAATGAGAGCCGGCATCGGAAGACGCTGGCCGTTGAAGCGATCAAAAACCGCCTCCACTGCCGTCTCAATCGTATCCGAGGGAATCTCATTCTCTGCAACCCACTCGGTCAACGCCTTCGCATAGGCGCTAGCCGAAGCCGCGACATCAACCGAACCATCAGTACCACGCTTGGTATACTTATCCATATTCATTCTCCATTACTAGAAACAAATTTACGTAACTCGACAACTCACAGAACCATTCTGCTGGTTGAAGTGACTCCTGAATTATTTCAGGATGACATCTTTACTGCTGGTCACCATCAGTTGCAGGTGCCGGAGGAGCCTGCTTGATGATACCGCCATGAGCACCCTTCTTGACATCCACACCAGGATATCCATCGAAGAGGAACTTGAGAGTAGGATAGAGCTGAGGCCCCGTCATACCAATCTCCTTGGCGAGATCATCCGCCAAGACAGTAGCCGGAATCTTTTCTCCGGGCTTGAGAGCTTCGATACGGGCCGAAGCCTTTTCGAGAATGGGGCGAATCTTTGCAATCGTCGCATCAACATGCTGCTTATTCATTTTATTTTCTCCTAAGAAATTTGTTATAGGTTCAGTCGACATTAAGGACAAGCCAGTTTTTGGCTGCCTTAATTGAGCGAGAAGGAATCGTCTTGTTGGAAGCAATGTGACGCATCACACGTTCCGAAATCTGATGCATGTTTGCACGATTCGGAAGACGAAGACGGAAAGGCGACTCCACCAATCGGCCAGTAGCCAGAAGGCGAGCCATCTCACGGTCGAACTTATCCTGCGGATTGAGGGTCGAAACCTGATACTCAATTCGCTTGAGATGACGATCCACATTGATGACCACACAGCCCACAGGCTTATCGTCCAGATTGCGAAGGAACATTACACGTCGATTCATTTTATACATTCTCCTTTTATCGAAACCAATTGTTTGAAATTCACACAGCGAAATTGCTGGTCAATCAGAATTTTTCATATTTCTATTCTAAGCACGGGCACCACCCTGTCAACAGCGTTCTGCGCTTTTTTCTAGGCATGCCGGTTGCACGCTCAGCAAACAGCCGAGTGAGTCCAACCATAGTCTCCATACTCATTGTACGTATCAGTAATATCTGAAACGAAATCAGAATCAAGTTCACCGAACTTGTCTTCAAAAGATTTCGGATAATAATCATTGCTCAAGAATGAAATGCCAGCACCAAAAGGTACTCCGTACTTCTCGGAAATCTTAACGGCCTCTCGCAAAGCGGCAGATGCCTCAGCAACCTTGGCGTTGATCTTTTCAAGAGCCTCACTGTTAACGTTGCGGAATTCACGTTCAAGCTCAGAGTCCTGAGGATCCAACTCATGAACGCTCATGGTAGATTCTCCACCATTATCCCAACGAACCGTGGCGGTATCCCAAAACTTTCGTTGCTCCTCTTCCGAGTGACGCCAGTAATCTTCGGGACGCTCTTTCTCAGCAGGAGTAACGCTAATCACTTCCCCATCTTCCATGGTGCCATCATGATTAAACTGAACTCGGTCTCCAACTTGCACTGTATCCATTTGTTTTATTCCTTTGATTTATTATAAGCAGATTCTAAGTCCTGCTTGAAAGCTTCGAATACCGGCCCACTCGACCCATTACGCAATACATAACTAGGATGATAGGTGGGCATCACAACCGTCCCTCTTCGTTTGAAGAACTGTCCTCGGATCTTAGTGATACCGAAAGTTGTATTGATCAAACCATTGACAGCCGTACTACCGAGGGCAACGATAACTTTTGGATTGACCAACTTAAGTTGTTCTTCCAGAAAGTCAATGCATAAATTAGTTTCCTCTTCAGTGGGCCTGCGATTATTGGGCGGCCTACACTTCAATATATTACAGACGTAGATGTCTTGCGTAACATCCAAGCCTTGTGCAGTAAGAACTTTGTCCAGAAGTCCACCACTACGACCAACAAACGGAAAACCTTGTTTGTCTTCATCTTCACCGGGAGCTTCCCCCACAAAGCAAAGACGTGCCTGAGAATTACCGCGTGCAAATACAGTCTGAGTTCGAGTAGCATGTAGACCACACTGGGTACAAGACTTTACTTCATCCTGAAGAAGTTGTAATGTCCTCATGGTAAATCAATCCATTTAAGTCCGAACCGGATACCGACATCTCTTAATGCTTTTTCTAAATCAAACTCTTCCCCTTTATATTTAGGGGAAAACGTTTTCTCTAGAGAAGAATGTACTTGTATAAACTCTGCAATTAAAACGCCCGGATAACAATATGTATTGTACATATTAGGATACATATTAGTAAATCTAATTGTATTCCAATCATCAGGCAGTTTTTTATTCCTTAGAATAAAGTGACAGAAATAAGTGTAAATCTCTTGAAGGCGTTTAGCTACTGCCGTATGTCGTCTTAGAGTTTCTACTTCCGAATCCGCGAGTAGATTCGGCCCACGACTAAGTACACCCGCTGGAATTTCCGTCTCATAAACGTCAACCAATTTAGAGGTTTGTTCTTCTTCAAACCACTTGGTGACAAAAATTAGACGCTTCATTTTTAGATATCAACTTTGAGAGAGCGCAGGGCATCGCTGTGAACAGCCACATCACGATACAGACTATCTAACTCTCTAATAGTATTAAGGATATGAATATTCTTTAGACCACCACCCTGAGTCAACTGCCAGATGAGTCGTTTAGAACATTCCTCAAACTCTTTCTCTAGGCACTCTTTGCGGAACTGAGTAAAAGAAATAGCTTGTTTAAGGGTTGGTTTGCGACGTTTCATTTGTGTCCTTAATTTTAATCCAACAACTAAGCGGGAAATTCCTACCCACGATTACATAGACTGGTTTTAAGTCAGCATTATAAACAATGGTTTTAGGAACTTGAATGGACTGCACTTCAACCCAAGTGATATCCGGCAAGTATGTTACTTCGTAGCCGCCCATTGTATAGGTTACTTCGACTTTATCGAAGGCATCATTTATTTCTCTATGATGCTTCCACCATAACTCGTCAGCTAAGAATTCATACATAGGCTTCGTAGTTTCGAAATGATTTCCTCGGTCTGCTTAACTGAGTTATCAACTGAACCAGAGGTATCAACAACAAAATCTGCCAGTTTAATTTTCTCTTCAACCGGCATCTGCGCCTTGATTCTAGCCAGCGCTTCCTCGTGTGTCAAGTTGTTACGCTTCATAAGACGAGCTATTTGCGTATCTTGTGGGCAAGAAACCACAATCAATGGTCGATACCTATCAGCATTACCCATCTCACAAATAAGAGCTGCATCATATCCAACAACTTTATGTCCGACTTGGTGAGCCGCACCAATCTGTTTATCCACCTCATCCTGAATAAGTTGACCCATAATGTGGTTCAAATCTGACATGGCCTTTTCATCCCGGAAAACAAGGGAGCCTAGCTTAGCTCGATTCAACGAACCATCCTTGTTGAGATACTCCCATCCAAAGTGGCAGAAGATCATTTCCAATCCAATAGATCCTGGGACCACTACCTCTCTGGCCACAATATCTGCATCAATTACAGGGATATCATAACGGCGCAAAGTTTTGGTAACCGTGCTTTTGCCGCAAGCAATTCCACCAGTAAGGCCAAAAGTAATCATCTTGTCCACGCTTTTTGTGCAGTATAGAGGGCTTGTGTCATTTTTAAATGAAGAGCCTTAGCTTCCATTCGCTCTTTCATTAGAGTAATGATAAGTCTTTTACAGATAGCTGTCCAGAGGGACGGGTGCTTTTCGTCCAGAGCCCAAACAAAATCAATTACTTTGTTTAAGTCTTCTTCAGAATAAGAAGATTCTTGTAAGCGCTGGAAAAGATCGCCACTCATTTGTAGAAGCCCCTAATCAATTCGAGGGCAGCCTCCGCATTTTCAGGCTTACGAAATAGAACTTCTAAGTAAAGTTCGCGAATACTAAGATCAAACTCTGATTCCATAAGAGCCCTAGGGTTCTTTGGACTAGCTTTATGTCCCGCTAGTTCGGCCAGCTTACAACGCACCGGCCATTCCTTTTCAATTTTCTTGAGAAGGAATTGGTATTGTACTTCTGTAAGGCGTTCATCTGACATGTTAAACTAACTCTAACATTTATGTAAAATTAATGCGCTAGTTTTATGGTTGAAACTAGCAAACCAGAGCTGGCCGATTCCCATAATCGGGGCTCGAACAATTGGTGTTTTATGGGGACCACCAAACCGGGGCAACCAACGCGCGACTGCTGGCGCCTCCACCACCCGTGAAGTTGGAATCCACGGGGATGATCTTTATAAATTCTTTTTGAAGGAGAACCAAAACATTTTGATTCTATGAAGCCACTTGGCTAAACCTTCCAAACGATGGATGCAATCATCTCCCTCACTCCATGTAATTCCATCATGAGTAAGTAGCGCTACTACATACGTTTGAGGAATGACATCATCATGCATCAACCAAACCTGATCGCCAGTATTATATTGGCGATGCTCACAGATAGGGTATGAGTTGAAGTCATTCATAATCATCATAGTAATCATCGGGGTCCGCACCGTCAAGCCCGTCGATTACATTTCCCTGAATCATTTCAATGATCATATCACGTTCTTCATCAGTCAATTGGGATTCCCAATCTTTTCCATCGGGTCCAACAACAGCCATGATTTCCGTTTCACCCTCATCAGGATAACAGTCTTCGGGTCGACCATGCAGCCTTCCAGGCGCAAAATAGGAACGACCTTCTATCTGAAGGACAATGGGACAATACTCATACTCGAAGCCATCATCTTCCATAATAGCTTCGGCCTGGTTGGTTCCTTTAATGGAAGCCAATAGCTCACCAGTGTCATGGTCTTTGTATCGTTCGATTTCAAACTCAAACGAAGTGTTGCCAGCATACCCACTCATGGTTTACGTAGATCCTTCTTCGGAATTAGTTTTGGATTCTAATTCCTTCGGGGTTTCATTTTCTACTTCCAACTCTAGAATATCCTGAAGTGAAAGTCGGCGCCCATCTTCCAAGCCTTTGAAGTACGCCATCACGTCTCTTATAAGACTTCCCGCGCCCACGTCAACCGTTTCTTTTTCCGGCGCTTCCTTTTGTTGTTTGTATTGAGCTATATTAGATATACCATTATTCAAAACCTTTTCCTCTTGTTGTTGAATTGGTCTTACAGGTTTCTTTATTTCTGGTATCTCAATACCATCCATTTCAATATTAGCCCTTACAGATTCTACAAGTCCTTCAGTATAAGACTCAATATAAATTGGACCACGGCCCATACACTTGAGGTCGATGAAATTGTTTATCTTTTTAATGAAAGCACTGAAAACAAATCTAACAGAATTTGTGTCCTCATCATCCCCATAAACATAATAATTATATTCAGTGCCGCCAACAGCAGGATGGATTTCTTCTTGTACTATGTAACAATAGAATTGTTTAGCGCAAGTAAAAGCCAGGCGCTGCATCCAACCTACAACCGAGAAAGTGTGGAACAACAAATCATCCTTACCATAAAGGGGAGGCTTCTCGTCTAGGCTAGCTAGCTCCTCTTCAGTAATGTTATACTTTGCAATGAGCTTGTCGGCCATCGACTGGGCGTTGGCGGCTTCATTGGCGTTCGGAGAATTTGCTAAATTGAGTAGTAGCTTGACTTTGGTTAGGATTGTTTCTGGTGTTGACATAAGAGTTTTTCTATTTCTACCATTTCTTCCAAGGAAGAAGAAAGGAGGCCCCAGGCTCTAGACCTAAAGGCAGCTAAGGCGGCAATAGCTTCTGTATCACCTTCCACCAGATTATTATCGATCCAAGCATTAATCTTGCACGCCATCCAATGGAGCGAGATTAATTCTGCGCAATAATCTTCTTGGCAGGTCGGCTCCACAAGATCAATAAACCATAGACCATTTCTAATAGGAATAGAAAGTCCTTCTTTTCCAATGGGAGAGAAAGGCCCTCCGAATTGGAATCCTTTAGTGAAATGCTCTGCCCTTTTAAGAGCTTGTTTAAGATCTTGGAAGACCATAACGTTCAGGATTAGAATTGATGATTGCTTCAATCACGTCATCTTCCAGACGGTCCCCATTCTCATCAAAGAACTCGGGAGACAATGCCATTTCGATCTCTTCACAGCCGGCGCAAGAAGACCAAATAGAACGGTCATGTTCACACCTACCATTGTTTTGGTCAACAGCTAAGCAGTTATCGAGAGCGGTTTGGTAACCCTCCCAATCATTTTTCTCGCTAGCTTTAATCATAGCCTGAAGGTGGACATCACGCTCTTCCTTTTCGCGCTCCCACTTTTCGGCGATTGCTAGTTGTTCTTCCCCGAGGGCTAGCAGCCTTTCTTTCTGGTCCGGTCTCAACATCTGATTTGTTTCTTTCTGGATTGCAAGTGAAGTGAATGAAGTATTCTTCTGGAGTAGGCTCTCTTACATTACCACAGAATACTGGATGACTAACTGGACAATAAGCAATCCGACCAGGAGGCAAATTACCGTAGTAGTTACGAGTTTCAGTATAATAATGAATTACCTTACTACCTTTGAGTGTAGGAAAAGGATTCTTTACTTCAGTTTCGGGAACTAAATCTTCACATTTCTCACAGTAATAAAGCTTACCGGTCATTGCTTGCCGCCCATAAAGTCTTTGTAAGTATATGGCCTGCTATGACAGACGCCATTCTCAGGATTACAGCTTGTCGGAGGAGTCGGAGGTGGGGCCTGTTTAGCCTCAGCAATTCTTTTAGCTTCAAAAGCTAACAGTCTAGCATCCATTGCTACTTGCAATGCAGCATCAGATTTAGCCTGAGCTATTTCTAACTGTTCTTTAAGCGTAATAATACTTACAATTTGAAATGTAGATAATCCAGTAAGGATACAAATTATTATTAGATATGGCGTTTTCATTAGTTGAGGGCTTTGGCTGCGAAACGCAGTCCAACGAATTGGCCATCCAATTCAGCGTGGACAGGATTCTCTCCCTGCCACATATAACCCGCCTTATCAACCTTAATTACTCCGCCTTCAATTCCTACTGAAATGATTTTGCGGATAAAGTTATGCTTCTCAACTCGTTTGAAATCAGGACCATCCATATCGATCCAACGATTGATATTAACCTGGCTCATTACTTTTCTCTTCAATGTGCTTAACGATTTCGCCAGCACCTTCTTGAATTTTCTGAATCTTTTTGGTGAGGTCTTTATCCCCAAGCTTCTCCACCTTCTCGACAAGCTTCTTGGTTCCCTCTTCCACTTGCTCGAAAGTCCTCCTGACTTTCTCCAGTTCCTTCTTGGTCTCCGCGCTCATGATACTTCTCTTCCTTTTTATTAGATTCGTAATTACAATCCCAGCAATGAAATCCTTTAAATGCTTTGTTTGCTTTAAAGTAATGAATATGCTTTTTATGAATGGGGCAGTAATATACTTCGTATTCTATACCATCATTCACCTGAATCTCCGTGCTCCGGCTTTAATTCCCTTGGATCAAACATGTTGCCAAGGTCCGGGTCGTCACTTGTCCAGTGAGAATTGGCTAGTTTGTAAAGCTCATCAAGGGCCCACTTCTCTTCAAGAGAGAACTTTTTCTGGAGCCTAATCTCCGATAAACATTTAAATTCAGCTAGCTTTAAGCTAATGAGGGCTAATGTATCAGCCATTGAATTTACAGTAGTATTTTCCTTTAGTTTTACTCTACTGCCCATCTTAATCTCCGTGATGGTCAACCGCTTGAAACTCTCGATTCTTCATATAGGCTATGACCTCATCAAAAGATACTGGCCTATATTCTTCTGTAATTTCTTTACAGTCTACTCCAACATCTACTGACTTACCAAAGGGCGGGAGTGAGCCGTGAGAATGGCCATAGAGCTGGATGCTACCATGGTGGCTTTTATTCCAGACTCTCTGTCCATAGTGGAAGAGGACGATGAAATGCCCATCATGTTTTAGTTCATAATAGTTTTGTATAGAAGCAAAAGTATTAGAACGAATCAGGTCTGATCTATTGCGATCAATCTCTTTATCATGATTTCCCATGATAAAATGTTTGGTTCCGTTTAGCCGACGAATAATCCTTTTAATATTGTCATACGGAAGGAAGGCAAAGTCTCCTAGATGATAGACGATATCATCATGTTTGACGACAGCATTCCAATTATTAATTAAAGCCTCATTCATATCCTCAACAGAGGCGAAGGGGCGGTTACTATATTGTATAATATTTTTGTGACCCCAGTGGGTGTCAGAAGTAAAGTGAATCATATTTTCCTTTCGGTGGGTCCTGCGGGAGTCGAACCCGCAACCAATAGGTTAAAAGCCTACTGCTCTGCCAGTTGAGCTAAAGACCCAAGTAACAATTACTCTTTAAGTAATTTGTTCATTTTGTTTTGGTGCAAATTAATCTGCTGTTGGCACCAAGCAATAGCAGCACGGCGGGCATCACCACGAGACTCGTAGAGCCTCTCTTGGAGGACGCTTCCATGATTAGGAATATACCAGTATTCCGGATTAGTTGGAACACATTGGTATCCAACGCCCTCATAAACTTCACCGTCCTCCACATAAAAGAATTTCTTTTGTGGTCTATTCTCATCCATTTGAATACATCTCCTGGGTAGGGAATAGAATTACTCCGTCTTTCATATGGAATACACAGTCATCACCCATGTCGGTGATAACAATCTCTCGCTTCTCTTCCTTGGCAACTCGCACAATAGTACGAAAAACCATGTCCAAAGAAGTCTCAGAGATTTCCATGGGCTTAGAGTAGCGGCCGTCAGAACCATATTCATAAAGCAAGAATTTCTCAGCCATAAACAATCTCCTCAATGTAATCGGTATCTTCGTGGTCTCGTCCTAGGGCAGGGTCGACTGTGATATCAAAATGAATAGTGTTTTCATCACTGTCCATTCCTTCATCAGTACGATCACCAATCAACATATAGCCCATGGTACCGCCAGACCAAGCCTCAGGATCCCTCGCAATCTCCCTCATATGCTTAAGGATTTCATCACGAATGTAATCCGATTGTCCCAAGAAGTGAGTGTTATTTCTAGAAATAAATTTCACCGCATCTTCCAGTTGCTGGGAAGAATAAGTTAGTTTGACTTCCATCACGCCCCTCCAACTTGCTGCTGACGAATCCTTTCCAATCTCTGGACTGTCTGCCTCATGGAAGGAGTGCGTCCTGCATTGGAACTATGAACCGCCATCTCTGGAATAGGGAAGGTAGGATCGTTGAAGACCATTTCTTCCAACCAGTTGAGAACATTAAAACCTTCCGTCTTCGGGTCCTCAGAGCCGAGGTCATTATCCAGGCTCAAATGAGTTACCTTACGAGTCAAAAGAAGTTTCTTTGTCTCTTCGATATCATAGGTGCGGGCCCAACCCTCAGGGGTAGCTCGCTCATCATCCATGAAAACTTTCATCTTACCACCACAATCCGCCATAATACTTGGCGAATAAGTTGAGCCCCTCTTGGTGCTCTTTCATTTTTTCAAATTCGTTGTCAGCCCAACGCTTTTCAGACCCATACCATTCAAAAGCGGCAATCATCTTATCTAGTTCATCATACCACTGCTGTCTCTCTGGACTAGCAGTATTATAATCGCCGGCTGTAATTTCTTTGAAGCGTCGTAGCCTCGGTAAGATAAGCTTGGCCAGCGAATAGTCAAGGGAAAAAGTGTCCCCATCGTCCCAACCACGAGTAAGTCTTTGTCGGAGAAAACGAATATCTCGTTTCTTTAGACTCAAAGATCTGAATCTAATCCAACGATAAACCTTTTTTAAAGACTTAATCATAACTCTATCCTAAAACCTTTTTCATTATAATCATATTCTACACAAGGCTGCTCTCGACCTTCAGGGTCGGTAGACATAGTCCCATCATCATTTAACATACAAGAGCAGCCACGAGGAACATGATCCTCACAATAGTATCCGGTGTCATCTTTGCTGGGAGCATAGAACCAGACGGCAAGGTTTTTACACTTGTCGCATAAACGTTTCATCGCCCGATATTGTTCCCACAATTGCAGGACCAGTTACCATGGTCACAAGACCACCAACCATCCTCATCACGAGAATGATGAGACTTGTTGTGATGACACTCTGTGCAGGTTTGCCAGAATTTAAGATAGCGCCAGGCTATCCAATCTAATTTCCAGTACAGATTTTTAAACCATTTTGGTTTATTATAAATATTCATTTTACCACTCATACCACCCAATAATATACTCCTCAGAAATAGGATTAATATTCACTGGGGGTTCATTCTTAGACTCTGCATAAAACTGAGCCACGGTTTCAGCATTAATAGTTTCGTTATAATGGAAGGTGCCTCGGTGCCCACTCTCATCATAATCGGTATGGCTACCCACCATACGGCGAAACTTATTATGACGCCTCTCAATTTCTGAGAATTGCTCTTCGGTTAGTTTATGAACCAAGTAACGACGATACCAGGGCGGGCTAAAATCATCGTCATCATAGTCGTCATGCTTATCGTGCCACTCTTCGATTAGCTCGAACCAACACTTCTGACCATTCACCTCACAAATACCGGAGGTGGGGCCATCCCAGTATCCGTGATGCCAGAGCTTCTTTACATTAGGAAGCTTTGGAAATTGCTCATAGGTCTTTTCAAACTTCTCGATTATTTCTTTCACGATATTTACTTTTGAAGATTGTAACCTTCTCCCACCAACTTGACTTGCATGCGAGAGTCTAGCTTGGGCTCGTAGCGCTCTTGTAGCGTGTTGAGTACCCACCCTTCACGTATGTGCTTTCCGCCGAGCGTTGTCAAGCCTTCGGCATACGGATACATCTTTTCCTTACCCAACCACAATCCACGATAAAGTTCAGGAACTGGGTCCAATCCAGAATCCACAATTACTTTCACCCTATCATCGTAGTTAAGATAGCGGAGCTTCTTAGTATCCCAGACATCGAAGAATCTAATCTTCGTCATCAAGCGACCTTCGGCAATGACCGTATCGTAACGGAAACCTTTGACTTGCCCATAGACTTCACCAAAGAAGACCAGGCCAGGATTCTGACCCAGCTTGTATTCCAGATCATATCGGAGGGCGATGTCCCACCACATATCATCTTCATCCTTCTTTTTGTAATAGTTCCTGGACTTAACCCACAAACGTTCTCCGTCATGAGAGAAACCTGCATTGCTGCCATGGATCTTTTCCGTCAGAACAATTTCCTCAGCCTCCCCAAGACAGGCGATGTACTTGCGGACACCATCGATGTCGTAGTGAGGCATGGCCCAGCCCTGCGGAGCCTTCTCTGCGTTGGTTCCACGGGTCTTCTTGAGACCTGGCAGGTTCTCTTCCTCGGGCTCTTCCCACTTTTTTAGCTGAAGACCCTCAACAATTGAATCTCCTGGTTGCCACATCTCCGTTGGATGGTACGCAGGAATAGAGGCAAGAGAAACGAGCATCCCTTGGCTGTAGGTTCCACGGATACGTTTAGCTTTGATGATACGATACTTTTCAGGAACAGATCCAACTGGATACTTCGGACCAAGCTGGCGCTGTTGAAGCTCTCCGTTTTCATCCTCATACTTCTCATACGCTTTGGGACACAAAAAATAGAAGTGTTGGATATCAGGAACGATAGAATCAATAGGAATATAACCGGCCAGGTCGCCCACCTTATACTCATCACGCTTGACGATGACAGGGTAGTCCCCGAGAACAGTAGCAATATCCAAGACATCAGCGTCAGGATGCTTGGTTACCTTTTCAATTTTTACAACTTGTGGATGCCAGTCAGACATATTACTTCCTATAAGAACAATCTTTGCGGTGGTGGTGCCCCAATGTCTCGCATTCGGGACACGGCAGTTGACTTGGAAGCCAACCAGACTTGCCAGTCTTCTTTTGATATTCAGCGAATTGCTCAGGCGATAGCTCAACAAAATCCTCACTGAAATAAGGATTCTTTTCCTTTTCAGTGGGACGAGCCAGCTTCCTATACTTTCTGGAAACTTGGGTGTAACCTGCCGCAATCAGCTCATCAATATTTATATCTTCACTATTCACGTTATTCAATCTCATCATTAAAAATGGAAGTTTTATTATCTCCCAAAAGACAATTGATTTTTACTTTTTTAAATTGTCCGTATAATTCAATTGAATCAACAATCAAGGTTGCACTGTCGGCTTTACGAACAACCTCATCCCCCGACTGTAAGTTCTTTGCATCTCGGTATTTCATCTGGAATTCCTGTATTGACAGTAGGTGCCGGGCCGAGTCCCATGTACCATTTCCAAGTAACATACGCAGCCGAATAAAGTTCTGCAAGTAATTCTTGCTTAGAACAGTCTTCTTGGTCTTCGCCCCAAATAAGAATGCAGCCGGTTAAATACGTTGTAAACCCTACAACTGCCGCAGCACCTATCTGGTTCCTTGCGATTTTAGTAATAGGATTGTTAATAACTCTAACAAGATCAGCCACGTTTACAAATACCCTTACCACGCAGGACCATTAAATCTTGGCGGCTATTGACGGCATTACGGATAAACTCTCGAACTAATACAGGGTTCGGATACCCACACTCATCACAAACATGAGGAACTAAATCCTCATAGGTTACGCGACTGGTAGGAGGCATCCTATCCAGGAAGGCATCAATAAATTCAATGACGCGATTAACGTCGTTCTTAATTATTTGAGAGGCATCCATAATCAAAGCCTTTCGGAATTCTGTTTCTTATCCAGAAATTCCTGAATCTTTTTCTCTCGTTGCTTGGGCGACTTGCCATCCCTTTCTTGAAGTTGTTGAATGGCATGAATGCAGTGATGGAAATTGTTGGAATCACAATGGGCCCAGCGATGCCCGTTGTCCCATGTAATCTTATCAAGAGAGAAGTGTTTGATCCACTTCTCCACCATGGCGTGGTCAACTACTTGGCTAACCGCCTCGTAGAACATGACCTTGTATCCCTCAAGCTTCGCCCAGTAGATACAAATACAAATGGGACGATTATCCAATTCTCCAATTGTGATCATCCGCCCCATAGAAATCTGTTCCCAGTTTTGGATACTACAGTTGTCGTACTTCGGTTTGTGATGGTAGTCCTGCCAGAAACAAAACTGCTCATGATGAGTAGCCTCCACAAGGAAAACAACATCCTTGAAAAGCTCTTCATCTTCGGGACGATACTTATACATTTTGGCGAGAGATTTCTTAGCCTTCATCACGGCACCCCATATCATCATCAATAAAGCCGTTATCTCTTGAGGCACGTTCCTGCCAGGTCTTAGCAGGGAAAAGCTTTTCCCTCAGGGAATAAGCGGCTTCTAAATGATTACGTCCAGCTTCAGCCAAAGAATCAGTATCTTTGGCAGTCCCACCAGTAACTAGAGTTACCCACTTACCATTGTGGAATAATGTATAGACCCTGTGTGAGTCATTGATTTTGGTTCGAATGCGAATCACGTTACTCTCCGAAAAACTCTAGCCTTCTGCTTAGCTTCTTCCGCTTCAGAGACGGTCTTGTAAAGAAGCTCCCCTGCTTTGATAGCAAGGAAAGCGTCATCCTCAGACCATCCCTTAGCAATGATGGCATCATGAATAGATTCAATGGACGCACCAATACCCAGGGCTCGAACAACTGATTGAATTAGTGCTTCCATAGTATACTCTACTTATCTTCTTTGGTAGCGGTGGCTGTTACAACAGTAACATTCCAATCGCTCATTCCACCAACCGGCGCTCCTCGTGGAGGAGGAACCGACTTCACTTCTGTCTTGAATGAGATTTCGAAATCGTAATCGTACTCGCCATCACTATGCTCACTGTTGAGCCAGAAAGCAATGGCCTCTTTGATATCTTCTTGATCTAATTCGAAAGTTTCGGGAATCTTTTTCATCCGACATCCCCACCATCTTCAACACCAGGGCAGCAGGCCAATGCAAGCTTCCCGCTGGCCATATGACCAGCCATGATCATTCCGTGAGACTCCATTCCCATCATGGCTCGGGGCGCCATATTGACCACAGCCATCACCTGATTGCCCAGCATCAACTCTGGAGTGAATGTCTCGGCAACACCAGCTAGAATGGTACGAACGCCCACCTCAGCTCCGAAATTGATCTCCAGCTTGAGAAGCTTCTTGCTCTTCGGAACGGCCTCAGCCTTGGTCACAGTGCCAACTCGGATATCCAGTTTGTCGAAATCTTCATACGAAATAGTGCTTTTCATTTTTCTACCTTTTTAATTGGGTTGGCCGGGTCATATTCCATACCATTATCTTCCAACCAATGTCGATAATCGGGATCCATATCTTCTAGGATATAGATAGAGCCTGTCTCTGTAGTAATTTCTCTACCATTTATTTGAGTAATGGGAGATGTCCTCACCGTTTTATTACCAGGAACCCTACACCCTAAAAGACATATGGGGTTCATCTCTGGTGCCAACCAGGGATCATCCGAATAGGTAGTGATACTCCAACGGTGTAGGTGGTACGTACTCATTTGATCCTTCTTTTAAGCGGGGAAGGATATTTCTTTTGGAATTGAGTGGCCCAGCGAAGAATGATATTTGCTTTATTAATGGGAAACCCATGAAGGATTAAGTCATGCTTAATTACCTTGGTAGGCACGCCACGCCATAATGCTTTTAAAGAAGACTTTATTGCTTCTTCTGTGGAGACACTAGCCATTGCGGGTCTCCTGTTCTAGTTCTCCCTCCCCCTCAATACTGATAATTGAATGGGGATTCAAAAGAGAGACTGCTACAGCCGGCATTCTAACCGTAGGGGTACGGTTAATTAGTTCCAGCTCCAACATCTGAACTTGATATTGCTCCTGCCTTAGTTGAACTTGTAGCTGAGTAATGCTCTCTTTCACCTGTTCAATTTGCCATCGAACTTGCGATTTACGCTCTTCCTCTCGAAGCTGTTTAGGGTCATCTAATAGCAGTTCTCGTGACATTGGATGTAATTGCCCGCAATAATGAAGAAAACATTGTTCCCACTCTTCCCGCATACACCACCCAGAGCCAGAGCACGGGCAAGTCTCCTCATCTAATTCGGCCCAGATAGTCACATCAATAGGTTCCATAGGTTATTCTATTTCAAGATCCAATCATTGGACCTTCTGTTTAAAGGATAGCGCAAGAAACCTTCTAGATCTATTAGTACATAGTTACCTTCAGGAGACATCATTACATTTCCTGAATGTAAATCAAGGTATCTATCTTGTTCTATCACTGTAGAAAGAAACTCATATAGTTTCGGAAGTTGTCTTCGGTAGGATTCTAACTCATGAGCGCCACGTTCGCAAGCGGCCCTCTGAAATTTATCCCACAAATCGCCTACTGTATTGATAAGGGCGCGTTCTTGAGTAGAAAGAATTCCACAACGTTCCATATCATAGGAGTAAACATAGTGATTACTTCTGTCCCTTCCCAATTCACGGAAAGCAAATACCTGAACAACCATGGGGTCCTGGTATTTAATGAAGTGATTGATAACTGACTTCATAAAGTCATAGTTATCCTTTTCGCACCATCGTTCGGTCTTACGAATGAGACCGCTATCCAATAGCTCTACTTCTTTACCGGGCGGCAATCTTGTTGCGTAATTAATCACGTCCCATCCTCAACGTTTTTGTTCCATATAAAAACGGAACCAACCCAGATAAGTGCTCCCACTAAAAACATAAGTGCATGATCCCTATCTTTTAGGATAAGGAAGATGATTGCTAGTGTACCGTATAGGGTAAGACCCCCAACACTAAGCAATAACATTTTCTTAGCTTGCATTATAAAACCTAGTGGAAGTGGTAGGAATCGAACCTACTTGCAGTGGCGCGCACCAAACTGCTTGACCCGGCTCGGATGGTTTCCCATCCTCTCTTTTCGGTCGCTGTCTCACTCCCTAAAAATCGTAGTAGTAATGGGATTCGAACCCATTGCGTGGCTCATTGTTTGGTTCCACTACACCTCGGTCACACTAGCTCTAAACGTACCCTGTATCGCTTCAAACAAACTAGCTGACCACTACTACAACCAGGGGACTGTACCAATTCAACAGGTTTCCCTGCATTGTACCAGCCCCTGTCGTATATCCCAAACTGTCCAGGATATACAGCTAACCGCTTTCATTTCGGACTAATCAATCGGCGGTTATTTCCTTTGGACTTGAACACCTCAATAATTTCTTATTGCAAACTTTGCAGTTACCTAAGGGGATTGTTATTATAGGATAGCTCTACTAGGCCCGTTATTTCAGGGCAGCCTTTCCTACCTAGTCCCAGCCCAAATCTTTCTCCTTATTTATTAAATACTGAAACAAACAAGAAATGCTCTTTAACCCATTCATTAGAAATAAGTGATGGCCTGAATAGATAACCTATATCAGTATGCCATTTATCATTGATATCAAACCCTGGCCCTGCCATCAAATGATGTCTAATCATTTTACCCTGGGAAATATCAACGAACCCTTCATAAGAAGTCCAAAGATTATAGTTCTTTGGAAGTTGAATAACTACTTTAGCTTCATTTGCATACTGCCAACGGTCGCCCGCTGCATTATCTAGCGCTCGATAAGATACTCTATTACGATCCTTAAGAACCACATCACCGACTTTGAAAGCTACTTCTGGTTGTACTTCAGGTCTGACATCTTGTTTGGTGCCAGTGGTAGAAGAAACTCCGTTGACTGTCAGCTCTAACCATGGAGTTAACCTAGCGTTAGGTCCACCACGCAGAATTGTAGTCTTCAATCCCCCAGTGTCGTTAGTGAAAACGAATTCAGGTGTAGCTCGGAAGTTAAACTTTGGCCCATCTTTAGGATGGTAAACTGGAATTTTAAGATCCCACTTATTCCAAACGCCTGCATCATCCGCAAAAGCAGATGTTGGTAATAGTACTGCTAACAATAGTAAACCCAAAGAAATTATTTTTCTCATTATCATTCCTTTCAATTAAGGAAAACCCTTAATTCGCTGCATTATAACACAGCTTTTCAGGAATGTCGGGGCTTCACAGACTTGTTACACAGCCGTAACGGTTCAGTATTTTTACTCCTCAGTAGTAACTGCAACAGCAGTCCACTTGCCTTCAGTGACCGACATTTGAGGCTCTACCATTTCAGGATGAGCCTCCATCACTCCTTCAGCAAGATTCATTGCTGCAATACAATTACCATCAAGATCAACTTCGATAAAGGTTTCTTTAACGATAGTCTTTCTCAATTTAATTTTGAACTTCATTGGTACTTGCTCCCAGTATAAGGCTTGACTTTGCCACTGGCAACGTCCTGCTGGAATTTTTCCCAATACCCCTCCGGATACAATTTAAGAATTTGAATTGCATTCTCATAGGCGAAGGCCCTAAACCAACCCGAAGTAATGCTAGAACAAACCTTAGCAAGGGCAAACTTCCAAGCATACTCTGGGGTCCAGACTCCAGGATGAGGGACCAAGGAACGCTCGATTGCTAGGACGGCCGCTTCCTCAATGACACCATTGATTCGCACTTCTTGGGGAAGGGCAAAGAACTTACTCTTATCGCATTGAACCTGCTCCCCATCCTTCATGTAGTAGGTATAAGCCGGCCGTTCACCACGAGCTACTGACTCATGAATAGTATCATGGTCATAAACATACTGAATACTATCATCCGCAAAGAAACCATCCTTTGACTGGTTCAATTTAGGATGAGAGTAATTGTACGTTTCCTTTTCTCGTAGCTTGAGAAAAGCCTCATACTCCGGGCGAACCTTGGCGCCATAACGCTTCATGACATGGTAGTCGGCCAGCGTCTTCCAGAAATGGGGGCTGTTCTTCAAGTACTTATGAGAAGACTTGATACAGAACAACAGGTCCAAATTAGGAACCTTCCCGAAAGAAGTGTCCATGGTTGTGGGGTCCTGGTCAACCAAGCTAACCAACATCTCCGAACTAGTACCAGATTGGACCAGCTCGAATTCGCAGTTAGAGTTACCCTCCACAATCATCTTCTTACCATTGCACTCAGGGTAAACTTTGGTAGGCTTGACCTTATGGGCAGTCGTTTCCATCCAGGAATCAAACTCTTCCTTGGTGCAAATGAAGTCAAAGTCTTTAGGGCTCCTCATCAAAAGACGGGGTGCCCTCAAAACCAGTGCACGACTACCAATAAGAATCACGGTTCAGCTCCCAAACTTAATTTCTGGTTTTAACCAATTGCAAAGCCAAGCACGCAATCTAAACTCCCAAGAGTTTTCTACCGCCTCCACTTGGCGATGAAAGTGGTTGCTCCTATTAGTAAGGCATTCGCTGCAAAGCATGCCAACAGGAGGTAGAAGTTTGCATTTTTCACAGATGCCCCATTCTTTATTGGTTGCATGTTTGATTGTTCTAATGAACAACATCTTAGCACCAGAGTGACGAACTACTCCAACCATTCTCATCAATGGTAGATTCTAGTTTACGAATCGAAACTAGATTGTCCTCTACGAGAGCGCCAATGGAAGAGTCTTTCTGGGCCAGATTCTGAGCCTCTCGCAAAGCTTCAAAAGCCTTTTCGAAAGCGTTGGTAGCCTCATCAACCTTAGCTTGAACTTCTTCCCCAAGCTTCTTGTCAGCAACTGGATCCGCCAACGTCACATCACTAACGTTGTAGGTATCATTACTACATTTACCGTCATCCCACTGGACTTCTACCTCATCACCATTGATAGAAACGATGGTGCCTTTGTAACACCTATCTCCGAAAACGAAGACATGAGCCCCAGTATAAGCGTCTTCTCGTTTCATGATTAGCAGTACCAGGAACTGGTATTCCAACCAGCTTCTTCCATAGCGTTTTCAAGGGGGCCGACATCGAAGATGGCATCGTAGTCGTCCACGCTCTGAAGATTCTTTCCATGGGTGTCGGCCAGTTCATTGGCCTCTCGAACCAATTGAGCCGCTGCACGAATCTTATCGTTGACCTGGTCTTGAAGAAGCTTGAATTCTTCCTCAATGCTCAGGCATCCCTGAATGTCATTGACGTTCACCTTAGCCAGAGAACCATCACTCCACTCAACGGCAACCACTTGGTCACCATCCTTAAGATCATTGCCAATGACAACGCCCCTTTGGTTCTTGTTTCCTTTGTGTTGGATATCAGCGCCAACAGCCAAATCTTTTGCAGTAGCCATTATCATACCCTTTTTCTACGTAATTCAGATACTTGTTTCAGGCAAAGCAGTACGTCAGAACGCCCACCTGTATAGCAAGGGAGCTTCTTGCCCACTTGTTCATAGTCCGCAATTAAGCTTCGGACTGTAGCTAAATTTAGTTCGCGCCCGACCGTTACAGGATCATCTACATTTAGAATCAAAACCGTATATCGCTCGGGAAGTCCTGCCGAATAGTCGTATGCGATAAGGTATTTGAATACCCCCACATACATCTTAGCTTTGGCTAGTTTGAGGCGAGCAATTGGCTTGTTCATTAGCACACCTGCGAATGGCGCCAGCCCATATGATTTAGGTTGTACTCAGAAATGTCCAGCAAATCAGCGACCGTTTCCTTATCAAGAGATTCGAACCTCTCATCAAAAGAATCCGGTACGTAGCTTTGCCCAATCTGGGAGACTTCAGAATAGAAGGGGATACCGTGCTTATCTGCCAAGTCTACTGCCTCATCTAGGGCTTGCTCGGCAATACGAATCTTAGCTTTAATCTGCTCCCCAATAGAGCTAACTAAAGCTAGGAATTCCTCTTCCAATTGTTTGTTGTCATCCATGATTGCTCTCCTGAATTAGAAGATGATAATCAGGGTCACCCTCCAAGTCAAGCTGGATTATTTTTTAGAATTAAGTTGTTGAACTTGGTACTGTAAGTCCCGAATTTCGTTCTTCATTCGGGTTCTTTCTCCAGTACAATCCATACAACTATTCATCCACATTAGCCATACACACCACCATAGAAAGAAGTGTGAATGGTTATTGTGTTTACAATTGTTACTCATAATTAAGCCTCAGCAACGTGGGAGCTATCAGCAATCTGAAGGGCAACCTCCAATGCATTCCGGGCATTGAAGCGATCGTCAATGTACCAATGATACATTGCAATGACGAACAGTGCCGTCACATGTTCTTCTTTGCTCATTCTCATCTGGAAATTGCCTATCAGATTTTCTTGAGAAGCTCGGGAAGCTTAGCGCGAAACGCTTCGATTTCCAAGTCCCTATGACTTTTTTCTACTTTGACGGTGGTGATACGATGTACTCTTAGGTCTTCAACTAACTTCTCTTTAAGAAGGTTGGCAGCAATCAGGTCGGACTCTGCATCCAAAAGTGCTCGCTTGTAGCGTTCTACAAGACTGCGAACATTCTTTTGCTCAACTTCCACTTCCTTGATTGCTGCCAGAATCTCTTGCTCTTTGGTGGTCATAAGCCACCGACCTTCCCGCACGGATGCGACTTTGTGTTATTTAGCTTTGCTCGTCAGATGATATCCGCCACAGATACCACACGAGTAGACGCGCATGGCTTTGTCGAATTTAGTCGACATTTCCGTACACTTCTTATCTGCGTAGTCTTTGGTAGCATATCTCTTTTTACCCACACATTGGGTGACTGAGCCCTTTTCCCGTTTTGGCACGGGACTATTCCTTCGTTTCTGGGCGAATCCGGCGATATACACCAGGAGCCCGGCGCATCAATTTACCTCCCTTACATTGATGCCAGACGGTAGAATTCAAAGAATTCCTATTGTAATTATTTACCCCGAGTTTTGAACACTCACGGATAAAATATTCTGTACCAAGATCAACATCGAATGGCGCTTTTTCAATGGCAACTTTAACTGCACGTTTGAGTGTCATTAAAGGTCCCTTGGGGCAAACGCTATTGTAGTCGCTTTCATCAATTAGTTCCAGAAGCATCCTGGAGGAATTGACGCCATGCGTCTCAACCAAGTCGATAATGGTACGCGCCCTGCTAACTCCAACCGCTCGAATCAATTCGAGAAATTCTTTTGGGGTGGGCACGGCTCACTCCAAACCTTTGACGAACTCCGCTCGCTCCTCCGGAGAAAGAGAATTCCAGACAGCAAGCCCCTCTTCGGTAGCGTTGATCTCTCGAACAATCTCCGTGCCGTAGGAGAACCATTCCTCTTCGTTCTCACGGTCCCAATGCTTGTACTCGACCTGTCGGGTCTCCACCACGATCTTGTTGAGCTTCTCGCCCGCAATAGGCTGCGTGGTTTCCGTTCCAGGCTTGCCCTGCCTGCTGTACTTACCAGTCACTTGACACTTGAACATTTTCTTACACTCCTTTTCTTTTGTTTGGTTTAATTCCGTACCTTTCGGGATCGAAAGGAACGCCATACTTTTCATGAACACGCCTAATAGTTCTAGCGTATTCTGACTCTTCAGTCTGGGGCTGATACATGCGCAACTCCTTTTTCAAGGAGCGTATGAACCACCATTGGCACACACAAATAAACGCAATTATCCACCCCATGTAGTTTCCTTTTTTTCTTTCTTTTCGTAGGGCCGGGGCATCCAAAAGCGCATCAGAATAATTAGACAGACCGCGCAGACCAGAAGATCCTTGAAGGCTACCCTATATCCCTCTTCGCTAATCACATTGGAAACTGTCCAGATGCACGCCAATGTAATGACGCATCTAATCAGAAACCAAAATGTATGATGCAACGCCCAACGAAACATAGGTCACGCCGTTTCGTCTTCGGCCTTGCGCTTGACACCCCTGCGCTTTTGAACCTCAGGACGCTTGGTCTCGTCCTTCTCGGAAGGAAGGTCCGACTTCGGCTTGCCCACGAAGCGCGCAAGATGCTGAACCTCATCCATGATGTAGGCTCCATCACCAAAGTCAACCACGACTCCGGTTTCGGTTTTGCCCACTCGACCACAGATGTAACCAACCTTACCATTCAGTTCCTTGGCGAGCTTCTCGCCAACGTACTTGACCGAATCACCCTGCTGAAAACGATGAAAACTCATGTATTTTTCCTTTTGAAATTGATGGTAACATGAAGCAGTCAACCATTGATAGGCTGCTTCAGTACCTTGTTGTCGACCCTATGACAAGTTGAAGTTTTGTTGGTTGAATCATTTGCCGTAATATCAGGCGCACACGGCTACGCATCCAATGATTATTATAATAATTAGGCTTGACCGAACCGCCATTGGGAAGGGCGCGGCTGCGTTCACCTGTTTGTTACAATCATAATCCCGATGAACGAATTATGAAGGTCGGGTTTCATCCTTACGGATTATCCCCGCAAACCTTTTTGGAGTCTTTCTCTTTCGGCTTGGTGCCATACTTGAGTTGCAACTCCTGAATCCCCCATTGAACCAGCCCACTAACCAAAGTGGATAGGCCAGCAATAGCTACTGCTAAGCCCACCTGTTCCACCTTGGTAGGTGTCTTCGGCTTATCTTCATAGAGCATGAATGATAGCCCAGGTTCCTAGAACGATGAGTGACCAGAGTGCGGCACTGCCGCCTACGACAATCAACAGTCCGATTCCAGGATACGTCTTCTCCTCGTAATCAGGACTCATCTTCGTCTTCCTCGACCTGACCACCCATAGCGATGACTTCGTCCTCATCGTCATCATCGCAATTGTCACACCTACAAGTAGGCGGCTTGTTGCGATTGATGAATGCAACCACCATGCGCTCGACTGCCCAAATCAGGCAAAGAATGATGATGAAGGTTCCAAGAGGATTTTCCCTCATCAAAAGAAAGAGCGAATTCATTTGAATTACTTCTTTCCTTTGCTCTTCTTGGCAGCCTTGGTGGCCTGCGAAGTCTCACGAGCAGCCTTGATGTTGGCGTCCGAACGACCCTGGTTCTTGGCTCCGAGCTTGTTGGCGAGCCACTCCTTGGCAACCGCATCGCCTTCCTTGGCGAGCGCACGGGCGAACGCCTTCAGGCTGACAGCGCCCGGATTGCGAACATAGATTCGCTTGCCCGGATTCCGCTTGTTGTCTGCATCCACCCGCTTGAAGTTGGCTTCATGCCAACGCTGCTTCATGGTGAGACCGGCCGTAGCCTTTCCCAATTCACCACGATCACCACGGGTACGCTCCTGCTTCTTCTCTTCAGTCTTCTTCTCGTCACTCATATTCCTGTTCCTTTGCACTCGCCTAAGCGATTCAGGTTAATTGTTATTAGTTGACATTCACATTTGAAAGAGGCTCAAACCCGAACATAGCTCGGATAAATTCATCTTCCGTCCATCCACACGCATTCAAGAAATCAACAATGAAAGCGCAATGCTTATCAATGCTGACAAGATCGTTTTCTTCAAATTGCTTCTCATAAAGCTTATCCACTTCACGAGAAACATATTCATAAGGAAGTTTAGTTACCATGACTATTGTTAGTTTTGATTTAGCGGCTGACCCTCTTTGGCCATTTCCTCTAAGACTAAGTCCCAATTCCAACCACAAGCTTCCAAGAAGGCTTCTATGGTATCGGCTCGCTCTTCCGCTTGTTCCTGGTTCGCAATATGACCACCGAAGAACAGCCTGTCAAGCTCCAAAGTTAACTGCGACCAAGAAATTCTTTTCATTTTGGTACATTAGTAGTTTGGGCAATTCGTTTTATGAGAACCACCTGTCATATGCATGACAACCGCGCAGTCACAATCCACCGTTCCAATTGGTTCTCGTGCATCGAAACAGTTGTGGTCGCACAAATACATCCGGGCATAGATGTCAAAGTGAGGGGAATAAACCCTTTTGTTTCGGTACTTGAAGTTCTCGCCAGCAACGTGAAGCATCGAACGCTGCGCCGCTGCCCAGCAAGTTTCCACAATCTCTGTCTCAGTCATGAATGGAGAGACGTACCACTTACGGGTCTTCTGAAGGACCGGCCCCGCCTCAGGATGATCCACATCCGGCTCCATGTAGGACATCTGAATCAGAAACCCATCTCCCTTATCCAGGAGAAGGAACTGACGATCCATAAAGGAAACATCCTTTAGAATTTTCTCAATATCCGAACGTGACAATTGAGGCTGACTCATTACTTCCTACCTAGGATCTCAATAATCCTATCTACATGAAAATCTTGGAGGCCGTCTTCAAACTTAGTTAGCACCTGGTGCGTACGTATACGTCCCATATCTGAATCATCATCAATGATGACGTACTTCTCGATATCATTATAGTGGTCATTGATCCATATCTGGATCTCTTTACCTCTACGATTACGTATCGCATTAGCTTTATTACAGGTCATACCGATAACTTCACCTGTTATCTTGTACGATTTCATACACCGCTGTAATGCGTCCAGCGGAGTAGGGTGTGTGATGAATGGTATGCGCCAGGTAGAACTGACGACAATCTTAGCTCCAGTAGTATCGGTGATTACGTTCAGGCGCGCAACTGCAACCGGGTCCATCTGGTAGATAGGGTTATCGAATTCCCCATCCAACCGCTTGATGTATTTACCCGAGTTGAGAACGCCATCTATATCTAGGAAGATTACTTTCATTGTGACCTTCCCATATATCAGATAATAACCACCTGGACTACTTACCTGACATCACCAGTATTTTCTCACCCTTAGAGTAGTTGTAGGAGTTGACCCCCATTGTATGCATGTATCGCATCCAAGATATCATCTGTTCTTGGGTTAGGTGGTAGGCTTTCGAGATGTAGGATACACAATCGACCAAGCCTTCCGCATCGCACTTCTCCCCAATGGCTTCCACCAAAACGGAGAGTCTCTTTGTCATTTGTTGATGAATCACATTTCTCATAGTTAGTTCTCGTTACGCTGCGCGTTGATCAGAATTTGACGAGTCAGCAGCATCCTGCCGTACCTCGTTAGATCCCCTTCCAGTAGAGCTTCGTTCATCCACTGGTCTAGAATCTCTAAGGCGTTCATGAGGCAACATCACTTTCTCATACTCGTGCGGAAGCATTCCACCTTTATAGGAATTGCATTCACGACACATGGTTTGAAGGTTTTCAATCTTATCTTCCCCGCCCGCATGTCGGGGTTTGATGTGGTCTTGAGTCATCAAAATCAACCTACCATCCCGAGCCACATGGTAGAGATTGAGATGAGGGGTAACCTTACCTACTGGTGGGTAGGCCCGATGAAGGGCGCACCAGTGGCATTCCTCCACGAAACAGTTGATGGCAACTTTGGGAGGGTTCTGAACCGAAGCCTCCAACTGCCAGATGGAGCCGCTTCTACGGCAGCGTACGCACTTTTGGCTGCGTCGTAGGCACTCCAATCGAGTGCCGGTTGCCTTGACCTTGTAGGTTCCCTGAGAGGTCTCCAAGGTGAGCTTAGGTTTACCAAGCCCGATATGCGGTAGAATTTCCTCCAATTTATATCGGGCAATAGTAATCATAGGCCGAGCTGCTTTTTGAGAGAGTTGATTACCTTGTCCTTCTTACTCTGAATCTTTCGGAGCCACATGACTTCGCTGTAGAGATTCTGATACATCTCATACACTTTGTCATAACAGCAGGGCGGTCCTGCAAGCACACACCTTCCGCAGTGCTTGCAGGTACATTCCTCTTCGGCTTTCGCCAGAGCTTCTAGCGCTTCTTTGGTAAACATGGCTTGTACGAATAGACCTTGCACCCATACAAAGGTGCGATTGCAAACGCCCACTTCAAACTGAAGACATCCATTGCGCATGCCCTCCAGTTGGTCCAATGGGCTGAATCTGGCCCGGCTTGGACACAGGTATGCTGACCGAGGTAGGCCCCATTAGGACGCCTCAAGATAATAAGCTTTTTCTCTTGAATCAGCTTACAAGTACGTTCGGTCAGCTTTTCATCACGTGTCATGACATCCTCAGTGAATCAAATTGATTCGTGTAGTTGGGTGTAGGTGTCCAGGTTCCCCATTCTCATCTGAGATGTTGAAGATACCAACGACCCCTCCTATATCACTTCGTTTGAAGTACTTTTTTTCTTGAAAGATAAATGCCTGTCCAATCTCAATATCTCTCAATTGAGTAGGTGACATCTCTGCCTCTTCATCTTCTTGGAAGATAAAGACAGGTGTGCGAGTGTGCTCCGTACAGAGACAGTTGAACTGGTCATCCGGGTGAATCATGAACAAGCTTTTACCGCACTTGTCGCATAACTCATCGAACATAGTGTTACGACTCATAGCGCCCTCGGGGGATCACTATCCCTAGCGAAAGCCTCAGCATCGAATTCTTTCAGCTCAGGTGAGTCGGTTGCGTCGTCATCCAAGTCGAACTTCTGTCGAAGGGCAGATTCCAGATTGGAAACAGCCGTTGCCAGCTCGGGCGCACCAATCGTGTCGTGTCGCCCGTATCGAGCTACCGTTGACTTGAACCACTCCGGATTGCGCAGAAGCGCGCACATATACTGCTCATACGTTTTCATGATCTCCACCGCTTCAACCAAGCTTCCAAGGCCCTAATCGCCACCTGCCATGAACATCCATAGCAAGCAATGATGTAGTCCAGTTTCTTCTCACCTGTACTAACGTGTGCAGTTTCGTCTTTGCACTTGGGGCACTTCATACCAATCCGCCAGGCTTATTCTCATTGCCATGGCGCTCATGACGAATCATGTATTTCGCCATACTTGCAACCCAATCGGAATATACTTCCGAAATAACTCTGAGTTGCTCACCTTCTGTCAGGTCTGACTCTTGAACAACCGTGAGGAGGTGTGAGCGAAGCTTTTGAGCAGCCTCTCTCACAACCGTCTCACGAGGATGAATTCTCGGATAGTCGCTCATGGCGCTTTCGCACCAAAGACTTGCGACATGTACTTGCACTGATAGCAACAGTGAGTTCCATCAGCCCTATCGGCATAGGCGTACTCATTGTAGGTCTGACAGGGACCTCGGCAGGTTGCCCCTGCCTTGGTTGCCTTGAACGCAGTGGGTTGATGGAACTCA
>Ga0207711_10000375_pt1 | contig 47521 bp, 39 predicted proteins | sample KBSS34metaG_FD_184401 | JGI IMG/M metagenome (GOLD analysis project Ga0207711, IMG submission 184401) | Switchgrass rhizosphere microbial communities from Kellogg Biological Station, Michigan, USA - KBS S3-4 metaG (SPAdes) (version 2) | ecosystem: Host-associated > Plants > Roots > Rhizosphere... | reverse complement strand
CCCCAAAAACGCGAGTCGGCGCTGTTGTCGCGATTGTCGCCCATCATGAAATAGTGACCGGGCTTGACCACGACATCGACTTCGTCGGCAGTTGGGTTATAGCTGTCCATTTGTTTATGGATGCTGTGTTCGATATCACCCAATTTTTCCGACGCCAGCTCAGTGGCCTGCATCGGGTTTACCCGCGCCAGAAATACCTGGTCGGCGCGCTGCCCGTTGATATATAGCACTTTATGGCGGTATTGGATGTGATCGCCCGGCAGACCAATCAGCCGTTTGATGAAGTACACATTTTTCTTGTGCGGTGGAAAAAACACGATGACATCGCCGCGCTTCGGTGCGCCGATGTCGAGAATTTTGGTTTTCAGCACCGGCAGCCGCAGGCCATAACTGAATTTGTTGACGAGAATGTAATCGCCGACCTCCAGCGTCGGTACCATCGACGACGACGGAATCTGGAACGGCTCGACGATGAACGAGCGCAACACCAACACCACCGCCAATACTGGAAAGAACGAGCGGCTGTATTCGGCGATCGGGCGCTGCTCGGCCAAGGCGGGAATCGGTGCTTGGGTGTCACCGGCCAACTCGGCGCTGACCGCTTTACGGCGGCGCTCGAACCAGACGATATCCAACAGCGCCACACCGCCCGACAACAAGGTCAGCATCACCAACACCAACGCGAAATCGCCATCCTTGATGACGACCACCATCGCCAGCCATACCAGCCACAACGCCAACACAATGCGGAACAGCCAATCCGACCAGGCCGGCTCGGCGCTCGCCGCAACCGATATGTCACCGCGCTGCAATTGCTGTTCAATCTTGAATTGCTGCTGCCGCCGGCCGAGCAGCTCCTGCACCAGCCATATCAGCAGCGTTGCCGCGGTCAGCGCCATCAACATCGTATTGACCATAGTTCTCACATCGTCCGTTTCTGAAATTCATTAAATTGTGGAGCTGAGTTTAACTATCGATTTTCAACTATCTACTTTCAAGACCGCGAGGAACGCGCTTTGCGGAATCTCGACGCTGCCGACTTGCTTCATGCGTTTCTTACCGGCTTTTTGTTTTTCGAGCAGTTTTTTCTTACGTGAGACATCGCCGCCATAGCATTTTGCCAACACATTTTTACGCAATGCTTTCACGGTCGAGCGCGCGATGACCTGACCGCCGAGCGCAGCTTGAATCGCGACATCGAACATTTGCCGTGGAATCAATTCGCGCATTTTTTCCACCAGCGCCCGCCCGCGATACTGCGCTTGATCGCGATGCACGATCACCGCCAGTGCATCGACTTTTTCACCGTTAATCAGCACATCGAGACGCGCCAGTTTCGCCTCCTGGAAATGCGCGAACGAATAATCGAGCGATGCGAAACCGCGGCTCACCGATTTCAGGCGATCGAAGAAATCGAGCACCACTTCAGCCATGGGTAATTCGAACGTCAGCGCTACTTGCTGCCCGAGAAATTGCATGTCTTTTTGTACGCCGCGACGCTCGATACACAGCGTGATGACGTTACCAAGATATTCTTGCGGCACCAGAATATGCGCGATCGCGATCGGCTCACGCATCTCGTCGATTTCGCCCGGATCCGGCAATTTGGATGGATTATCGACCTGCACGATATCGCCGTTGGTTTTTACTACTTCGTAAATTACCGTCGGCGCCGTGGTGATCAGATCAAGATCGTACTCGCGCTCGAGCCGCTCCTGAATGATTTCCATGTGCAGCATGCCGAGGAAGCCACAGCGGAAACCAAAACCGAGCGCGTCGGATGACTCCGGCTCGTAAAACAGCGACGCATCGTTCAATGTCAGTTTCGCGAGCGCATCGCGAAACGCTTCGTAATCTTCCGACGAGATCGTAAATAACCCGGCATAAACCTGCGGCTTCACGCGCTTGAAGCCGGGCAATGCATCGACATTGGGTGTCGCGAAATGCGTGATGGTATCGCCGACCGGCGCACCTTGAATGTCTTTGACATTCGCGACGATGAACCCGACCTCGCCGGCGGCAAGCCCATCGGTTTCGGTGAGCTTTGGCGTAAACACACCGACGCTGTCGACCAGCTGCGACTTGCCGATCGATTTGGTGATGATCTTGTCGCCTTTTTTGATGCGTCCGTTTTTTACGCGCACCAGCGACACCACGCCGAGATAATTATCGAACCACGAATCAATGATCAGCGCCTGCAATGGCGCATCGAGGTCACCCACTGGCGGCGGAATCAGATCGACCAGTTGCTCCAACAGATCTTCAATGCCGAGCCCCGACTTGGCGCTGATGGGAATCGCATGCGAGGCATCGACGCCGATGATTTCCTCGATTTCGTGTTTGACCTTGTCCGGATCCGCTTGCGGCAAATCCATTTTGTTCAACACGGGAATTACTTCGAGCCCCTGCTCGATCGCGGTGTAGCAGTTCGCTACCGATTGCGCTTCGACACCTTGCGCGGCATCAACCACCAGCAGCGCGCCTTCACACGCCGCGAGCGAGCGCGACACTTCGTAACTGAAGTCGACGTGGCCGGGCGTATCGATGAAATTGAGCTGATATTTTTTGCCATCTTTGGCGTTGTAGTACAGCGTTACGCTGTGCGCCTTGATGGTGATGCCGCGCTCGCGTTCGATATCCATCGAATCGAGCACCTGTTCGGCCATTTCGCGATCTTCAAGGCCGCCACAGAGTTGGATGAAGCGATCCGCCAGGGTGGATTTACCGTGATCGATGTGGGCGATGATGGAAAAGTTACGGATGTGATCGAGATTGCTCACGGATTATGTATGACTCAGCCAGACTGCGGGGATGTGATCGGACTCGATCAGGGAGCGCGATTGTAGCGTAAACGTCCAATCGACACGAGAGGCGCGTCAGACTTGCGGAGTCGGCATTTATGGCGTTGGATTGCGCCAGCTCACGGCACTGGCGACGCGTTGCGCGGTCATTTCCGGCACTTCGCCAACGACGGTGACCAAGTACGGCTGGCCGTTGAAATTGGCCAATTTGGTATACGCGACAGTCGCGCCCTGCATCGCCCTACCGTCGCTCGCTGGCAATGGCGCTTGCGTGATTTCGACGAAAATAGAGAGCACCGCGAGACCGTCGGAATAGGTCATCACGCCTTCGCTCGCACGATGCGGCGCAACCGACAACACGAAGCCCGGCGGCATCCACTCAGGTCGCCAAGGCATTTGCGCCTCTTCCACAACACGATCGATCAGCACCGGTTCGGGCTTGGAAGAATTAGTGGCTGCGGAATTAGCGGTCGGATGATTGGCGACGTCGCCGAGCCACTCCTTTTTCAGCGGCATGCCGATCTCGACTTCAACAAACTGCAGACGCTCGCGTACTCGACCCGCATCGTCTAGCGCCTCGGTGCGCAGCAGTAATCCGGTGTCATGATCGAGCGCGAGCCGATAGCCGAAACGAAATTGATCCCGCGGTTTAATGTTCAGTACCACCGCGCGGCGCCCAGCGACGCGATCTTCGCCAGCGACTTCAATATCGTAATAACGATCGATGCCTTCGAGCCCCGCTTTCAACAAATGTCGATGCAGCAGCGAATCCACGCGCTGCCCCAGTTGAATACAGGTTAATTGCTTGCCATGACGAATGATTTCGCGCGGCGCACCGTCGAGATGTTCGAGCCGCTCGAACTCTTCACCGTCGAAAATACCGTGGGTAAGCCGCAGCGATTCCATCTGTGCACCGTGCGCGTAACTCATGACGCCGCGGTAATTCAGTTCATCCATGCTGTGAGCAAGGCGACCTAGCCACTGTTCGCTTTGCGGATTGTCCGCAACGGCAACACAGGGCAGCGCCAGCCATAGCGATAATAGAGACGAACGCAGTGTGTGTATCGATATGCCGGTATGCTGCGACGTATCGAGATTACTTAGGTGCATCGAGCTGGGAAACCCTGGCAAAGGTGATTGCACCCTGCCCGTTGTTCAATGAAGCCCGCTCGCTGTGCTGTAACAAATATTGCTGTAACCGCTGTTGCGCCAACTGATCGGGATCGAGCGACACCGGCTGCAACGGTGAAGTATTCAATGTTGCGCTAACTGCAACATTGCCGACTCCAGATTGTACCGGCGCCGCAAAAACACGACCGTTCGCAGTCGGCGTGGGTAGCGATGCTTGCGCGACTGCGGCGTTGTCGCTGCTATCGGCATTGAAATGACGCGCACCCACAGCAACCACTGTTGCGACCGACGCCGCCACCGCAAAGCTCGCCACCGGACGCCACCAGCGCGCAGTCAGCGACGGCGCAGCGAGCACGTCATCGACCAATGCCGCTTGCACACGCTCGGAAATATCCATCTGCGCGAAACGCATGTCGACACCGGCCATGCCATCACGCATCAGATGAAAATCATGCCACGCGGTTCTCACCGCCGCGTCGTCGCTCGCGAGCAAGCGCCGCAATTCCAATTCATCCGCCTCGCCATCCATCAAGGCAGAAACCGACTCCCGCAACCTGTCATTCATACGACACCTCACCGCTGGTTTGATATGCCTTGATGTGTTTATCAATAGCTTCGCGTGCGCGAAAAATTCGACTGCGCACCGTACCGACGGGACAATCCATAGCCGTCGCAATATCTTCATAGCTGAGACCGTCGAATTCGCGCAATGTCACCGCAGTGCGCAAATCTTCGGGCAATGATTTGATCGCGTGATCGCACACGCGTTTCAATTCCTGCCCCGACAAAATATTTTCCGGATTTTCGATTTCCTTCAGCAAAAAATCGCCATCAAAATGTTCGGCATCTTCAATATCGATATCGACGCCGGGCGGTCGACGCTGGCGCGCGACCAAATGATTCTTCGCGGTATTAATCGCAATGCGATACATCCACGTATAAAAAGCACTCTCGCCGCGAAAATTTGGCAGCGCCCGAAACGCTTTGATAAAAGCTTCCTGCGCAACGTCCTGCACTTCATCGCTGTTGCGAATGTAGCGCGAAATAAGACTCAGAATTTTGTGCTGATACTTTAGTACCAACAGATCAAAAGCCTTTTTATCGCCCTTCTGAACGCGGGCTACCAACTGCTGGTCGGTAACTTCGGGACCGGTCATTGCCGACCCCGCGGCGCGCATCTCGTATTAGCTGCCAAATAGACCATGCACCATTCCGGAAGTTTCGAGCCGCTACACAAGCCAACCTGCGTACCTGCAAGCCAATCTGCGCAAAGGCGGGTATGATTGCCAGCCCCGAAAAAAGTTCAACCGCTTCGGTGCCGGCACAAGGAGTGCGCTGGATAATATAGTCGGCCATAACGCGGAGCAATACGCACATCCATGAGCGCGACCAATCGTCACGATGTTCTGATCATCGGCACCGGCGCCGCCGGCCTCACTGCAGCGCTGCGGCTCGCACCGCATGCGCGCGTGGCCGTGGTATGTAAAGGCGATCTCAATCAGGGCTCGACCTGGTGGGCACAAGGTGGCATCGCCGCGGTCATCGATCAAAACGATACCGTCGAAGCGCATATCGCCGACACCTTAACCGCCGGCGCAGGCCTGTGTCATGCCGACGCAGTTCGTTTCGCCGTCGAGCACAGTAAAGAGAGCGTGGAGTGGCTGCTCGAACAAGGCGTGCAGTTCGATCGTTTGATCGGCGCCGGATTTCATCTCGCACGCGAAGGCGGACACAGCCATCGGCGGATTATGCATACGGCCGATTCGACGGGTCGCGAGGTGTCCGAAACGCTAACTGCGCGCGCGCTCGAAACCAAGAACATCGAAATTTTCACCAACCGTGTCGCGGTCGACCTGATCGTTGAGAACGGTCATTGTCGTGGCGCCTATGTGCTCGATCGCAATAGTGGCGAGGTCGAAGTATTTCAGGCCGAGCACACGATTCTCGCTACCGGTGGCGCCAGCAAGGTGTACCTGTATACGACCAATCCGGATGGCGCTACCGGCGATGGCATTGCCATGGCGTGGCGCGCCGGTGCCCGCGTCGCCAATATGGAATTCAATCAATTCCATCCGACCTGTCTGTATCACCCGAAAGCAAAATCATTTCTGATCACTGAAGCGATTCGTGGCGAAGGCGGAAAATTATTGCTGCCGAATGGCGAACGCTTCATGCAGCGTTTCGATTCACGCGGTGAACTCGCGCCACGCGATATCGTGGCGCGCGCGATCGACCATGAAATGAAGCGGCTCGGTATCGATTGTGTGTATCTCGACATCAGCCATAAATCGCCCGAATTTATCCTGCATCACTTTCCCACTATCAAAGCGCGCTGTCTCGAACTGAGCATCGATATCACACGCGATCCGATTCCCGTCGTACCGGCGGCACATTACACCTGCGGTGGCGTGATGGTCGATTTCGAGGGCCGCACCGATGTACCCGGCTTGTATGCCATCGGCGAAACTTCATTTACCGGCCTGCACGGTGCGAATCGCATGGCGTCGAATTCGCTGCTCGAATGCATTGTCTATGGTCGCGCCGCGGCCGCTTCGATCGCGAAAAATCTGCATGCATGCAACGATCAATTCCAGGCAAAGGCGTGGGATTCGTCGCAGGTGACCGATTCCGATGAAGACGTTGTGATTTCGCACAACTGGGATGAAATGCGCCGCGCGATGTGGGATTACGTCGGTATCGTGCGCACCAACAAGCGCCTGCAACGTGCGTTGCGTCGCGCCGAACTGCTACAGCAGGAAATCGCCGAGTATTACAGCAACTACAAAGTCACCAACGATTTGCTCGAATTGCGCAACTTAGCGACGGTGGCGGAGCTAATTATTCGCTCTGCACTCGCCCGCAAGGAAAGCCGCGGCCTGCATTACACGTTGGATTATTCCGATCTGCTACCGGAAGCGGTCGATACGATTTTGATCCCACCGAATTATTCGCCCCCTTCTCATTCAAAACGAGCTTCATCCAAGACGGGCCAGTGACGCAGATACGCGCGCAGACGCCGCATATCGTCGGCGGTCAAACTATCGCGACATAGCGAGAGTGTTAGATTTCGGCGGCGCCACCATCGATCATCACTCGCTGCGGTATCACGAAAACTCAATACCACCAAGGCCGGCCAGATCACCGCGCGCCGCAAATCGACAATGCGGGCGCTATGATCGCCTGCAAGCCATTGCCAACCATCGCGCCACAACAAAATACCCTGTTGTCGCGCCTGCCAGCGCCATTGCCATCCCAAGTACGCTAGCGTCGCTAAACCCAGCAGCATGCGCAGCGATAGCGCTATGGCGGTGTGAGCGATTGCCGCCAGTGCCAGCAATGCCAACACGGCTATTGCGGTCAATAGAAACTTTGACGAGCGAACTTCAATGCTTAGGCGTGCGTGTGAACGCGAGAATTTGTTCGACAATCCCTGCCAACTCCGAATCCGTGGGCCGCTCGCGTTGCAGGAACCAAGCGAATAACTCGGTATCCTCGCTTTCCAGCAAGCGGACATAATCTTGTTGCGCTTCGTCATCCAATTCGCGCAGACGGCGCTCTACGAACGGCATCAGTATTAGATCGAGCTCGAGCATACCGCGCCGGCTTGCCCAGTAAATACGCTTGTATTCTTCGTCGGAAAACATCGGCCGATTGTCACTTCGCGAAAGCGGGCGCGTAGAATACGCGACTGCCGCGACAACGCCTAGCGGCCTAGCCAGGTATGACACTCCAGCGTTTACGGATTTTCTATGAACACAGCGTGGCAAATTTTTCTGCAAACTATCGGCGCGACCGAACACAATGGTGACAGCGCATTTGTCGCCGATCCCGCAGCGCTGACAGCGCTCGATGGCCGCGATGTGATCATGCCGCTAAGCCCGTACGGCGTGCTCGGGGTGGAAGGCGCCGGTGCCGAAAAATTTCTGCAGGGGCAATTGACCTGCCATGTCGCTGAAACCAGTCCAACGCTGAGCACACCGGGCGCCTATTGCACGCCGAAGGGTCGCATGGTTTGCAGCTTTCAGCTGGCCCGACCATCTACCGACCATTTCCTGCTGCGGATGCGTCGCGATCTGCTCGATGTGGCAAGCGCCACACTGCAAAAGTACATCGTGTTTTCAAAAGCCAAACAGCAGCGCATCGACGACATGTTCGTCATCGGCCTGCACGGCCCTAACACCGGCGCTATGGTGCGCGAATTCGCGGGCGACATTCCCGGCGGTAAGAACCGCACATTAATCCATGGCGAGGCCGTATTTATACAACGTGATGCCGATGGCACCTGGTTCGAATATTGGGCGCCGAGCGAGCAGGCGCTGTTGTTCTGGAATCGCTACTACGAACGCTGCACTGCCGCCGGCTCGCGCTATTGGCGGTGGGCTGACCAGCCGCGCCGGCGAAGCCGAGGTGTGCGGTGCCACCGTGGAAGCCTTTATTCCGCAGATGCTGAACTTCCACCTTACCGGCGCCGTGAATTTCAAGAAAGGTTGTTACACCGGACAGGAAATTGTCGCGCGGGCGTATTACCGCGGCCAGGTGAAACGCCATTTGATTCGCGCCGCCGTAGCGGCTGCCGCCCCGGCGCCCGGCACCGCTGTAGAGGATGAGAATCGGCGCGGCATCGGTACTATTGTCGATAGCGTGGCAATCGACAGCGATCATGCCGAGCTGCTCGCGGTGAGCGGCATCGAGGAAAATACCGACCTAAAACTCCTAGTCGACGGCGTCGCTTTGCAACCGCTGCCGCTGCCGTATGCTATACCTTAAGCCACGTTGCGCAGCGGTTGCGATCGCTGCTTTTTAGCCAGTTTTTTCGTTTATTCAGCTTCTCGGGACGATCATCCATGAGCGACACCATCGAGCAGATCAGCCGCGAGCTGCTGCATGCCCTCGATACCGATCAATTAGTGCTGCCCACCCTGCCAGAAGTCGCGTTGAAGGTCAGGGAAGTATCGAGCGATCCCGATGTGGATGTCGCAACGCTCAGCAAAGTCATCGAAAACGATCCCGCTATTTCGGCGCGCATCGTGAAAATCTCGAACAGCCCGCTGCTACGTGCGAGCCGTCCGATCGAAGATCTGAAAATGGCGGTTAGCCGTCTCGGCATCAATTACACCAGCAACCTCGCTACGAGCCTGGCGATGCAACAAATGTTTCAAGCCACCTCCGATGTGATCGACCAGCGCATGCGCGAAGTATGGGCGCACAGCACCGAAGTCTCCGGCATCGCCCACGTGCTGGCGCGTCACTACACCAAATTGCGGCCCGATCAGGCCACGCTCGCTGGCATCGTGCATCAGATTGGTGTGTTGCCGATTTTGACTTTCGCCGAAGACAATCGTCGACTGCTAAAAGATACGGTCGCACTCGACGAATTGATCACATCGCTGCATCCGCTATTGGGCCGCCGTATTCTCGAAGCATGGAATTTTCCTGAAGAATTGTGCGTAGTACCGCAGGAGCATGTGAACTTCGGTCGCAGCCGCGAGAAACCCGATTATTCCGATGTGGTAATGGTCGCGAATTTACAAAGCTATATCGGCACCGATCATCCCTTTACGCAATTGGACTGGACGATGATCAGCGCATTCGATCGCTTGGGCCTTGAGCCCGAAGTGAACACAATGGAAGCGGAAGACCTGACCGCGGATATGGAAGCGGCGATGGCGTTTTTGCAGTAGAGATAATTGCAAGCTTGCTGCTCATCTATTCAATGACATCAAAGTAATTCGCGTTGATCGATGTCTGGTCTTCCGCCCGCCTAACTTGCTCTGAATGAGTGAGATCATCATGACGGACCAGCAGCCCAACATCTTCGAATTTTGGCTGCTCCCCAGCGACTGGCCCTGCGGTTAGGTACATCAAACTACGCGTCTTAACCGATGCCTTAATATCAAACTCAAAAGCATCGGGAAATCGCGGACTGCCATGTTCAATCTCCACCAACGATGCATCCCCTAATGCATACGTGTAAATCCGACTTTCCACGAAGTGATAATTAGTTCGTATCGCCCACGTACGATAACCTGTCCAGACAATTGAGTTTTTAATGGGAGAAACACCTTCCGGCAGATCGGCATCTGCAACTTCTCCCGATTGGACATCCACTGTTAAAACTGATGAACCGCCGTTCAGGCGGTGCTTAACAGCGGCAAAATAGCGGTCGTCGGGGCTCCATACAAAAGAATTCATATCCGTTAGCGCAGGATCAAAACTCTTCACATAAATTAGCCGGTTATCGGAAACCCTTACCAAGCCGTATTGATTTTCGAGAAGGTTGTGCGTTGCGAATAGCAATAGAGTTCCGGTATTCGAAGGCAAGAGCTCATGAGCGAGCAGTACAGTATTGTTGTTGGCAATATCTCTTACATCAGTCAGTTCAGCATCGATAACCTTTAACTGCGAGGTATAGCCATCGATAAAAAAGGCGCGATGCGAACTCTTCTGCCACGCCCACTGCTCTGGGAACACATTTGGGAATACCCTCAGGCGCGAAGTATCGGTTTGAATAACCAATAACGAATCTTCCCCTTGAATTGAAACCGATGCCATCAAGTAGCTACTATCATCGGAGGTGCTTAAGGTATTGATGCTCATCTGTTGTGCACTATGCAATGTCGTAATCGTGCCTGTGCTTTTCTGATACATACAAATTCGCCCGTATTGATCTTGCGGGTCATATAGCGCAAAAAAGAACCTATCGCTGCTGCTCGGCCAGTCATATGCAATAAGACTCTGACCTTGCTGAGTTAAATCGATACCGCTCCAGGCCGGCGCATTGAGCAAGCGAGCGCCCCGCCCCAAATACGCATTCGTATAAAGCAACTGATCACCGGTTGGACTCCATTGATAAACTTGTTCACGCGGAAACGTATTTTCGCTACTAATAGCAAAGGGCTCACTGCCGTCAATGCGGGCCACTTGAAACTGAACGGAGCCTCCCGCTTGTAACTTCCAATAAGCAATGTGTTGCCTATCCGGCGAGATAAGAAAACGCTTTCCCGGGACGCCTCCATGAGGCCCCAAATCGATTAGCCGCTTTAGCGTTGCACTATAAATATCGCCAATGCTTAAAAACAAATGGGTAGAGGTATCATTTACATCAATGGTTTGCGCAGCGACTATTGTGGCCTGATTCGAGGAACCGCCTCCACCACCACATGCTTGCAAAAACCCTAAACAAACAATCGACACGAAAACACAAAATAACGAGCGAATAAATAACATTAGGTGACTCCGTTCAGCATTTAAAATAATGGGCGATTACAGGTGTGGCAACGCCCAATCGATCGGCTTCTTGCCATGCTTTTCTAAATAATTATTCGTTTTTGAAAAATGTTTGCAGCCAAGAAAACCGCGATGCGCGGATAACGGCGACGGATGTGGTGCTTCGAGCACGAGATGTTTGCGGCGATCGATCAATTGACCTTTTTTCTGGGCATAACTTCCCCACAATAAAAACACCAAACCGTCGCGCTCGCTGTTCAAATGCGCGATGCAGGCATCGGTGAAATTTTCCCAACCTTTTCCCTGATGCGAATTCGCTTTACCCGCTTCGACAGTCAGCACCGCATTCAGCAATAACACGCCCTGCTCCGCCCAGTGCTGTAAACAACCGTGTCGACTGACCGGAATGCCAAGATCGTTTTTCAATTCGTTAAAAATATTCACTAGCGAGGGCGGCGTCGGGACGCCGGGCAATACCGAAAAACATAAACCGTGCGCCTGCCCCGGACCGTGGTACGGATCCTGGCCGAGAATCACGACTTCAACTTTTTCAAACGGTGTGGTGTTAAGTGCGTTAAACCAATTTTCAGCGGCTGGATAAATCACTTTGCCGGCCTTTTTTTCCGCCTGCAGAAACGCTTTTAATTGCTGCATGTAGGGCTTATCGAATTCATCGCCGACTACCGCCAGCCATGACGGATGCAACTTAATTTGTTCACGTTTCTTTGTCGTCTGATCCATTTTCTATCGTTATTCCGAGACAATCAGCACTGGAGCTTCGCGTCGAATTAATGGGCGAGATATTTGCGGCTCCGCCATTTGTTCGCGCTCGTAACGGCGGGCGGGTGTATTGATGATATCGGCAAGCGGCGCGGCATGATACGACGCGGCCACTTGCGTCGACAAAGGCGTGTCGTACAACGTGGTGCGCTGACGCGGCACGCGCTGACAGTGATCGATCAACGCATCCATTTTTTCCGGCGGTAACTCCTGGCCGTGATTCGCACCGGCCGCGCGCGTAATCGATTCATTCATCAAGGTACCACCAAGATCGTTGGCGCCCGCATTCAAACAGGCAGCAACACCGGCCTCGCCCATTTTCACCCAGGAAGTTTGAATATTTTCGATGAGTGGATGCAAAGTCAAACGCGCGACCGCGTGCATTAATATTGCTTCGCGGAAAGTCGGACCACGTCGCGCTTTGCCTTTTAAATATAACGGCGCTTCCATCGCGACGAATGGCAATGGCACGAACTCGGTAATACCGCCGGTCTTCTGTTGCAGATCGCGCACGCGCAATAGATGACGCGCCCAATGTTCATATTTTTCGACGTGGCCATACATTATCGTCGCGGTTGTACGCAGGCCGACGCGATGCGCGGTTTCGATCACGCGCAGCCAATCGTCGGTGCCGATTTTATCCGGACAAATAATCGCCCGCACTTCATCGTCGAGAATTTCCGCCGCCGTGCCCGGTAACGTACCCAGCCCCGCGTCTTTCAATTTTCGTAAAAATACTTCGAGATCGATGCCAAGCGTTTTCGCGCCTTGCCACACTTCGAGTGGCGAAAATGCATGCACGTGTATTTCCGGTACCGCATTTTTCACATCGCGCAAAATATCGAGATAGGTTTGACCGGTGTAATCAGGATGAATACCGCCCTGCATACACACTTCGGTCGCACCACGCTGCCACGCCTCACGCACGCGGCGCTGAATTTCCTCGGGAGCCAGATCGTACGGACGGCCGCGCAAATTTTCACTGAGTTTGCCTTTCGAAAATGCGCAGAACTGACATTTGAAATAACAGATATTGGTGTAATTGATATTGCGATTGACGACATAGGCCACACCATCGCCATTCACTTCGCGACGCAAGGCATTCGCTGCTTGCGCGACATACGCAAAATCATCGCCGCGCGCCTGAAACAAACGCACGGTCTGCGCTTCGTTTAATCGCTCGCCGCGCTGCGCCAATTCAACAATAACTTTTATATCGGCGCTAATTTTTTGCGGAATTTTTTTCAACCAGTGCAAATCCACCGCCGGTGGTTCGGTGGTTTCACCGGGCGACCACTGATCAACGCGCGCAAAACCTCCGGTGTCGATTTTATCCAGTACAGCGCTGTGCAAATTCACGTCGAGCCAACGCGCGTGGTCGAGCGCATACGTCGGATAAATCGTCAGCCGTTCCTGCAGTAATTTTCCCGCCTCGGCGGTTTCGCGCGCGAGCGTATCGAGATGCGGCCATGGCGCTTCCGGATTCACGTAATCCGGCGTGATCGGACTGACGCCACCCCAATCATTGATGCCGGCAGCGATCAATTGCGGCAACACACCGGGACTTAAATTCGGCGGTGCCTGAATACTCATCTGCGCGCCGAAAATGCAACGCGTTACCGCAATCGTCCACAACAACTCGTTCAAATCGGGCTCAGGCGCATGCGCCATTAATGTGTCCGGTTTCGCGCGAAAATTCTGCACGATGATTTCCTGCAGATGGCCGTGCTGCGTGTTGATATCGCGTAATGCGAGCAAACTTTCGATGCGCTCGCGCCGCGTTTCGCCAATGCCAATCAGAATACCGCTGGTAAATGGCACCTGTGCGAGACCGGCGAGATGCATCGTCTGCAGCCGCACCGCGGGATCTTTATCCGGTGAACCGAAATGCGGCTGGCCTTTCTCGCATAACCGCGTAGATGCCGATTCAAGCATGATGCCCATCGACGCGGACACGCGGCGCAGCTTTCCGATTTCTTCCGCCGTCATCGTGCCGGCATTGATATGCGGCAATACATTGGTTTCGGCGATGATTCGTTCGGCGACAGCGGCGACATAATCGAGCGTCGTCGCAAACCCCATTTCGGCCAATGCTTCACGCGCGACGCGATAACGCAATTCGGGTTTTTCGCCGAGTGTCAGCAGCGCTTCTTTGCAGCCGAGCTGCTCCGCTGCTTTCACCTGTTCGATTACGGCGTCGATCGATAAATAAGGCGCATCGAGATGACGCGGCGTTTGCGCAAATGTGCAGTAGTGACAGACATCGCGACACAATTGCGTCAGCGGTAAAAATACTTTGCGCGAATACGTCACGACATTGCGAAAACCACGATCGCGTAATTCAGCGGCGATTTGCATCAACGCCGCTGTATCGTCGATATCCGCCAGTTGCAGCGCTTCGCTAGCGCTGAGTGCGTCGCCCGCGAGCAAACGGTTGGAATAAATATCGAGAAAGGATTCAAGCACAGACACGTCGCTCTCCGCCATTGATCGCAGCGGACTGCATTGCAGCAACACGCTCGGCGACACCACTGGCCATTAAAAAATTACGCGTATTGATCGCAATGTCGCGACGGTTATTTTGCAGCAACAACGCCAGATCTTCCGGTTCATCGATATCGCAGCGCGCACCGGGTAGATCGCACACCGTCGGCGTGGCGCCGAGCGTATGCGCCTGGTGGCAATGTCGCTGCAAACTATCGATACCGTATTGTGCGGAAAAATTCTGCAACGGCCGCCACGCCAGCAAATTGGTACCGCTGTGGCGGCGATCGCACGCCATCGTCACTGCATGCTCGGCAGCATTGCAATGGGCGCGCAGAAATTCGGAGATATCGTGCTGATGCAACATCGGCAAATCGCCATGCACCACCAATAGATCTGCGCAATCCTGTTTGTGTAACCAGGCTGCCGCAGCATTAACAGCGCCATTCAAATCGTGGCAATGCAATGCGGCCTCATCGAGAAATTCGATTTCGTAGTAACGCGCGAGCCACACTGCCGAATGATCGCGCGAACAGATCACTACACGCTCGATATCGTTATGCGCCGTTAATACCGACAGCACATCCTCGACCATCGCCTGAAACAGCTGCGTGCGCTCGGCTGCCGATAACAAGCCGGATAGTCGTTGCTTGGCAGCAGCGAATTCTTTCAAGGGCAGCAATGCGATCAATTCTGTAATCCTAAAAACCGGCGCGCGATGGTGGAATATTATGATCACATGCACCCAACTATTACATACCCCCGCTACATACCCCAGCGCGGAACAATGCCGCGCGGGATATGCGGGTGCACTTCGCGCTCGTAAAGTTTCAGCATTTCCCAGCCACGCTGCGGATCGATGCCACCGAACAGCGGTGTTAAATAGAACGAGCTGTTATCGCCCAACTCCTCGATCACCTCAAGCGTCTGTTTCGGTGTCAGCACTTTATACGCATGAGTTTCGCGAATCGCGTCAGCGGTCATACCGCCTGCGTATGGACCGATGGGAGTGCCATACGCTGCAGCAGTCCAGCGCGAATACGAATCGAGTACATGCAATACATGTGGCGTGATCCACTCCCAATCGCGCTCCGGATTTTCTGAAATCCACACGAATGTCGGTGCCTGTTTCGGATATTCGCCTGGATCGGCCTTGCCGATTTTCAAACACTCATCGCGATACGGTTGCCAGTTCTTCGGCTCGAACAATGGCACCAGGAAACCATCGGCGATATGCGCGGCAGCGCGCGCGACTTTCGGTGCCATGCCACCGAGCATGACCGGCACCGGCTTGTCGGGCACCGGCGAAATCAAACAGGGCCTGCCCTCATATTCGAAAGGTTCGCCTGTCCAAGCCTGTTTCAACACCTCGGCTGTTTGACAGGTGAATGCGAAACGATCCTCTACGCGGCGGCCATACATTGCAAATTCGGAAGGACGATAACCGAAGCCAAGCCCTAGCTCCATGCGACCGTTGCTGATGATCTGCGCCACGGCAAGATCCTCGGCCAGACGAATCGGGTCGTAGCATGATGCGAGCAATATCGCCATGCGCAGTTTGATCTGCTGCGTGCGCGCCGCCATTGCGCTGGCAAGAATCAGCGGCGACGGGTTATAGCCGTCGTCCGAGCCGTGATGCTCGCCAAAACCGAGTACATCGAAACCGATCTTATCGGCCCATTCGCCCATATCGAGCGCAGCAGAAAACAGTTCGGCACGCGGCGCACCAAATGCCGGTGCGCGCATATCGAAAATCATTACCAGTTCCATAACTCGAACTCCGTACGTTGACGAATAATTAGTAGTGCTCGCACGTTGCGCGCGAGCTCATATAGATCAAGATGCCGGCGTTTAAATTTTTTCCGGATCGATATAGCTGAGACCATCCACGGTCTCACCTTTGCGCAGACGCTTTTTGATTTCTTCCAGTTCGGCATGGAACCCCGGTTCGTACGACACGAATTCGAGATAAAACCCTAACTCCTCCATCGTATCGAACTGCACCTGCTTCATGCCGCGATAACCGTCGCGCGAGATTTCGCGCAGACCGCATTTCGCTGCATGCGCCGCGGCGCCCTCCAAATCGTCGACACGAAACGAGACAAATGAAACGCCTTGTCCGTGCGTGCGAATATGATTCGCGACAAAGCTATCCTCTTCGGCCGACTGAAAAACATCCATAAACGCCTGCGCACCGTGGTTGCTATCGAAATTAACGCACGCGTTATAAAACCCGAACTGCTGCAGATTGCTGATTGGCGTAATGTCGGGGCCGAACAGCTGCTGCATGATTTCCAAAAAACGTTTGATGTTACGAATATTGAAATGGATGTGATCGATGCCATAGGTTTTGATAGTCATTACAAAACTCCTATTTCGGTTACGTTATTTTTATCGGGTTTCGAAAGATTGCATTTATTGCGTATGACACCAGCTCGGCATCACGCCGCGCGGCACATGCGGATACACTTCGCGCTCAAACAACCGCAGCATTTCCCACGCGCGTTTCGGATCGGCACCCGCCAGCAACGGCGTCAGATACAGCGAGCTGTTGTCGCCCAGATCCGCAATCAATTCGCGCGTTTCTTTCGGTGTCAGCACTTGGTAAGTGTTGCTGTTGCGTATCGTATCGATGGTGACATCGGCCTGATAAACACCCCGCGCGCTACCGTAAGCCTCGGTGGTCCAGCGCCCATACGATGTCTGTATGTGCAGAATATGCGGTGTCAGCCATTCCCAATCGCGATCGGGATCTTCTGAAACCCAGAGAAATGTCGGGCCCTGTTTCGGATATACACCCGGATCGCGCTTGCCGAGTTTGATGCATTCTTCGCGGTAGGGTTGCCACACATCGGGGCCGAATAATGGCGCAATGAAACCATCGGCACCATCGGCAACGCGCGCCGCTGCGCGCGCCACGGCGGGGGCGGTGGCACCCAGCATCAGCGGCACCGGTTTTTCCGGAATCGGCGCAATTAAACAGGGACGACCTTCGTACTCGAACGATTCACCGGTCCATGCCTGCTTTAATGCCTCTGCCACCTGCAAGGTATATTTGAAGCGATCTTTAACATCGCGTCCGTACATCTTGAACTCGCATTGGCGATAGCCGAAACCGAGACCCAGTTCGAAACGGCCGCCGCTGAGAATTTGCAGCACAGCGATATCTTCAGCCAAACGAATCGGGTCATAACATGACGCGAGCAGTACAGCGGTGCGTAACCGAATACGTTGCGTGCGCGCCGCGAACGCGCTGGCCAATATGAGCGGCGATGGGTTGTAGCCATCGTCCGAGCTATGGTGTTCGCCCAGGCCGAGCACATCGAAACCGACCTTGTCAGCCCACGCCGCGATATCGAGTGCTGCCGCAAACAGTTGCGATCGAGGCGTAGCCCAGTCGGGCGCACGCATATCGTTAATAATGACCAATTCCATCTCTACTCACCTCGCTATTTTTATTCGATTGACCGTATCTGTTTGAACGACGGCGGTGAAAATTCATCGCGACGATTTCAATGACTCGCGCTTGGCGCCGTTGAGAAATACACGCGTTACGAAGGCTGCATGGCGCTCGATTTCGCGGGCGTTCGACAGCTCGAGCTTGAACGAAACCCGTTTCTGCCATTCCGACAACGCCATCGATATAAACAATTGCGCCGCGTCCTTTTCATTATTGCGCTCGAGTCCTTTTTGACGCAGATAAGCGCTGATCGGTTGCAGCAAATTTTGGATGTGATTCGCTTCGGCAGCTTTCACCAACTCCGGAAATTCATTGCTGTCGCGATACACCAGCATGCCCAGGCGCATGCTCGTGTTGGATGACAACATATGCACCAGCGTTGCCGCATAAGCGCTCAGCACTTTCGCAATATCTTTGGCATTGGGGTCGAGCGTCGGAAACTCGGTCGCGCCGATATCGATGCACGCCTTAAACAGACTGAGCTTGTCAGAATATTGGTAATACAGCGTGCGCGGCGACACATCGGCTTTTTCGGCCACCATGCGCATCGTCACCGCGCGATAACCGAGATCGCAGAACAACGTACGTGCAGCGTCGAGAATAACTTCGAGTTTTCGCTGCGCATCCTCCGCTGTCGGCCGGCCTTTGCGGGATATTGCGGCCTCTATTCCACCTGCCATTACAGTACTCCCATGAAGCTTGTGTCGGCCGCACAGCGTTATCGCTATCGACTGCATATAACGTTATTTATATCGGCCGGTATCATTATATTTATATCGACCGAGATAATTAATGCAAGCGAAATCTCATTACGGAGCGCAACCTATTCCGGACCGCCCAGCTAACCTCAATAAAAACAACCGGACAGATGTCCTAAATAAATCCATTCAATCGCGTATAGGCAATGAATTCAAGAGGTTTAGGCCGCCGGTGACTTATAAGAGGTTTTAAAAGGGACGATCCGCAAAACAGGAGTCAGGCGATCGCCAGTCCACCGTCGATTCTAATGTGCACACCGGTCACGAATTCGGCGGCAGGATCGGCGAAGAACATGACGCCGCGCGCAATATCCGCCGTTCGGCCGAGTCTCGGCACCAGGGCTGGCCATACATCGCGCGCTGCATTGCGTTCGATTAAATCCCATGTATCACCCCACCCTTTGCTCGGCGCTTCCGATTCCAGCCAAGCTCGCAATCCTTCGGTTGCGATGAATCCGGGGCTGATCGCATTCGCCGTCACACCGGTTCCCCGCAGCGCCACGGCCAGGCTAGTGGTATAGGACACTAATGCACTCTTGGCCGCGCGATAATCCGGAATCGTCGAAATTGGATTATCCACAATAGCGCTGCAAATCTGGATGAGCCTGCCCCAGTTCCGCTCACGCATACCCGCGACAATTGTCTGCGTCATCGTGACAGCAGAGATGGTGTTCGCATGGTAGGTTCGAATCCAATCTTCCGGGCTGGCATCAAAACATTCCGCCGTACCGTGACCGGCAGAGGCACCGCCCGCATTATTAACAAGAATATCGATCGGTCGGATCGACAGCGCTTGTACCGCGACCTCTCTGGCGTCATCGGGCTCGTCCAGCGAGCCAACGACGCTTGCGACTTCGGTACCGCCCGCTCGCAGCTCTTGCTCAACTTTAGCGAGCTTAGCAATGTCGCGACCATGCAAAATAATCGACGCACCTGCAGCTGCAAGTACGCGCGCGCTTTCGGCGCCGATGCCGGAGCTCGAACCGGTAACGAATGCACAACGGCCTTTCAACGATAATGTCATTTCAATTCCACCTTATTTATTAATATCGAATGGTATTTTTATTTTGCGCTGGAAAATCGTGGAATTGCGAGAAAAAATTTGGCCAAAAAAATATCGAAATAGATGATATTAAAAATTCTGATGGTTATTTAGAGCAGATAATAAAAACTGTCTTGTAATTGCACGCCACTGTTTTACCAATAGCCACAATTGATTTGCCAATAGCCGCAATTGAATTGTTATGAGGATAATTTATGGAAATTCTGGCGGTCGCACGCTATACGATTTGATTCGTATGTTCGATTATTTTTCCTCGGCAAGTGATGCCGAGAACTGCAACACTTCATCGGCGAGACGTACGCGATCATCGAGCGATCGCATCACCGTATCGGTAACATGCACGGCAATACCCAATTCGGCAAGCGCGTCAGCTTGCTCTGCATCGACGCTATCGAGCACGAAGCCATCGAGAATATCGCGATAGTGATTGGCAACAGCCGCCGCGCTCGTCGGCAAATTTAATTCGCGCAGCATTTTCGCGGCCGGGCCTTTGATCGCGGCGCCACCGACGATCGGCGACACTGCAATCACCGGCGCCACGCTATCGCGTAGCGCAGTGCGCACGCCCGCCAATTGCAATATTGGATCGATACTGACGAAGGGATTCGACGGACAAATAATAACGGCATCGAGATCGGCGCTATTGATCTGCGTAAAAAACTCCCGCTGCGGTTGCGCACTTTCAATGCCGCGAAAATAAAAACCGCGCACAGCGGGCTTGCATTGCTCGCGCACAAAATAATGTTGAAAACTGAGTTCGCCGTGCTCGGTGATAACAATCGTTGCGATCGTGTCGTCGCTCATCGGCAATACCCGATGAGTCACTCCATATTTCTCGCACAGTTGCTGCGTTGCCGCGCTCAGCGACAAGCCATTACGCAACAACGCGCCACGCTGCAGATGCGTGGCGATATCGAGATCGCCGAGACGAAACCACGTTTCGCCGCCGAGCGTTGCCAGTGCTTCCATCACGCGCCACGATTCCTGCGCCAAACCCCAGCCCTGCTGCTGATCATTGCGACCACCCAGCGTGTACATCACGGTATCGAGATCGGGACAAATACGCAGACCGTAATGATCGAAATCATCGCCGGTGTTGCAGATAATGGTGAGTTGTTCGGGTGCCAGCAATTTACTCAAACCGAGCGCGAGTTTTGCGCCGCCGACGCCGCCGGATAATGCGAGTATGTTCTTATCGAAATTCATCGAAATAAATCTTTATCGCGGGCGCGAATCAACGCGCTCGAATCAGCTGCGGCAGGCGTAAATTGAGCGCCGCGAATCAACACCACCGGCGCGCTCTCCGCCGCCTGCCCCATCAACAACGATGCCGCTGCAGCAAGTTCATCGGCCACCGCAATTTCGGTAATTTCGAGCGGACGCCCGAACAAATCGGCGGTGCCAATTCGCGTTTCCAGCGGCAATAAACCCGCGCTACCGAGCGCAAAACCGATCACGCCGTTACGCCATGCACGGCCGGCCGAATCGTTAATGATGACGGCCACCGTAGCGGCAGTTTTTTCGCGCAAGCCAACACGCAATTGCGCGGCGCTGGCATCCGGATTTTCCGGCAACAGCAACACGCGCGGATTATCGGTGTGCGATTGAATATTCGATTGATCGATACCGGCGTGCGCATGCACATAACCGTTGCGATGCTCGACAATAATTGCGCCTTTGCGTACGCGCAGCACTTCCACCGATTCGCGCAAAATCAATTCGACGATGCGTGGATCCTTATCGGCCAGCGCCGCGAGGGTGATGGCGCGATCGCTCGGTGCAATCTCATTCAGATAGGCGTAGCGATTTTCCGCTTTTGAAACAATTTTTTGTGCGAGCACCAATACATCGTCGTCGCGCAACTGCATGTCCGCACGTTCAAGCGCAGCAAGAATAATCGTCACCAAATCATCGCCGGGCTCGATAAGCGGAATTCCCGGCAACACTATCAACTGCATTTGACGAGGCATTTTACGCGTCGTCATGTAGACCGGTAATGCGAATACCGGCGTGGCAGCTGTATTGTTTGTTGATGAAAATCAGCACCGAGGTCAGCGCTTCCGCCGCCGCTGCATTCGCGAGTGCACCGGCGTGAAAACCGCGCATCCCTGCCGCTTCGACTAACGCAATCACTTGCGCGCGCGCGTCTTTATCATCGCCACACACCAGCACATCGCAATCGAGTGCGTGCCCTTCCTGCAAATGATGCGCTGCAACATTTTGAAATGCAGAGACAACACGCACGCCCTCGCCGACAATCTGCTGCGCGATCTGACCTGCCGAACCCTCTGCCGGTAATTGCACACGCGCCACTTTCGGCGGTACCAGCGGCACGGTGACGTCGATCAGAATTTTGCCCTGCAACGCGTCTTTGACCTGTTCGAGCGTCGCTGCCTGATGACTGAACGGCACGGTGAGCGCAACAATATCGGCGGCCTGCGCGGCTGCGATATTATCGGCACCACTGACATCGACCGGACCCACGCCGCGCTCGCGCATCAGTGCCTGCAACTCGGCTGCCGCGACCTCTGCCTTATCGGCAGTGCGCGAACCGATGACGACGCGATAACCCGCCTGTGTCCAGCGCCGCGCCAACCCGGTACCGAGATCGCCAGTACCACCCAAGATCGCCACTACCGGTTTTGTCATACAGCTCTCTCATTGTGTTAATTAATAGTTGGTAGGAATTGGTCATACGAAGGTATCCACAGCCGAGGGATTCTAACGCAATGGTTTGCTCTGCATAAGGTTCCACTTTGGCGATACGACACGGCACGTTACACTGCGGATAAACCGTATCGCCGATTACGATGTCATTAAAAAAATAGAGGAGCAGGATCGCGATGTTAGGCAACATGATGCAGCAACAGCTGCTGGTGTCATCGATTATTCACCAGGCCGCGACCCAGACACCGCATGTCGAAATCGTCAGCCGTCGCGTCGAAGGCGATATTCATCGCTACACCTATCACGATTGCTATCGCCGCACCGCGCAACTCGCGCATGCGCTGCGCGAACTCGATGTGCAGCCCGGTGATCGCGTGGCAACCTTAGCGTGGAACGGTTATCGGCATCTCGAACTCTACTATGCGGTTTCCGGTATCGGCGCGATCATTCATACCGTCAATCCACGCCTGTTCGCCGATCAAATTCAATACATCATTAATCACGCCGAAAACAAATTATTGTTTGTCGATCTCACCTTCGTGCCGCTATTAAACGAATTAGCCGAACACCTGCCGACAATTGCAAAAATTGTTGTGCTGTGTGATCGCGAACACGCGCCGACCGATGCGAAATTTAAATTCGAATGCTACGAAACACTGATCGAACATCGCGCCTGCGAATATGACTGGCCGCAGTTCGACGAAAATACCGCTGCGGGTTTGTGTTACACATCCGGCACCACCGGTAACCCGAAAGGCGTGCTGTATTCGCATCGTTCGACATTAATTCATGCGCTGTCGTGCACCACACCGAGTGCATTGAATTTATCGCGCAATACCACCGCTATGCCGGTGGTGCCGATGTACCACGCCTGCGCTTGGGGCCTGCCGTATGCGGCGCTGATCGCCCGCGCCAAGCTGGTGCTGCCCGGTGCTCAGCTTGACGGGCAATCGCTGAGCGAACTGATCGAAAACGAAAACGTCAATTTTGCGGCTGGCGTGCCCACGGTATGGCTGACCATGTTGCACTACCTCGACAAAGCGCAAAAAAAATTGCCGCCGGGCATAGTGATTGGTTGCGGCGGCGCCGCGCCGGCACTGGCACTGGTCGAAGGGCTGCGCGATAAACACCACGCGTACCTAATGCCGTTATGGGGCATGACCGAGACCAGCCCGATCGCCACCTTCGGCAGCAAACCGATGGCGATGGAAACGCTGTCAATCGACGAACTCAACAGCATTCAAATTTCGGCGGGACATCCCATCTACGGTGTGGAAACTGAAATTTTCGATGAAGACAATCGACCGATCCCCCACGATGGTAAGTGCTCTGGACAATTGCGCGTGCGCGGCCCCTGGGTCGTGCAGCGCTATTTTCGCGCCGATGCCGATTCGACCATCGATGGCTGGTTCGATACCGGCGATGTCGCAACCATCGATGCGGATAATTACGTGCGCATCGTCGATCGCAAAAAAGACGTGGTGAAATCCGGTGGCGAATGGATTAGCTCTATCGAATTGGAAAATGCCGCGATCAGTCATCCACAAATACGCGAAGCGTGCGTCGTCGGCGTGCCGCATAAGAAATGGGATGAGCGCCCACTGCTGCTGGTTGTGCTCGAAGACAATTGCGTGCTCGACAAACAATCAATTCTCAATCATCTAGCGACGCGTGTCGCAAAATGGTGGCTGCCCGACGATATCGTTGCCCTCAACGAATTGCCGCATACCGCCACCGGCAAATTACATAAAGTGCCACTGCGCGAACGCTATCGCGAGCATTACAAGGATTGTTAAACGCGCTGATTAGGCGCCGCAGCGATTAGCGGCGCCTGATGACATGTTCATTGGCTAGTTTCTGTAGCTACCATCCAGCACCGCCTGCCACCACGCCGCGTTTTCCAAATACCAGCGCACGGTTTTATTGAGCCCGGTGGCGAACGATTCGCGCGGCGCGAAGCCAAGCTCGTCGCGCGCTTTGGTGGCATCGATCGCATAACGCTGATCGTGGCCGGGACGATCGGTGACGAAGATGATCGACTCACTGCTGGCGCGTTGCTGTGCCGCGAGCGCGGCAGGAAAGTGTTGGGCCCAGTTCGAATTGGCCGCGAATTCCGCATCGATCACTTTGCACAGTTCATGGACGACATCGATATTCGTCCATTCGTTGTTGCCGCCGATGTTGTACGTCTCGCCGATTTCGCCTTGCTTCAATACGCGATCGATACCATACGCGTGATCCTCGACATACAACCAATCGCGAATATTGCGGCCGCTGCCGTACACCGGCAGCGGCTTGCCGAGCAGCAGATTGGTGATGCATAACGGAATCAGTTTTTCCGGAAAATGATACGGGCCGTAATTGTTCGAGCAATTACTGGTGGTGACCTGTAAACCGTAGGTGTGGTGATATGCGCGCACCAGATGATCGGAGCCGGCCTTGCTCGCCGAGTACGGGCTATTCGGCTGATATTGATTGTTCTCGCGAAACGCAGGCTGGTCGGCAGCCAATGAGCCAAATACTTCATCGGTGGAAATATGATGGAACCGATGCGGCTTGCCGCTGCCGCTCAACCACACCGAACGCGCTGCTTTCAGCAGGCTATGTGTGCCGATCACATTGGTGGTAACGAATGCGTCGGGGCCGGTAATCGAGCGATCGACATGGCTTTCCGCGGCAAAATGCACCAGCGTATCGATGTGATGATCGCGCAATAATTTCTCGACCAGCGCGGTATCGGTGATATCGCCCACCACCAGTTGTACCTTGGCATTTTGCACCGGCGTTAAATTATGGCGATTGCCCGCGTAGGTCAGCGCGTCGAGCACGACGATCGCATCGTGCGGATATTCGCGCGTCCAGTAATGCACAAAATTAGCACCGATAAAGCCGGCACCGCCGGTCACCAATAGATTTGCCATGCTCCGTTCCTTTATATATTTCAGCGCCGCGCAGCCTAACGCCACCACTGCTTATCTGCAACTTTCGGCGAGGCTACAAATCGCGACATTATCCGCTAGAATCGGCTCTCATTTTTTCATCGAGCCATTGGGGTAACGCCGTGCCTTCCAAACAACAATTCGAACGCTTCAAGATTCAGCGCATGACCGCCAGCCATCCAGCGATGCGCAAATTGCGCCGCGATGGCCATGTCGCATCGATTCATGGCAACAAGCATTGGCCATCGGCGGATTTATTGATGGACTTTCTTGAGCAGCATCCACTGCCGAAACGCAAACGCGTGATCGATGTCGGCTGCGGCTGGGGACTCGGCGGTATTTATTGTGCACGCGCTTTCAAATCGAAAGTGTTAGGCGTCGATGCCGATGACGCGGTATTTCCATTTCTGCACGCACATGCCGAATTGAACGAGGTCGATGTCAATACGCACCATGGCGATTTCAAATCGGTGAAAGGCAAGGTATTGAACGATGTGCACACCGTGATCGGTTCCGATATTTGTTTTTGGGATGAAATGGTCAAACCACTGTACAAGCTGATCGAGCGCGCGCTCGATGCTGGGGCCAAACGCATCGCGATTGCCGATCCGGGGCGGTCACCGTTTTATACGCTGGCGGAGAAATGCACGAAGAAGTTCGAAGAAGTTTGATGCCGATTTAATCGAGTGGACCAGCGATAAATACCCGCAGATCGACGGCGGTATTCTTTACATCAAGAAATAAATAATTCGCACCACGCCAGCGTATTTCTTCGATCGTGAAACGGCTCCAACTGGAGCCGTTTTTTATGCCGGTGAAATTACTGCGGTAGCGACGGCTCACGGCGCTGAATAGATGGGGTATGCAATGTGCCTAATAAAGTAGTGCCGCGATAGGCGAGTCGATATAGCGCTGGCAACACCAACAATGTCAGCAATGTCGACGACACAATGCCGCCGATGACAACGGTAGCGAGTGGACGCTGTACCTCGGAGCCGATACCGGTATTCAATGCCATCGGCACAAAACCGAGTGCCGCAACGAGTGCCGTCATCAATACCGGCCGTAAGCGCACCATCGCGCCTTCTATGATTGCGTCCTCAAGCTCACGATGCTCTTCGCGCAGTCGACGAATAAAGCTGACCATAACGAGTCCATTCAATACGGCGACGCCCGACAGCGCGATAAATCCAACCGCAGCTGAAATTGACAATGGAATGCCGCGCAACCACAGCGCCAATACACCACCAGTGAGCGCCAGCGGCACACCGGAAAAAATCACCCACGCATCGCGCCAACTGCCGAAGGCCCACAATAGCAATCCGAAAATCATCACCAATGTGGCCGGCACAACAACGGCCAAACGCTGACTGGCGGATTGCAATTGTTCAAACGTACCGCCGTATTCGAGCCAGTAACCCGCCGGTAATTGCACCTCGCCGTTCACTCGCTGCTGCACTTCACCGACAAAACCACCGAGATCGCGCCCGCGCACGTTCGCCGTGACCACTACGCGGCGCTTGCCGTTTTCGCGGTTGATTTGATTCGGTCCCAATGCGGTCGACACATCCGCGACTTCACGCAGCGGTACATAACCACCTTGTGGCAGCGCCACGGTGAGCTGCTCGATCGCGCGAGGATCATTGCGCAGCGATTCGGGCAAGCGCACCACCATATCGAAACGTCGATCGCCCTCGAACAACGTGCCTGCCGAATTACCACCAAACGCAGTGCCGACCACTGCTTGCACGTCGGTAATGGATAAACCGTAACGCGCTAACACATCGCGTTTGGGTGTGATCGTCATCATCGGCAAGCCGGTGGTCTGTTCGGTTTTTACATCCGCTGCACCGGCAACTTTGCCAAGCACAGATTCGATAATCGATGCCTGCTCAGCCAGCACAGTGAGATCGTCGCCATAGATTTTTACCGCGAGGTCCGCACGCACGCCCGAAATCAATTCGTTGAAGCGCATTTGTATCGGTTGTGTGAATTCATAATTATTGCCGGGGATTTTTTTTACCGCGTGCTCCAACTCGCCCACCAGTTCGAGTTTCGATTTCTTTGGGTTGGGCCATTTACTGCGATCTTTAAGCAAAATAAATGTGTCAGCCACGCTGGGCGGCATTGGATCGGTTGCTACTTCCGCAGTGCCAAGCTTGGCGACAATACGCTTCACCTCAGGAAATTTCGCAATTTCCTTTTCTAATATTTTTTGCATTGCGACGGCCTGCGTCAACGAGGTGCCAGGAATACGCAATGCGTGCAGCGCAATATCGCCCTCATCTAGGTTGGGTACGAACTCGCTGCCGAGCCGTGTTGCCAGCAAGCCGCACAACACTACCAGTAGCACCGCAACCATCGCCACGGTGCCGCGCCGCTTCAGCACTACCGTCAGCAATGGCGCATACAGCCGGCTCGCACCGCGCATGACGAAGTTTTCTTTTTCCTCAATGCGACCGCGCAACAATAATGCGACGGCCGCGGGCACGAATGTCAGCGATAACACCAGCGCCGCGATCAAAGCCATCACCACCGTTGCTGCCATCGGCTGAAACATTTTGCCCTCGACGCCCGTCAGCGCGAACAATGGCAAATACACGGCGGCAATAATTCCCACCCCAAACAAACTCGGCCGTATGACTTCGGTCGTCGAGGCGTACACAGTTTCCATTCGCTCGCGTAAATTTAGCGGCGCGCTGCGATTGTGATGCGCCTCTGCCAATCGACGAATGCAGTTTTCTACGATGATCACGGCGCCATCGACAATCAGACCAAAATCCAGCGCGCCGAGCGACATCAGGTTCGCCGATACCTGATTTTTCACCATACCGGTAATAGTGATGAGCATGGCGAGTGGAATTACCGCGGCCGTGATCAATGCAGCGCGTAAATTACCGAGCAATAAAAATAAAACGGCAACGACCAGTGCTGCTCCTTCGAGCAGATTTTTTTGCACGGTGACGATGGTTTTATCAACCAGCACGGTGCGATCGTAAACGGCCCTGGCCTCCAACCCGGCGGGCAAACTCTTTTGAATATCGATTAATTTTTTTGCGGCGGCGCGGGCTACCTGGCGGCTGTTTTCGCCCACAAGCATAAATACAGTACCGAGTACCACTTCTTCACCGTTCATAGTGGCGGCTCCGGTGCGCAGTGCAGAGCCCCAGTGAATATCGGCAACATCGCCCAGCATCAGTGGCGCACCGTCGACGGTTTTAACCACGACGCGTTTGACATCATTTAGATCGGCCACTTGACCCGACGAGCGAATTAAATATTGCGCGCCATTGCGCTCGATATAACCGGCGCCGCGATTAGCGTTATTACGCGCGATCGCATCCACCAGATCCTGTTGCGTTAAACCATAGGCGAGCAAGGTGCCGGGCTGCGGCGCGACGATAACTTGTCGCTCCTCACCGCCAATGCTGTTGACCTCGGTAACGCCCGGCACTTTGGCGAGTTGCGGGCGCACTATCCAGCGCAATGCGTCCTGCAAATCCATGGCGTTAAATGGCGTGCCGTCGTTTTTACGCGCATTGGGTTTGGCATCGATGGTGAACATAAATATTTCGCCCAGCCCGGTCGCGATTGGCCCCATCGCGGGCTCCAACCCCAGTGGCAGCTGCGCACGCACTTGCGCAATGCGCTCACCAACCATTTGTCGCGCAAAATAAATATCGGTGCCTTCTTTGAACACCACCGTGACTTGCGACAAACCGTAGCGCGATAACGAACGCGTATAATTTAGCTTGGGCAAACCGGCCATCGCGTTCTCGACGAGAAATGTCACACGCTGCTCGGTTTCGAGCGGCGAATAACCGTCCGCTTCGGTATTGATCTGCACTTGCACGTTAGTGATATCCGGCACCGCATCGATCGGTAAGCGCAGGAAATTGAATACGCCATAAACCGCGACTATCAGCACTGCGCCCAATATTAGCCAATGCCGCCGCAGCGATAACGCAATAATTTTTTCCAGCATGATTTTCTCTACCTTGCTTCTTTGAATAAAGCCGCCAGCGTCTGCGCCGCTGATCAGTGATCGTGGCTCGCGCCGGATTTTTCGATATCGGCTTTAATCAGATACGAATTAGTTATCACCACGGACATGCCTGCGGTCAGACCGCGTGTGATTGCAACATTTTTGCCGTCGCTGTTACCGAGTTCCACCGGTTGCGCCTGATAGGTTTCGCCGGCATTTAAAAACACCACATTCCAATTGCGGAAGGTTTGCAGCGCGCTCATCGGCAATACCAGTGGCGCGTTGGTGGCAGCGACGATGACATCCGCATTTACGAATTGCCCCGGTGTCCATTGCCCGTCGCGATTATCGAGAACGACACGTGCATTCAACGAAGATGACGTGCCGGCCCCAACGTTGATTGCGGCGATACTGCCGGTGCCTATCGCTGCACCATCGGCGGCGCGAATGGCAATAGATTGACCGACTTGAATGCGGGCACGATCGCGCGGGAATACATTCAAGATTGCCCATACTTGCGAATAATCGGCAATTTCAAACAGCGATTGTGCTGCTGTGGTTTCGCCTGAATTCGCGCTGCGTCGAATCACCATGCCAGCGATAGGTGCCGTTACCGCATACGTCTGCAAACTTTCGTTGCTTTCCACTCTGGCTAAGGTTTGCCCCGCACGCACGTGAGCCCCAACGTCAATATCGACAGTGCGGATCACGCCAGGAAAACGCGCGATTACTGAGCGCACGCGCGTCGCATCTGGTTGAATCGCGCCGTAAAGTGCAATGCGCTCTTCGATAACACCCGGCCCCACCGTCGCGGTTTGAATGCCACTCGCTTGCGTGGCTGCGGCGTTAATTACCGTGCGGCCTTCGTAGGCTGCATAAGTCCAGCGATGACGACGACCTTGATATTCGGCCGTCACCGTCACATCGAAGGAATGTGGCTCATACACCTCTGCAGTGCTGACGAGGTAATCATCTTTCGCGGTGAATCGATGCTGATCCGCCACGCCGGCAAAGCGCGCCAATTCAATAGTTAAATGCAGCGTCGCTGGATCGATCGGTTTATTTTTATCGGTGGCATACACGCGAAACTCAGGCGGTACACCTTTTTCAAAAATTGTTATTTCGATAGCGAAATCACCATCGCGCAACAGACGTCCGTTATGGGGGCCACGCTCAAATTCGACGGCGTCCGACTCTGCGTGCTCACCCTCTGCGTGATGCGTATTCGATGGCGATTTACTGCAAGCCGACAGCAATGCAGCAACCGATATCAACATAAAAAAATATTTGATCAAAACATGCTTCGAGTTCATCGCATTTAATCCTGAGCCAAGGAGGTGTTGGTAAGGCGTTCGATTTCTGCGCGGACACGGTGATAAGTAGCCGCAGCAACGATAGCGTCACGCTGCAAGGCGATTAATTCGCGCTGCGCATCGGCCAACTCCAAATACGAAAATCGTCCGCGCTCGTAGCCGTAACGGGTTTGCGTCAGTGCCGCCTCGGCTTGCGGAATTAATGTTTCGCGCAGACTAGTCACCTGCGCGCGCGCCAATTGCAGCGATTGATAAAATTCAAACAGCGTTGCTTGCGTCGTGATGAACGCGGCCTGCTCTTCCACTTGAACCTGATCGCGGCGAATACTTGCTTCACGAATCGCGCCCTGATTGCGATTGCCGAGTGGAATCGGCATCGAGAAATTCACCACAAATCCGGTGTCCCCGGTTTCTTCAAAACGCCGCAGACCGGCGCCAACCGTTACATTCGATTTCGCTTCTGCCGTGGCTAATTGCCACTCGGCATCGCGTAGTCGTGTTTCGCTGGTGAAGCGCAGAAAGTCTGGGTTGCTTTTCAGCTGACCGACTAATTCGTCGAATGTAGCTACAGGCGGTAAATCAAACAGATCAGCTTTGGCATCGCCGAAACGCGGCTCAGTGCTGCCCCACAGCGCGGCTAACCGTCGGTGCCCGCTAAGCAGTATCTGTTCGGTTTGTTTTTCTTCGAGGCGCGCGCGGCCCAGTGCAATCGCCGCGCGATTTTTTTCTGCTGCAGGGGAGCGGGCAGCCTCGACATGGCGGCTGATAACAGAGAGATTTTTTTCACTCAACGCTCTACTGCGCCGCATCAACAATAATTGTTCCTGCTGCGCAGCGACGTCGATAAAGCGGCGCGTGACTTCGGCGAGCACATCGAGTTGTTTGGCTTCGCGTTCGATAGCCACCGTGTCGCGGCCAAAACGCGCAACGTCTGTGCGGCGCTCGCGCTTATCGCCCAGTTCGATCACCTGGCTCAAGGTCAAGGTGGATTCGAGTACGTCAGTGCCACCGAGGTCGCCGCCAAAATTTTCCAGCGCGATACCCAATTCTGGATTGGGCCGGAGCTTCGCTTGGGCAACACGTGCTTCAGCGGCGCGGACATCGAAGCTGGCACTTTGCAGTGCGGGGTTGCGCAACAACGCAGCAGCGATGGCAGTGGCCAGCGTTAAGTCACCGCGCGGCTCTAAAAATTCGGCGGCGTGAACCGTTGATAACATCAGGGTCATAACCCCGACACACGCGACCAGGCCGCGTGGCCACGAAAAATTCATGGGACTTTCTCCGGAAAAAATTTAACTCCACGGAACAATGAGCTCCGAAGAAAAACGGGCTCACGGAAAAACGACGCCAGCAAGTGCGGGCGATCGCGATGACTCTCGCGATGTACTTAGGGTGTGGGAGTTAGAGCGGAGGTGCGCGCGGTGGCGCGTGCAGAGAACGAGGATCGTTGAGAAATGCAGGAACACGGTAGTGCGAATGCGGTACTGATCGAGCGCGGCGCGGCAACAGCCACAGGCAAAGAATTAGCGAAAGCAGCGTCGGTGCATCCACACCGCTCAGTAGATTTTTAAGCAGGCCATCATCCACCAGCTGCAAATCGACATCTTGATGCGGAACGTTGGATGTGAAGTCGCCGTGGTGATCGATATCACCCACATGCACGGTCTGCGGCGGCTCTGCGTGATCAAAACACAAATGCCAGTGCGCGCCGCTGATGCGCGCTCCGATCAGGAGCACACACAGCAGACCAACAAACCAATAAGATCGGGGTAACGCGCGCATGGCGAGAGTCTGTCACAGGTAGTCCATGGCGACAACGCGGAATTCCTGCAACGCCCCTTTCATTTTCATAAAACTGTCATACATGCGTCACAACTTTGCAATCGGTCGATTGCAAGCTGATCACATGATGAACAGATCGCGTTGGTTTCATAGCCTCTACCACCACGGCATTTATCCGTACGATTTACGCATGCTGCTGTGGTTCATCCATCGGCGTCATCGCCAGCTGTGGATCGCCGCAGCACGCGCTCTGTCACGCAGCGGCGACGGCTTGATGCAGGTACTGCTACCGAGTTTGATTTGGCTGCACGATGGCACACAGGGCCGCCATTTCTTTCTGTTAGTGGCGATGGCGTTCGCACTCGAACGTCCGCTGTATTGGGTATTAAAAAACACCTGCCAACGCAAACGTCCACCGGAAGCGATTCCGAGTTTTACCAGCGTGATCATCGCATCCGATCGTTTCAGTTTTCCGTCAGGCCATACCTGCGGTGCTTTTCTGCTCGCCACCATGACCACGATGTATTCGCCAGCGCTCGCAGTACCGATGTATCTGTGGGCGAGCGCGGTTGGTGTTTCGCGCGTGGTGCTCGGCGTGCACTTCCCGACCGATATTCTCGCCGGCGCATTGATCGGCAGCAGTATCGCGTGGCTGATCAACGATATCGCCATCGCCGCCCCCTTTTGATTTGAATAATTCTCGAATCGCAATCAATCCCCCTCCTCCTAATGAACCAACAAGGGCATTCGCCGCATGAAAATCCTCTACGGTATTCAAGGCACCGGCAACGGGCACATCAGTCGCGCACGCAAAATGGCCGCACATTTGCGCGCTCGCGGCGCCGATGTGACATATCTGTTTTCCGGGCGCGAACGCGAGCGTTTGTTCGACATGGAAATCTTCGGTGATTTCCAACATCGCCGCGGTTTAACCATGGTGCAGCAAAACGGCGCCGTGCTGTATGGACCCACGATTGCGCAAACGCACGCGCTTCAATTAATCCGCGATGTGCGCGGACTCGATATCGATCAATACGATCTCGTTATCAGCGATTTCGAACCCGTCACTGCATGGGCCGCAAAACTCAGCAATAAAACCTGTATCGGCATCGGTCATCAATACGCGTTCAGCACGAATATTCCGCGCACCGGCGGTAATTTCGCCAGCGAACTGGTGATGAAATGGTTTGCGCCGGTGGATGTTCCGATCGGATTGCACTGGCATCATTTCGATACCGACATTCTGCCGCCGATCATCGATACGCATTTACAGCGCACTGAGCGACGCCATGTCCTCGTGTATTTGCCCTTCGAGGATCAGGCTCGCGTTACGTCATTATTGAATCGCTTTCACGATTTTAAATTCGTGCAATATTCGCCGGACCTCAACAATAGTGAAGCGGAAAATGTCAGCTTGCGCCTCACCAATTTGCATGGCTTTCGCGATGATCTGCGGCGCGCCGAGGCGGTAATTTGCAATGCCGGTTTCGAGCTCGTCAGCGAATGTTTGCACATGGGTATTCCGACGCTGGTTAAACCCGTCAAAGGTCAAATGGAACAACTATCGAACGCCTTCGCATTGCGGCAACTGGGCTGGGGCAGCGCAGTCGATGATTTGACTGAAACTAATGTAGGCGAGTGGCTGCGCAGCGAACACAGTGTGACCGCCATTCAATATCCAGATGTCGCCGCAACGTTGACTGACTGGGTACTTGAGGGCGACTGGCACGACAAGATGGTGATGTGCGATTTGCTGTGGGAATGCACGCGCAACCGTTTAGCCGCCGCGTGAAAAATGCGCCCGCGGCCGCGCGGGTTATAAGCTCAGCCGAAAATAATATTTTTAATCGCCGCCCCGCCTTTTTATGCTGCGTCATCGATGACTTAAATCGGAAGCAGCAATGACTGGCGTGATTATCGTTCCCGGTCTCGGCAATAGCGGTGCGCAACATTGGCAGACGCAATGGCAGCAGCGTCTGCCCAACGCCGCGCGCATTGTGTTGTCGCAATGGCAGCAACCGGATTTGCAGAGCTGGGTGGATGCCACCATTACGGCAGCGAACCGATTCGACGATAGCTATATCGTCGCGCATAGCTTCGGCTGCTTGGCGACCGTGGTGGCATTACAGGAATTGCGCGATCGCGTGCGCGGCGTATTGCTGGTCGCGCCGGCCGATCCCGATAAATTCAAACTCGCGGAGATATTGCCGCACTCGACTTTGCCGGTGCTAGGCGTCGTGGTCGGCAGTCTCAGCGATCCGTGGTTGACGTGGCGCAAAGCGCAATTGTGGGCACAGCGTTGGGAATTACCGATTTTCTGCGCCGGTGACGCCGGTCATATCAATATCGAATCGGTCATATCAATATCGAATCCGGACACGGCGCGTGGCCCGAAGGCTGGCAACTGCTCGAAAAGCTGCGACAACCGGAAGCGATCGAGCTGCCGCCATCGTTACTGCAACATGCGCAACCGCAGCGAGCGCTGACGTATTAATTAGTCTTTCGCCAGATAACGTTTGCGCTTGGTATCTTTTATGTAATTCAGATCGACCAGCACCAGACCATCGACGCAATCGGAAAAATCCGGATCGATATTGAAATCGGCAAACTGCACACCGCCGTCCTCGCACAATTCCGAATACTGTTTGTAAAGCGTCGGCACCGATAAATCGAGCGCGCTTAATTCCGCTTTCAGTTGCGTGAAACCTTCGCTGTAAGTCAAATTCGTCCAGCGCGAATCGATCGGGCTCGATTGATACGGCAACCGCGCTTGCGCCCAGGGCTGCGACGCGGCGAAATAATGCCGATAAAAGCTGACCAGTAATTCTTTTGCTTTCGTGGGATAACTGTTGCTGATCGACACCGGCCCAAACAGATAGCGGATATCGGGGAATTTTTTGAGATAGGCGCCAATGCCGTACCACAGCAGATCGAGACTGCGACGCCCCCAGTAACGCGGTTGTACGAAACTGCGGCCCAGCTCCACACCATTCGCCAAATAGGGCGCGGCATCGCTGCGATAATCGAACAACGTGTGGCTGTAGAGTTTCGTCTGCGAGACGGAATTTAAATCGCGCGTTTGGCGCAATCGATAGGCGCCGACCAGCTCTAACGCTTCGTCGTCCCACAATACGATGTGATCGTAATCCTGATCGTATACATCCATATCGCGGCGCCGCCCGCAACCCTCGCCCACCGCGCGAAAACTCACCTCGCGCAAACGGCCAATTTCGCGCATCACGGTCGAATCGCCGGCAAAGCGATACAGATAAATCGCCATGCCTTCCTTGCCAGCTCCTACATGAGTAGTGCCGAGTAATTCGCAGCCACGCATTTCCGCGCGCAATTGCTGCCGATCTTCGGGATGCGCAACCGATTCCGCAGCAGTTTCGAAACAGCCTTCGCCGCGATTCTTGCCGATTTTATAAATATGGCGACGAAACAGTTTTACCTTCGCTTTGCTGTCGAGCGGTAGTGCGCTGTACGTCTCGAAACCGATCGCCTGGCCGATGCGCACGCGCATGTTCTTGTTGTTGTGCTTGAACATTTCGCGCACCAACCACAGCGTCGATAACGGCTTAGCCAATATCGACAAGCTGTAGAAAAATACCGAATTACGCGCATCGACAAACATCGGCAAAATCGGCGCCCGCGTTTTGGTCGCGAAACGCAGAAAGCCATGCCGCCAACGCGTATCGCGCACGCCGGTAGCGCCCATACGCGACACTTCGCCGGCCGGAAAAATAATCACGGCGCCGTCATTATTCAAATGCTGCTCAATCGCGCGCAGATTATCGCGCGTCGTGCGCGTCCCGAAGGTATCGACCGGCAACAATAAATTGCGCAGCGGTGCCACCGCTGACAGCACATCGTTGGCAACGACTTTGACATCGCGGCGCACCTCACCCACGAGCTTCAACAGCGCAATGCCATCGAGACTGCCGATCGGATGATTCGCCACAATCACGACGCGACCCCACGCCGGGATGCGCTCGCGCTCACGATCGCTGACGGTGACGCCGAAATCGAAATGATCGAGCGCCTGCTCGACGAAATCAAAACCGGTCAAATGCGGATAGCGTTCGGCGAAGCGGCGAAATTCCGATTCGCGAAACAAATAGCGCAACACCGCGACCACGGTTTTATAAATGGCGGGATTGCGGAGTTGGAAATCAGGAAAGCGTGCGGCAACAACGTGCTCGACAGAAATCATGCGTTATTCCTCCTCGGGTTGCTGCAACACTAGCGAGGCGAAATGACAAAGCGGTGGCGTTCGTGTGGCAATTTGGTGACTCACCGCGATTTTGTGCGGCGATATTATTGGGCGAGACGCAGCGCGAGCGGCAGCGGCACCAACTCTTCGCTGCTGGCGTGCAGTTGCTTGACCGATTGATAAAAATCCGACCAGTGCAGTATTTCCAATACGCCGTTGTGGTTCTCGACCAATGCTGTGCAGCTTTCGACCCAATCGCCGTCGTTGCAGTACAACAAGCCGTCGCGCAGTGCTATTTCGGGCTGATGAATATGCCCGCAGACAACGCCATCGAGACCACGCCGTTTTGCTTCCTGCAATGCCGCATGCTCGAATGCGGCGATGGCGGCACGCGCATTGCCGATTCGATTTTTGACGTAACTCGATAACGACCAGTACGGCAGACCAAGCACACGCCGACCGCGGCCGACCCAGCGGTGCACCCACATCAGAAAATCGTAAGCGGCATCGCCGATATGGCGCGAGATGAAATCAAGTTGGACGTGCGTATCGAGCACGTCGCCATGAAACAACAGTAATTGCCGACCATCGGCAGTGACGTGGCTGGTTTCCTGCAGAATTTGCACGGGCCCGAAATGATGTCCGACAAATTCGCGCATCACATCATCGTGATTGCCCGGCACATAGATCACGCGGGTGCCATTCTTGGCTTTATGCATGATCACGCGCAGCACTTCATAATGCAGCGCCGGCCACATAAATTGACGCCGAAGCGCCCAGAAATCGATGATATCGCCGAGTAGATATAGTGTGTCGCATTCCACCCGCTGCAAGAAATCGAGCAGATAAGCCGCGCGACAATCCTTGCTGCCCAGGTGAATATCGGACAACCATACTGCGCGCATCGACAAACGACCGGTCTTGGTGGCTGCGGTCATTTTGGTTTCTCCACTGACCATTTTTATTAGGCTAGTGGCGCTGCATTGCTAAGTAATGAATATGTTGCGAAGGTTTTGTGACTAGATAATGGTTAACGGCGCACTGACAAAAATACGCGTGATCAGCTTCCACTTTTAGGTGCCCGGCGGGTCTGACTAGACAGTTTTTACCCGTCGGGTTAATTTGAGCAACAACAAGGGAAAGTCGCGCAAACTCCAGAGGTGCCGTGGCTTCCAGAATAAAAACAATGGCGGTGAAAATGGACTACATCAACCGACGTTTCCGCATGCATTAACCGCCAAAAGCCAAAATCAACTGACACGTCGCGTTTAATTTTTAAATGCGGACGTGTCTGCATACTAAGTGGTTATGTGTAAAAATTTCGAGTACTGATAATGATCAAATTTAAAAAATCCAATAATGGAGTAATTGTTTCGTACTCGAGCGATATGCCTAGCCCAGAATGGGTTTATCACGAGATAGATAAATCTGGTGCCGTTACGATTGCAAGCGCCTTTTCATTCACAAAAAACGAACTGTTAACTACGTTCGATCAAAATAACGAGCACGATCCAGTAGAGTTTCAGGCTGCAGAAAAGAAAGGTGAGTACTTTTGCTTTCCAAAGGATAGATTATCTATAGATCACGACCTCTACATACATGAAGACATAAAGCTTGAGCGAAAGCTATTCGTAGCAGAACGTGGAATTTCAATATTTGGAAAACTCGACAACCTCGTAAGTCAATCAATTTATGTTGGCGGCAGTGAAGATGGTGCAATTCCAGAAGCGACGCTTAGAGAGCTACTAAAAGCTTTTCCAAATACGTATGAGTTAAACAGGTACGCATCAGCACGCATTTCTGGCATCCTATCTTCGTACATCGAAACAAAAGATGACTACGAAGAAAAGTACCAGAAATATTTGAATAAGCGAGCTACCAGAGAAGGAACCAACCTAAACTATCTCTTTTCTGAGGTTGAGCTGCTGAAATATAGGGGTATTCTGGAAAAGCTTAATAATATGCTTGATGATGAGAATTCTTACTCAGAAGCACAGTGGCAGGAAGAGCTTCTGCAAATTGTGTTGTTGCTTTACCCGAAATACATTTATGTGTTTAAGGAGGCACCCGTCCGAGACACTTATAACAATACCAATAGAAGTATTGATTATTTGCTGGTTGATTCAAGCGGGAACACAGATATAGTCGAAATTAAAAAGCCATTTGATAAGTGTATCGTGACGAACAGGACATATCGCGACAATTATATTCCGCTAAGAGAGTTGTCCGGCACGGTCATGCAGATCGAGAAATATATCTTTTATCTGAACAAATGGGGGAAAAAGGGAGAGGATAAGCTAAGCGAGCACTATAAAGATGAAGTTTCTCCTGGATTCAAGATTAAAATAACAAACCCAAGCGGTTTAATCATTATGGGCAGAACCAAGGGTTTATCTCAGGAGCAAATACAAGATTTTGAGGTCATCAAGCGTAAATACAGAAACGTAATTGACATAATTACATATGATGATTTGATTGAAAGACTCCAATTTGTCATTAGTCGCTGGACGGAAACACATAACAAATCAATGCAACCGACCGCTAACGCAGCGGCTGATTGAAACGTTAAAGGGTGGAGCCTTGCGAATCTCTTGCGTACAACTAATCACCACAATTGCGCTTCTATTCTCAGCTTGCATCTCCGCATCTGAGATGACGGAGTTAACTGAACAAAACTACAATGTTTGGGGCAAGGAAAAAGGAATTGTCCTACTTCATATCAATTGGGGGCGGCAGTGGAAATGTGCGGGCTTAGATAATGCTCAAATTGAGTCATTGGCTTTTACGCACCTTCCTCTTGGGCAAGAACCAAAGACAATGATCGCTCTCGAAACACCATCAAAATTGATGGTGAAAAACTCTTTTTCTGCATACGCATTAATTGTCGAACCAGGTGACTACGCTATTTCCGCATTCGACGTAAAGGTTGCAAAATCATCCTCGGATGTCGGACATCTAATAGGCGACGAGTCAAAATTATTTAAAGAAGGTAACCCTATTGGCGGCACGTTCACCGTTGGGGCTGCCGAGGTTGTATATATTGGTCACTTTGGGCTGGACTGCTCCAAAGAGCCAATTCCGTGGCGCTATTACGTCGAGAGCAAAAGCGAGTTCCAAAGCTACATCGCAGGCTTTCATAAAACGTTCCCATACGTCAAAGACTCTGAAGTAACGTTTCGCTTATTTTTAACAACAATATTTGGTCAACCCTTTTCTCTTGAGCAATAAATTGTCATTTTTTATAGTTGGGGCAAAGCTTTAACAAGTACACGTAGCACGCTGGTGTGGTCGTTGAGCCTGTAGAAAAACCTATTTCTCTTCATTTTTTTGATAAATTACTCGCATCGCACACGGTGTGATGTCGATGCCGAAATTCAAACCTTACGACTGTAACCAAAGCGCAATGGTCGGCTTGTTGCGGCAGATCGCGAGCTTTCGCGAATGCAGTTGCAGCCGCTCTGTCGCGAACTTTCCGTTTTTAATATGAGAATGCGACAACCTTTTACTTCAATTATCATACGGACCATTCGTCGGTGGTCCTGACGCGAAGCCGGCGCCAGTACAACAATAAATAAGGCGTTTTTTTATGAAGAGCTTGTATTACAAGACCCGCGCATGCGCGATGAATTTTGCCGTATTTACGTTGAGCTTCATTGGTGCGCTGCCTGCCACGGCACATGTCACGCAATTCGTCGTCGAATCGACAACGATTCGCGAACCCGCAAAAAACATCACACTCCCCTATGAAATATTGCGCGGCCGCTTTTATGGCGAGCTAAATCCCGCTGATACGCATAACAAGATCATTACCGATTTGAAATATGCGACCCGCAATGCGCGCAATGCGCGCGGTAACGTCGAGTATTCGGCCACCTTCGAGATCGCAAAGCCGGTTGATTTGAGCAAAGCGAGCGGCGTGTTGTTTTACGATGTACCGAATCGCGGTAATGGCTTTGCCGGTCCCGACGAAGACGGTCATATTCGGGTGGTGAGCGGCTGGCAGGGCGATATCGCTCCCTCCAAATCGATGCAGACAGCGACAGTGCCGACGGCAACAGGCAACGACGGCAAGCCGATAACCGGTCTTGTGCTGGCGCGCTTCAACAACGTTGCCCCCGATAAAAAGAGCACGCCGATCGTTGCCGGTTTAATGGCGGGCGTAGCGCGACCGCTGCCGGTATCGCTCGCTACCGAACGTGCGCATCTGTATCGACAAAGTGGTGACGATCAACCGCTGCTGGAAATGCGCGCCAGCGATTGGTCGTTCGGTGATTGCAATGCGCAGCCATTTCCCGGCACGCCCGATCCGACGAAGCTGTGTCTGCGTGATGGTTTCAATCCCGCACTGGCATACACGTTGGTGTACGAAGGCAAGGATCCACCAGTGCTCGGCATCGGCTTTGCGGCAACGCGCGATCTAATCGCATTTTTGCGTCACGCCGAAAAAGATGACGACGACACGCCCAACCCGCTCGCGAACGCGGTGCGCTGGGCGGTCGCCAGTGGCAGCTCGCAATCCGGCAATTTTTTGCGCAGCTTCGTGCATCTCGGTTTCAACGTCGATGAATCGAATCGCATTACCTTCGACGGTATCAATCCGAATATCGCGGCGCGGCAATTGCCAATGAATTTACGATTCGGGGTACCGGGTGGAGCAGCCAATTTGTTCGACCCCGGCAGCGAGGGCACGTTATGGTGGGGCAGCTACGACGATGCAAAACGCCATCGAGGAAAAAGCAGCCTGCTCGATCGCTGCAGCGCTACCAACACTTGTCCGAAGGTGGTGGAAACGTTCGGCTCCGCGGAATTCTGGGGACTGCGGATGTCGCCCGATTTAGTGGGAACCGATGCTCGGCGCGATCTGTCTCTGCCGAGCACTGTGCGTCGTTATTATTTTCCGAGCGTGACGCACGGTGGCTCGTTCATCGGCGGTTTTCGCAGCAAAGGCGATCCCACCGGCACACCGCAGTGCGGTTTGGCAGGCAATCCAAATCCGTCGAAAGAAACTTTACGTCTGCTGCAAAAAGCGCTGGTCGCGTGGGTCAAGGAAGGGCGCGAACCGCCACCGAGTCGCTATCCAACACTCGCCGCTGGCGATTTAGTGGAACCGACCGCCGCCGCGACGGGTTGGCCTGCAATTCCCAACGCACCGACACCGGACGGCAAACTCAATCCGTTTCTCTATTACGATTTCGGTCCGCAATTTAATTACCGCGACGTCAGCGGTATCGCGACCCTGCAACCGCCGAAAATTCGCGAAGTGCTACCCTCGCGCGTTCCGCGTGTAAATAGCGATGGCAATGAAACCGCGGGAATTCCATCGGTGCAGTTGCTGGTTCCACTCGGCACTTACACGGGTTGGAATGTCATCACGAAAGGTTACGGGGAAAATGGCGGCTGCGGCTTTCTCGGCGGATTTATTCCATTCGCACGTACCGCGGCCGAACGCGAAGCCAACGGCGACCCACGCCTCTCATTAGAGGAACGCTATAAAGATCATCAGGGATTTGTCGCGCGCGTTCAGGAAATTGTGGCTCAACAAGTCGCCGCCGGTTGGTTGCTGCCGGATGATGCGCAACAATTACTGCGGCAGGCTGAAGAGAGCGATGTGTTGAAGTGAAGAGATAAATAGTCGGCCGGTACTGCCTATCGCGCTACTACCTTAAAACCCGCTACCGAGTGATGTAACGACTGCGCTAATTGCTCCATATTCTGCGCAGCTGATGCGATGCCAAGCACCGCCGCACTATTTTCCTTGGTGATCTGAGCGGCACGCTCAATACTTTGCGCGATTTCATTACTCGCGTGTTTTTGCTCCACCAATGCCTGCGAGATATCGCCAACGGCATCGACCACGCGCGTGGAGCTCTCCCCAATTTGCTGCATTGACTCACCGGCGTGACGCACGAGATTCACTCCGTGCGCTACGCGTTGGCTGCCTTTTTCCATGCTTGCGGATGCATCGTTCGTTCGCGATTGAATAGTGTCTATCATCGCCGTGATTTCTTCGGCCGACTTAGCCGTACGCTGCGCCAGATTGCGAACTTCATCGGCCACCACCGCGAAACCTCGACCCTGATCACCCGCGCGTGCCGCTTCAATAGCAGCGTTGAGAGCCAGCAGGTTGGTTTGATCAGCAACCGCTTTAATCACTTCGGCAATTTGGCTGATATTGAGCGCATCAACCCCCAACGCATTCATATGCAAACCTGTTTCATTGACGGCGTCGGCAATGCGCAACATTTCATCGGTTGCATCGCGTGCCTGCGCGCCACCTTGCTCCGCGCGCAATCCCGATTCCGTCGCGATCGACTTAGCGGTAATGGCGTTATTGGAGACATGCTCAATACTGACCGATAACTCTTCAACAGCGGCAGCCACAGAAGAGGTGGCCTGGCTTTGAATAGATGCACTGGCGGAAACCTGATTGGCTGACGTTGCTAACTGATGGGCGGATGCCGCCACCGATTCTGCGTTCAGATGAATTTTGGATACCAGCTGTCCCAACTGGCTTTGCATTTCCTTAATGCTGGCCATCATGCTGTCGCCGTGTTTCGGATTAACGTCGATGAGATAAGTCAAATCGCCGCTGGCGATAATCTTGACGACTTCACGGGCATAACTTGGCTCACCGCCGAGATCAGTCAACACACCCCGGACAATCACCATGGTAATTACGATGCAGCCGACGATCGCTGCGGCAAAAATAAAAATCAGCTGATACGTCGCGGCACGAATCTGCACGTTAGCGGATAACTCATCCGCCGCCGTGCGTTGGATCATTAACTCAACGACACGATCAATCGCTTTACGGTGAGCATCGTAAAGCGTTTTGGTGCGTAGCAAAGCGGCGGAAATTGCAGTGCTATCGCTGCGCTGTACGGCGGGAATAAGATCGTTAAAAACAACAGCAAAGAATGTAACCGCGGGTTCATGCGCATTGGTCAGGAATGCATCGCGCACTTCACGCTCAAGATTTTCCGTGAGCCAAAATGCATGTCGAACTTCATAATCGTTCTTGAGCGCCTTCAGCTTTTCAATTAAGCGCTGCTGTTCAGACTTATCAGTTTCGCTCGCGAGCTGTAATGTCGTTAAATAGGATTCCAGAATATATTCCGGCGGCGGCAAAATATCCGCCACCAAGTCTTTGCCTTGCACAATACGATGATAGAGGTCACCGTTGACTTTGAGATCATTCAAAATTTTAAACGACCACACTCCATAGATCGCCAGCCCTACAATAAAGACGGCAATTAAAATGGAAAAGCGGTGTGAAAGCTTGAGAGCATGGATATTGTTCACTAAACGGCACCTGAAAGTTTTATTGTCGGTTCGTCTAAGAGCGAGATTGATATTGGCTGGTGGAGCCTGATTTTTATTGACTATAGTTGGATCTGCTAATAGATCAACTCGCTCTTGAGTTTTGAGAGCGAATCTTTTCAATGCCCATTTGAAGTTCTTTCAAAGCTCTCGGCCACATCCGATGGCAACCTTCCTCACCGGTCAGTTCAGGGTCGACGCCAGCAGCGGGCTCATTCACACCAATCTACATGGCTGCTGCCGCCGTCACATACGCATACCCAAACAGATCCGCCACCGCTTTATATGTGACGTTGCCATCGTGCAAATTCAATCCGTTGCGGAAATCGGCATTCATTTGTAACGCTGCTTTTAATCCGCGATCGGCTAATTGCAATACATAAGGCAACGTGGCATTGGTCAGCGCGAAGGTGGACGTGCGCGCCACCGCACCCGGCATATTCGCAACGCAGTAATGAATAATGTCATCGACAATGAAGGTTGGCTGCGCGTGCGTGGTCGGCTGGCTGGTTTCGAAACAGCCGCCCTGATCGATGGCGACGTCGACCAATACCGAACCGGGCTGCATTAATTTCAACATCGCACGCGTAATTAATTTCGGTGCCGCCGCGCCGGGAATTAACACCGCCCCGACCACGACATCGGCATGCGGCAATTGGCGTTCGATAGTATCCGTGGTTGCATACAGCGTGGTGAGCTGCGGGCCGAAGCCGTCATCGAGCTGCCGTAACCGCGCCAATGATTTATCTAACACCGTCACTCGGGCGCCGAGGCCGAGCGCCATGCGCGCCGCATTCAACCCGACCACGCCGCCACCCAGCACCAGCACTTGCGCCGGCGCGACACCCGGCACGCCGCCGAGCAATACGCCGCTACCGCCCTGCGCTTTTTCCAGATGATGCGCGGCCGCTTGAATTGCCATACGCCCGGCGACTTCGCTCATCGGTGCGAGCAATGGCAACGTGCCGAAGGTGTCGGTCACTGTTTCGTATGCAATGCAACTGGCGCGCGATGCAATCAACCGCCGCGTTAATTCCGCGTCGGAAGCGAGATGCAGATAGGTAAATAAAATTTGTCCGGCGTGCAGCCACGCGCATTCGTGCGGCTGCGGCTCTTTAACTTTAACGATGAGTTCGGCGCGTTGAAAAATCGTTTCGGCATCGGCAACGATCGTCGCGCCGGCACGCTGATAATCGGTATCGAATAAACCGATATCGGCGCCGGCATTTTGTTGCACCAGCACCGCGTGACCGTGCGCGATTAATTCGCGCACGCCGGCTGGTGTCATGCCGACGCGATACTCGCTGTTTTTAATTTCTTTCGGGATACCAATCAGCATCGTGCTTCTCCCGCTGTGACAGGGTTTTGAAATCAGTCGCCGAGCGAATGCCACTCGCCATTACGTTCGATCGCGCGGCCCTCGGCTTGCAGTTTCAACAAATGCGCATGCAGTGAATGTCTGGCAATTGGATGTAATTGTGTGTGCACGTCGTTGTAAACGATAGGCGTCAACGTATCGAGCGAGCCGTGTTGGCTATTGCGCAATGCGGTGACGACTTTGCTTTCGCGCAGCAGCCGATGCTTAATCAGTTTTTTAATTTCGGCATCGGAATCGAGAATGATTTGGCCGTGTGCCGGCGCAAGCGCGGCAATCGGATAATTCAACAGCAATTGCAGCGACTCGATATACGCTTTCATATCGCCGTTCGGCGGGGTGATGACCACCGTCGAGCCTTGCATGATGTGATCGCCGGTAAAACAGATTTTTTCGGCTTCGAGCCCGCCTTCTTCGAGCAAAAAACATAGATGATTGCCGACATGGCCCGGCGTAGCGAGTACACGCAGCGAAAACTCGTCGGTATCGAACACATCGTTATGCTCGAAACCGCACAGCGGATCGAAGGTCAAATCCTGCCGGCCATCGTCGTCGATTAAATTTCCAAATACTTCGGCGCCCGTAGCCACAGCGATAATTTTCGCGGCCGGCGAATGATCGGGATGCGTGTGCGTAACGAAAATCGAACGTAGACGATCGCCGCAGAATTGCAGCAGCGCGTCGATATGCTGCTCATCGATGGGGCCCGGATCGATCAGCGCGAATTGCTCGCGCCCCACGATATAACTATTGGTGCCGGGGCCGGTCATGATGCCGGCATTGCCGGCGGTGAAACGATGTACCAGCGGTGAGATTACAACGGGCTGGTAATACACTATGTCCGGCTGTCGAATCGTCATCGCAAAATCCCCACTCGATTTATTCCCCTCTCCCATTTGGGGAGAGGGGCCAGGGGTGAGGGCCAGCGCATGCGCATAAATATTGAATTGCCGGCTCAAAACTCATTTGCCCTCTCCCTAACCCTCTCCCCAAATGGGAGAGGGGATTGCAATCACACGACGAGATTTTTAATCGGTACCAGCGGATTCACATCAGCGTCGTAATCAACACCATCGACTTCAAAACCAAACAAGCGCAAAAAGTCTTGCTTATAGCCTTTGAAATCGCTGACCTCGTATAGATTTTCATTTGTCACCGCCGACCACAATTCGGCCACTTTATTCTGCACCTCCGGGCGCATTTCCTTGCCGTCGGCGCGCAGACGACCTTCGCTATCGAGTTGCGGATGCGCGTTATACAAACTGTCGCGGAACAAACCATCGACCTGTTCGATACATCCTTCGTGGGTGCCGTTTTCTTTCATCACTTTAAATAACAGCGCGAGATACAACGGCATGATTGGAATCGCCGAGCTCGCCTGTGTGACCACCGCTTTCAATACCGACACGCGCGCATCGCCGCCATGTGCCGCGAGTTTTTTGCGAATATCGATGACGCGTTTATCGAGATCTTTTTTCGCTGCGCCAATCGTGCCGTGCCAATAAATATCCCAGGTAATTTTTTCGCCGATATAGGTAAACGCAGTAGTTTTCGCACCGGGAGCGAGCACGCCGGCAGCATCGAGCGCATCGATCCACATCTGCCAGTCTTCGCCGCCCATCACCGCAACAGTGTTATCGATATCTTCCTGCGAGGCCGCCGTCAGCGTGACTTCTTTCATCACTTCTTTATCGGTATCGATACCGCGTTGCGTTACATCGTTGCCAATGGGCTTCAGTGTTGAATTGTGGACAACGCCGGTCACCGGATGCGTACGGCGCGGTGCCGCGAGACTGTAAACCACCAGATCGACCTGACCGAGATCGGCCTTGATGGTGTCGATCGTTTTGCGTTTGATGTCATCGGAAAACGCATCGCCATTGATGCTTTTCGCATACAGGTTTTCCGCTTCCGCATATTGATGAAATGCGGCGGAGTTGTACCAGCCCGCGCTGCCCGGCTTTTCGGCGCTGCCTTCGCGCTCGAAGAAAACGCCCAATGTGGCAGCGCCACTGCCGAATGCAGCGGTAATGCGCGATGCCAATCCATAACCCGTCGATGCCCCGAGCACCAATACCTTCTTCGGGCCATTATTTATTGGCCCGTGGCTTTTGACGTAATCGATCTGTTGTTTGACGTTGGCGGCACAGCCAACCGGATGGGTGGTAATGCACATGAAACCGCGCACGCGGGGTTTGATAATCATGGTCTTTCCTTTGATGT
>Ga0207711_10000372_pt1 | contig 47656 bp, 51 predicted proteins | sample KBSS34metaG_FD_184401 | JGI IMG/M metagenome (GOLD analysis project Ga0207711, IMG submission 184401) | Switchgrass rhizosphere microbial communities from Kellogg Biological Station, Michigan, USA - KBS S3-4 metaG (SPAdes) (version 2) | ecosystem: Host-associated > Plants > Roots > Rhizosphere... | reverse complement strand
CTGGGACCGGTATTTCTGCCGGTTCGAGCCGCTGCCGGCCAACCTCACCGAGCCGCTCGCGCTGCGCTACCACGGACACCAGTTTCGGGTGTACAACCCCGACATCGGCGACGGACGCGGCTTCACCTTCGCCCAGCTTCGCGACGATAAGGGGAGGCTGCTCGACCTCGGCACCAAGGGTTCGGGCCAGACGCCCTACAGCCGCACCGCCGATGGCCGGCTGACGTTGAAGGGCGGCGTTCGCGAGGTGCTCGCGACCGAGATGCTCGAGGCGCTCGGCGTCAACACGTCGAAGACCTTCGCGTTGTTCGAGACGGGCGAGGCGCTCGAGCGTGGCGACGAGCCCTCGCCGACGCGCTCGGCGGTGCTGACGCGCCTCAGCCACGGTCATATCCGCATCGGCACCTTCCAGCGGCTCGCCTTCTTCGGCCAGGCCGACAACCTCAAGGCGCTGACGCGCTACTGCCTCGCGAACCTCTACGACAAACCGGGTGACGACCCGTTGCAGCTGTTCGACCTCGTCAGCCAGGCCACGGCGATGCTCGCCGCATCGTATCTAGCCTCCGGCTTCGTCCATGGAGTCCTCAACAGCGACAACATCAACATCACTGGCGAGAGCTTCGACTACGGACCGTGGCGCTTCACACCGGAATGGGACCCGGAATTCACCGCAGCCTATTTCGACCATTACGGCCTTTATGCATTCGGCCGGCAACCCGAAGCCATCCATTGGGATCTCGCTCAGCTGGGAGGCAGCCTGTCGCTACTCGCCGAAGGCACGGCCTTGTCGGACATGCTCGCGGGTTGGAGCCAGCGATTCGAGCAGGCGATGGTCGAGGCAATGCTGCGTCGGCTGGGCGTTGCGCAGGGCAAAGACGACCGTCAGCTGACGGGCGCACTGATCAGGGCACTCGCCACTCGCGCCTATCCGATCGACCTGATCTTCTTCGACTGGCGCGGCGGGCACGATCCCGGAGCCGACGCTTATCCCGCCGAGCCTTTCCGCGAGCTCGCGCGCCTGCTCCAGGGTCGCGAACGCCCCCGGACGCATGCCTATTGGTCCGATGCGGAACCCTGCTCGATGCATATCGACGAGGTCGAGGCAATCTGGTCGGCCATCGCTGAACGGGACGACTGGCAGCCGTTCGAGGAGAAGGTTACAGCGGTGCGACGGATGGGCGAAGCAATGGAGCAGGATGCACCGGGACGCTGAACATGAAACGGACCCGGTGGAGAAGTCCGCACACGGTGCGACGCTAACCTCGGAGGATCCGGCAACCGGCGCCGAAATCTGGTCGGGCTACGCTGGCGACGCCAATGCCGAGGTCGCCGCCGCGCGCGCGGCCTTCCCGGCCTGGGCGGCGCATTCGCACGCCTATCGCATCGAAGCGCTGCGCCGCTTCGCGAATGTGGTTCGCAAGAAGGAAGCCGAATTCGCCGAATTGATTGCGCGCGAGACCGGCAAGCCGCTGTGGGAGACGCGCACCGAGGTCGCGGCGGTCGTCAACAAGGTGGACATTTCGGTCGAGGCCTACGCCGAGCGAACGCCGCAGCGGAAGATGGAGGCCGCGCTCGGGAACCGCATCGCGGTCCGCCACAAGCCGCACGGCGTCCTCGCGGTACTCGGGCCGTACAACTTTCCGGCGCACCTGCCGAACGGACACATCGTCCCCGCACTGATCGCCGGCAACGCGGTGGTGTTCAAGCCTTCGGAAAAGACGCCGGCGACGGGCGAATTCCTGGTCCACTGCTTCCACGAGGCGAAAATCCCGCATGGCGTGGTGCGACTGCTGATCGGCGGTCCGGACCAGGGCCGGGCGCTCGCCGGGCATCCCGGGATCGACGGGCTGCTGTTCACCGGCTCGGCCCGCGCCGGCATGTCGCTCCATCGCCAGTTCGCGGAGACGCCGCAGAAAATCCTCGCGCTCGAGCTCGGCGGCAACAACCCGCTGGTCGTGTGGAGCATCAAGGACATTGAATCCGCGGCGGCGATCGTCGTTCAGTCGGCCTACCTGTCTGCGGGGCAGCGCTGCACCGCGGCCCGGCGGCTGATCGTCGAGGACGGCAAGGAAGGCCCACTGCTCCAAGCGGTCAAGAAACTGATCGAGCGGTTGATCGTCGACCAGCCCTTTGCCGACCCTCAGCCGTTCATGGGCCCGCTGATCGACAATGCCGCCGCCGATCATGTGCAGGAGCAATGGCTCAACCTGATGATGAAAGGCGGCAAGCCGATCTGCCGGCTAGACCGGAGGGCCAAGGATCTGCCTTTCCTGACGCCTGCGCTGATCGACGTGACCGACATCCGGGACCGTCCCGACGAGGAGATCTTCGGGCCAGTCCTGCAGGTTATCCGGGTTCCCGACTTCGACGCGGCCATTGCCGAAGCGAACAATACGCGGTTCGGCCTCGCTGCGAGCCTCGTCGGCGGCAGCCCGGAAATGTACGACAAGTTCTGGGCCGGGTTGCGAGCCGGCGTGATCAACTGGAACAAGCCGACCAACGGCGCCCCTTCCAACGCGCCGTTCGGCGGCATTGGCATGTCAGGCAACCACCGGCCCAGCGCCTTCTACGCCGCCGATTACTGCGCCTATCCGGTGACCAGCAGCGAAGTCGACCGCGCCCGCGCGTCGCTCACCGAGGGGCTCAGCGACCCCAACATGCAGGAAGACTGAACGGCCGCTTGGATCGCTTTGGCCGCTGACGGCGTTCAAGCGCCCTGATGAGTAACAGCAAATGGATCGGCGCGGCCCTGGGCCTCGCCCTGTGCACAACCGCCCTCGCCTCCTGCTCCGGCAAGAACCAGTCCGGGCAGACCTCCACCGACCAGGCCGGCGGCATCACCGTCAACTGGGACAACAAGACCGAGCGCCAGCTGCGCGAGATGATCGCCAGCGCGCCGGCGAACGGTCTCAAGCCCGAGCTCTTTCTTAAGGGCGGGGAAAGCGGCGCGGCGTTGACCGCGGCGGCACTCAAATATGCGTCGGCGCTGGCCAACGGCTATTCCGATCCGACGAGCCTGCACGAAGTCTATACGATCCCGCGGTCGAAGATGGACGTCCGGCAGGGGCTCGCGCAGGCGATCCGGAAGGGCGACGTCAAGGGCTGGCTTGAATCGCTGGTTCCGCAAACCGATGAGTATCGCGCGCTCAGCCAGGCGCACCTCCACTACCTGCAGCTCGCGGCGAAGGGTCAGGCGCAGCCGATTGCCGAGGGCAAGCCAATCAAGCCCGGCGGCCACGATCCACGAATTGCCGCGATCCGCTCTGCGCTGATGGCCAATGAGATCATCGCCCCGGCGCAACCGGCGGCGCAGAAACCGGGGGCCGCCCGCGCCGCAGCGGCGTCCAGCGGCAATCATTATTCGCCCGACCTAGTCGCCGCGGTGAAGAAGGTGCAGGCCGAATGGGGCCTGAAGCCCGACGGCGTGATCGGCGGCGCAACGCTGGATGTGCTCAATGCTGGGCCCGGCTATCGCGCGCGTCAGACGGCGATCGCGATGGAGCGGCTGCGGTGGCTGTCGAGAACGCCGCCGGCAACCCGGATCGACGTCAACACCGCGGCGTCGATCCTCGATTACTGGCGCGACGGAGCGCACGCCGATCGCCGCGCGGTGGTCGAGGGCGAGCCGGACAAGCCGACGCCTCAGCTCCAGGCCCCGATCGTGAGCCTCGTGGCCAAGCCCGAATGGAAGGTGCCCGAAGGCATCGGCATCAAGGAACTGTCGACCAAGAGCGCGGGCTGGCTCGCCGACAACGGCTTCGTCCAGAAGGACGGCAAGTGGGTGCAGCAGTCAGGGCCGAAGAATTCGCTCGGGCTGGTCAAGTTCGACATGGACGACAAGGAGGCGATCTACCTCCACGACACGCCGGCCAAAGCGCTGTTCAGCATGCCCGAAAGGCATCGCAGCCACGGCTGCGTGCGCGTCGAGGGCGCGGTCGATTTCGCGACCGCCCTCGCGCAGGAGCAGGGCATCTTTGACCAGTTCAGCGAGGCGATGAGCCAGGACGACGAGAAGTACGTGAAGCTCAAGACTCCGATCCCGGTCCGCCTGCTCTACCAAACCGCATTCTGGGACGGCACGACCGTGCAGTTCCGTCCGGACGTCTATGGCTGGGACGACAATGTCGCGAAGGCGATCGGCCTCGAACCGGGCGTCCCGGTCAAGATCGAGCAGCCCGAGAGCAGCGACGACATCGGGCCGTAAATCCGACGAGCGAAGGGCGCCGCAACCAAGTGCGGCGCCCTCACCCCCTCCCCAAGGCAGGCCTTCCCACCCCGCCTATCTACGCATCTCCGGCATGTATCCCTCGTCCGCCGCATCACTGAACTTGGTCGTGCGCCCGTCGAATCGCACTCGAACAATTCCGGTCGAACCGTGGCGCTGCTTGGCGACGATCACCTCAGCCTTGCCAGCGGCAGCGTCAAATTTCTCCTTCCACTCGCGGTACTTTGAGGCCCTATCCAGATTTGCTTGAGCTTCCTCTGGGGTTGGCATTTCGACTTCAGTGCCCTTCAAATAATAGTCCTCACGGTAGATGAAGAGGACGATGTCGGCGTCCTGCTCGATCGAGCCGGATTCACGAAGATCGGAAAGCTGCGGCCTCTTATCCTCCCTTTGCTCGACCGCGCGGCTGAGCTGCGACAATCCGATGACAGGAACGTCGAGCTCCTTCGCGAGTGTCTTAAGACCGCGACTGATCTCGGAAATCTCCTGAACGCGGTTTTCGTTGGAATTCCTGCTGCTGCCCTGAAGCAGCTGAAGATAGTCGACCACGATCATCCCTATACCCTTCTGACGCTTGAGACGGCGGGCACGTGTGCGCAACGCCGCGATCGTCAGTCCGGGAGTATCGTCGATATAGAGTGGAAGGCTTTCCAGTTCAGCTGCAGCGCGAGCTAGCTCCCTGAACTCCTGCTGAGAGATCTTGCCGGTGCGCAGGTTTTCCGATGTGATTCCTGATTGCTCGGAAAGGATACGCGTGGCGAGCTGATCGGCCGACATTTCGAGGCTGAAGATCAAAACTGGCGCGCCAGCCGATCTATTCGGCTCATTCCCCTCGGCGGTGTCGCGAAGGAAACGACGAGCGGCAGCGAAAGCCATGTTCGTGCCAAGCGCACTCTTGCCCATGCCGGGGCGACCCGCGACAATGACCAAGTCGGACTTGTGAAGGCCGCCCAGCTTCGCGTTCAGCGCTTCGAGCCCGGTGGTGAAACCCGATAAGTGACCGCCGCTGTTGAGTGCCTTCTCGGCCATCTCAAGCGCATCGCGGGTCGCTTCTGCGAAGCTCTTCGCCTTGCCTTCGGCGCCCCCTTCCTCGGCGACCTTGTAGAGCTCGGTCTCGGCGCGCTCGATCTGAGCGAGGGGGGCAACGTCCTCACTCGTATCGAGCGCGCCTTCCACGAGCTCGCGGCCGACGCCGACGAGGGCGCGCAGCAGCGCGAGGTCGTAGATCTGACTGGCAAAGTCGCGAGCGCCGATCACGGCCGCGCCGGACCCGGTGAGCTGGGCGAGATAGGAAGGCCCGCCGACCTCCTTCATGCCTTCGTCGGCCTCGAACAAAGGCTTGAGAGTCACCGGATTGGCGATCCGGTTCGAATCAGTAAGCTTCAGGATCGCTTCGTAGATCCGGCCGTGCAGCGGCTCGAAGAAATGGAGCGGCTTGAGCTTGAGCTGGATGTCCTCGACCAGCCGGTTGTCGATCATCAGCGCGCCCAGCAGCGCGGCTTCGGCTTCGACGTTTTGCGGGAGGGCCGGAGGTGCTTCTGACGCAGACTCGGCGATGCGGATGACTTCGGCCATGACGAGGCTCCTACGCTCGTGCGGCCCCACATCAAGCAAGAACAAAGATAGCACGATTGTGGATAACCGGTGCACGAATCGCACCGGCGTCCGAAGGAAGTCCCAGAAACGCGAAACGGAGCTCATCCACAGAAATAATCGGCCTGAATTTGATGCGCTCAGACTGGCCCGTTAGGCGTTCGGAATGGCGATTTTGTCCGACCGCTGGATTCGCGAGCAGGCGCAGTCGAACCGCATGATCGAGCCGTTCGTCGAGGCGCAGCGGCGCGAGGGCTGCATCAGCTACGGCCTCTCGTCCTACGGCTATGACGCCCGCGTCGCGGACGAGTTCAAGATCTTCACCAACGTCGACAATGCGCTCGTCGACCCCAAGGACTTCGCCCAGAACAGCTTCGTCGACCGCAAGACCGACGTGTGCATCATTCCGCCGAACAGCTTCGCCCTGGCGCGGACGGTCGAATATTTCCGCGTGCCCCGCGACGTGCTGGTCATCTGCCTCGGCAAGTCGACCTATGCCCGGTGCGGCATCATCGTGAACGTGACCCCGCTCGAGCCCGGCTGGGAAGGCCATGTGACGCTCGAGTTCTCGAACACCACGCCGCTCCCGGCCAAGGTCTATGCGAACGAAGGCGCGTGCCAGTTCCTGTTCCTCCAGGGGAACGAGCCGTGCGAGGTGAGCTACGCCGACCGCGCCGGCAAATATATGGGGCAGAAGGGCGTCACCCTTCCCAAGCTGTGACGGTCGACGAGGCCCGCAAGCTCGAATCTGCCGACCCGCTCGCCTTCGCCCGGGAGCGGTTCCGGCTGCCCGAGAGCCTGATCTACCTCGACGGCAATTCGCTCGGCGCCTTGCCGGCCGCGGCGCCCGCAGCACTTGCCGAAATCGCCGAGCGCCAGTGGGGCGAAGATCTCATCGCGAGCTGGAACAGGCATGGCTGGATCGAGTGGCCGACCCGGATCGCGGCAAAGCTTTCGCCGATCGTCGGCGCCAAGCCGAGCGAGCTGCTGATCGCGGACTCAACTAGCGTCTGCCTCTTCAAAATGCTCGCCGCCGCTGCCCGCGCGCGGCCCGGCCGGCGGACTGTGCTCAGCCAGAAGCGCAACTTCCCCACCGACCTCTACGTCACGCAAGGCCTCTGCGAGATGCTCGGCCTAACACTCCGAACGGTCGAGCCGGAGGAGATCGTCAGCGCGATCGACGGCGACACCGCCATCGTCACCCTGACCCACGTCGATTACCGGTCGGCGGCCTTTTACGACATGCGCGCGATCAATGAGACCGCCCGGTCGGCCGGGGCTCTCGTCGTCTGGGACCTGTCGCACAGCGCCGGCGCCATCGAGCTCGATCTCAACGGCAGCGGCGCCGAATTGGCGGTCGGATGCGGCTACAAGTATCTCAATGGCGGCCCCGGAGCTCCGGCTTTCGTCTATGTCGCCGATCATTTGCAGGGCGAGTTTCACAGCCCGCTGCAGGGCTGGATGGGGCACGCCGAGCCCTTTGCCTTCGTGGACGACTACCGCCCGGCCGAGGGCGTTTTGAAATTCCTGACCGGCACGCCGTCGATCCTCGCGCTGGCGGCGCTTGAGGCCGGGCTCGCTACGTTCGAAGGGATCGCCATGCGCGACCTGGCGGCCAAGTCGCGCTCGCTGTCGCGGTTGTTCGTCGATGAGGTTGAAGCGCGCTGCGGCGACCAGGTCCGGCTCGCTTCCCCGCGCGATCCATTGCGGCGCGGAAGCCACGTCGTGTTCGCGCATCCCGAGGGCTATGCGATGATGCAGGCGCTGATCGCGCGCGGAGTCATCGGCGATTTCCGCGCGCCGGACCTGATGCGCTTCGGCTTTGCGCCGCTCTACAACACCCACGCGGAGATGGTGCGCGCAGCGGAGGTGCTCAGCGACATACTCGCCACCCGCGAATGGGACCAGCCGCGCTTCAGGCAGCGGGCCAAGGTCACCTGATCGGCGCATTCCTCAGCCGTGCATTGTCGAGCGCCCAAGCGCCCGGCCCAGCGGCGGCAATGTAGAGGAAGATGAAGCAATAGAGGATCGCAGCTTCGCCCATGTTGAGCAACGGCCAGAAGCTCTTCGGGAAATGAAACATGAAATAGCCGATCGCGATCTCGCCTGACATGATGAAGGCCGCGAGCCGCGTGAACAGGCCGAGCGTTACCAAGACGCCGCCGACGATTTCGATGATTGCCGCGGCGACGAGGATGGTCGGCAATGGGTCGGGAACGCCCGGCTGCGGGACCGGGAAGTGCAACAGCTTTGCCGTTCCGTGTTCCATGAACAGCAGCGCGGCCATGATCCGCAACAGCGCGAGAAGCTGCGGCTGCCAGCGTGAAAGCCAGGGTAGTTCCATCAGGGCCTCCTCGGTCGGTCGTTACGAAAACTTACTGGCCAATCGCCGAGCCCGCCAAGTGTCAGGCGTGTTCCTTGGCCTTGGCTTGCGCCGCGTGAGCGGAATCCTCTGCAAGCAAGCGCCGCGATTCGTGGATCATGTGGACCCAGTCGTGGAACGCATGAGCAAGACCGCGGATCAACTCCTTCAGCGGCCCTTCCTTGAGGCAGCCGCTTTCGTCGAAGCTGTCATCGCTCACATGGCCGAGATAGGCCTCGGGCTGCTGCATGATCGGCATGTTGAGGAACACCGCGGCCTGGCGAATCTGATGGTTTGCGCCGAAGCCGCCGATGCTTCCGGGCGACGCGGTCACGATCGCTCCCGGCTTCTTGTCGAAGACGCTCTGCCCGTATGGGCGGGATCCGACATCGATCGCGTTCTTGAGCACGCCCGGAATCCCGCGATTATATTCGGGACTGCAAAACAGGACGCCGTCCGCCTCTCCCACCTGCTTGCGGAAGCGCAGCCATTGCTCGGGCGGATTGGAGTCGAGGTCCTGGTTGTAGAGCGGGAGGTCGCCGATCTCGATCATCGAGCAATCGAGATTGTCGTTGCGAAGCCCGCAGATCGAGCGCGCGACCTTGCGGTTAATGCTGCCTTCGCGAAGGCTGCCGACGATGATCGCGATCTTGTAGGCCATGCTGCACCTCCGGTTCGGATGCAGGCCCAATACGCCGAAGACGATTAAGTTGCGACGGCAGTCGGTGCCGGCCCTTAGGGTGGCCGGCACCGCCGACGGCTCAATAGCCGTTATCGCTTTCGACCACCTCTTCGACCTTCTTCCATTCGTCGGCCGTGAGGCATGCCCGCTTCGACATCCGCGTTCCGCTCGAGGGCAGGAGCTTGCAGATCTTCTTCTCCTCGGGGGCGGCAGCCGCGGGGGTCGCAACTCTTGCATCGGCAGCCTGCGGCGAAGCAGCCGCAGCGTTGGTCGCGGCGTCGGCGGAAGCCATCGTCGCCGGGGCCGACGCAGCGGGCGAGGCCGCCACCGTGGCGAATGCAATCGTCGTCATCAGAAGCAGCTTTGTCATGTCCGATCTCCCTTTGTTTGGGCTCGGAGAAGCTACATCTGTAGCGCGCTGAGACGCCATCCGCCCGCTGTCGGACAGCCGATGTGCAAAGCCGCTTCATCGAAGCGTTTTCGACGAACGCCGTTTGTCGATAAACCTCAGATGAACGGTGCTCGAAGGACCGAATCAGCCGACGCGAATCAGGGCGTCGCCGCTTGCGCTCGAGCGACGAGGTAAGCGTGCAGCTGTTCGATCTCCGCGTCCGTCATGTGGCTGAGGTCGGATCGGGCGGTCGGTCCCATCATCGGCAGGCTGCGGCCGCTTGCCGGCTTGCCGGTGCGCAGCAAGGTCTTGAACGCGGCAAGGTCGTAGGCGCCGGCGATCATTAGGTCCGGCGACATCTCGCCGGGCTCTGCTTCCTGTCCCTTAAGGCTCGGCCCGTGGCAGGACGAACAATAAAGTGCGGCCAGCCTTCGTCCGCCCTCATACTGTACCCCGACCCCGGCCGGCTCTTCGCGGGCATATCTGGCAACCTGCACGGGGGCGGTGTTGAACCGACCGGTTGCTACGCCGAGACGACCGATTGGGCCAAGCGTGGGTTCAGGGGTTGTCGCGCCCGACCGCGGCTGAGCGCGGATCATGTGAATCAAGGCAGCGAGCTCCTGATCAGTCAGATGCTGGAATGCCTCGGACGGCATGATGATCAGCGGCGGGCCTTCATCGCTAATGCCCTGGCGGATCGCCTGCGCGAGCTGCTGGTCGGTGGTGTGAGCTGCAACCTGGGTCAGGTTGGGCGCCCAGACCGTGCCGATCATCGGCTGGTCGAACATCTTGTTGCCGCGAAGCCCTTCGCCATGGCAACTGAAGCAACCGAGCACGCGCCCCATCCTCGGAGCGTCCGCGAGCTGGGCCTGCGTCGGCTGCGCGAGATGCTCGGGCCTGGCGGCGACCGAAGCGTTGAGCTTCTGCGCGGAAATCAGCCAGATTGCGGCTGCTGCGACCAGCAGCAGAGTAAGGATAGCCACCAGACCGTAGCCGGCCCAACGCAACAGCCTTGTCATTCTCGATACCCCCGAGCGCCCGTCATACCGAATTTCAGCCGCTCTTTCGATTGCTGTGGCGGATATTCGCAGCGCGGCCGCGCCGGCCACGCGTCCGGTCGCGCCGCGGCGGCGCCGAGGACCCGCCATAGCTCCCCTCGGGAAGCTCGAAGCGCAACGATCCCGACACCGGGTTGGCCTCGGCCAGCCGAAGGGTCAGGCGTTGGCCCACCCGGTAGGTCTCGCCCGTCTCGTCACCTACCAGCGCCCGCGCCGCCTCGTCGAAGCGGAAATATTCCTGCCCCAGGTCCTTGGCGAAGATCAGCCCGTCGCCGCCCAGGTCCTCGACCGTCGCGAAGAATCCGAATGGCTGGACGCCGGTGATCCGGCACTCGACCAGCTGTCCGACCTGATCGGACAGATAAGCGGCGACATAGCGGTCGACGGTCTCGCGCTCGGCCTCCATCGCGCGGCGCTCGAGCATCGAGATCTGCTCGCCGATCTGCTCGAAGCGCTCCTCCTCGCCGGGCGGAAGCCCGCCATCGCCGAGCCGGTACGCGCTGACCAACGCGCGGTGGACGAGCAGGTCGGCATAGCGGCGGATCGGCGAGGTGAAGTGGGCATAGGTCGCCAGCGCCAGCCCGAAATGGCCGAGCCGCTCGGGGCCGTAGCGCGCCTGCATCTGCGTGCGCAGCAGCTGCTCCATGATCTCCTGGCGGCCTTCACCGTCCTCGCCGAGGCGATTGATGATCGCGTTGAAGGTGCCGGGCCGGATCACTTGGCCGAGCGCGAACTCGATCCCAAAGGTCGCGAGATATTCCTTCAGCGCGACCAGCTTCTCGCGGCTGGGCGGCTCGTGGACGCGGTACATGACCGGCGCCTTCTTCGCCTCGAGCGCCCGCGCCGCCGCGACATTGGCGGCAATCATATAATCCTCGACCAGCCGGTGGGCATCCAAGCGGTCGCGCGGCGCGATCGAGGCGATCCGCCCCTTCTCGTCGAGCACCACCCGCCGTTCGGGCAGGTCGAGCTCGAGCGGATCGCGCTTCTGCCGAGCGGCGAACAGCGCCCGCCAACAGCCCCACAAAGGCTTCAGCGCCTTGTCGACCAGCTCCCGCGGCACCGGCCCCTCGACCTCCGGCATCGAGCAGGTCGGCGAGCTGACCTCGACGCGCTCCTCGTTCGCCGCGTCGATCGCGGCCTGGGCATCCTCGTAGGCGATGTTGGCGGCGATCCGGACCCTGGCGCGGGTGAACCGCCAGCTCTTCAACTCGCCTTCCTTCGAAATCTTCAGGTGGCAGACCATCGCCGCCCGGTCCTCGCCTTGCTTCAGCGAGCAGATGTCAGCCGACAGTTCCTCGGGCAGCATAGGCACGACCCGGTCGGGGAAATAGACGCTGTTTCCCCGCGCCCGCGCCTCGCGGTCGAGTTCGGAGCCGGGGCGGACGTAGAAGCTAACGTCGGCGATCGCGACGATCGCGTTCCAGCCGCCCTCACCGTCAGGCTCGGCCCAGATCGCGTCGTCGTGGTCGCGCGCGTCCTCGGGGTCGATTGCGACGATCGGGAGGTGCGACAGGTCCTCGCGGTCGCCCAGCGGCTGCTTCGCCACGCGGTGCGCCTCGTCGATCGCCTCCTGGCTGAATTCCGCTCGAAGCCCGTGCTTGTGGATCGCGATCAGGGAAAAGCTGCGCGGCGCAAACGGGTCGCCGAGCACCGCGTCCACGCGCGCCTGAACCCGCGGCGGACGGCCCGCGACCTCGCACAGGACGAGGTCGCCGGCTTCGGCGTCCTTGAGGTCGGCGATCGCGAGCTCTCGCCGCTCGCGCTTGTCGACCGGCGACAGCCAGAAGCGCGTGCCCTCCTGCTTCACCACGCCGAGGACCAGCTCGGCCGCCCGCTCGAGCTTCTTCATCGGATGGGCGATGAGACCGGCCCCGCGCTCCTCCGTCCGCGCCAAAACCCGGTCGCCGATCCCGAGCGCGCCGCGCCTGCCGCGCTCGATCAGTCGAAGCCGCGGCGGCGGAGTTTCGGCGTGCCATTGCTCGGGCACCGCCCAGACATTGCCGCCGTCGTCGGCCGACTGCACCCGAAGCACCGTGACCTTGGGGACCCCTCCCGACTTGTGGAACGCGCGGCCAGGCGATGAGTCGATCAGCCCTTCATCCGCCATGTCCTTGAGCAGGCGCTTGAGGTCGATCTTCGCCTGGCCCGCGAGCCCGAAGGCGCGCGCGATCTCGCGCTTCCCCGCCGGCTGGTCGGAGGTGGCGATGAAGTCGAGGATCTGCTTGCGGCTGGGCAGGCCGGCGGAGCGCTTGCGAGGCATGGCGTTGTCCTAAACGCTGCAAGGCGGCAAAGCGATGGCAGGCGGGAGGAGTAAGCGCGTGTTCGGATGGCAACCGGGGATCGGCGATCCGACGATTTACGGCTGGCTGACCGTCGCTGCTTATGCGCTCGGCGCCTTACTGAGCTGGCGGGCGGCGCAGCAGGGCGCGGCGCGGGAGCGCAGATTCTGGCTGGTCCTGGCCGCGATCATGGCGTTCCTGTGCATCAACAAGCAGCTCGACCTTCAGACCCTGCTTACGGACATTGCCCGGCATTTTGCGAAGCGGGATGGCTGGTATGACCAGCGTGCCAGGGTCCAGCTCGCCTTCATTTTCGCGCTCGGCGCCGCGACTGCGCTGATAACGCTTTCGCTTCTGGTCTGGATGCGCCGGTCGCGCTGGCCGGTATGGGGTGCCTCTGTCGGCCTCGCGCTGTTGTTGTTCTTCGTCTTCGTGAGGGCGACGTCGTTCGACAAGATGGACTGGCTGATCGGCCAGCACCTCGCCGGGGTGAAGGCCAATCACGCGATGGAGCTGGGCGGGATCGGGCTCGTCGCTCTGTTCGCCTGGGCCGCTGGGCGCCGGCGCTGAGCCGTCAGCGGAGCTGGCTGTCCTTGCTGCCGCGGCGGTTGATGGTCGAGTGGACGACGTGCTTGTCGCGCTCGGACTGGCAGGCGATGCAGGTGCGCACGCCCGGCAGCGCCTGGCGGCGCTTCTGCGGGATCGGCTCGCCGCAATCGTCGCATTCCTCCGCGCTCTCCCCTTTCGGGGTGAGGGCGCGCGCGCGCAGGATCGCGTCCTTCACCGTGTCCTCGATCTGTTGCCCGACCGCGCCGTCGCGCGTCCATCCGCCGGCCATTGCCTTACTCCTAACTACTTCTTTTCAGGAGCAATATAGGGATGGAATGCCCCGCCCGGAACCGCCGAGGCGACCGGGCTCTCGAACCCCGCCTTGCTCACCGAGGAGACGCCGAACACCCAGTCGTCCACACGGATGTGGGGAAGAGCAACTCGCCAACCGCATTCGTCCACCGCTTTTGCTTCGGCACAGCTCTTACCGGATCGAGTGCCATTCATGGCCGGCGCAGGGAAACCGCTAAACACAACGCGTACCCACTGACTGGCATCCGTTCTCCGTTGCCAAATCACGTACCCGCGCGCTCCTTCAACCGGATCCCAGCCAATGGTCGTGTCCGTGCTCACCGCGCCCTCGACCTTCGGCTCGGGCGGCGGCGGGGCGCTGGCGATGCCTGCAAGAGCGGCGACGTTCAGCTTGGTCACCTTTTCGAGGTATGGGAAGTCCATATGGTCGATGGTGTCGCCGTACTGGATGCCCTTCTCGACGCGGACATCCTGGTGCTGCCAGTTGTAATTCTCGACCGCGACGGTGAAGCGCACCGCCGGAAAGCCGAGGTTCAGGAACTCGGTATGATCACCGCCGCGCCCGAAGCGGTCGTTGCGCCAGACCTGGCGGACGTCGAGCCCGATCTTCAGCCGGTCGGCGAGGCTATCGAGATAACGCGAGATGTTGCGGCCCGGCGCATCATTCTCGCCGCCGAAGCTTCGGATTTGCCGCGCCAGGTCCTCATGCCCCTGCCACCGCGGTCCTTCGGAGAAGATGCGCACGTGGGTTGAGTCGCAGACCCCGTCGGAGCCGCAGCTGTTGCCGACGATGTCGTTGTTCAAATTGGCGATGACGTTCCAGCCCTGTGCCTTCGCGTAGGCCGCGATCACCTTGGCGCCGTAGAGGCCCTGCTCCTCGCCGGAATCGGTCGAATAGACGATCGTGCCCGGGAATCTGTGCTTCGACAGCACGCGCGCCGCCTCGATCACCGCGGCGGTGCCGGAACCATCGTCGTTCGCGCCCGGCTCGAACGCGTCGGCGTTCATCGGATCGCTCACCCGGCTGTCGATATGGCCGGTGATGATGACGACGTCGTTGGGGCGCTCGGTCCCGCGCTGGATCGCAACGGCGTCGCAGATCCGCGTCGGCTTGGGCACGCGCTCGCCCTGGAAGGTGTCGCACGGCCGGACCGTCTCCAACCCGAAGCTCCGGAACTGCGCGTCGGCCCAGTCGAGCGCTGCGCCGATCCCGCGTTTCGGGTCGGTCTGCGACGACAAAGTGTGGCGGGTGCCGAAGCTCACCAGCTTCTCCACCGTCGCCTTCATCCGCGCGCCGCTGACCGGCGCGATGATCGCTCGGAGCTTTGCGTCGGGAGATGGGGGCGGTGCGGCGCCGATCAGTAGCAGGCCAAGCGCGGCAGCAAATCTACGCATCGCGACTCTCCCTATCTCCTCCGCCGCGGCAACTGGCATTTGCATGCCCACGGGTCTAGTGGCGCGCCAACCCCTTAAGACTCAACGAGGACGCGTATCCATGCTTCGCAGCATCGACCATTTCATCGGCGGTTCCACCTTCGCCAGCGGCGAGCGGCAGGGGGACGTGTTCGACCCCAACCAGGGCCAGGTCCAGGCGCAGGTCCGCCTCGGCACCGCCGCCGACCTCCAGAAGGCCGTCGATGCCGCCAAGGCCGCCCAGCCCGCATGGGCCGCGACCAATCCGCAGCGCCGCGCCCGCGTCATGTTCAAGTTCAAGGAGCTGGTCGAGGCGAACATGGACTCGCTCGCCCACCTGCTGTCGAGCGAGCATGGCAAGGTCATCGCCGACGCCAAGGGCGACGTTCAGCGCGGCCTCGAGGTGATCGAGTTCTGCTGCGGAATCCCGCAGGCGCTGAAGGGTGAGTACACTGTCGGCGCGGGCCCGGGCATCGACGTCTATTCGATGCGCCAGCCGCTCGGCATCGGCGCCGGGATTACGCCGTTCAACTTCCCGGCGATGATCCCGATGTGGATGTTCGGCATGGCGATCGCCTGCGGCAACGCATTCGTTCTAAAGCCCAGCGAGCGCGATCCGTCGGTGCCGATCCGCCTCGCCGAGCTGATGAAGGAAGCCGGCCTTCCCGACGGCGTGCTCAACGTCGTCCACGGCGACAAGGAAATGGTCGACGCGATCCTCGACCATCCAGACATCGCGGCTGTCAGCTTCGTCGGCTCATCCGACATCGCCCAGTACATCTATTCGCGCGGGACCGCGCACAACAAGCGCGTCCAGGCGTTCGGCGGCGCGAAGAACCACGGCATCGTCATGCCCGATGCCGATCTCGACCAGGTCGTCAACGACCTCGCCGGCGCGGCGTTCGGCTCGGCCGGCGAGCGCTGCATGGCGCTGCCGGTCGTTGTGCCCGTAGGCGACGACACCGCTGACGCGCTAAGGGAAAAGCTCATCCCCGCCATCCAGGGCCTTCGCGTCGGCGTCTCGACCGACCCCGACGCCCACTATGGCCCCGTAGTCAGCAAGGCGCACAAGGAGCGGATCGAGAACTACATCCAGATGGCGATCGACGAAGGCTCCGAGCTGGTCGTCGACGGCCGCGACTTCACGCTCCAGGGCCATGAGGAAGGCTTCTTCATTGGCCCGACCTTCTTCGACCAGGTGAAGCCGAACATGAAGTCCTACCAGGACGAGATTTTCGGACCGGTGCTGCAGATGGTGCGGGCCAGGGACTTCGAGGAAGCGGTCCGGCTGCCCTCGGAACATGCCTACGGCAACGGCGTCGCGATCTTCACCCGCAACGGCCACGCGGCGAGGGAGTTCACCGCGCGCGTCAATGTCGGGATGGTCGGCGTCAACGTGCCGATCCCGGTGCCCGTCAGCTACCACAGCTTCGGCGGGTGGAAGCGCTCGGGCTTCGGCGACATCGGCCAGTACGGGATGGAGGGCCTCAGGTTCTGGACCAAGAACAAGGTTGTGACCCAGCGCTGGCCCGACGGCTTTGTCGACGGCGCCGGCGACAAGGCCGCGTTCCACATTCCGACCTTCGGCTGACCGGCTGGTTCGGCAACGCCATTCGCTGTAAGTGAGCCCCCATCGTTTCGGCGATGGGGGAATTGTCATGATCCTGCTCGCGCTTGCGTTGGCCGTTCAAGGCCAATGGACCGGTCCAAGGACCATCGAATATCGTGGACCCGGCAATTTCTGCGGCGGCGGCTACCGCGTCGCGCTGACCAGGGGCGAGCGCGCGCTCGTCCTTCCCCAGGATACGGGCGGACAAGGGGTGCGGCTGGTCCTCAGCGGCGGTGAGGTGAACATCCACTCGGGCGTCCGCCCGGAGGAAGGGCCGGTCGTGATGCATTATCGTGGCGGCACCGAGATCACCCAGCAAAGTGGCGGCGGCAGCGTCGACTACACGGTGGCCGACCAGACCAGCTTCGCGCTTCGGGTCACCAGCAATGCCTTCCACGGCTTCAAGAGGGACCGCTGGTTCTTCGCCAAGGCCAATTTCGCCGAGGATTCCGACCGCGAGGCCAATTGCCTTTCGGCCTACAGCTACTGACGGCGAGGTCGCGCGAGGGGACCATCTGCAACAAGTGCATGCGGCAATGGTTGATGCCGCATGCTCCGTATCCCTTTCATCAGCATCCTTGCCGTCCTCGGAATGGTTGCCTGCAGCGGCCGCGACCCGGTCGATGACAGGGCCGCCAACGCCGCGGGCCTGCCCGACATCGCCGCTCGTGCCCCAACCTCGATCGGCGAGCCGCATAACGCGACCGAACCCGCGAAGCCGCTGCCCGCGTCGGCGGTGACGATCCCGGCGGCGCTGCAGGGACGCTGGGGCCTGTCTCCCGCCGACTGCATGCCCGGCCGAAGCGACGCCAAGGGACTCCTGATCGTCGCGCCCGGCGAGCTGCGCTTCTACGAATCCCGCGCCGTCCCCGGCCGTGACGTTCAGGCGGACCCCGGCTCGATCTCCGGCCACTTCGCTTTCACTGGTGAAGGCCAGAGCTGGACAAGGTATGAAGCGCTCAAGATCAACAAGCAGGTGCTGGTGCGCACCGAAGCCAACCCAACAGCGAGCTTCAGCTATGCGAAATGCAGCTAAGATCCTGACCTTGGTAGTGGCCACGACGGCCCTCGCCGCATGCAACAAGGCGCAACCTGAACGCAATCAGGAGCTGACGATGGACGACAACCTCGCCGCAGGCGAGCTTCCGCCTGATGCCGACATCGAGACGCTGCCAGCCGACGAGAGCAGCACCACGCCGTCGAACCAGCTGCAAAACGGATACGACAGCCCCGAGGTCAACGATCTCGGTAACGGCAACTGAAGGAGCGGCAAATGAAGCTCTATTATTCGCCCGGTGCCTGTAGCCAGGCGCCGCACATTCTTCTGCACGAGATCGGGCTGGATCATGACGCGGTGCGCGTCGACCTGAAGGCAAAGACGCTCGAGGACGGCAGCGATTATCTCGCGATCAACCCGAAAGGCGCGGTGCCCGCCCTCCAGCTCGACAGCGGCGAGGTGCTGACTGAGAATGCCGTCATCCTCCAGTATCTCGGCGATCGCGCCAACTGGCCCGAAGTGCTCCCGCCCCTCGGCGACTTCCGCCGCTACCGGGTGCTCGAGATGGTCAATTTCATCACCACCGAGCTGCACAAGCGCTTCAGCTTTATGTTCAGCAACGCCAGTGATGAAACGAAGAATTTCGTCACCGAGCAATTGGCTAAGAAGCTCGACTGGATTGACGAGCGCCTCGGCGCGGGCCCGTTCCTGTTCGGGGACAATCTGACGCTCCCCGATCCGTATCTGTTCGTGATGACGCGCTGGACGGACAAGGTCCTCCACAACCTCGATCGCTGGCCAAACCTCAGCGCATTCTATGAACGGATGCAGCGGCGGGATTCGGTCCGCCACGTCCTTCGGTTCGAGGGATTGCTTGAGGAGGAACCCGCGGGCTAGAGCGCCCGCGCAATGAGCCAATTCGACCTGACCGAGGACCAGCTCCAGATCCAGGAGATGGCGCGGAAGTTCACCGCCGACGCAATCACCCCATTCGCGGCCGAATGGGACGAGAAGCACATCTTCCCCGCGGACACGATCCGCGAGGCCGCCGAGCTCGGCTTCGGCGCGATCTACGTCAGCGAGGAGAGCGGCGGGATCGGGCTCGGCCGGCTGGAAGCGGCGCTGATCTTCGAAGCCATGGCCTATGGCTGCCCGTCGACCAGCGCCTTCATCTCGATCCACAACATGGTCTGCTGGATGATCGACCGATTCGGCGCTGCCGAGCTCAAGCAGAAATACCTGCCGGCGATGATCACCATGGAGCAGATGGGGAGCTACTGCCTTACCGAGCCCTCATCCGGCTCCGACGCCGCGGCGCTCAAGACCAAGGCGATCCGGGACGGCGACCATTATGTCGTCTCGGGCTCCAAGGCCTTCATCTCCGGCGCTGGCGCCAATGACGTGATGGTGGCCATGGTTCGCACCGGCGAGGAAGGCCCGAAGGGCATCAGCGCGCTGGTGATCGAAAAGGACATGAAGGGCGTCAGCTTCGGCGCGCAGGAGAAGAAGCTCGGGTGGCATTCGCAGCCGACCGCACAGGTCAATTTCGACGAGGTGCGCGTGCCGGTCGCCAACCGCGTCGGCGGCGAGGGCGAAGGCTTCCGCATTGCGATGATGGGGCTCGACGGCGGTCGGCTCAACATCGGCGCCTGCTCGCTCGGGGGCGCCCAGCGCTGCCTCGACGAGGCCGTGAAATATACCAAGGAGCGCAAGCAATTCGGCTCACCCATCGCGGACTTCCAGGCGACCCAGTTCACGCTCGCCGACATGGAGACTGAGCTGCAGGCCGCGCGCTACCTGCTTTACGTCGCGGCGGCCAAGGTGACCGCCAACGCTCCGGACAAGACCAAGTTTGCCGCCATGGCCAAGCGCCTCGCGACCGACAGCGGCTCCTCGATCGTCGACCGGGCGCTGCAGCTCCACGGCGGTTACGGCTATTTGATGGACTATCCGATCGAGCGTTTCTGGCGCGATCTCCGCGTCCACTCGATCCTCGAGGGCACCAACCAGGTCATGCGGGTGATCGTCAGCCGGGACATGCTGCGCCAGTGACCTTGACCGCCGAAATGACCGAAGACGTTCTGATCTCGGTCCAGGACCGGATCGGGCGCATCCGCCTGAACCGGCCGAAGGCGATCCACGCGCTGAACACGGGGATGTGCGAGGCGATGAGCGCCGCGCTGCTCGGCTGGATGCATGACGACAGCGTCGAGGCCGTCGTCATCGACCATGCCGAGGGACGCGGGTTCTGTGCCGGCGGCGACGTCGTCATGATCGCCCGCAGCGGCAACGAAGACGCGGCCGACGCCAAGCATTTCTTCTTTGCCGAATACCGCCTCAACCACCTGCTGTTCACCTACCCCAAGCCGACCGTGGCGATCATGGACGGAATCACCATGGGGGGCGGCGTCGGCATCTCCCTGCCGTGCGACTTCCGGATCGCAACCGAGAACACGCGCTTTGCCATGCCGGAGACCGGCATCGGCCTGTTCCCCGACGTCGGCGGCGGCTGGTACCTGCCCCGGCTGCCGGGACGCGTCGGCGAATTCATGGCGCTGACCGGCGCCAGGCTCGACGGGGCCGAGTGTCGCTATCTCGGGCTGGCGACGCATTATATCGAGCAGGCCGCCCTGCCCGACATGATCGACCGGATCGCGACGACACCGCAGCGCGTCCAGGGACCGATCGGCACCTTCGCGAGCTCGCCGCCGGAAGCCAGGATCGAGCAGAGCCTGCCCCAGATCACGCGCTTCTTCGCCTCCGACCGCCTGGAGGACATTCTCAAGGCGCTGGAGGAAGACGAGAGCGAGTGGGCGCAGACCGAGCTCGGGACCCTGCGCACCAAGAGCCCCCTTTCGTGCAAAGTATCACTGCGACTGCTGGCCGAGGGCGCCAACCGGACGAGCTTCGCCGACGAGATGAAGGCCGAATATGCGCTCGCTGGCCGGGTCGCGCGGACCCACGACTTCCGCGAGGGGGTGCGCGCCTTACTGATCGACAAGACCAACGATCCGCAATGGGACCCGGCGACGCCGGAGGAAGTTGACGATGAGATGCTCGACGTCCTGTTCGCGCCATTGCCTGAGACCGAAGCTTGGACGCCGTTCCCGGAGACGCACGCATGAGCGAGTACAACACGATCCTGGTCGAGCAGCGCGCCGCGGTGACAATCGTCACGCTCAATCGACCGCAGGCGCTCAATGCGCTCAACAGCGAAGTGCTGAAGGAGCTGATTGCCGTCTTCGCCGCCTATGACGCCGATGACAGCCAACGCTGCCTGGTGCTCACCGGCTCGGAGAAGGCGTTCGCGGCGGGCGCGGACATCAAGGAAATGTCCGGCCAAGGTTTCGCTGAGATGTACTCATCCGATTTCTTCGCCGGCTGGGAGAAGGTCACCGCGACCCGCAAGCCGTGGCTCGCAGCGGTCGCCGGCTATGCCCTCGGCGGCGGCTGCGAGGTGGCGATGATGGCCGACTTCATCATTGCCGCCAACAGCGCGAAGTTCGGCCAGCCCGAGATCAAGCTGGGTGTCACGCCGGGCATGGGCGGTTCGCAGCGGCTGGCGCACGCGGTTGGCAAGGCCAAGGCGATGGAGATGTGCCTTACCGGGCGGATGATGGGCGCCGAGGAAGCCGAGCGATCGGGCCTCGTCGCCAAGGTCGTTCCGGCGGCAGAGCTGCTCGATGAGGCGTTGAAGACGGCCGAGGCAATCGCTGCCATGCCGCCGCTGGCCGCGATTGCGGTGAAGGAAATGGTCAACGCGGCCCAGGAATTGCCGCTAACCCAGGGCATCCGCTTCGAGCGCCGGCTATTCCATGGCCTGTTCGGAACCGAGGACCAGAAGGAAGGCATGGCCGCCTTTGTCGAAAAGCGGCCGGGTAACTGGAAGGGACGCTAGCCATGGCGCGCATCGCATTCATCGGCCTCGGCCACATGGGCGGCGGAATGGCGCCGAACCTTTCCAAGGCAGGCCATGACGTCCAGGCGTTCGACCTCGTCGCCGAGGCAGTCAGTCACGCCGTGAACGGGGGATGCTCGGCTGCGGGTTCGGCTGCCGAAGCGGTGCAGGGCGCCGATGTCGTCATCACCATGCTTCCGGCGGGGCAGCACGTCCGCGCCGTATTCCAGAATGACGTTGCGCCCAACGCCAAGCCCGCCGTGCTTCTCATCGATTGCTCGACCATCGATGTCCAAAGTGCTCGCGACGTCGGCGAAGAGATGAAGGCCAAGGGCTTCGATTTCGTCGATGCACCGGTGTCGGGCGGAATCGCGGCGGCGGCCGGCGGTACGCTGACCTTCATGGTCGGCGGCACCGATGAGCAGTTCGAGCGCGCCAGCCCGATCCTCGAGCCGATGGCCAAGGCGGTGATCCATGCCGGTTCGCTGGGTGCGGGCCAGGCCGCGAAGATCTGCAACAACATGATCCTCGGCGCGACCATGGCCGCGACCGTCGAGGGCTTTGCACTGGCGAAGAAGCTCGGGCTCGACCTGCAGACTTTCTTCGACATCTCGTCCAAGGCGTCCGGCCAGAGCTGGTCGATGACCAGCTATTGCCCGGTCCCCGGGGTCGGCCCGGAGACGCCCGCCGACCACGATTATGAAGGCGGGTTCGCCGCCGCGCTGATGCTCAAGGACCTGAAGCTCGCCGAGGAGGCCGCGAAGCAGGTCGGGGCCTATACGCCGATGGGCGCGAAGGCCGAGGATCTCTATCAGCGCTTCGTTGACGCCGGGAACGGGAACAAGGATTTCTCGGGCCTGATCAAGATGATCGAGGCCAAGCAATAGGAGGCATCATGCGTACCCGGAACTTTGTCCTTGTGCCGCTGATCGGGCTCCTCGGCGCCTGCGGCGGTCCGCAAACCAGCCAGGTGAACAACCCGCAGGCGAACACCAGCAACGAGTCCCGCGCCGAGGACCAGGCCGCTGCGTCCAACCTCGAAGCTCGCGTGTCGGTCGGGGACGCGGCCAAGATCATGCATGCGCGTCACGAGGGCATGGAGACCATCGGCAAGGACTTCAAAGCCCTCCACCGGGAGTTCGACTCACCCACCCCGAACCTCGCCCTGGTCCGGACCGCCGCCGGGCAGATCGCGGGCCTGTCGCGCCAGGCCTCGGGCTGGTTCCCCGAGGGCACCGGCCCGGAGGCCGGCAAGACCGGCGCCAAGCCGGAAATCTGGAAGCCTGAGAACAAGGCGGATTTCGCGGCGAAGCTGGCCGCCTTCCAGCGTACTGCAGCGGCCTTCAACGCAACCACAACCAGGGGCGACGTGGGCGCGATGAAGACGCGCTATGCGGACCTCGGCGGAGCCTGCAAGGCGTGTCACGACAAATATCGCACGGAGATGCACCACTGAGCGCTGGCCGCGCCGCTGCGCAGCCCGTCTGGGACCTTCCCGTCCGGCTGGTCCACTGGACGCTCGCGGGGCTGATCGCGTTCAGCTGGTGGTCGGTCCACAACCACCACACTGACTGGCACATCTGGTCGGGCTGCGCGATCCTGACGCTGCTGATCTTCCGCCTGTTGTGGGGCTTCTTAGGAAGCTCGACGGCGCGCTTCTCAAGCTTCGTTCGGGGGCCAGCGGGGGTGCGCGATTATCTCCGCGGACGCTGGAACGGCATCGGCCACACGCCGCTTGGGGCGCTGAGCGTCATCGCCTTGTTCGGCGCAGTTGCGGTTCAGGTGGGCCTGGGCTTGGTTTCCGAGGATGAGGACGGTCTTTTCACCGGACCACTCTCAGGGCTCGTCAGCATCGACGCCTCCGACACGGCGCGCGGCATCCACGAATTCTGGTTCGAGAATGTGATCGTCCCGCTCATCGTGTTGCACGTCGCGGCGATCATCTTCTACCGACTTCGCGGCAAGCACCTGACGAAGCCGATGATTACCGGGCGAGCGATCGTCGACCCGGCCACCAAGCCGATGCGGCCGGCCAAATGGTGGGTCGCGCTGATCTGCCTTGCGGTCTCGATCGGTGTCGTCCGCTGGGTCGTCGCCGGCGCGCCACCGTTCGGCCATTGGACTCCGCCGTCTTGATCGGAACGCCCGGGCGGCCCACATCGCGTCCATGCTGATCCGTACCGAGCAGACCCCGAACCCCGCGACCCGCAAGTTCCTGCCGGGCCAGGACGTGATGGGGGCCGGCACGCGCGACTTCGCCGAGGCCGGCAGCGCCGAGGCTTCGCCGCTGGCCAGGGCTCTGTTCGACAGCGGCATGGTCGAAGGCGTGTTCTACGGCCGGGACTTCATCTCGGTGACAGCAGCTTCCGGTGTCTCCTGGACCGACCTCGAGCCGTTGGTGCTCGAGACATTCCTCGACCATTTCGTCAGCGGCGCACCGCTGTTCACGGCAGGGACCGCGGCGGGGATCCACATCGCCGACGACGGCGATTTCGATGAAGACCCGGCCGACGCCGACATCATCGACCAGATCAAGGAGCTGATCGAGACCCGGGTGCGCCCGGCGGTCGCCCAGGACGGCGGCGACATCGTCTACAAGGGCTATCGCGACGGCCATCTCTATCTCTCGATGCACGGCGCCTGCTCCGGCTGCCCGTCGTCGACCGTCACGCTGAAGCGAGGCATCGAAAGCCTCATCCGCCACTACGTGCCCGAAGTCGAAAGCGTCGAGGCGGTCTAGCTTTCTAAGGGCTTGCGGCGTTGAGCCGCATGTGACCACTATCCCTTCCGTTATGCTGCTTGCCTTCGATACGTCGAGCGCCGCTTGTACGGTCGCCCTGTTCGACGACGACGGCGCATGCCTGGCGAGCCGTGACGAGCTGATCGGGCGCGGACATGCGGAGCGACTGGTTCCGATGATCGCCGAGCTGATGGCCGGTCGCCGCGCCGACCGGATCCTGGTGGGAGTCGGTCCCGGCAGCTTCACCGGCATCCGGGTTGCCATCGCCGCGGCCCATGGACTCGCCATCGGCTGGGGAGTCGAGGTCGAGGGCATGTCGTCGCTGGCGCTGCTGGCGGCAGGCGCTTCGGGCGGATCGGACGTCGCGGCCGCCGTGGCCGGCGGCCATGGCGAGCTGTTCGTGCAGCAGTTTGACGGAACCACCATCGAGCCGACATCCGAAATGCTCAACCTGCCTCCGGCCGAAGCCGCTTGGGTGATGGACGCGCAGATCGTCGTCGGGTCGGGCGCAGGCGCTCTGGTCGCCGCCCGCGGAACCGGGGAAGCTCGCGAATTGTGGCCGTCGGCGGCGAACGCCTTGCGCATTCCGCCTGCGCTGCGCTCGCTTGCCGCCAAGCCGAACTACGCGCGCGCGCCGGACGCCCGCGTACCCGAGCCAGCATGATGGCGACCGTGGAGCAAGATGTACGCATCGAGACGGGATCGTCACTGGACATCGACGCGGTAATGCGCGTGATGGACTCCGCGTTCGGCGACCGCTTCGGCGAGGCATGGACCCGTTCGCAGCTCGGCGGGATCCTGCCGTTGGCGGGCGTTTCCCTGACCCTCGCCCGGGAATCGGAAAGCGGCGATACGATTGGTTTTTCGCTGTTCCGCACGGTCTCCGATGAATCGGAATTGCTGCTTATCGCAGTCATCCCGGCGAGCCACCGCCGCGGGGTGGGGCGAATGCTGCTCGACGACTTTCTTGAGCGGGCCCGAAACGATGGAGTTTCCCGGGTTCATCTCGAAGTTCGCGACGGCAACTCGGCCGTCGGATTGTATCGAGATGCCGGTTTTTCTCCGGTGGGACGCCGGCGCAATTACTATCACGCGCCCGATGGACGTCGCTTCGATGCAGTGACTCTTTCCTACAACTTTAGTTAATCGGTCCTGTTCTTAAGATAACTTGACTGCACTACTTGCGGTCCTCCCAACAGCGGCGTAGTTATTCTTTTGTGCAGGCGTTTGCTGCATTGGCCTCTGCTCGAAGTCAGGAACCCTCATGTCCGATGGCGAAAACAGCAACGACACTTTGCTGACACTCACGGCCGACATTGTCGCGGCGCATGTCAGCAACAATAGCGTTGCGGTCAACGATCTGCCGAACTTGATCCAAAACGTTCACTCCGCATTGTCCGATATTTCTGGTACTACTGCCGCCGCGGAGCCGAAGCCTGAGCCGAAGGTCTCGATCCGCTCGTCGATAAAACCCGATTACATTGTCTGCCTGGAAGACGGGAAAAAGCTGAAGATGCTCAAGCGGCATCTGATGACCCACTACAGCATGACCCCGGACCAATACCGGCAGAAGTGGGGCCTTTCAGCCGATTACCCGATGGTCGCGCCCAATTATGCCGAACAGCGCCGGACCCTCGCCAAATCGATCGGGCTTGGCACCAAGCGGCGCCGCACGCGGGCCGGCAAGTAAGGCTCGCAAAACGGGCGTCAGACACCTAGTTTGGCCGAATGACGCGTAAGATCGATATCGAGGCGCTGTGCGCCGACAAGGGGCTGCGCATCACCGAACAGCGCAAGACGATCGCGCGCGTGCTCGGCGAGAGCGAGGATCATCCCGACGTCGAGACTTTGCACGCCCGCGCGGCGGCGGTCGATCCGAACATTTCGATCGCCACCGTGTACCGCACGGTGCGCCTGTTCGAGGAGGCGGGGATCCTCGAGCGGCATGAGTTCGGCGACGGCCGCTCGCGCTACGAAGCGGCTTCGGAGAGTCATCACGACCACTTGATCGACGTCGAGACGGGCAATGTCATTGAGTTCGTCGACGACGAACTCGAGGCGCTGCAAAAGCGCATCGCCGAGAAGCTCGGGTTCCGGCTCGTCGACCATCGCATGGAGCTTTACGGAGTCACGCTCAATCGCGACCGCTAGGCGGCCCAACTGGCGAGCGGTAACGCGCGTCGGGGCCGCGCTGGCCCTGTTCGCAATCATTGCCCCGATTCACATCCTGACGAAGGTTTCGCTTGGGCGGTCACCCTGGCCCCCACGCTTCCTTGCGGGCGTCAGCCGGATCTTCGGTGCACGGGCTCGCCTCGATGGGGATCGGCCGGGCCCTCACACCCTGCTCGTCGCCAACCATATCAGCTGGTTCGACATCGTCGTCCTCGGCGGTGCGACGCGATGCACCTTCGTCGCGAAGGATGAGCTCGGACACCCGTTCATCCACTGGCTCGCCGACCAGAACCACACCGTTTATGTGAAGCGCACGCATCGCAAGGGAGCGAAGGACCAGGCGCTGGCGACCGCCGCTGCGTTGGAAGGTGACCAACCGGTCGCCCTGTTTGCGGAAAGCACGACCGGCCCCGGAACCCATCTGCTGCCGTTCCGCTCCGCGCTGCTCGAAGCGGCCAACTATGCGTCGAGGGACGTCGTGATCCGGCCGGTGGCGCTCGATTATGGCTCGGCGGCGACGACCGTCAGCTGGTGCGACGAGCCGGCAATGGAGAATGTCTGGCGGCTGCTCGGCCGGCGCGGGACGATTCCGATCACGATCCACGTATTAGAGCCACTTGATCGCTCGCTCGACCGCAAGCAACTGGCGCACGCGGCGCGCGAGGCGATCGGCCGAACGCTCGACTTAACGTTCTCCGGTCAACCGCCTATAGATGAGGCCGAATGACTCCCAAGACCTTCAAAATCAAAAATTTCGGCTGCCAGATGAACGTCTACGACGGCGAGCGGATGGCCGAGTTGCTGGGCTCACAGGGCATGAGCGCGGCCGGCGAGGGCGAGGACGCCGACCTGGTCGTCCTCAACACCTGCCACATTCGCGAAAAGGCCGCGGAGAAAGCCTATTCGGACGTCGGGCGGTTGAGGCGCGACGACGGCTCGAAGCCGCTAATCGCGCTCGCCGGATGCGTGGCGCAGGCCGAGGGCGCCGAGGCCAGGCGCCGGTCGCAGCTGATCGACATCGTCGTCGGGCCGCAGGCCTATCACCGCCTGCCCGAAATGGTATCGCAGGCGTCGCGTGGTGCGCGCCCAGTCGATACGGACATGCCGGCGATCAGCAAGTTCGACGCGATGCCGACGCGTGGCCGCGCGACGCCCAGCTCTTTCCTCACCGTGCAGGAAGGCTGCGACAAGTTCTGCACCTATTGCGTGGTCCCCTATACCCGCGGCGCCGAAATCTCGCGGCCATGGAGCGACATCATCGCGGAGGCGCACTCACTGGTTGATGCCGGCGCGCGCGAGATCGTGCTGCTGGGGCAGAACGTGAACGCCTGGGCGGACGGAAGGCGCGGGCTCGCCGACCTGATCCGCGCGCTCGCGAAAATCGATGGGCTTGAGCGCATCCGCTACACCACGAGCCATCCGGCAGACATGACGGAAGAGCTGATCGCGGCCCACGGCGAGGTGGAAAAGCTGATGCCCTACCTGCACCTGCCGGTGCAGTCGGGGTCAAACCGCATACTCAAAGCCATGAACCGCAGTCATACTGCCGAAACTTACCTCGCTATTCTCGACAAGATGCGCGCCAGTCGGCCCGATATCGCGCTTAGCGGAGACTTCATCGTCGGATTTCCCGGCGAGACTGAAGAAGATTTCGAAGCGACGCTGAGCATTGTCGATGCCGTGCGTTATGCCTCGGCCTATTCGTTCAAATATTCACCCAGGCCCGGCACCCCCGCGGCGACGATGGAGGACCAGATTCCACGCGATGTGATGGACGACCGCCTGCAACGCCTGCAGGACCGCATCAGCCGCCACCAGATGGCGTTCAATGGCTCCAAAGTCGGCGTGGACACCCAGCTGCTGATCGAGCGGAGGGGTAAGCGCCCAGGGCAGATGATCGGCCGGTCGCCATGGCTTCAGTCGGTGCACGTTGAGACCGACGCCCCACCGGGCGCGCTCCTCGACGTCACCCTGGTCGCAGCGGGGCCGAACAGCTTGACCGGCGCCGAACGCCAGAGAGCGGCCGCCTGATGGCCCGCCGCGACCTTGCTGCAGTCCCCGACCGCGCGCGGCTCGAGCTCGAGTTCGACCAGCCGTACCTGCTGGGCCCGCTGTTCGGCGACTATGACCGCCACCTGATCACGATCGAGCAAAGGCTGGGCGTCCACATCTCGGCGCGGGGCAACCGCGTCCAGATCGAGGGCGATCCCGATTCGGCAGCCCGCGCCCGCGACGTGCTGACCGGCCTCTACAATCGGCTCGACCATGGCCATGACGTGGATGCGGAAGCCGTCGAGGCGGTGCTCGGCATGGCGGCACAGCCAAACCTCGACGGGATCATCCAGGACGAGGTGACATCCGCGCCACGCGTGATGATCCGCACGCGCAAGAAGACCATCGTCCCACGCTCGCCGGTCCAGACCATCTACATGGAGGCGCTGGCGCGTGACGACATGATCTTCGCGCTCGGCCCCGCGGGCACCGGCAAGACCTACCTCGCGGTCGCGCAAGCGGTATCGCAGCTGATCAGCGGCAGCGTCGACCGGCTGATCCTGTCGCGGCCGGCGGTGGAGGCCGGCGAGCGCCTCGGCTTCCTCCCCGGGGACATGAAGGAGAAGGTCGACCCCTACCTGCGCCCGCTCTACGACGCGCTCTACGACATGCTTCCGACCGAGCAGGTCGAACGACGCATTGCGTCCGGCGAGATCGAGATCGCGCCCTTGGCTTTCATGCGCGGGCGGACGCTCAATGATGCTTTCATCATCCTCGACGAAGCGCAGAACACCACACCGCTCCAGATGAAGATGTTCCTGACCCGGTTCGGCATGCGCAGCCGGATGGTGATCTGCGGCGATCCCCACCAGGTCGACCTGCCGGACCCAACCAAGTCGGGCCTCGCCGACGCGGTCCACAAGCTGGAGCGAGTCAAAGGCATCGCGACTGTCCGGTTCACCGCCGCCGACGTCGTTCGCCATCCGCTCGTCGGGCGCATCGTCGAGGCCTATGAGGGACCGGGCCGGTGATGCTGGAGGTCGCCATCGACGCCGACGAGGAATGGGACAGTAGCGGCTTTGCCGAGGAGCTGGTGCGCCGCGCCGCCGAAGCGGCGATCGCGGAGAGCGCCTTTCCGCAGCTCGCGACTTCGGACCGGCCGGTCGAAATCTCCGTACTGCTGACAGGCGACGACAGGGTGCGTGAGCTCAACGGGGAGTATCGCGGCAAGCCCAATCCGACCAATGTCCTGTCCTTCCCGCTGGTAGATCAGGCTGACTTGCGCAACGCAAATGTTGCTGGACCAGAAATGTTGCTTGGCGACATCATCCTTGCCCGCGGCACCTGCGAGGCGGAGGCAGCCGACAAGGGCGTCAGCCTGGAGCAACATGCCACGCACCTACTCGTCCACGGCACGCTCCACCTGCTTGGCTACGACCATCTTTCCGATGATGCCGCGGCGGACATGGAGGCGCGGGAGATCCGGGCGCTCGAGCGGCTCGGCATCGCCAACCCCTATGAGGCGGCCGCCTGATGGCGACGCACAACGACGACGAGGCCGGCGGCTCGCGGCTGTGGCGCGGAATGCGTCACCTGATCTTCGGCGAGGACAGCGAGCCGACGCTGCGCGAAGAGATTGAGGAAGCGATCGACGAGGCCGAGGATTCGCGGCCCGTCGCCGGGGACCTTTCGCCGACCGAGCGGCAGATGCTGCGCAATCTGCTGCACTTCGGCGAGCAGACCGCGGGCGAGATCGCGGTGACTCGCGGCGACATTATGGCAGTGCCCGCGGACATCAGCTTCGAAGACCTGGTCCAGGCCTTCGCCGACGCCGGTCACAGCCGGCTGCCGGTCTTTGGCGAAAGCCTCGATGACGTCGTCGGGATGGTACACATCAAGGACGTCTTCATGGTGAGCGTGGACCCGACGCGCGGGCGGTCGATCAAGGCGCTGATGCGCGAGCCCTTGTTCATCCCCGAATCGATGGGCGTGATCGAGCTTCTCGCGCGGATGCGCAGCCAGCGCATCCACCTCGCAGTGGTCGTCGACGAGTTCGGCGGGACCGAAGGCCTCGTCACGATCGAGGATGTGGTCGAGGAAATCGTCGGCGACATCGAGGACGAGCATGACGAGCTCGAGGGCGAAGGCCTGCTTGTGATGCTGGACGACGGCCTGTGGGAGGCCGATGCCCGAATCGAGCTCGATGAACTTGCGAAGGGCGTCGACGCGCGCCTCTACTCCGACGAGGATGAGGTGGATACGCTCGGCGGCCTGATGTTCCTCCTCGCCGGTCGCATTCCGGCCAAGGGCGAATGCGTCACGCATCCGTCCGGCTGGAAGCTCGAAGCCGTGGATTCCGACCCGCGGAAGATCATCCGCGTCCGCCTGCACGCACCCGACGCACGAGCGCCCGAGCGCGGCTAATTCTTTGCGAACAGGTTAGCCGGGTCGGCCATCGCCTTGAACTCTAGCGCATTGCCAGCAGGGTCGAGCAGGAACATCGTCGCCTGCTCCCCCGGCTGACCCTCGAAGCGCACCGTCGGCGGGATCACGAACTTAACGCCGGCATCCGTCAGTTTCGACGCCAGCCTGTCCCAGGCGGCCTTGCCGAGCACGACGCCGAAGTGCGGCACCGGCACGTCCTCCCCATCGACCAGGTTGGTCGAGCGGCGCGGCGCCTGTTCGGGTGCGAGATGGGCAACGATCTGATGCCCGAGCAGGTCGAAGTCGATCCAATGCTCGGCGCTTCGCCCTTCGGGGCATTCGAGCAGCTCGCCGTAGAAGCGGCGTGCGGCCGCGAGATCGTCAACCGGAAAGGCAAGATGGAACGGCGGGAGGCTCATGCTTCCTGACTGCGCGGGACGCCCGAGATTGTCGAGCCATTCCTTAGCCGCTAGCGCCTACGTCCAGATGCAATACGTCCTCTATGCGTTCCTCGCCGGTGCCGGCTCGGCCTTCGCCTTCGAGCCCACCGGCCTGTGGCCCCTGATCCTGGTGGCCTTCGCTCTGCTGTGCGAGCTGGTCTGCAGGGCGAGGACCCTTGGGCGCGCGCTGCTCACCGGCTGGGCGTTCGGGCTCGGACAGTTCGTGATCGGTTTGAACTGGATCGCGACCGCCTTCACCTACCAGGCGGCGATGCCTCCCTGGCTGGGCTGGGTGGCGGTCGTCCTCCTGTCACTCTACCTCGCGGTCTATCCGGCGCTCGCCACGGGCCTCGCCTGGCGCTTCGGCCGCGACGACCGGACTGCTCTCGTCGTCGTGTTGGGCGCCGCCTGGGCGATCACCGAATGGCTCCGCGGAACGATGTTCACCGGTTTTCCGTGGAACCCGGCGGCCGCGGCGCTAGCCGGCACGCCGCTGATCAAGGTCACGGCGCTCATCGGCACCTATGGCCTCTCGGGCCTCGCCGTGCTGCTCGGCGGCGCGATCTGGCTCGAATATCGCAAGCAGTGGCTACCGCTGGTGGTGATCGTCGGCGCGACGGCGCTGCTGTGGCTCCTGCCCGCCTCGGCGGTTCCCGACGACCCGCTTGCGGTACTCAACGTCCGCATCGTCCAGCCGAACATCGGTCAGCAGGACAAGTGGCGGCCAGGCTTCGCCGACGCAGCCGCGCGGCGGCTCGCGGGCCTGTCGAGCGGCGGCGCGACGCAGAACCGCCTGGTGCTCTGGCCGGAAGCCGCGGTGGTCGAACCGCTCGAAGTCGACCAGATCGATTCGATCCGCCGGGCGATGATCCCATTCGAGCGGATTCGGGCGGCGAGCTCAGTCGCGCCCGGCGACCTGCTGGTGACCGGCGGGCTCGCGCTGGTTGCCGATCGAAACGGACAGATCGTCGGCGCAACCAACAGCGTCTTCGCGCTCCAACCGACCGGCGAGCTCATCGGCCGTTACGACAAGTCGCACCTTGTCCCCTACGGCGAATATCTGCCGATGCGCCCGATCCTTTCGGCGATCGGCCTCTCACGCCTGGCCCCCGGCGACGTCGATTTCAGATCGGGCCCAGGGCCCAGCACCATCGATCTTCCCGGCTTCGGCAAGATGGGCGTCCAGGTCTGCTATGAGATCATCTTCTCCGGCCATGTGGCCGACAGAAGGAACCGGCCGTCCTTCATCTTCAATCCGTCGAACGATGCCTGGTTCGGGCGTTGGGGCCCGCCCCAGCACCTCGCCCAGGCGCGGCTTCGCGCGGCCGAGGAGGGCTTGCCGGTGCTGCGGTCGACGCCGACCGGCATCAGTGCGGTCATCGATGCCCGCGGCGAGGTGGTGAAGGCGCTCCCCTGGCGCACCGCCGGCGTCATCGACGCGGTCCTTCCGCCCGCCGCCAACGCGCCGCCGCCGTTCGCGCGATTCGGCAATGCGATCCCGCTCATTCTGGGATTCATGCTGATCATCGGCGCCATTGTGCTTGGCCGCCGCCGCCGCTAGAGGCGCACATATAAAGCTTTCTTTATATCCCACTTCCAAGGACTCGCTCTTCCTTATGCGCAGCTCGTACCTGTTCACTTCCGAATCCGTGTCCGAAGGCCACCCGGACAAGGTCGCCGACCAGATTTCCGACGCCATCGTCGACCTGTTCCTGTCGAAGGACCCCGAAGCCCGCGTCGCGTGCGAGACCATGACCACGACCAACCGCGTCGTGCTGGCGGGCGAGATCCGCGGCCAGGGAATCATGGACGCCGACGGCAATTGGGCGCCGGGTATCCGCGAGGAGATCGAGCAGGCCGTTCGAAGCGTCGTCAAGCGCATCGGCTACGAGCAGCAGGGCTTCCACTGGGACCGGCTCGACTTCGCCAACCACCTCCACCCGCAGTCCGCTCACATCGCGCAGGGCGTCGATGCCGGCGAGGACAAGGACGAGGGCGCGGGCGACCAGGGGATCATGTTCGGCTTCGCCTGCGACGAGACGCCGGACCTCATGCCGGCGACGCTCGACTACAGCCACAAGATCCTGATGGAGATGGCCAAGGATCGCCACAGCGGCGCAGCCCCGTTCCTCGAGCCTGATGCCAAGAGCCAGGTCACCTTGCGCTTCGAGGACGGCAAGCCGGCCAAGGCGACCGCGATCGTCGTCTCGACCCAGCACAAGCCCGGTTACGACAAGGGCGAGAAACAGGCCCAGCTCCACGCTTATGTGAAGGACGTGGTCGCCCGCGTGATGCCGGCGCGTCTGCTCGGCAACGAGACGGTCTACCACATCAACCCGACCGGCAGCTTCGAGATCGGCGGCCCGGACGGCGACGCCGGAGTGACCGGCCGAAAGATCATCGTCGACACTTATGGCGGCGCAGCCCCCCATGGCGGCGGGGCCTTTTCGGGCAAGGACCCGACGAAGGTCGACCGCTCAGCCGCCTACGCCGCGCGCTACCTCGCCAAGAACATCGTCGCGGCGGGCCTCGCCAAGCGCTGCACCATCCAGCTCGCCTATGCGATCGGCGTCTCCGAGCCGCTGTCGCTCTATGTCGACACGCACGGCACGGGCAGCGTCGGCGACGACGCGATCGAGGCTGCGATCGGCCGCATCGGGAAGCTCGGCAAGCTGACGCCGCGCGGGATCCGCACGCACCTTGGGCTCAACAAGCCGATCTACGGCCCGACCGCCGCATACGGGCATTTCGGCCGCAAGGCCGAAGGCGACCTGTTCCCGTGGGAGCGCGTCGACCTGGTCGAGGATCTCAGGACCGCGGTGGCCGCCTGACTCGTGCCATGCTAAGCGGCGATTGTGATCGCGCTGCTTCTAGTGACCGCCTCCGTGGCCGTCCCTGCCGCCGAACAAGCGGCAATCTTCACCGCCGCCAGCTTTGCGAAGCGCGGCTCGGCATGGAAGTCGAAGAATTGCGCCGGAATGGAAAGCGCTTCGTATGAGCCGGGGGCGATCGGCACGTATCGCGACCTCAACGGAGACGGCCGACCGGAGGCCGTCGTCACGGAGGGCGGCGCGATTTGCTACGGCGATACCGGCAGCCACTTCTGGCTGCTGACCAAACAGGCCAGCGGGAACTGGAAATCGATTTACGACGAGACCGCGATGGCGACCTTTCTCACAACCAAAGGCGCTTCGGGATGGCCCGACATCGAGCTCGGCGGGCCTGGATTCTGCTTCGCCGTGATGCGCTGGAACGGGAAGGCGTATGTCCAGCATCGCTACCAGTATGAAGGAAAGCCCTGCCGTCCGGCGCGTTAGCCTTTGCCTGAATAGCTGACCCGCCAGACCGTTCCGCCGGCGTCGTCGGCGATGATCAGCGCCCCGGTGCGGTCGACCGCGACCCCGACGGGCCGGCCGCGGGCGTTGCCGTCCTTGTCGATGAAGCCGGCGACGAAATTCATCGGCTTGCCGACCGGCTTGCCGCCGGCGAATCGAATGAACACCACGCGGTAACCGTTGAGCTGGTGCCGGTTCCAGCTGCCGTGCTCGCCGACGAATGCGCCGCCGCGAAACAGGGCGGGAAAGCTTGAGCCGGTGTAGAAGGCCAGGCCAAGCGGCGCGACATGCGAGCTTAGCGCGTAATCCGGCGGGATCGCCTTGGCGACGAGGTCTGGCCGCTGCGGCCGGACGCGCGGATCCACATGCTGGCCGTAATAGCTGTACGGCCAGCCGTAGAAGGCGCCCGGCCGTACCGAGGTCATGTAATCCGGCACGAGGTTCGGGCCGAGCTCGTCGCGCTCGTTGACCACCGTCCAAAGGGTGTTGCTGCCCGGATAGAAGGTCAGCCCATTGGGATTCCTGAGACCGCTGGCAAACACGCGGTAGGCGCCGCTGTTGGGATCGATCTCCCAGATGGCCGCGCGATTAGTCTCTGCCTCCGGCCCGCGCTCCTGGATATTGCTGTTCGATCCGACGCCGGCATACAGCTTTGTCCCGTCCGGGCTGGCGGTTAGGCTCTTGGTCCAGTGATGGTCGATGAGCCCGCCCGGAAGGTCGATGACCTTCTGCGCCTGCGCGGTGATCCTGGTCTGGCCGGGAGTGAACGGATAGCGGAGGATGGCGTCCGTATCAGCGACGTAAAGCGCGCTCCCGACCACTGCGACGCCGAACGGCGAAACGAGGTGGTCGACGAGGACGCTCTTGAGCTCGGGCTTGCCGTCCCCGTTCGCGTCGCGGAGCAGGGTGATTTCCTGCGGCGGACCACCGCCCGCACCGGCGGTTTCCTTTCCGCCACCGCCGCCGTGCGCCTTTTCCATGATGAAATCACGGATCGGGTCCTTGGGCCGGTCGACCGGCTCCGAACCGACACGCTGCGATTCGACCACCAGGATGTCGCCGTTCGGCAGCGGATAGACGTTGCGCGGGCTGGTCAGCCCCGTCGCCATCGCCTCGACCTTGAAGCCGGGCGGAGCCGTCGGGGTCTCGCCGTTCTTCCAGCCGACGACATTGGGCACCCCCACGGCGGCGACCAGCTCCTCGCTCGGCTCGGGCAGGACCGGGTTGGGCCCGGTCTGGTCTGCGGTGTCGATCTGCTGGCTGCTTCCGCACGCGGCGAGCGGCGCCAGGAGTGCCATCACGAAGAGCCGGCTCATGGCCGACCTCCGTAACGGCTCTCATGCCACAGCCAGCCGTGAGACATGATCAGAACCGCACCAATCGCCGACAGGATCAGCCCAGCCGGCACCACGGCCGTCCAGCCGTCGCGCGCATGGATGAAGCTGTTGATCAACTCGATCACCATCGCAACGATGAGGAGGCCGAAAGAACCCCACCCGAAAGCCGTACGCAGCTGCGGCAGGCGGACGAGATCGATCGCCATCAGAAGGGCGGCGATGAGCCCGAAGAGCAGGCCCGCAGCAAGCAGCCAGCATGAAAAGTTCAGCCACAGCAAATTGCCGCCGCTGTTGCTGTAGGCAACGTCGGTCAGAAGGCCGCCGGTAAAGCAGACGACAGGTATTGGCAGAAAGAGCGCGCTATACGGGTGACCAGCAATCCCGACGCGCCGCCCGGGTTGAAATTCAACACGTTCGGCCATGGCTTTCCCTCTTACGGCGACAGGACGCGAGGAAGCCTCAGAGGTTCCCAAAAGTTAATCCGCGCCCTAGGCGCATCGCGACGATGACCGCGTTCAAATCCGGCGATCCGCTGACCCTCAACCGCCTCTACGGCCGATCGAGCGGGCACAAACTGCGCGCGGCACAGCAGGACCTGGTGGACCGCCTCTTGCCGCAGCTCGAGGTTCCGTCGGACGGCGAGGTGACGGCCGAACGCCTGTTCGGCGAGCCGTGCACGCTGCATTTCGAGATCGGCTTCGGGTCGGGCGAGCATCTCGCCGACCGTGCTGACATGCTTCCGGACCACGGCTTCATCGGCGCTGAGCCATTTCTCAACGGTGTCGCGACCGCGCTCGGCCATGTCCGGGACAGGCGCCTCGGCAACGTCAGGCTTTGGCGCGGCGATGCGCTGGACGTGCTGCAGCGCGTGCCGGACGGCGCGCTGAGCTTCCTCTATTTGCTCCACCCCGACCCCTGGCCCAAGGCGCGCCATGCCAAGCGTCGCATGGTCAACGACCGTCCTATCGACCTGTTCGCGGCCAAGCTGAAGGCCGGCGGTGAGTTCCGCCTGGCGACCGACGACCCGACCTATCTCGCCTGGTCGCTGATGGTGATGCAGCGCCACCGGCACCAGTTCGAGTGGACGGCCCGGCGCTCGAATGACTTCCTCGAACCGTCGGGCGGATGGATCGAGACGCGATACGGCGCCAAGTCGCGACGGGAAGGTCGACGCCCTTATTATCTCAAGTATCGGAGGCGGGAATGACGCTCGGACCCATCATCGGAATTGTCATCGTTACCCTCGGCGGCTTGTGGCTGCTCCGCGCGATCAATGCCGGCCGTACCGGCAGCTGGGTCGATCCGGACGACCCCGCCATTGCTGTAGCCCAGGCGGAAGCCCGGTCGACGCTTCCCGCCTTCTTCGACCGGCTCGAACGCCCCCAATCCGGCGACCTCGATTTCATGCTCAAGTTCCGCCTGCGATCGGGCGGCAAGGCGGAGCAGATCTGGGCCGAGCAGATCGCCAAGGACGGCGACCGGCTGTCCGGCCGCCTCGCCAATCCGCCTCGGTTGCGCGGCTATTCCGAGGGGCAGGAGGTGGAGATCCCGCGCGAGGACATCCTCGATTGGGGCTATCGCCAAGGCGGCGTCATGCAGGGCCATTTCAGCACTCGTGTGCTGATGCCGCAGATGCCCAGGAAGGTTGCCGCCCACATCTGCCGACGGTTCGGCTGGGATCCGCCGGGCTAGTGCAGGCCGGACAGGCTCGATAGGGTCGCCGGATGGAGCTCGACCGAAGGACCATTCTCGCCGGGGCGGCCGCCATGCCGTTCGTCAGCGCGCCGATTGCTGCCGCCGCCGCGGCCGACGATTGGGAGCGCATCGCCCGCGAATATGACGTGACGCGTGAAGTCATCCAGCTCGAGCACGGCAATTGGGGAATGATGGCCCGGCCGGTGCTCGCCGCCTATCGCGCGAATGTCGAACGAGTGAACCGCGACACCAGCTATTATGCGCGCCGCGGCATGGTCGCCGATCTTGAGGACGTTCGCGCGACGCTCGCCCAGACGATGGGCGCCGCGACGGAGGAGATGGCCTTCGCGCGCAACGCGACCGAGGCGATGCGCGCGCTGATCCTGCAGTACAACCGGCTGCGACCCGGCGACGCGGTGCTTTATGCAGACCTCGACTATCACAGCATGCAGGCGAGCATGGAATCGCTGCGACGCCTGCGCGGGGTCGAGGTCATCAAGATCGCGCTTTCCGAGCCGGCGAGCCGGCAATCGCTGGTCGAAGCCTATCGCGCGGCATTCGATGCCAACCCGAAAATCCGGATGGCGCTGGTTACCCATCTTAGCCACCGCACCGGGCTCGTGCTGCCGGTGGCCGAGATCGCTGCCCTTGCCCGCAGCCGCGGAATCGACGTCATCGTCGATGCGGCACACAGCGTCGGCCAGCTCGACTTCAAGCTGCCCGATCTCGGCGCGGATTTCGTCGGCATCAACCTGCACAAGTGGATCGGCGCGCCGCTCGGCGTCGGAGCGGTCTATATCCGGCGGGGAGCCGCCGACCGGATCGACCTCGACCCCTCCGAGTCGACTGTCGGTCCCGGCGACATTAGCTCACGCGTCCATACCGGCACGCCCGACTATGCAGCCCAGCTGACCCTCCCGACGGCGCTGGCCTTCCAGGCCGCCATCGGCGGCGCTCGCCGAGCGGCCCGGCTGCGCGCGCTCCGCGATCGCTGGGTGAAACAGGTTGTCGGATTGCCGCAGGTCCAGGTCCTGACGCCGGAGGACCCGAGCCTGCATGGCGCAATCACGTCATTCAGGCTGCGCGGCCACACCAGCACGGAGGACAATATCGCGCTGGCGAGGACGCTCCTCGAGAAGCATCGTATCTTCACCGTCTATCGTGACGGGCTCGCGTCGGGAGCTTGCGTTCGTGTCACGCCGGCGCTCGCGAGCCGGATGGGCGATTGCGACGCGCTCGCAGCGGCGATCCGGTCGATCGTCACTTAGCCGGCGTCAGCCTCAGCAACCGCGCGCCGGGCCCGTCCTCGAGCAGATAGACTTCGCCGTGCGGCCCCTCGTCGACCGCGCGGATGCGCTTGCCCATGTCCCACTGGTCGGCCTTGGTCGCCTTGTCCCCGTCGATATTGACGTGGACCAGCGCCTCCCCCGACAGGGCAGGGATGAGAGCATCGCCCTTCCACTGCGGGAACAGGTCACCGGTGTAGATCAGCAGTCCGCCCGGCGAGATGACCGGGTTCCAATAGACCTCGGGCGGTTCAAACCCGTCGCCCGGGTGATGATCGGGGATCGGAACACCATTGTAATTGTCGCCGTTCGACACGATCGGGTAGCCGTAGTTGCGGCCCGCGATGATGAGGTTGAGCTCGTCGCCGCCCCTCGGGCCCATTTCGATCTCCCACAGGCGGCCGTCGGGCGCAAAGGCGAGCCCGAGGGGGTTGCGGTGGCCCAGGGTCCAGGTTTCGGCCGGGGTCAGATTGGTTCCGGGCCAGGTAATGGTCCGTGCGCGGGCAGTCTTGGCGGCCTCGCTGTCCTCCGGCGGGTCGGTGACCCTCACGGTGGCGGCTCCCGTTCGGCCGGCCCATGGATTGCCAGGCGCCGGCTTGCCGTCGAGCGTCAGGTGCAGGATCTTGCCCATCGGTAGGCTCGGGTCCTGCGCAGGGGTGAACCGCTGCCGCTCTCCGGCGCTCAGGAACAAGGATTTCCCGTCGGGCGCGAACGCGATCCGTGCACCGAAATGGCCGCCCTCGCCACCGGTCGGGTTGCGCCAGAGCACCTGAACCTGCTGGAGCGCTGGCGGACCGCCAAGTGCCAGCCGACCGCGGGCGAGCGCGAGCTGGCTGCCGCCATTCTGCGACGGCTCGGAAAAGGTGAAATAGACCAGCTGGTTGCCGGCGAAATCGGGCGAGGCAACGATATCGAGCAGCCCGCCCTGCCCTTCGGCGACAACTCGCGGGGCGCCGCTAACCGCCTGCTTGCGGCCCGTCCCGACATCGATCAGCCAGATCCGGCCGCCCTTCTCGGTGACCAGCGCCGAATTGGTTAGCTGAACGCCCGAGCCCGGAAGGAACGTCATCGCCCAGGGTGAGTCGAAGGTCGCGACCTCGGCGGTCGTGAACGGCGGATTGGCCCGATTGACATCCGCGCTCGAGGACGGTGACGCACCGCAACCTGCGAGTAGTAGCGCGAGACCGAATTGTATTAATCTAAGGGTCATTTGGACTGTTCCATCAGCGAAACGGCGGTACTAAGTGCTGCGTACATCGCGGGGGCGATGGTCACGAAGGGAATTTCGCGCCGATGCGCCCCTGCAGCTTACTCTCGCTCGCCACAGCGGTTCCCCCGCACGTCATCGAACAAGCCGAGGCGAAGGCCCGCGCCCGCGAGGCGTTCGGCAGGAAAGCCCTGTTCGACCGCCTTTCAGGGGTCTTCGACAATGCCGGTATCGCTCGGCGGCACATCGTCGCTCCGATCGACTGGTACATGGAGGGCCACGGCTGGCATGACCGCAACAGCCTCTATCTGGAAGCCGCCGAGCAACTGTTCATCGAGGCGGCCGGCGCAGCGATCGAAAAGGCCGGGCTGAATCCCGACGAAATCGACGGCGTCGTCACCGTTTCGACGACCGGGATTGCAACGCCGAGCCTCGACGCGCGCGCCGCAAGCAGGGTCGGCTTCCGCGCCAATGTGCGCCGCGTCCCCGTGTTCGGCCTCGGTTGCGCGGGCGGGGTCAACGGCCTTGCCCTTGCATCGCGGCTGGCCGCGGCCGATCCGGGCAGCCGATGGCTGTTCGTGACGGTCGAAACCTGCTCGATCTCGATCCGGCTCGACAGCGACGATCCGGCAGCGGTGGTCGCGACGGCTCTGTTCGGCGATGGAGCCGCGGCGGCCGTCGTCACCAGCGGCGTGGACGGCTTCGCTCGCATCGGCGGCTCTGCCGAAAAGCTCTTTCCCGACACGCTGCGGATCATGGGCTGGGATGTCGAGGACCCCGGCCTGTCGGTGGTTTTCGATCGTGCAATTCCGCCCTTCATCGAGGAGCATCTGGCCACGACCATCGACGAGATGTGCGCCGCGCTCAATATCGATCGCGACGAGATCGGCCGCCTCTGCTCGCACCCCGGAGGCGTGAAGGTGATCGACGCGATCGAGGCGGCGCTGCACCTCAACCAGGGCGAATTGAACCTCGAGCGTGAGGTGCTCAGGGACCACGGCAACATGAGCGCACCAACGGTGTTGTTCGTGCTGGATCGGCTGCTCGAGCAAGGCCTTCCGGACAAGACGCTGATGACGGCCTTTGGGCCCGGCTTCACCTGCGCGGGGCTTTTGCTCGAAGCGGCCTGATGCTCGCGGTTGCCATTCTCACGCTGGTCACGCTCTCGCGGGTGATCGAGTTGCCGTTCGCGCGGGCGAACACGCGCCGGTTGGTCGCGGCCGGCGGGAGCGAGGTGGCGCCCGGGCATTATCCGCTAATCGTCGCGGTTCACATCGCGTGGCTTGCCACACTGTGGTGGCTGGCTCCGCCCCGTCCGGTCAGCCTGCCGTTGCTTGGGCTGTTCGGCCTCGTCGAGGTAGGCCGCCTCTGGGTGTTGCTAACGCTCGGGCGGCGCTGGACGACGCGGATCGTCGTGGTCCCTGGGGAGACGCTGGTGCGGCGCGGCCCTTACCGGTTTCTCAATCATCCCAACTATGCGGTGGTCGTCCTGGAGATCGCGACGTTGCCGCTGGTGTTCGGCTTATGGCGGACTTCACTGCTGTTCAGCCTGCTCAACGCCGCCGTGCTCGGCATCCGAATCCGCGAAGAGAATCGGGCGCTCAGCGCTTGTCGACCTCGATCAGTCGAAAGGTCTGGCCGCCTGGCGAAGTGAGCGCCTTGCCGCTCATGTGATTGCCACTGATCGAGAACAACCATGGGTGAACCACGCCCGTCCGATCGCGATTTGAGCCCCTAAGCTGACGGCGGGACGGGTCGAGCAGCATGTCGAGCGAACCCATGAACTGCTCCTCCCCAGCCACGACCTTATAGGCATCGATGATGTAGCGTCCTGGGCTCGTCTTCCTGATCCGATAGATCACGTGCTCGTCGTGGCATGGCGACGGCTTCAACTGGCACAGCGACGTGCCTTCCCATGTGCCGGCGACCGGGTCCGCGCTGGTCGCGGCAAGCAACATGGCCAGAGCGATCATGGTCCGAGATTACGGCCCTCAGGTTCACCTTGCCAGTGTTTGCGCTCCCGCCTATATCGCGGCTCTCTCCTCTGACATCGCTAGATGCCTGAGGCTGGGGCCCCTCGGCTCCGGTCCGAGAGCTTTATGGGTTTTGAACGGAGCGTGTGTGACCGATATCGCGGACATCGCGAGGCAGATCGAGCCCGAGGTGAGGAGCCTCGGCTACGATCTCGTGCGCGTAGCGATGATCGGCGGCACCTCCGATCCGACGCTGCAGGTGATGGCCGAACGTCCCGACACGCGCCAACTCGACCTTGCCGATTGCGAAGCGATCTCGCGCCGGCTGTCCGAATGGCTCGACAGTAACGATCCGATCGAGGGCAGCTTCCGGCTGGAAGTCAGCTCGCCGGGGATCGACCGTCCGCTGACTCGGCTAAAGGATTATGCCGACTGGGCCGGCCACGAGGCGCGCATCAGCCTCAAGGAGCCGCGCGACAACCGAAAGCAATTCTCGGGAACGCTGGTTGGCGTGGACGGAGACACGATCCGGCTGACCGACAAGAGCGGCGCCGCTCACGCACTGCCTTTCAATGACATTTCGTCGGCCAAGCTGCTCTTGACCGACAGGCTCATCAACGCCACCGCGCCGCTCAGCACTGAAGGCGCTGATTCAATTCAGACCGTAGAGGAATAAGTTTCATGGCCACCGCCGCCCCCGCTGCCGTCAGCGCCAACAAGGCCGAGCTGCTCGCGATCGCCGACGCCGTCGCGCGCGAGAAGCTGATCGACAAGGGCATCGTCATCGAGGCGATGGAGGACGCGATCCAGCGCGCCGCCCGCGCCCGCTACGGCGCCGAGAACGACATCCGCGCCAAGCTCGACCCGGTCACCGGCGACCTCCGCCTGTGGCGCGTCCTCGAGGTGGTCGAGGAGCCGGAAGACCATTTCAAGCAGATCGACCCGACGCGAGCGCAGAAGCTGCAGAAGGGCGCCGCCGTCGGTGACTTCATCGTCGACCCTCTGCCGCCGATCGAGTTCGGGCGGATCGCCGCGCAGGCCGCCAAGCAGGTGATCTTCCAGAAGGTCCGCGACGCCGAGCGCGAGCGCCAGTTCGAGGAGTTCAAGGACCGCACCAGCGAAGTCATCACCGGCGTGGTCAAGCGGGTCGAGTTCGGCCACATCGTCGTCGACCTCGGCCGCGCCGAGGGCGTCATCCGCCGCGACCAGCAGATCCCGCGCGAGATGGTCCGCGTCGGCGACCGCATCCGCTCGCTGATCATGGCCGTCCGCCGCGAGGCGCGCGGGCCGCAGATCTTCCTCTCCCGCGCCCACCCCGACTTCATGAAGAAGTTGTTCGCGCAGGAAGTGCCCGAGATTTACGACGGCATCATCGAGATTAAGGCCGCTGCCCGCGACCCGGGCAGCCGCGCCAAGATAGGCGTCATCAGCCATGACAGCTCGATCGATCCGGTTGGCGCCTGCGTCGGCATGAAGGGCAGCCGCGTCCAGGCAGTCGTGCAGGAGCTGCAGGGCGAGAAGATCGACATTATCCCGTGGAGCCAGGACCTGGCGACCTTCGTCGTCAACGCGCTCCAGCCGGCGACCGTGAGCCGCGTCGTCATCGACGAGGAAGAGAGCCGGATCGAGGTGGTCGTTCCCGACGACCAGCTCAGCCTGGCGATCGGCCGCCGCGGCCAGAACGTCCGCCTCGCCTCCCAGCTCACCAGCTCGCAGATCGACATCCTGACCGAGGCCGATGCGAGCGAGAAGCGCCAGCGCGAGTTCGTCGAGCGCTCGGCCCTGTTCCAGAACGAGCTGGACGTCGACGAGACTTTGTCGCAGCTGCTGGTCGCCGAAGGCTTCACCAGCCTCGAGGAAGTCGCCTACGTCCCCGTCGAGGAAATTGCCTCGATCGAAGGCCTCGACGACGACATTGCGTCGGAGCTGCAGAGCCGCGCCGCCGAGGCGCTCGAACGTCGCGAAGCCGCGTCGCGGGAAGAGCGCCGCAAGCTTGGCGTCGAAGATGCGCTCGCCGAAATCCCGCACCTCACCGAGCAGATGCTGGTGACGCTCGGCAAGGCGGGCATCAAGACGCTCGACGACCTGGCCGACCTCGCCACCGACGAGCTGGTGCAGAAGAAGCGCCCCGAGCAGCGCCGCCAGCGCGAGCCGAGCAACCGCCCCGAGGACAAGGGCGGCGTCCTTGCCGAGTACGGCCTCAGTGAAGAGCAGGGCAACGAGATCATCATGGCCGCCCGGGCGCACTGGTTCGAGGACGAGCCGAAATCCGAGGAGGCCGCCAATGCGGAATCCTCAGAATGAGACCCCTGCGCTAGCAGACGATGGTGGCGCGCACGTTCCCGAGCGGACGTGCGTGCTTACGCGCCGCAAGGCGACGAAAGATGAGCTGATTCGGCTCGCCCTCTCGCCCGACGGCGAGGTCGCGCCCGACGTCCGCGCCAAGGCCCCGGGCCGTGGCGCCTGGATCGGAGTTCCCCGCGCCGAGCTCGATGCCGCCAACGCCAAGGGCAAGCTCAAGTCGGCGCTCCAGCGCGCCTTCAAGACCAACGACGTCAGCGTTCCTGCCGATCTCGGCGAGCGCATCGAGCGGGCGCTGCGCCAGACCGCGCTTGATCGATTGGGGATGGAGGCACGGGCCGGCAACCTCATCAACGGCTCCGACAAGGTCGAGATTGCCGCGCGGTCGGGCCGTGTCGCGATGCTGATTCACGCTGCCGACGCCGGGGAGGACGGCAATCGCAAGCTCGACCAGGCCTGGCGCGTCGGCGGAGGCGCTCCGCAGGGGATGATATTCCCCTTGGACCGCACTATCTTGTCGATGGCACTCGGGCGCGAGAATGTGGTACATGTCGCGCTGACGGACCCCGCTGCCGCTTCGCGTGTCCAGCACGCGCTTGCCAGGTGGCGGGCTTTTAATGGCCCCGATCGAGGTCTTGAAGGCGGCGAACCCGCCTTGGGGACTGTTTCGGCTGAAGAAGATTTGACGAAGGAATAGAATGGCAGACCAGACCGAAAAACCGAAGCTTGGCACCCGGCCCCCGCTCGGGCTCAAGCGCACGGTCGAGACCGGCAAGGTCAAGCAGAGCTTCAGCCACGGCCGCTCCAACACGGTCGTCGTCGAGGTCAAGAAGCGGCGCATCCTCGGTCGCCCGGGCGAGGCTCCGCCTGCCGCCGAGCCCACGCCCCCTCCCGTCGCTGAAGCACCCAAGCCCGCGCCCAAGCCAGCCGCCCCGGCGGCCGCGCGCAAGCCCTCGCCGCAGGACGACATTACGGCCCGCAAGGAGATGCAGACCAAGCTTCTTCGCGAGGCCGAAGAAGCTCGCCTTGCGTCGCTGGAGGAAGCCCGCCGCCGCGAGGAGCGCGTCCGCAGCGCGCAAAGCGAGGACGAGCGCCGCCGCGCCGAGGAAAATCGCAAGGCCGAGGAGCAAGCTGCCGAAGAAGCACGCCTGCGCGCCGAGGAAGAGGCGCGCCGCGCCACCGAAGGGCCGGCCGAGCCCGAGATCGCTGCTCCTCAGGTCGAGGAAGAGGAAGAGCGAACAGTCCGTCGTCCGGGTGGGCACGCGCCCGCTCCCAAGCGTCCCGAGCCGGCCCGACCAGGCCGTGGCCGCGGCGACGATCATCGCCAGCGCGGCAAGCTCACCGTCACCCGCGCACTGTCCGACGAGGACGACAGCCGCGCCCGTTCGCTCGCCGCGCTCCGCCGCGCCCGCGAGAAGGAAAAGCGGCATCACATGGAGGCGGGCCCGTCGGCCAAGCAGGTTCGCGACGTCGTCGTCCCCGAGGCAATCACGGTCCAGGATCTGGCCAACCGCATGGCCGAGCGAGGCGCTGACCTCGTCAAGGCCCTTTTCAAGATGGGTATGCCGGTCACGCTCACCCAGACCATCGACCAGGACACCGCCGAGCTTCTGGTCACCGAGTTCGGGCACCGCATCAAGCGCGTCAGCGAAGCCGACATTGACATCGACACCTCGGCCGATGTCGACGCCGAGGAGACGCTGAAGCCGCGTCCGCCGGTGGTCACCATCATGGGCCATGTCGACCACGGCAAGACGTCGCTGCTCGACGCCATCCGCGGCGCGGACGTGGTTGCCCACGAAGCGGGCGGCATCACGCAGCATATCGGCGCCTATCAGGTCAGCCTGCCCGACAAGTCGAAGATCACCTTCCTCGACACGCCGGGCCACGAGGCCTTTTCGGAGATGCGGGCGCGCGGCGCCAACGTCACCGATATCGTCATCCTGGTGGTTGCGGCCGACGACGGCCTCAGGCCACAGACGGTCGAGGCGATCAATCACACCAAGGCGGCCGGCGTGCCGATGATCGTTGCGATCAACAAGATCGACAAGCCGGAGGCCAAGCCGCAGAAGGTCCGCGAGGAGCTGCTGCAGCACGAGATCATCGTCGAGGACATGGGCGGCGAGGTCCAGGACGTTGAAGTCTCGGCGACCAAGAAGACCAATCTCGACAAGCTCTTGGAAGCGATCCAGCTCCAGGCTGAGATCCTCGAGCTGAAGGCCAACCCCGACCGCGCCGCCGAAGGCACGGTGATCGAGGCCAAGCTCGACAAGGGTCGCGGTCCGCTCGCGACGGTTCTTGTGGAACGCGGGACGCTTCGCGTTGGCGACGTGTTCGTGGCAGGCCCCTCGTCGGGCAAGGTCCGTGCGCTGGTCGACGACCATGGCCGCCAGGTGAAGGAGGCCGGACCGTCCGTGCCGGTCGAAGTCCTCGGCCTCTCGGCAGTGCCGTCGGCGGGCGATCCGTTCACGGTGGTCGAGAATGAGGCGCGCGCTCGCGAAGTGGCGACCTACCGCCAGGGTGTGCTCGACCGGAAGCGCACGACCTCGGCGCCGGTCAGCCTCGAGAACATGTTCGCGAGCCACGCGTCGACCACCAAGGAACTGCCACTGGTCATCAAGGCCGACGTGCAGGGCTCGGTCGAAGCGATCGTCCATGCGCTCAACCGCCTTTCGACCGACGAGATCAAGGTCCGCGTCCTGCACTCAGGCGTGGGCGCGATCACCGAGAGCGACGTGACCCTCGCCTCGGCGAGCGGCGCGCCGATCATCGGTTTCAACGTCCGCCCCAACGCCAAGGCCCGCGAGGTCGCCGACCGCAACAAGGTCGAGTTCCGCTATTACGACGTCATCTACCACCTGACCGATTGGGTGAAGGGTGCGATGGCGGGCGAGCTCGGGCCCGAGATCATCGAGACGGTAGTCGGCCGCGCACGCGTCCAGGAGGTGTTCCCGGCGGGCAAGAAGGACAAGGCCGCGGGCCTGCTCGTCCTCGAAGGCGTCATCCGCAAGGGCCTCAACGCCCGCTTGACCCGCGAGGACGTCATCGTCTCCAAGACGACGATCAGTTCACTACGGCGCTTCAAGGACGACGTGGCCGAAGTCACCTCGGGCCTCGAGTGCGGCGTGATGCTGGCCGACACCAACGACATCAAGCCGGGCGACAATCTCGAAGTGTTCGAGGTCGAGGAGCGCGCGCGGACGCTCTAAGCCGAGAGCGAGGAAGTGACGATGTTCGGACCGCCGACCCCGATCCTGCGCAGCTTCGACGAGCGGAAGACCAAGGCCTTCTACGTCGACTTCCTCGGGTTCGAAATCCTGTTCGAGCACCGGTTCGAGCCCGACATGCCGCTCTACATGGGGCTCATCAAGGACCAGTGCCGC